>Ga0187843_10000880_pt1 | contig 19684 bp, 56 predicted proteins | sample SpaLakP09_SKY_43_FD_134516 | JGI IMG/M metagenome (GOLD analysis project Ga0187843, IMG submission 134516) | Oligotrophic lake water microbial communities from Sparkling Lake, Wisconsin, USA - SP09_SKY_43 | ecosystem: Environmental > Aquatic > Freshwater > Lake | place: USA: Sparkling Lake...
CGACATCTAGCGGCGGGCCAATCAACTACCTCGATGGCGACCGGTACCAAGACGTCATGACCGACGCCGTGCTTACTAGGCGCCGCTAGACCTTACCTCGCATCCGGCACTTGCCGCACTACTGCATCAATCGTCTGGCCCGCTGTTCCGTATCCCTTGTTGCGCAGGATGGTCTTAGCTGTCTCGCACTCGGCCAGGTGATGGGCAAGGGAGTCAAGCTGTGCGGTGTCGGTGTTGTTGGCGGCGTTGACTATCAACTCGCGCCATTGTCTGGTGTTCATGCTGTGGTAGTACCGGGGGTGTGGCGCTTGGCCTGCTTCAGGTCGTACTGCAGCATGCAGAGGTCGAAGCAGATCATCTCCCATACCATGCGGGCGGCAGGTGTCATGCTGGATCTACCACGCTTGCCGCAATTGCCCGAAGTTCGGCCCACTCAGCATCAGTAAATGATGTGGGGCGCGCATCCCATTCAACAAAGGTAATGCCCTCGCATTCAAGGACGTGGGCCATGTACTTGGCCAGTAACGCGTTCGGCGCTTGCTCGTTCATAATCCTGGTTTCCTGTCCATGGCGCGCAACAGGCCAGCAGGCGCAACTATCGTGCTCGTTCCGCGAATCTGCTCATCGGCCAAGCGCTGTGCTTGCGCTTTTAGACGGGTGTGCAGTACTTCCTGAATCATTGCATCGAGACGACTCAGGTCGAAATCTGTCGGCACGCGCACTACCTTGGACGAGATCATCACGCCACCTCGATCTTCACGCCGCGCATGACCCACGCGGTTATCTGCTCGCTCGATGCGTCGCGGCCCGTCAGGTGATACCAGGCCACCATCGCATAGCAATAGGGCTTGACCCACCATGCAAGCTTTACGGATAGCTTTAGTTCGGTGGTTGCCATATCAGTCGCCAGACCCAGCACCAATCGGGCAAACCTTGCTGATGATGCGCTTGGGCCACATACAAACCTCTTGTAAAGAACCGCCCGCATGTAAGCGAGCGGCGAACTGGCGCACTTGTGGTGCGGCAGATGGGGAAACTAAATTTGCAGTGCCCGGATCGTGGCTTGCATCGCATGCGTCAGCTTGGCGAGTTGATCACGCTGCGCATCGATTCGCAACGCCAGGGGCACTTTGTCAGCGCCGCCAGCCAACATCGGATCACCCACCAATACCTGGCCCGTCACCGGCTCCAGCCTGCGAAACAGTGCCAGCGTGGTCTCATAGTGGAACTCGACGACTTCGATCAGTGTGGCGATCGAGTCGTCCACCTGGAACGACTCGCCGATTGGCTCAAGTGCTGCTTGAGCGTGCGCGTATGCCTTCGATTGCTGCGGGGAAAGTGCTTGCATTTGATGCTCCTGTGAGTGCGTCGGTTTATTGGCCGGCGCCTTCACAGGCTTGCGGGAAACTAGATCGGGAAGCTGGATTTGTTGCTTATAGTGCGTTGTGGGCGGCGATGTTGCACTTCAACACATAGCCCTCGAGCGCCCAAATCTTTTGCTCGGCGTTCTGGCGCGCGATCTTGCGGCCGATTGCGACGTCGAAGTTTTCCGGGCTGGCGCAGGCGCTTTCACCGGTTACGGTGAAACCGTTTTGCAGGATAAGCACGCAGAAGGTCAGGTGATTCAACGAGTCGTTGTTAGTGATGGGCTGTCCGTGAGCGTGCAACTCTTCCGAATAGACGCCATCGCCAGCCGTAAAGTAGTGCGCACTCTTGATTGCTTGTTGAATATGTTGTGGCGTGATGCGCGGCGCAGTCTTGCCCTTGGCTTGAATTTCTTGCTCGATTGCTTGGTCGCTCATGATGCACCTTTCGTTTGCCTCGCTATTCCTGGGAGGCTTCAGGCTTGCTTGCGCAGTGCGGAAGATAGGGAGAAATGGAGCGGAAAGCCGGATTTGAACCGGCGACCTACTGATTGGAAATCAGCGACTCTACCGAACTGAGCTACTTCCGCATGGTGGCGACAAGGGTTGGTCATGTCTTCTATCCATGTAGACATAACCGCATTCGCCGAAAACTGGTTGCTGGCGGCCGGCGATGATCTCCGGCTTAGCGTCTTAACGATCTAGGTCTGTGGTGGCACTAGCACGACCGGGCTCGCGCATCATCACTGCACATTCACCAACACGGATGACGTTTGCCCCGAACTCTTGCCGCCCGTTGATCTCGCCTGTTCAGGGCGATTCACGGCCACTCTCGGTTTGGCTAGTCCAAACATCATGCGTCTTGGTGCTATCTACCCTCCCGGGACTGCTTCATCGGTCGAAGCATTTCCCAGCCTAGCTCGCGCCGAATGTCTTTCGGATCGGGCGGCGGGGCCCTCTTGCGCTCAGGCGCGCGCATCCAATCGCGCACCTGTTGGGGCGTCGGCTTGGAACCTGGGAGCATTACATTCTCGAAACAAGCCAAGCGGCTTTGAGCGATGCCCAGCGGCCGTAGATGGCGCGCCAGCCGAGATACGAACGCACGAAGCGGCACGGCCAAGGGCGGCGCTTGAGGTAGATCGGCTGTGGCATGATGGCCTCACACTATTTAATGTAGTGATACCTGTGACGATATGAGCTTTTGATGCCGAGCGCGAAATAGTGCGGCTCACGGCCATCCAAATCATGATCCAGCCTGGAATCGTCGTTCATCGCCGCATCTAGTGCAATCTGCAATTCCTCGGCGGACTCTTCGCATTCACGCTTGCGGGTCATTGCCTGATAGGTTGCTGAGTTTTGCTTTGGTGTGCCCTTGCGGATATTCCAAATGGCGTAAGGGCCAGTATCGGCGTTCCGCTGCATTTGCAAGTCGAACTGCCCGCTTCCACGGCGCTCGATGTCCTCGCCCCAGAAGTTCGTCCATTCCTGAAATGTCAGGAGGAACTCTATTCCGCGCGCCCTAGCGTTTGCCTTTTGAGTGTGGTACGCCATCCGATATTTTTCGATATCAAGCATATTCACGCTCCACAAATGCAAAAACCAGCCTCTTGGGCTGGTTCAATGCCGTTTCCCCATAGGAAAAACAGCCAGTTTTGCCAGAATAACAGAAGAATCCGCTCAATGCAATATCTCAACTACCAAAGAAGCCGCGTGGCAACGTTGTTTCGCAACTTCTTCTCAAGTTCAACGCATGCGTCTTGCGCTTCCGCTATGTAGTCGAGTTGCGGGAAGTTCCACACGCGCTGCGCGGTGACGCCGCACTTCCGACGAATAGCCCACTGGTGCGATGTTTTCAGGCTGCGCACCATCGCGTCTGTCGCTTCGCCGATCTCGTTATCGCGCCGCAGTTGCGAGGAATCGCAGCCGTCGTAGCCGTCACTCTCGCCGCGCAAGGTGGACTGATTCTTGATGCCGAGGTCGGTATCGTCCCGGCTCATCCACTCTTTCCAACAGGTCAGGCAGAGGTCCAATCCATCAGGCTTTATGAATGGCTCTGCCGCCTCTTTTCGCGCCCTCCGAAGACCGCCAATGTTGCCGAATCCAATTCCAAAAATGCTCAGTTTTGCGACGGTCATGCGGCTCTCCTAAAGTACGTATGGCGAGCGTACCACAGAGTACCTAATTTTCGTGTTAGCACAAACATTTATTTTCGGTATCGTGCGCGGCCCAATCAACTCAAATAAATCTTGCATTCCTATTTAGTGTGTATATAATTAAGTCATTGCAGCACAAACAACAAAGGGGAAGAAGATGAAACAGTTCACAGTCTGGTATGCCGGTTCGGTAATCGCTGACAGCGTATGGTCAGAAAGCGCCGCCGATGTCGCTCAACAATATGAGGCTGGCGAGCATGGAACCTTGGTGGTCACTCTCGAAGACGCAACGCAAGAGCAGAACCAAACCGCCAAAATCGCTTCGCTTGTTAAGCCATGAACACGATAAACCTCAGCACCACAGTAACGTCCGACCCTGATTTCGGCGCTTTCCGCTTCTACGTAGGCGCGGGCGATGCTTTCGACGCATCAACCTATGCCGAGGCGTACAGCCTGAACATCACTGATCTTGACGCTGACGATGTACATGCAGCGCAGGACAAGGCGGCGCAACTCAATGACGGCGAGTGGCTCGAAGTCAGCCATGAAGTTCAACGGGGGCGTCCCTAGCACCCTTGCGGGCGGAAAGCGGGTCAATGTCTACCTTGATGCCGCCAGCCTTGAGCGCGCTGCCGAGCTTGGCAATGGCAACGTGTCCGAGGGCATCAGGAAGGCGCTGGGGACTATTTGCACAACATCAGCGCCTGCGCCTCGGTGAATCCTGCCTTCACATACGCTAGGTATCGGGCGTACGCAATGCGAGCCATAACGGCAAATGATTCAAGCTCCTGCGGCCAGTTTTCATCGAGGCGCCGGAAGGCTTGCGCGCGCTCGACTTTCTCTCTATCTGCTGGCGTGACGAGTGCTGAAACTAGCGTTGGCGGTGTCTTTTCCATTTTCTCTTTCAGATTGCCGCGCAGGTCGGTGCGCGGCTTGCCCGTTACTTCCTTTTCGCCCGATTCGCCGCCTTCGTTGCGCGCTCGCTGTCGAACATGATGCTGGCGGCGGGATCGAAATAGCATTGCCGCGGTAGCGCCCTAGACTTCTCCTTGCCTTGCCGATACAGCAATAAGGCGTAGCGCTCAGCTTTTGTCAGGTCGGCTTCTTTCATACGCGATCAGTCCATGCGAGTTTTAGAGATACAAATCCATTCTTGGTTGAGCGCACATCAACACTCTTAGAGAGATACCTTGGCATTCCGAAGTTAGTGTTGCAGGCAAAAACGAACGCCTCGCCCGCATCCAGTTCATCAGCCATGGCGCGCAGTCGGGCGGCAATTGCCTTTTCGTCGAATTCATCCTTCATATCGCCTCGCTCTTCGTTGATACTCATACTCGCAGCGCTCCCAGTCGATCAAACTCCGCGCGCGCCGACCTTGCAGCCCTGTCGATCGCCACATTCGGCACCGAGCGCAGATAGTCCATGGTCTTGCCGATGCCTTCGCGCAGCGTGCGCAGCTCGTCGCCAGATACGCCAAGCTTGCCGGTATCCATGTGTCGGTGCTGAATGTGCGCCAGGGCGTCGACCATCGCTTGTGCAATCGGCAATATCGGGTGGCCATCGGGCGCAATGCGGCGCGTCATGTCGGCGTTGCTGAGCAGGTCGTAGACGTGCTGCTCGACAAACCAGTCAGTTCCAAGCGCAAGCGAAGCTGTGTAACCCGGGAATTCCATGTCGCCGGACTTGCGCATGCCGAGCGGAATGACGCAGGGCTTGGGCTTGTATTTGCGTCTAGGCTTAGCCATCAGAAGTCCTCCACTTTCCAGCCGCCGCCCTCTTTCTTGGTCAGCGTACGCACGGCCAGGAATCGAAGCGGGTACATGTCGGCCGCGATCTTGATCTTTGCGCGCGCGTCGTCTTGCCAAAATCCCTTCACTTCGTGCGCCTCCAATTCGCCATTGGAGAGCATGACGGCGAAGTCGGGCGTGTAGAAAGTGTTGTCGGCGAGCCGGAACTTCAGCCCTTCGAACTTGTACCAAGACACCTCGCCGGCGGCGCGACGCTGCTCGAGCACGGCGCCATAGGCCGATTCCGTCTTGTTCATGGCGCCGACCTTGAGCCGCCCGAGCGCTTGAATTCGCTTTTGCATCATTGGTCCGCCTCCAGCTTGGTGCAGACGGCATTGACGATGCAAAGCCGTGTGCCTGGATTCCAGTCCTGTCCCATGCAACCAACCATTTTTGCTGCCTTCCAGCCTTTGATGCTGGCACTGACCTCTTGCATGTGAATGATTTCAGCGGTGACATGCGTTACCTCGATCAGATACTCGGCAATCAGCGGCCCGCAGCAAGCCCAATCCCCCGCCCAGTCAGGAATTTTGACCTGGTCGCGCGAGTTGTCGCATACCCATGTCGGCTTGCCGAGCAGGGCGTTACCGACGTCGACGATATTGGTCCAGCCGAGTAATCCGGCAAGGCGGCGGTTTGCGTCTAGCGCAAGTTTTCGGGAATCGGTCATACCTTCCTTTCGTGGACTTCGCAGATTCCGTGCTGGCGCTCGGACAGGTTGATACTTTCGAGATCCGGGACAGTGCATCCCCATGCAATCACGCCGGTAATGCGCCCCTTGAATGCTGGTGTTGCATTTCCCGGATGCCCGGAGATAGGGCGCTGCCACTTGCAGTTACAGCAGCAGTCGCCGGGCTGATTCCCGCCTTCTTGGCTCCAGCCTATAAAGCACTTCGTCGTCATAGCTTCTCTTTCGCCCACTTTTTGCGCTTGGCCACGGTATCGGGCGGCGCTGGTTTAAATGCTTTACAGACACGTTCAAATGTGATGCTCACGAACTTGAATGTCGGATCGTCCGGACAGTGCCCGGCGCCCACTTTCGAGAATTGCGGCCGGGATTGCAGATCCAGGCGCGCGCATTGGAGGCATTTCGTCATGGTGGCTTCCTCGATCTGTGCGACTCCCAATCGAACACGACAAGCTTGCTGCCGCCTTCGCGCAGTCGGTCGAATGAGCGCTCCCCGATTGACGCCTCGAGCGCGAGCGCCGCAAGGTTGCTTGTCATAATCGTCGGGCGCGATAGTTCATAACGTCCGTTGATGATCTCGAGCAGCGCGTTCTTCTCGAAGTCGCTACCGAAGCCAATTCCAGCCTCATCGAGAATTAGCAGATCAGGGTCTACTAGATCGCGGTACGCTTGCGCCTCGGTGCGCGTGCTGGCTTTGTCATACGTCTCCTTAATCGAGCGGATTGCTCGAGAGACGCTGATAAACAGCGCAGATCGGCCATTCCGCATGATCTGGTGTGCAATGCCGATGGCGAGGTGAGTTTTCCCAGTGCCCTTCAGTCCGCACATGAGCAGGCAGGTACCGTGCAGCAACGCCTCATCGAAGTTGTCGGCATACCACTTCGCGCGCGCCAGCGCCTTTGCCTGCCCTTCGTTTTCCGGCGCATAACTCTCGAGCGTGCGATCCGCGAACCTAGGCGGAATGGCCGCACGACCGAGTTTTCGCGCCCACTCTCGAGCGTTCAACTCTTTGCGCCACGCCAATCGCTGCGCATCGTCCCGCTCAATGTCGGCAGCTTTCATGCACCCCACGCATCCGGACCACTCGCCATTGATCAGTAGGGATGTATATTCGCCATGCTTAAGGCACTGCTGTCCCCATAGTTCAGAATGAGCCATCTGTGCCAATACCTGCGCTGAAATCTTGTTCGCCAAACGATCCATGAAGCTGCCCTTTCCGCTCATTGGCATGGGGCACGGTCCAGTCGGCAGAAAAGTGCTCGCCCGGGCCAAAGAAGGTAGCCGGCTGCTTGATGTACTGCCTCTCTGTCTTGGTGGCCAGGACGTAGGCTGCATACTTGCGCGTCCCGGCGATCATCTCGATGGGCGTGGCGCCGGCGACGATCCGGGCTTTCCATGCCTTGTAGGCGTCCGCTTTACTCGCTCCGGGGCGTGATGGGTAGGCATCCCAAGCTTCCTCGAAGTCAACCGGGTAATCGAACTTCTTTGCTTTGGGCGCTTTTGCTCGAGCGGCGTCGATCTCGTCGAGCATTGCCAGCACGGTATCGGGCGTCGCCTCGTCCATGAAGCCGATGAACTCGTTCGATAATCCTGCCTCGCCATCGCGTGCGGCCTGGGCCTTGGCGCGCAGGTTGGAGTAGTCACGGGGAGTCATCAGTAGTACCCCTCATCGGCGCGCATATTGTTTCTGTCCGAAAAAATGCTACTCATTTCGGACTTGAAATCGAAGCCGTCAGCCATCGGCACCGGAATTTTCTTGATGCGCAGCGCGGCCATCATGCAAGCCGGGCAATTACCTGCAGCGAGCCGGAAGGCTGGCATGAATTCTTCAAGCGCCTTGCCTAGTCGTGCGTGCGGTGAATTCGGGCCGCACTCCCAGCACAGATCGGACAGAAATTCAGTCGGATCGGGCAGCATGGCGATCAGGTCGGCCAAAGGCTTCTTTTGCTCCATGCCGTCATCCGTCAGGCCATCCCCAAGCAGCACGCATACGCGACAGGCCCGCGCCGGGTTCAGCGTGCAATGCGCCTCGTGCTTTGCCATCGCACGCGCTTGAAGCCCGGCACGGTTGCAGAAGTCGCACCAGTGGCGCTTAACGAGTTTCGTTTTCATGCCGTACCTCCCAATGCTGACAGCCATGTTGCCGGCGCCTTGACTGCCTTCTGTCGGGCGTACCTAGCCCGATGCCGCGCCAGCAGCCGGTCATATGCGACGCCATCGGCACGGAGACGCTTGACCCTGGCCCGCTCGCATTCGTTGGCGGTCATGGCGCGCGGCTTCCGGGCGTTCTTTCCCGGGCCCCAGCGATAGGCTGCGACGATATGGCCAGGCGTGCGGTACCAGCGCTCGATGTGGATGCGCTGATTCTCCGGGTCCATCAGGTTGCGGACGTACTCGCCGGCCGATTGCGGGACGGCGAAGATTGCAGCCGCGATCTCGTTGACGGTCAAGGCGCGATCCGTAATTGCCGTCTCGATGGCCTTGAGGCGCTTGATGGTGCGGGAGTCTTGTTCGTTCATGGGGCCTCCGCGAACATGCCGACCTGCTCTTGCTTCATCGACTCAGGCGCGAACAACTGGCCCTGCGCGACGGCTTGCTCGATGCGTTTGCAGGCGACATCAAAATACTTCACGTCACGTTCAATGCCGACGAACTTACGCCCAAGTTGAATACATGCAGCGCCTGTCGTCCCGCTACCCATAAAGGGATCAAGCACAACATCTCCCTGATTACTGAATAGAGAAACAAGTGTCTCCATTAGCTCCAAAGGCTTCTGCGTGGTGTGCAATCTAGCCCCGCTGCGCCCACGGTCAAGCACAATAGGGCACGTCCAGACGGCATGCTTGCCACCACCATTCCATTGCTTTCGTCCTTTTGGATGGCAAATTGTTATTGCCTCGAAGCCTGTGGCTGGGCGGTCTCCTGAAAATTGTGGAGTCGCGCCGACTTTGATCCACGCGCCCGTTCGCACATAATCAAGCCCGGCACCCTCAAGGTCGCCGCGCCACAAGTGGTCTGATTCCACATCAGAGAAAACCAATACCCAGCGAGAAGCAAGGCGTGCGAATTGTTGCGCGCAAAACTGGCGCAACCCGGGACTCAAATGTACGAACCCGAGATCGACGTTGCGGCGGACGTCGGCGCCATACTTACCGCCCCGATCGTTTGCCGAAACAATTCTCGCTGAGCGCGATGCGCCATGCACATGCTCGCTATATGGCGGATCTGTTATTACACAATCAACCATCTCGATTTGCGGCAATACATCCTCATTCTCACCGCAGTACATGGTCGCCCCCCCAATAATGACCGGCGTCAAAGCGCCACCTCTTTATCTTCTGATACCATGTCGTTACTCAAAGTTTCCTCCGTGGATTTTTTGATAGGGGATTGGCCTCGCTCGATACTTGGCTGATCCCCGCTTTTCTCCAGCCGCGCTTTCGCCCCGGCCAGCAACTCGTACTGCGTGCCGTAGCGCGCTTCAAACTTCTTTTTACTGCCATGCACGCTGATGCGCCCCATGGGGTCGCTATCGTCCTGCTGGTGGTGCGGCGCGCACAAAGCCAGCGTCAGGTAGTGGACGCCCGGCTTCGTGCGGCCGTCGATGTGGTGGATGCTCACAAGCGAGTTAGCAATTCCATCTTTGGCGCAGGCCAGGCACCCGAGCGTGGCCATGGCATCCATGAACCGGGCTTCGTCGGCGGTTGGCGTGCGACCTGCCATGCCCTTGGATTTCAGGCGCAGCTTGACGACGGCGCCGGCCTCCTTGCGCTGGGTCCGCAAAAAGCCAGTTCGCTTTAGTGGTACCGTGCCTGGCTTCATTGCCTTTCGCGTCAGGCCCATGCTCGCGCCTCGGCTTTCCTGGCTTTGAGCGCCTCCTTGTAGTTCGCCTTGGCCTGCTTTTGTGTCGCCGCCCATGCGCCGATTGCGCGGCTTGACTTGTAGCGCACTTGTCCTTTTGTCTCGTACCAGTAGTCGCCGCACTCAAGTTTGGGAACTTCGATTCCAAGCCATTCCGCGAACGAATGCCCGTAGTCGTCGTCGAGGAACTGTTCGTATCGGCTGCGCTTAGGCGGCTGCGCGAGGTTGTCGAGGGCGAACGATTTACCCTTGTCGGTGCAGTGGTAGATCACATCGCCGGGGTCGCAGAATCCCGGCGTGCGACCGCGCTGCATCAGGCCGGCCGATTCCAGCACCTCAAGGTCAGGCTGTGCGTAATGCCCGGGCCCGGCGACATAGTGGTTGCGGTACGGCGTGCGCTTGCGCGGATCGACGCCCAGGGCGTGGTGCAGCATGGCTAATTGTGCGGTCGTGATATTCATACCGGCACCTCGATCCCGCGCTTCGCCCGCTCAATGCAGTCCAGCATCGCCAGGCGCGCGGCTTCGTCGGTTGGCGGCTCGACCTTGCGCAAGTTGCGATGGTGCGCGTAGTCCCATTCTTCGAAGCCGGGGAAGTCGATGTAGTAGTAGCCTTGGTGCGGCCCGGCGCCAATGATGACGACCATGCCGTTGAACTCGGGATGCCGGATAAGGCTGTGCAGCATGGCGATATCGCCTTTCTTGAGCGCCGTCACAGCACCCCCCCCAATTCATCGCAGACATAGGCGCGCGACAATTCGGCGGCGCGGTCGGTCAGGCCGAACTTGAAGGCATAGTAGATTTCGTGCAGCGGATGCGTCTGGTCGGTGTTGAGCGGCGGCGTGCTGGTGGCGACCACCAGATCGGACTTGTTGCGCGATTCCAGTTCCTTAATTAAATCGGCGATGTCGAAGTGTCCGAGCTCGATGTCAATGTCAACATCAACGGAAATCGTTGCGGTGCGGCTACTCATAAATCCCCCCTGCGCCAGCCCGCAGGCTTAGGCTCACATGTTTTGCATACCGTCCCATTGACGGAAAATTGGCCGATCGACTGGTGTTTTTTGCATCGCTCACAAGTCAAGCGCTTCGATATCCCTACCGGAGTTATCTGCCGGGTAGCGATGCGGTATAGGTCGTTGGATGCTCGGCCGAAGCTGCTCATGCTAAGATTCCTTTTTGGAAATATTTAGCAGGGATCGAAATGTCCAACCCGCCACAAACGCCAAATGCCCTCGCAGCCTTGTTCGCGATCCTTTTCATGCCAAGCACGTACGCGCAGATGGCGGCTCTGCATGGCGATGTGAACGGGGCGGAGCACCGCGGTGTATTCCATGCGCAATGGCTCGACGCCTTGCTCTGGTCACTGACTGGTGGCATCGCAGCGCTAGTCATCGCCCTCTTGGCTGGCAGGCTGCACCTTGGCGCCATCGATAATGGAAAGGCATTGGTTTGTGCTGGCGCGTGGCTCGGCGGGCTGGCGACGTGGTTCGCTCTGGCAAACGCTGTCGACACATGGGACCGAGATGATCGCCTCGACACGGCTCTCCGCGCCTTCCATTTCAAGCTATTGTTCTTCCCCGGCCTGGTGCTAACACTGGCTGGGTCTGGCTGGTAGCTCACGTCAGCCTCCCAATAAACCAGGTGGACAGGCCGAGAATCACGATCAGCACAACCGCTGCCGGATCTTCCATCGATGGCGCCCAGCGTCGAGCGGCTTTCGTGGTCATCCAGCCAAGCAGGGCGATGCCGGCGAAGGTGGTGATGAAAGGAAGGATGAAGGGGAGGATGAGTTTCATGCTGCCCCGCTCAAGTCCAGCCGATAATCAGCAGGATTCGGAAAGCGCACGACTGTTGGCAGTACGATCCGCGGCGTGCGCTCGAAAGCGTCGTCTTCCAGTGCCTCGCGTGCAGCTTGGGCGAAGAATGGGCGCGGCAGCGCAAGCGGATCGGGCGAAACAGCCACAGACTCAAGGTCAGCAGCAGAATCTTGATAGATCAGATGAATGTGCCGATGCGACTCGATTTCGATATTAGAAACCTTGCGAGTCCTCGGGCGATCATTTGGACGATCAATGAACAAAAGGAATTCGGAGGCGATCTTTGGGCTGGCAATTCGATAAGGCCGACGGTTTAGGGATTTGCCAATGTCGACCGGGCTTTGGTCGAGAATGCCGCAAGTGACAAGATTGACCAGGTACTTCCCGGCGTTCTGGATACTGGTTCCGAGAAGCTCCGCAGTCTGCGCTCGCGTCAAAGGCTGCTTTCCGATCGCGTGGATAAGATGCCTTACCTTGGCGGCGCGCGATGGGGAGTAGCCTTTCCATGTGGGCGGCACCAACGGGCTATTGCTTGCTGGGCTAGTCATGCTGTGACCTCGATTTGCTTTTCAAGGTTGTACTTGGCCCATTCCCCGGCAACCCAGTTGACGCCCTTCGGGGTGAATTTCGCGGAATTAAATGCATGGCCGTTCGTGTCGCTCGTGCCGGCCTTAACGGCGAATCGTCCCGCGTCCAGGTGCTGGGAAAATGGAGCCCACTCGCCGCCGAGCGGATACATGATCTTCTTGTCTTTGAGGAATTCCCGGAATTCAGACTCATTCGCGTTGAGCAACTTGCAGACTTGCCGGAAGCCCTTGAGTCCAGTGCTGTCCACAAATTTCTCAACGAATGCGACAGCCGGCGCGGCGGCTTCCAGTTCGATCTTGAGCGCCATACGCTCGCGCTCTGACTCCATCGCCATTTCGAGGATTTGCATCTTCGACAGGTCAACCCGCGAAGTCTCGGCAGTAGCGAGCCGGTCGTAGACTTTCGCCTGCACGGCAGTCGACTCGCTCATAACCATCAATTCGCATTCACGTTTTGGCAAGTGAAAACACGGGCGATCCTGGCCGTTGCCGCCTTTGTAGACGCCCCGAAATTTTGGGGCGTCGATTCCCTGGTGACGCTCGACCTTGGCCATGAAGTGGTCGTGCCGCATTTCTGCCTTATCCGGCTCGCGCATCGCGTTGATAAGTTCCACCAGTTCCACGCTTGACATGGTTGGTGGCGCTGTCGAGAGTTGTGGTAACATTCGATCCTCTGTTGTGAAAAACATCTGTTGTACGAAGCCCGATTGCAGTCGGGCTTTTTTATTGCTCCGCCACCTGGCGCGCCATGTCCCGGTAGTAGGCGGCAAGCATTTGCTTCCACGCCTTGACGGTCATGACGTGGGGCGGCTCAATGGGGAGTTGTTGGTGCGAGGCGGTCATTTGGCGACACCATCTGGATCAACTGGCTTCGCGAGAGTCAGCGGCGAGCGCCGAATCAGGAAGAGTTGGGCAACCAGCCCAGCGGTTGTATTTTGGTCCAGGCGCCCTTGCAGGCGATGCCATTTGTACTGCTCGCGCAGGTTCATTTCGACGGTGCTGGCCGACGATTGCGGCAGGCCGTGGTACTCGACAAGCCAAGCCACAAATTCATCAGCCGTCAGGTCGCGCACCATGCGTGCCACAGGGTCGCTGCGCTGGTCACAGGTCATGGTTTTCATTTCGCGCCCTTCGATGGATCGGCAGCGAGGCCGCGCCACCTCCGCGGAGTGCTGGCGCGGCCAATCACAGAGCGGCCTTCACCACATAAAATCCAGCACTCGCCATAGCCTGCCGCATTGCCTGGTAGTGTTGCTGGCAATGCGGTCACGGCGGCAGTCATGCCACCCTCGGCACGAAGGCGCGAATCTCGGCCAGGGTCATGATCTCGCGGTCGAGCAGGCGGACGATCAGCGAGTCGCCGACAGGAAGACGGAAATGGCGCAGCTTGCTGATGACCGGCGGCGCCACTTCCAGGAGGCGCGACAAGGCCGCATCATTTTTCAGGTTCAGACGGGCCGTGATCGCGTCGAGCAGGCCATTCGGGTCGCATTCGTACTTCTTTTCGTCAGTGTTCATGGGATTCCTTGGTCGTGGGTTTTCCTTGGCACGCCGACTTCACAGCCTTGTCGAGCGCCCGCTCTTTCTTGTGCTTCGTGTCGCGCGCCGTGTCCTTTTCGGATGCCGGCGCGCGCTTGTGCGCATCGCGCGCGTCAATAAACTCTTTCGCGTGATGAACAATCTGCTGCTCGGGTGTTGCGTTTTCTTGCATGCTGCCTCCCTGGCTTATTGGCGGGTTCGTGTTAGCGGCTTGAAGTCGCCATCAAACCCGCAGGTGAGGGACTGGGGCGCCACCCGCCCTGCTCGGGAATCCAGCGCGCGGCCGGCGTGGGCCCGGTCTAGGCATATCGTCGCGCCCTACCCTGCGAGTACGATGTGCTGGTTGCCACTGACGAAACGCGAGACTCCCGGCAGTGCTCATCGAAAGGCCGTCGACCTCGCACTTACTCTTGAATGCGAGATAGGCGTCGGCGTCCAGGTAAATCTTGACTGGGATGGTGCGGGTTGCGATCTGGTTCATGGTCTTGCTCCTATGGTTCGGACTACACGGAAAGGGGATGCGGCAATTCTTGATTGGTGTCAGGGCGGGGGCACGCTGCGGCGGGTACGCTTCGGGGGAAGCGGTGAAAGCTCCGGCCAAATACGCTTCCAGTCTTCCGGGAACATTTCTTGGCGAGTCACGGCTCCCTCGGTGGCGGCTTCAATAGCGGCACCAAAAGGAACGGGAATTGGCCGACTGCCATCAGCCCAGCGGCTGATATCCGGGGCATGTGCGCAGATTGCTTTAGCCAGGGAAGCTTGGCGTCCACGCTCTTGGGAGAGGTATTCAGTAAGGTTCATGAAACGCATATTAGCCTAAAGCTAATGCGTATGCAAGCACATCCGTTAGCTATATGCGAATGTATTTTTTTAGCCCGATGCTATTTAATGGCGATATGAAAACAGTAGACGAAATACATCGCCTAAACCTCGCGGTGTTAGTGGAGGAATTTAAAGGCGTTGGGAAGTTGGCCGACCAGATCGGGCGAAGCCCGTCACAGGTCAGTCAATGGCTAAATGCGTCGGAAAATTCGTCAACGAAGAAGCCGCGCGGGATGGGATCGAGCTCGTGCCGCCTTGTTGAGAAAATGTGCAAGAAGCCAGTCGGCTGGATGGACATTGAGCATGAACCGGAATACGCGGCCGAAGTGAGTCCCTTGGAAGATAAAGACGGGTACTACCAATTTACTAGCGCTATAGAGGTTAAGCTGCTATCAGACTTTCGTACCGCAAACAAAAAGAGTCGGGACATGATGATTGACCTGGGCGCTAACGCCGAGAAGGTCATCACTCCGGCGACCGCCGTCAAGAACAAGTAAGCGCGGCGCCGCCGCTCGCCTCGGGTTGCGCCTCCCGGTAGATTTGATCAATTTGAAGATTTCAGCCTGGCACTCATCATCCATCGCATTGAAAGCTGCGAACAATGTATCTTTGTCAATCATCTTGCCGATTTAGTTATATGTTGATGGTCTATCGTAACTTGTAGGATGATGCCTACATCTGCCAAACACAACCACTATTTTGTATCAAATCGAAAACGAAAAGTAACAGATATACACATTCCGCGTTTCCATGATCGAAACACAAACGCCCCACCATCCGTGATGCCGTGAAAAAATTGGGCGATGACGAAGCTGCCCAGAACACGACCATCCCAGAAAGACTACGTGCAATCCGCGGTAAGGTTTCCGCCTGCTATGCGGGACGAATTGCAAGCTGCAGCCGAGCATAACGGACGGAGTTTCAATGCAGAGGTGCTGGCCAGAATTCAGGGTGGTCAGATTGAGGCGGTATTGAACGAACTGGCGGAAGTTAAAGCAATGCTACGGAAGGTTCTAGACCAGATGTAAGCGCAACGGCACGCACTTGCCGATACTAGGAGTACGCATGGCTATGACGAAGTGCAACGAATGTGGTGGCCAGGTCTCTGACGCCGCCGCAACCTGCCCACACTGCGGCGCTGCTGCGCCGGCGATGACTCAAAAACAAAAGGTCGACACAATCATTGCGATCAAGCGCGCCGCATACGGCCGCATGGGTGGGTGGCTGTTCTTCTCTGGTATCCTGTGGCTCATCCTGGTGGGCGGTACGGGCCAAGGTGGCGCCGCTGTCGTGGAGGCGTGGGGCTTGGCTAAGTGGCTAATCATTGCGGGCGCTGGCATGTATATCATCTCCGAGATCGAACGCAATCTGGCCGAGCGCAAGCAAAAGCAGGCCAGGTAAATCATGAGAAAGCTACTGGCACTTCTGACCCTCTTCCCGGCACTTGCCGCAGCCGGCCCACATCAAGATCTGGTCGCCAAGCAAGAGCGCTGCCGTACATCTGGCGAACTAGCCCAGGCATTTCACGGCGCCCAAAAGACGGTCATCACTGGCGCTCTCGATGATGCCAAGCTGCGTGTCAAGAAGAAGACCATGACCAAGAAGAAATATGATGAACTGGTCAAGACGGTCATGGAAGGCGTGACTGCCAAGACCCCAAAGGATGCTTACATGCGCGGCTGGGCAGTGTGCATGGATGTTGAGTAGTATCCGCTGCGCCCATCACCCCTCAAGCCCCGCCAGCCGGGGCTTTTCTTCGCCCAGGTCGGGCATCCAACACGAAACAATATTCTCAGAACATCTGTTCGCCAACGCAGTTTTGTGATATTCGCACGCGTAGTAGCTAAAGCTAAGTGTGGTTGCTGCCTAGACGGCTCATGCTTTATCTAATCAATCACAAACACGTACTTCGCGCTACTCGCTTGACCCACGTTCGCTTCGCTCACTCTTCGGGGGAGTGTTTTTATCCCTTGTTTGTTTTATTTTTTTACCACCTACGTCAACTCTGACCACCGTGTAGTAGAAGCCAACTCTAACCACAAAGCACAGCGCGAGAAAACGATTCTACACGAAAAATTTTAGCCTTTGTAGCTTTAGGCTAAAAATAATTCTTGCTTGTGTTTTAGCTTTAGGCTAATATCACTCCATCGCATCACCACCCATCCCGGAGGCGCCATGAACAAGTTCACAAAGCCGTCGAAAGAAGCCGTCAGGGTCTGGCTCACGGGCCAGGTGGCGAGCAAGAAGCCAGTGCCGTCGCCGGAAGAGATTCGCCGACAACTTGGTTGGAAGTTCAATTTGGGCGCTGAGTGCGCTCGCTGATAGGGGAATGAAATGATAGCAGCACATACGCCTGGGCCGTGGCTCATTGTCGGCGCAACAGTCTACGCGCTAAACGCTGACGGCTTTAATCGCTTTTCCTGCCAAGTGCAGGACGCGCACACCGATGTGACGGAGTTGAGAGCCAACGCCCGCCTGATAGCCGCCGCGCCTGATCTGCTTACATCGCTGATCGCGCTCGACGAAGCCTTCTGCACCATCAACGAATTCAGTAGCCGCGAAGAGCGTCATGCGTCGCGGCTGGCCCTGATCGCAGCTCGCGCTGCCGTCGCCAAAGCAACCGGAGCCGCAGCATGATCACCTTTATCCTCTGGATCACCCTGATCGCGCCGAATGGCAAGTTCGCCACCGTGACCGAAGACTACGCCGACAAGGCTGCCTGCATCAAGGCCGCTGAGCAGGTCGCCAAGGCACTTGCCGAGCCGAAGCACGGCTACAAGCTGCACAGCCTGGAATGCTTGCCAGTGGCGCGTGAGGTGGCACCGTGAAGCCTTGGAATATGATCGCCGCTGCCGTGGCAATTGGCGCGATCGCGATCATCCTCATTTGCCTAAACTTCAATTCATCGGAATGCAACAAGGCTGGCGGCACGCTTGTGCGTACATCCTTCGGCTACGAGTGCCTTCGCGCAGAAGTGGTGCGGCCATGACCACGCTCACCACTGCCCGGCAAGACTACCTGCGCGACGCGATCGCCGACGAAGCGCTTATCGCCAAGCTGCTGGGCTACCGCGCTCTCGAAGTGCCGAACGTGTTCGTCAATGCAAATGCCGTGATCTGGGGCGTGCGGCCAGACTTTAAGTTGGAGTGGCAAGGTCAGACCGGGCGCAGCTTCCTGCCGCAATGGCGCCGCACGTGGGATGGCGCCGGCGAGTTGATCGTGCGCTGCGAACTGACGATCGTCCAGCACCCTGCCGGCGTGATTGTCGAGCATCCGTACTACGACGGCGAAGTGCAAGCCACCTACTTCGCTCACCCCTCCAAAGACGACGCAATCCGCTTTGCCATGTGCAAGGCGGCGATTGCGTATCTGACTGCTGAGCGTGCGGCATGAGCGCAACGAACTTCTACGAGGGCGATACATGCGGGCGCGATGGCTGCGCCGGGGTCATTGCGACTCACCCGCCAAAGAACTGCTCGTGCCACATCAGTCCGCCGTGCAGTTCTTGCACCGATCCGCGCAACTTCTGCCCGGAGTGCGACTGGGAAGAGGCTGACGATGTGGAAGTCCAGACGATCAACAATTATGTCTGCAAAATCGAAAAGGATAGCGGTGCGTATCGCTCCTACTCGCCGCGCCCTCTCGACCCGACAAAGATTGATTGGCGCTGGGCCTCGCATACGCACTTCTCGATGATCAAGGAAGGCGTCTACCCGTTCGGGACTACCCGCGAGGCCTTGGTTGCAGCCATCGATGGAACCTTTGGCGGGCGCTTTGAATACCACAGCCCAGCGACCGAGCAAAAGCACGGCAGTTTTAAATACATCGCATACACGGATTGAATCAGCGCGGCGCCTGACTCGCGCCGCTACGGATGGCTCCCGACACGATCAGCCACGAGAAAACGTAGTAACCGCGCGCAGCGATACAGCGCACGAACTCACGAGGATGCAAATGCAACTTGTACCGATTTCCGCCTGCCGATGCCTCTACCGGGTTCTTCCGGTGCTGTGTGCCGACAGCCATGACGAGATGGCGGCACGGCTTAACCGTCCGACTCAATTGGAGTACGGCTAGTTGGTGCGCTTATTGGGCGGCACACCTGATGAGCGCGCACTCGAATCTTTGATAGCCCCGCACGACGGGGCTTTAGCAGTGCAAGAGCACCACCGGCTGGCGCACACCAGCCGCAATAAGGAATCTGATTGACCGTCCTAAGCGGGTCGACCCAACCGTTTGCAGTCAGATTTCTTCTTGATCCAACCAGGAGACAGCAATGAGCACAAATACCGGGCTGGCAGCAGCGGCCAAAGCGATTCTCGACGCGCACGACGCGCCGAACGGGCCCAGCAAGGCCGATACGATCAAGGCGCTGGCGGCGCTGATTGGCGAGCCTCCCGCAGATCCTGTGCGCGAGCAGTTGGTCGCAGCGGTGAAGACTGCACAAATGTGCATCCTCGGATACACAAGTCGCAATCTCGTCATCAACAAGGCGCTTGCCGATTGCTCCGCCGCACTAACCGCAGCGAGTGCCGCATGAGCCCCGACCGCTACACCAGTGCCCACCCGGAGCGCAACGCGATCGTGATCGTGCTGCTGCTCGCCCTGGCAAGCGCCCTCGCCGACCTGGTATCGGGAGTTCCAACATGACTACGCAGACCCGTGACCGCATCGCCGGCCTGTTGACCTGCTTCGCTGGCGGCTTCGTGGCCTTCGGCTTCTTCGCCCTGACCGGGCAGCTTGACGCACTCGATGAGGCGGTCGAGGCCGAAGCCAAACGAGTGCATGCGTGCAGCCAGGCGGCGGAAGTCGTCCAAGCCTGTCGCATCGTTGTGAGCGAGCGGAAATGAGCCTACTGCGCGACGTCATCCGCGCGGCGCGCTGCGGCATCTGTATTAAACATGCGGTGCGCGTTGCGCTGCTGTCGAATGAGATGAACAAAATTATAAGGGGTAGGAAATGAATGAAGTAGTCACCACGCAAGACAACTCACCGGGCACGAATAGCGCGTCCGCACTGATGATGAGCCCGGCAAGCATGGACAGCATGTTCCGCATGGCTGATC
>Ga0187843_10000881_pt1 | contig 19682 bp, 12 predicted proteins | sample SpaLakP09_SKY_43_FD_134516 | JGI IMG/M metagenome (GOLD analysis project Ga0187843, IMG submission 134516) | Oligotrophic lake water microbial communities from Sparkling Lake, Wisconsin, USA - SP09_SKY_43 | ecosystem: Environmental > Aquatic > Freshwater > Lake | place: USA: Sparkling Lake...
CTCCTTGGCCAGGTACATCGCAATCTGGCGCGGCCGGGCGATGCTGGCCGGGCGCTTCTTGGAGTACATGTCGGCGATCTTGATCTTGTAGAAGTCGGCCACCGTCTTCTGGATGTTCTCCACGCCGATCTGGCGGTTCTGGATGGACAGCAAGTCCTTCAGCGCCTCGCGGGCCAGCGTGATGCTGATCTCCTTGTGCGAGAACTTGGCGTAAGCCAGCACCTTGCGCAGCGCGCCTTCGAGCTCGCGCACGTTGGCGCGCACGTTCTTGGCGACAAAGAAGGCCACGTCCTCGGGCATGGGCGTGCCCTCGGCCTCTGCCTTCTTGATGAGGATGGCGACACGCATCTCCAGCTCGGGCGGCTCGATGGCCACCGTCAGGCCGGCGTCGAAGCGCGACGTGAGGCGCTCGTCGATGTCCACCAGCCCCTTGGGGTAGGTGTCCGACGTCATGATGATGTGCGCCTTCTTCGCCAGCAGCGCCTCGAAGGCGTTGAAGAACTCCTCCTGCGTGCGGTCCTTGCCGGCGAAGAACTGCACATCGTCGATGAGCAGCAGGTCCAGCGAGTGGTACTTGGCCTTCAACTCGTCGAAGGTCTTGCGCTGGTAGTTCTTGACGACGTCGGAGATGAACTGCTCGGCGTGCAGGTAGAGCACGCGGGCGTCGGGCCGGTCTTTCAGCAGCGCGTTGCCGACGGCGTGGATCAGGTGGGTCTTGCCCAGGCCGACGCCGCCGTAGATGAACAGCGGGTTGTAGGTGATGCCCGGCGCGCCGGCCACGTGCAGGGCAGCCGTGCGCGCCATCTGGTTGGCGCGGCCGGGCACCAGCGTGTCGAACGTGAGCTGCGGGTTGATGCGGTGCTTGGCCGAGGCCGGCGCCTGCGATGGCAGCATGATGGTGCTGGCAGGCGGCGCGCTGACGGGCCGCAGCGCCGCACTCGGCTCCGGCGGCGCGGCAGAAAGCTGCTGCTGCTGCGCCGCCGAGACGGCCGCCGACATTGCACCGGGCGCGGCGATGGGCGCGCTGGATGTGTCACGCGAAACCAGCGCCAGCTCCAGCCGCGTCGGGCGGCCGGCCAGCTCGGTCAGGATGGCCTCGATGCGGGCCGCGTATTGGCGGCGGATCCAGTCGCGCTTGAAATGGTTGGGCACCTTCAGCGTGGCCACCAGCGCGCTCGCGGCATCGGCACCTTCGCCCGATACGGTGGCCGGCGGCAGGGGGCGGATCCAGGTGTTGAACTGCTGCTCGGGCAGCTCGGTGGCCAGGCGCTCGCAGCCACGCCGCCAGAGGTCCGACGCCCATTCGGCCGAATTCATGCCTCCTGAGCCCGACGCCACGCCAGTCATTTCGCCCGTTCCCAAAGCCTGCACCCCATCCACCCTGTGTTCTTCTTCGCTCATTGTGGAAAACTTCTTTTCGAGCGGTCAGATTGTACGGACCCGGACCGGTCGAAGGCCAGGTTATCCACAGAATTTGGAAGGGGGTCAATCCCTGGCAAACCCGGCTTGAGACTGGCAACTTATTGACCGGCGCCGCCGCATCTGCTGTAATGCCGGGTTTTCGCGCACTGCGATTCATTCGCCGTGCGCTTTTCTTGTCGGGCACCAACCGCTGTGCCCGGACCGAACCGAACAAATCCCTCCAAAGAGGTCTCCCCATGAAGCGTACCTACCAAGCCTCCAAGACCCGCCGCGCCCGCACCCATGGCTTCCTCGTGCGCATGAAGACGCGTGGCGGCCGTGCCGTCATCGCCGCTCGCCGCGCCAAGGGCCGCAAGCGCCTGGCCGTCTAAGCCGCGCCGTTGATCGATGACGGCGCCCCGGGCGTCGTCGGCTTCCCGGGCACCCGATGATCGGCAAGCTGAACCGCCCGGTGGACTTTGAGCGTGTGCTCGGCCGTCAGAGCCGGGCGCGCAGCGCGCATTTCGCGTTGCACCACCTCTCGGCCAATCCGGCGCCCAGCGCCTGGCATGCCGCCCAGTTGCGCACAGCCTCGGCCGAGTTATCAACAGGCAGCTCACAGCCTGTGCACAACGCTGTGGACCAAGACCCGCCCGCTGCGCCCTCGATTCCAGTTGAGGGCTGCTGGGTGGGCATCGTCGTGCCCAAACGGCATGCCAAGCGCTCCGTGACGCGGGCGCTCTTGAAGCGCCAGATCCGCGCCGCATTTGCCGAACGTCCTGGCATGCCGCCGGGTTTGTGGGTTGTGCGCTTGCGCTCTCCGTTTGACCGCCAGAAATTCCCCAGCGCCGCGTCCGACGCGCTGCGCGCCGCCGCGCGCGCCGAGCTGGCGCAACTGCTGGACAAGGCCCTGAAGCCAGCGGCGCCCAAATCCGGTACCGCCGCATGACTCCCAGTTGGCCCGCCCGCGTGTTGATGGCCCTCGTGCGCGGCTACCGCCTGATGCTCAGCCCCTGGCTGGGCAACGCCTGCCGGTTCGAGCCGACCTGCTCGCGCTACTCGCTGGCCGCACTGGAGCAACACGGCGCCCTGGCCGGCAGCTATCTGACCGTGCATCGCATCCTGCGCTGCCAGCCGCTGTGCAAAGGCGGGCATGACCCCGTGCCCGACAATGCGCCGCGCCTGTTTTCCCGCCTGATTTCCCCTGTGCATTGCGCACCGTCTTCCTCTTCCGAGTCCCTCCATGACTGATATTCGCCGCACCGTGCTGTGGGTGGTGTTCACCATGTCCCTCGTCCTACTCTGGGACGGATGGCAAAAGCACAACGGGCATCCCTCGATGTTCAGCCCCCAGCCGCCCAAGGCGGTCGCGACGGCGCCTGACGGCGCGGCGTCCAGCGGCGTGCCGGCCAGCTCGATCGGTTCGGCAAGCCCTGCCCAGACCCCGGCCGCTGCAGCCCCTGTGGCGGCGCCGTCCGAAAAGGTCACCATCCGCACCGACGTGCTGACGGTCACGGTCGACACGCTGGGCGGTGACATCGTTCGCGCCGAGCTGCCCAAGTACCTCACTTCACCCGACCCGACGGTGACGGACCAGCTGCTGCAGATGGTGCATCTGCAGAAGAAGCCCGAGTTCACGCCCGAGCCCGTCGTGCTGTTCAACGCCGCCCAGCACTACCGCGCCCAGACCGGCCTGGTGGGTGGCGCGGGCCCGCTGCCGACGCACAACACACCGATGACGGCCGTGGCAGGCCCGCGCGAGCTGGAAGCCGGCCAGAACGAGGTCAAGCTGCGGCTGGAATCGGCCGAGGTCGGCGGCGTCAAGCTGGTCAAGACCTTCACCTTCAAGCGCGGCGTCTACACGGTGGGCGTCACGCACGAGGTCGTCAACGCAGGCAGCACGCCGGTCACGCCCCAGGTGTACCTGCAACTGGTGCGCGACGGCAGCACGGTCACCGGCGGCGCGGCGTTCACGCCCAGCTTCACCGGCCCGGCCGTCTACAGCGACAAGGCCAAGTTCAAGACCATCACCTTCGAGGACATCGACAAGAACAAGGTCGACATCGAGAAGACTGCCAACGACGGCTGGGTCTCGATGGTGCAGCACTACTTCGCCAGCGCCTGGCTGGTCAACGAGCCCGGCAACCGCGAGTTCTTCGTGCGCAAGCTGCCCGGCCAGGCCGGCGTGCGCGGCGACACCTATGCCACTGGCATGGTGTTCACGCTGCCGACGCTGGCTCCTGGCGCCAGCACCACGCAGCAGGCCACGCTGTTCGCCGGCCCGCAGGAAGAGAACAATCTGCAGAAGCTTGCCCCCGGCCTGGAGCGCGTCAAGGACTACGGCGTGCTGACCATCCTGGCCGAGCCGCTGTTCTGGCTGCTCGACAAGCTGCACGGCTTCATCGGCAACTGGGGCTGGACCATCGTCGCCCTGGTGCTGCTGCTGAAGATCGCGCTGTATAGCCTGAACGCCAGTGCCTACAAGTCGATGGCGCGCATGAAGGCCGTTGCGCCGCGCATCAACGACATGAAGGAGCGCCTGAAGGACAAGCCGCAGGAAATGCAGCAGGAGATGATGAAGATCTACCGCGAGGAGAAGATCAACCCCATCGGCGGCTGCCTGCCCATCTTCCTGCAGATGCCCATCTTCATGGCGCTGTACTGGGTGCTGCTGTCCACCGTCGAGATGCGCCAGGCGCCCTGGACGCTGTGGATCACCGACCTGTCGGTGCGCGACCCCTACTTCATCCTGCCTCTGCTGATGATGCTGTCCAGCCTGTTCCAGGTCTGGCTCAACCCGCCGGCCGCCGACCCGATGCAGCAGAAGATGATGTGGATCATGCCCGTCGCCTTCGGCGTCATGTTCTTCGTCTTCCCGGCCGGCCTGGTGCTGTACTGGCTGACGAACAACATCCTGTCCATCGCCCAGCAGTGGTTGATCAACCGGCGACTCGGCGTGAACTGAAGCACGTGAATCTGCACAGCCCCCGCACCCGGGGGCTTTTTTACGCCTGCTGATCGCAGTTCAATGGCTTCGCGGGGCAGAGAACAACGGTCGGAACCCGGGCTCACGAGAGCGCCTCAACTGACCTCCCCCGCGCCATTTCCTCAAGCAGCCACCTCCGGGTGGCTGCTTGCTTTTGGGCGCCGACAATTGCGCCCATGCTTGCAAGACACGCCGACCCCATCGCCGCCATCGCCACCGCCCCGGGGCGCGGCGCGGTGGGCATCGTGCGCGTGTCCTCGCCGCAAACCCTGGCTCCGATCATCGAAGCCGTCTGCGGCCGGGCTTTGAAGCCACGTGAAGCGACCTACCTGCCGTTCCGCGACGCCGTCGGCGCGCCCATCGACCAAGGCCTGGCGCTGCACTTCCCGGCGCCGCATTCCTACACCGGCGAACACGTCCTGGAACTCCAGGCCCACGGCGGCGCCGTCGTCATGCAGTTGCTGCTGGCACGGGTCATCGAGGCCGGTGGCGGTGTGAGGTTGGCCGAACCGGGCGAGTTCACGCAACGCGCATTCCTGAACGGCAAGCTCGACCTGGCGCAGGCCGAGGCCGTGGCCGACCTCATCGACGCCAGCACCGAGGCTGCCGCGCGCAGCGCCAGCCGGGCGCTGGGCGGCGCGCTCTCAAACGAGGTGGGCGTACTTCGCGACCAGCTCATCCAGCTGCGCATGCTGGTAGAGGCGACGCTGGACTTCCCCGAGGAGGAGATCGACTTCCTGGAGAAGGCCGATGCCTTCGGCCGGCTGGACCGCCTGACCGCGCAACTGAGCGAAGTGCAGTCCCGCACGCGCCAGGGCGCGCTGCTGCGAGACGGCCTCAAGGTCGTGCTCGCCGGCCAGCCCAACGTGGGCAAGAGCTCGCTGCTGAACGCGCTGGCCGGGGCTGAGCTGGCCATCGTCACGCCCATCCCCGGCACGACGCGCGACAAGGTCAGCCAGACCATCCAGATCGAAGGCGTGCCGCTGCACATCACCGACACGGCAGGCCTGCGCGACGCGACGGCCGACGAGGTGGAGCGCATCGGCGTGTCGCGCTCGTGGGATGCGATTGCGGACGCGGACGTCGTGCTGTTCCTGCACGACCTCGGCCGTGTCGGACAGGCGGACTACGAAGCCGAGGACGAGCGCATCCGTGCGCGGCTGGCGGGCGTGGATGCCGGTCGCATCGTGCAGGTCTTCAACAAGGCGGACCTGGCCGCGGCGCCAGAGGGCGAGATCGCACTGAGCCTGAAGACCGGCACGGGATTGGAAGCATTGCGCCAGCGCCTGCTGAAGACCGCCGGGTGGCAGGCCGTGCCGGAGGGCTTGTTCATTGCCCGCGAGCGGCACGTGCAGGCCCTGGCCCGCACGGCCGAGCACCTGGCGCTGGCCCGCGAGGTGGCCGCCCAGCGCGACGCGGCGCTGGACCTGCTGGCCGAGGAGCTGCGTCTGGCGCACGACGCTCTAGGCGAGATCACCGGCGCCTTTTCTGCGGACGAGCTGCTGGGCGTCATCTTCAGCAGCTTTTGCATCGGCAAGTGACCCGCTCGACCGAGCGCCGGCCGCCGGGCCAAACCGGCCCGCACAAGCTGTTGCACACTCGGCGCCCGCGCTGCTGGAGGCTGTGACCCATGACCGTCGTGTCGAAGTGCTGCTGGTTCGTCTTGTTCGCCTTGCTGGCGGTGGCCGTGCGACCGGCCTGGGCGCAGCCCGAGGACGCAGCATGGCTGCAGCAGCTGCACCAGTCCTACGCAGACGCGGGGCGCGCGGTGGCGCAGCTGCATGCCGCCGCCACCACGCCCGCACAACGCGAGCTGGCCTGGCGCCGCGCGCTGCAGTGGCAGGACCTGTACCGGCGACACGCCGAGGTGCAGCGGCTGCTGAAAGAGACCGAGGGCATGCCGGCCCTGGCGGACGAGCGGCTGCTCTACCAGGCGCGCGTCGAGATGAGTGCCGGGCGGCACGCCGAAGCTACGCGCACGCTGGAGCCGCTGCGCCGGCGCTTCGTGCGCCTGCCCGACGGCGGGCTGAGGCAGGAGCTGCGCCTCACGCTGGCCGCGCTTGACTTGCACCTGGGCCAGCCGGAGGAGTCGACCCGTGAGCTCAACCGGGTGGTGGACAGCGCGGTGCAGGCCGGTCAGCTCGAACTGGCCGCTCGCGCCTACAGCCTCCTGGGCGACGTGCAGCTGGAGATGTTCGACTACGCCACCGGCCTGAACTACCACAAGCAGGCGCTGCGCCTGGCGCCGGACTGGGCCGTGCAGACGCGCGAGCGGGCCCGCATGGGCATGGCGCAGATGATCAACATGGTGGGCGACCGCCGCGAAGCCTTCGTGCTGCTGGACACGGCACTGGCGGCCTTTCACGGCAGCCAGAACCTTCGCGAGGAGGCCGACGCCCTGCTGCTGCGCGGCTTCTTCCTGCACCGCGATGGCCGCGCGGCCGAGGCCTTGGCGCCCTACCGGCAGGCACTGGCTCTGCGGGAGCAACTCGGTGGCGACGCCGACATCATCAACGTGTTGACCCACCTATGCAGCACGCTGAGCGATGCCCGCCAGCTCACCGAAGCCCTGCCCCTGTGCGACCGCGCTACCCGCATGGCCGACGCCACCGACAGCCAGGCCCTGCGCTGGGACGCCTACTGGGTGAGCGCCGAGGCACACGCCGCCGCCGGTGACTACAAGCTCGCCTACGAGCACCAACAGCAGGCCACGCGAGCGCTGCAGAAGCAGTCCAAACTGGCCCTGATCAACCTCACCGGCGCCATGCGCGAACGCTTCGATGCCGAGCGCCAGCGGCTGGAGAACGAGCGCCTGTCGTCGCAACTGAGCGGCGAGCAGGGCGAGCATGAGGAGCTGCGCCGCCTGGCCTATGGCCTGGGCGGGCTGGTGGCCCTGCTGGCGCTGGGCCTGGCAGGTATCGTGCTGCGCCGCAGGGGGTCGTCAGGCAGCGCGCCGACTGTCAGTCCCAGCGCCTGAACGGGCCGGCCTGCATACTTCTGCCATGGCCGAAGCCCAGCCCCTGACCCAACTGCTTCATGCCTGGCAAGGCGGCGACAACGGCGCCTTCGGCCGGCTCCTCGCCGAAGTGCATGGCGAGCTGCTGCGCATGGCCGGCTCGCGGCTGCGCATGGCGGACGGGCAGACGATCTCGCGCGGCGACCTGCTCAACGAGGCGCTGCTGCGCGTGATGCAGAGCCACCCGGACTGGCAGGACCGGCGCCACTTCTTCGCCACCGTGTCGCTGACCATGCGCACCGTGCTGGTGGACCACGCCCGCGAGCGCCAGGCCCTCAAGCGCGGCGGCGACCGCGAGCGCGTCACCTGGACGCTGTCGGCGCTGGGCGAGGAGTCCATGGACGCCGACCTGCTGACGCTGGACCGCCTGCTGGCCGAGCTCAAGGACGAGGACCCGCGCGCGGCCGAGATCCTGCAGCTGACCTATTTCGCCGGCCTGCAGCGCGAGGACATCGCGCAGGTGCTGGACATCTCCGTGCCCACCGTGGACCGCGACCTGCGCTACGCCCGGGCCTGGCTCGCCGAGAAACTGGAACGGCCGCTAGAAGGGTGAGCACGACCAAGGAGCTGTTCCTGGCGGTGGCCCACCTGCCCGACGCGGCGGCCCAGCGCGCCCAGCTCCTGGCCCTGGGCGCCACGCCCGAGCAATGTGAGCGCGTGCTCGCCATGTGCGAGCGCGAACGCCGTGGCACGCCCACCCGCTTCTCCGTGCCCGTGGCCGCCGCCCTGGGCCAGCTGGCGGCCAGTGAGCTGCAACCCGGCGACACCCTCGGCCCCTGGCGGCTCACGGCCGAGCTCGGCGCCGGCGGCATGGGCCGGGTGTTCGCCGCCGAGCGGGCCGACGGCCTGTACCAGCAGCGCGCCGCCATCAAGCTGCTGCGCGGCCAGGCGCCACCCGAACTGCTGGCACGCGAACGCCAGATCCTGGCGACGCTGGAGCACCCCCACATCGCGCGGCTGCTCGACGGCGGCACGACGCCCGCCGGACGGCCCTACCTCGTCATGGCCTTCATCGACGACCGGCCGCTGGACGACTGGGCGGCCGGCGCGACGCTGGCGCAGCGGCTGCAGCTGCTGACCCAGATCGCCACGGCGCTGGACTTCGCCCACCGCCATCTCGTCGTCCACTGCGACCTCAAGCCCGCCAACGTGCTGGTGACGGCCGAGGGCCATGCGGTGCTGCTGGACTTCGGCATCGCCCGGCTGGAGCAGGTCGACGGCGACACCGCCGCCGCAGGCCTGACGCCGCGCTACGCCAGCCCCGAGCAGCAGGCCGGCGCGCCGCTGTCCAGCGCCACCGACATCTACAGCCTGGGCCGCCTCGCCGAGGAGCTGCTGGACGGCGCGCCTCGGCCGCGTGAGTGGCGGGCCGCCATCGCGCGCGCCTGCGCGCCGGAGCCGTCGCAGCGCTACCCCTCGGCACAGGCGCTGGTGGACGACCTGCACCGCTGGCAGCAGCACCGCCCGTTGCGGGCCCTGCCGAGGCGGCGCGGCTATGTGCTGGCCAAGGCGCTGCGCCGCCATTGGCCCTGGGCGCTGGCCGGCTCCGCCGCGCTGCTGATGGCCGCCGGCTTCACCTGGCAGCTGGTGCAAAGCCGCGACCGCGCGCTGGCCGCCGAGCAGCACGCCGAAGCCGAGGCCGCTGCGGCGCGGCAGGTCAGCCGCTTCCTGACCTCGCTGTTCGAGGACGCCGACCCCACGCAGGCGCGCCGCCCCGACCTGCCCGCCGCCGCGCTGCTGGACCGAGGCCGCGAGCGCCTGCAGCGCGACCTCGCCGGCCAGCCCGCGCTGCAAGCCGAGCTGCAGCGCGTGCTGGGCCTGGCCTACGAGAACCTGGGCCAGCCCAAGGCGGCAGATGGTCTGTACGAAGCCGCCGCGCAGCTGGCCGCGCAGCAGGGTCGCCCCGACCTGGAGGCCCTGGCCCTGGGCCGGCTGGCCATCCTGCGCACGAACGAGCACCGCGACAACGAGGCCGAAGTGGCGGGCCGCCGTGCGCTCGAACTCGAAACCCGGCTGCGCGCGCCCGACAGCCTGGCCCTGGCCGACGCCCGCAACAACCTGGGCGTCGTGCTCAGCAACCAGGGCCGCTTTGACGAGGCCAGGGCCTTGCAGAAGCAGTCCCTGGCGACGCGCCGCGCGCACGGGGCCGACGGGGAAGCCGTGGCCAGCAGCCTGCACAACCTCGGCTTTCTGGAGCACCGCGCCGGCCGAGGCGAAGCGGCGCTGCCCTACTACCGCGAGGCGCTGGCACTGAAGACCCGCCTGCTGGGCGAGGCTCATGTGTCCACGGTCCGCACGCTGGCCAACCTCGGCACTGCGCTGATGGAGCTGCAACGCCTGGATGAAGCCTTGCCCGTGCTTGGGCGCGCCCTGGCGCTGACCGAACAGGTGCACGGCGCCGACAGCAGCCAGACGGCCGAGCTGCTCAACGAACACGGCCTGGCGCTGCTGGACAACGGTCAGCCCCGCGACGCCGTGGGGCAACTGCGCCGCGCCGTGGCGCTGCGAGCGATGGAAGGCGATTCGCTGTCTCTGGCGGTCAACCTCAACAACCTCGCCCATGCACTGATCGAGAACGGCGACACCGCCGACGCGCTTGCGGCCTACCAGCGCTCGCTGGCGCTGCGCGAAAAGCTCGGCGCGGCGCCGCTGTCGCAGGCGCGCGCCCGCCACAACCTCGGCCGGGCGCTGCTGCGCACCGGCCAGGTGGCCGCCGCCCGGCCCCTGCTTCATGCCGCCGCCCAGGCGCGCGCCGGCCTGCCGCTCACCCACCCGGATCGCCAGGAGTCCCTGCTGTGGCTGGCCGAGCTCGACCTGCACGAGCCCCTGCCCGCCGACCTCAAGCCCGCCCACCAGCGGCTGCTCGCCCTGGCCGAGCGCCAGCGCGCACGCCGCGCGACCGACGCCGCCCAGGCGCTCTCGCGCTGGCGCGCCGCCGTCGCAGCGCTGCAGACGCTGCCGCCCGCCCACCCGGCCCGGCTGGCGGCTCAGCTGGACCTGGCCGACGCGCTGGCCGCAGCCGGCGAACGCGATGCCGCCGCAGCGCTGCGCGCTGAAGCGCGACGCCAGCTCGCGGGCTATGGCGAGCAGGCCCCGCTACGGCTGCGGGTAACTACCGAGAAGTCGGGCTGATAGGCGGCCGGGGCGGAATCCGCTGAGTCTGGTGAGGGCCACTGGCCCCATTCACCGGAGACCCGCCATGAAGCCCGCACGACACCATCTCATCGCCCTGGCCACCACACTGGCCTGCGGCACCGCCGCCGCCGCCAACCGCACCTGGGACGGCAACGGCGCCACCGACGCCTGGAGCTTCTCTGCCGGCCTGGCCGGCAACACCAACTGGACGCATGCCACCCCCGGCAATGGCAAGGTGCTGGCCAGCGGCGACCGGCTGATCTTCACCGGCACGCAGCGGCGCAGCAGCGTCAACGACTACGACGGCCTGTCGCTGTCGGGCCTGGTCTTCGACACCCGGGCGGGCAGCTTTTCGCTGAGCGGCAAGGCGCTGACGCTGACCGGCGACCTGCTCAACCAGTCCGCCCAGGCCCAGACGCTCAGCTTCACGCAACTGGTGGTGGGCGCGGACCAGCACTGGGCCGGCGGCAGCGCGGGGCTGACGGTGGACGCCTTCCAGCTGGGCGACCACCGCCTCGTGCTGGAAGGCCGCGTCAACGCCAAGACGACGGAGCTGCTGCGCGTGGGGAACGCCGGCGACGGCACGCTGATCGCATCGGCGGGCGTGGCGCTCAAGTCGGCGGGCGCCTGGGTGGGCGCCCAGGCCGGCAGCACGGGGCGGGTGTCGCTGTCCGGCGGCGCGCAGTGGCAAAGCGACGGGCTGTTCTACCTGGGCCTGTACGGCGCCGGCCAGCTGGTGCTGGACGGCGGGGCCAGCCTGCAGAGCCAGGGCGGCCATCTGGGGCGCTTTGCCGGCAGCGACGGCGTGGCGACCCTGGCCGGCAGCGGCACGCAGTGGACCTCCACCGGCCAGGCGTTGCGCGTGGGCTACCAGGGCCACGGAGCGCTGAACGTGAACGACGGTGCGCTGCTGCGCGTCGAAGACTTGCGCCTGGGCGAGCTGGCCGGCGGCGACGGCATGATGACACTGCGGGACGCGAACAGCCGCCTGGAGGCCGACCGCTTGTTCCTGGGCGGCGAAGGCTCGGCCACACTGACCATCGCCGATGGTGCCCAGATCACCGTGGGCGACCTGCGGGTGCTCGGCGCCCCGGGAGGCAACAGCAACCTGGGAATGGGCCAAGGCCACGCCGACGTGGACCGGCTGCTGGTGGACGGCCAGGCCACCGTCACCGTCACTTCGAGCGGCAGCTGGACCGGCCGCACCGCCCAGGTGGGCAGCACGCAGCCGTCGGGCCGCGCCACACTGAACATCTCCGGCAACATGCAGCTCAGCGACAAGCTCCAGGTCGGCATCGCACAGAACGACGGCGCCGTGAACATCGAAGGCGGCATGCTGAAGGCGAGTGCCATCGAAGTCGGCGGGCGCGGCACGCTGCGCCTGGCGGTTGGCCGGCTGGAAACCGGCAGCCTGCAGTTCACGCCCGGCGCCAGCTTCCTGTGGCAAGGCGGCACGCTGGCGCTGCCGTCGGCCAGCCTGGGCGCCGGCCAGCCGCTGGGCAGCATGCTGCAGCTGGGCGACGGCATGGCGCTGGCGCTGACCCGGGAACTGACCCTGCCGCGCGGCAGCGTGCTGGCCATGGCCGCCGGCGCGCAGCTCGCAGCGGGCGAGGTGCAGCTGCAGGGCGGCATGCTGGTGGCCAACACGCTGGACATGGGCCGCATCGAGCGCCTGAGCGGCCAAGGCGTGGTGCTGGGCCGCGTGCAAGGGGGCGCCGGCCACGTGATTGACAACAACCTGGGCGCGCTGCAGCTGGGCGACGTGACGCAGACCGGCGCCTGGGGCTTCGACGGCCAGCTCCGCGTGGCCGGACACACGCTGGTGCTGGACGCCGGGCTGGCGCGGCTGGGCTCCACCACGGAGATGGGCAACGGTGTGCTGGGCAGCGTGAACGGGCTGGAGCTGGCGGCCGGCACCCGCCTGGACGTGGGCGAGGACGGCTCGGCCCGCATCGAGGGCCGCTTCGTCAACAACGGCCGGGTCGGCACGGCGGACACCGCGTCGGATCTGGTGTTCACCGACATGGTGAGCGGCCGCGGCAGCTTCGCCGGTGTGATCGGCTTCGAGGCCGGTTACGACCCCGCCGGGTTCGACCTGCTGGAGACACGCAACGGCCCGTCTGCGTCGTGGATGGGTTTCGGCTCGAACAGCGAGCTCTTCCTAGACGTCGGCGCCGATGGCCGGCACGACATGTTGTGGGCCAAACAGGTGGCGCTGAACGGCGAAGTGGTGCTGCGCCTGGACGCGGGCCTGGCCAACCAGGCCCCCGGCAGTCTGCGGGTGGACCTGATCGACGCCTACATCATCAGCGGCTCGCCGCGGCTGCGTGTCGTGGGGCTGGACCCGGCGCGCGTGGACCTGAGCCGCTTCGCGCGGGACGGCAGCATCACGATCAGCGCCGTGCCGGAGGTGCCCAGCGGCTGGAGCGCGTTGTCCGGCGCCCTGCTGCTGGCGGGGCTGATGAAGCGCCGGCAACAGCGCGACGGCAACCGCGCCTGACCCGGCGCGGCGGTCAGCGCCTGGACCTGGTCTATGCCCCCGTGCCCGAGCCCGGGCCCGCCGCGCTGCTGGCCCTCGGCCTTACCGTGCTGTCACTGCAGCGCCGCCGCAGACCCGCGTGATAGGCCGACACCCCGGATTCCGTTAGAGGCATTGAGGGGTCGTGTCGGCCCCGCCTGGAGATGGACATGACCCCCCTTCGACTGCACCTGATCGCCCTGGCCGCGGTTGCCACGCTGGCGGCCAGCTCACCGCTGGCAGCCGCCGAATACACCTGGGACGGCAACGGCGCCAACGCGCTGTGGAGCTTTTCGGCAGGCGCCAACGGCAATACCAACTGGGCCGAGAAGGCCTCGCCCATCGGCGGCGTGCTGCGCAACGGCGACCGGCTCTTCTTCGGCGGCAGCCAGCGCCTGGCCAACACCAACGACTACTCCGGACTGTCCGTCTCGGGCATCGCCTTCAACCCCGGCGCGGGCGCCTTCGTGCTGGGCGGCCACGCCCTGACGCTGACCGGCGACCTGCTGAACCTGTCCACCTCGCTGCAGCGGCTGTCCTTCGCCAACCTGGCCGTCGGCAGCGACCAGACCTGGCGAGGCGGCAAGGGCGGCCTGCAAGTCGACAACTTCCAGATAGGCGACCACGCGCTGACGCTCAATGGGCCCGTCAGCGCCAGCAGCAGCGGCGTGCTCTACGTGGGCACTGCGGGGACTGGCAGCCTCACCGCCGGCACCGGCACACAGCTGCATACGTCTGGCGCCTGGCTGGGCAACGCCACGGGATCGCGAGGCACGGTGACGCTGGACGCGAGCGCCCAATGGCAGAGCAGCGCGCAGGTCTACGTGGGCCTGCACGGTGATGGCAACCTCACGCTGCGGGGCGGCGCGGTGCTCAACAGCGACGGCGGCCACGTCGGCCGCTTTGCCGGCGGCCAGGGCCAGGTGCTGATCACCGGCACAGGCAGCGCCTGGGTCAGTGACGGCCTGCCCTTGCAGATTGGCTACCAGGGCCAGGGGGCGGTCCGCGTGGATGCCGGCGGACGACTCACTGCCAACGACCTGAACGTGGGGGTGCTCGCCGGTGGCAGCGGCACGCTGGAATCCCAGGGCGGCACATTGAGTGGCAACACCCTGCGCATCGCCGACGTGGCCGCATCGGGCCGGGTGATGGTGAGCAACGGCGGCTTGTTGGACTTTCGGCAGATCGAGATGGCCGCCGACGCTGCGGCCAGCAGCCTGGTCGTCGATGGCGCCGACACCAAGGCACAGGTGACTGGGCTGGTGCTGAATGGCAACAGCATGCTGACCCTCTCCAGCGGCGTGCGTTGGACGGGCGGCAGCATGAGCCTGGGCACAGGCTCCCAGGGCGGCATCACCCTGGCCCGCATGAGCCAGGCCGACGTGAGCCTCAGAGGCAACCTGCTGCTGGGCAACACCAGCACCAACGCAGGCGTCGCGCGGCTCATCGTGTCCGACAGCAGGCTGTCGGCCAGCGAGATGCTGATCAGCCGCTCGGGCAGCTTCATCATGCAAAGCGGCACGCTGGACGTGGGCGCCCTGTCAGTGCACCCCGAGGGTCAGTTCCAGTGGCGGGGGGGCACGGTCCGCGTGGCCAACCTGACCCTGGCCACCAACGGCGGACTGGGCGCACAGCTCAGCGTCTGCGGTACCTGCATGCTGCACGCCAGGAACACGATGGAGATCGAGTCCACGGGGATGCTGCAGCTCGCCGCCGGTGCGGGCCTGGTGACGCCCACATTGATCATGAGCGGTGGCCGCATCCAGGCCAGCACGCTCGACCTCGACCGGATCTCCGAGATCCGCGGCGGCGGCACGATCAGCGCACGCGTTCGCGGCAACGGCCAGGTGCGGGCACTCGACGCCATGGTGCTGGGCGACGCGACCGCCACCGACGGTGTCGTGCTGGACGGGATGCTGGACGTCAGCGCGCCCGTCACACTCCTGGACGCCGACCTGGCGCGGCTCAACGGCAGCGTCTCCCTCGGGGACGGCGGCCGGCTCGGCAGCGTCAATGGCGTCTGGTTGAGCGCCACCGGGAGCATCTCGGTTCCGGCCGGCAACGCCCTTGTGACCGGCCTTCTCGTCAATGACGGCGATATCTTCACCTGGCCGCAGTGGGGTGCCACGCTGCGCTTTGCCGACATGGTCGCGGGCAGCGGCAGGTTCGACGGTCGCTTCGCCTTCGACGCGGGCTACGACCCCGGCGGGCAGGGGATCGCCAATGTGCTGTTCGACGAAGCGTCCGTGAGCTTTGGCGACGCGAGCCGGCTGCTGCTGGATGTGGCGGCCGACGGCCAAGCCGACCAGCTGCGCCTGCGTGGGCTGATGGACCTGTCGGGCGACGTGGTGCTGCGATTCCAACCCGGCTTCCGGGCCGATGCGGGCTTGCGGCTGCAGCTGATCCGGGGCGGCGTGCTAGACGGCCAGCCGCACTTCGAGGTCCAGGGCTTCGACCCGACGCGCGTGGACCTGAGCCACTTCATGCGGGACGGCAGCATCACGATCAGCGCCGTGCCGGACGTGCCCAGCGGCTGGAGTGCGTTGTCCGGCGCCCTGCTGCTGGCGGGGCTGATGAAGCGCCGGCAACAGCGCGACTGCAGGCGCGACGGCAACCGCGCCTGACCCGGCGCGGCGGTCAGCGCCCGGGGCTGGTGAACGTCATCCTGCCCTTGCTGCCGCCGCTGACCTGCGTGCCCGCCACCAGCTTGGCGCGCGCCTCGGCGTTGCCGCGCAGGACCGCGTCGAAGAAGGCCAGCTCCCAGCTGTAGGCCTCGCGCTCGGCGGCGGGGGACAACAGGTGGCCTTCGCCAGGGAGTTCAACCGCCCAGGCGGGGCCGCCGAGGCGGCGGACACCGGCGCGGACCGCGTCGGGCGAGACGCTCTTGTCCTGCTCGGCATACACCGCGAAGAACGGCGCCTTGACCGCGCCCAGGCCTTCGAACTCGCGGCCCAGGTGCCAGGCCTCGGTCGCGAACGGCCAGACGCCGAAGGTGGCGCCCATGAAGGGCACGAGGCCGAAGCCGGCCTTGATGCGCGGGTCGCGTGGGTTGTGCGCCGGGACCTTGGGGTCGACGCCGCCCAGCAGGGCCAGCACGGTCAGGCCGCCGGCGCTGGCGCCCGACGCGCCGATGCGGTTGGGGTCGATGGCCGGGCCGAAGACGGGGTCGCGCAGCACATGGTCCAGCGCGGCGCGCACGCCGGCCTGGCGCAGCACGACGGACTCGAAGTAGCCCGGCGCGCGGCCATCGCCGTGGAAGAGGTTGACGACGATGTAGCCGTGCGAGGCCAGCATCTTGAGGTGGCCGAGGTGCCACAGGCCGTGGGTGTTGTAGCCGCCGGAGTAGACGATGAGCGGGTACTTGGCGGCCGGGTCGGCCAGCAACGGCTTGTCGGCCGGGCCCTGCATGTGCGGCACGAGGGCGTCGCCGGTGTCCTTGTACGGGAAGGCGTAGTCGGGCCGCGGGTTGCTGGCGGGCGTGGGGTACAGGATGTGCAGCACCAGTGGCTGCGGCTTGCCGGCAATGGCACCGGCGCCGGGCTGGCTGGCGGGCATGGTGACCTGCACCTGCGGCACGGCCTGGGGATTCGCCAGGATGGCCGACAGGTAGGCGCCGTCCTTGCTGCCGTTGAGGTAGTCGATCAGCGGCCGGCTGGCGGGGGGCGTGACCTGCAGGTGGGTGGAGCCCACGGCGAACGGGCCTGGCGCGAATGCAGGGATCTCGGCGGCACGGGCAGGCAGGGCCAGGCTCAACAGCAGGGACGCGATCAGGAAGCAGCGCATGTCGTCATCGGGCGGGAACGAGGTGCGCGAATGTCACCCAATTGCCTGCCGCTGACAACGGTGTCAGCCTAGGGGTTGGCTTGATGCCAGGCCGGATAGGCGTCCAGCGCCTTCTGCGGCCAGGTGCCCCACCAGGCATAGCCATTGCGGCGGCCCTTGGAGATCTCGTTGACGTCGTCGTGGATGGTCTTGGGCCAGTCGCCAAAGATGGGGCGGCCGGTGGGGATGTCGTACAGGCGCGACCACAGCGGGCCGGCGCCGGGCTGGGAGACGAGCTTGCGGCCGTCGGGCGTCATCGTGAAGGCGTGGTCGCGCAGCGCGTGGGCCTGCAGCCAGGCGATGCCGGCGTCGACGGCGGCCTTGATCGCCGGCGTGGGGCGGGGCTGCTGCATCAGGAACAGCAGCACGCCGGCACTCTCGCCGCTGGCCAGGCTGCGCGGCTCGTAGTTGCGGGCGGAGATGGGCGCGAGGGTCACGGCGTCGACCTGCTGCGGCCAGATCGTCAGCCGGCCGTCGACCTTCACCTGGGCGGCCAGCAGCACATCAACCGCTCGCGCTGCCGCCGCGCGCGCCTGGCGGCGCAGCGGCTCGGGCGCGAAGGCGAAGCCGGGCGCGCCGTTGGCCACGTCCTGCAGCAGCCGCGCGGCCTCGGCGACGGCATCGTCGTTGAAGGTGATGCCGTCGTGAAAGCCGCCTTCCAGCGGGTAGTTCTGCGGCCAGCCACCGTTGGGGTACTGGGCCATCAGCAGGTAGTCCAGGCCCTTGAGGATGGCGGCCCGGTAGGCCTCGCTGGGGCGCTGCGCGTTCACGCGGGCCAGGAAGCGGATCTCGGTGTGCGTGGCGTCGTTGTCCAGCGTGCCGACGAAGGTCCAGTAGCGGTCGCGCGGCTCGTCGAAGCTGCCGGTGCCGACGGTCATGGTCTCGGCGTTGTTCGACCAACGTTGGCCCGGCAGGCGCGGCGGGCCGCTGCGGTTCTGGTTCTTGCTCCAGCCGCCGCTGGGGGTCTGGAAGCTGAGGATGGTGGCGGCGATCGCCGCCGCTTCCGTGCCGCCATACCAGGCCGGCTCGCGGTCCAGCGGCGCATTCATCTTGCCGGCCACGGGCGGCGGCGGCACGGTGTCGCCGGCCTTCAGCTCTCGCGCCAGCGTGGCGCGGTCGAACGCCATCTGGCGATCGGAGCGGTCGAGGTAGGCCTGCCAGGCGGGCCGTTGCGCGGCGGGCAGTTCGGCGAGGCGCGCGGCGCTCATCTCAGGCGCGGGCGTGTTGTGGCCAATGACGGCGGCGAGTGCGGCACCGGGCAGCAGCAGGAGGAGCAGAAGGTGTTTCATGGCAGCGGCAGCAAACCTTCGGCGCGCACGGTCCAGGCGCCGTCCTTGGGGAAGCCGGGGGCGGCAACACCCTTGGGCGCATCGTCCCAGCCGCCGGCCATCAGGCCCAGCGCCATCAGGTAGGCCGCGTTGGTGGGCAGATAGGCCACCGCGCCCTCGGGGTCGCGCGGGCGGCGGCTGTAGCCGCTGGGCATGAAGCGGGCCGACGGCGCGGTGTTGGCGAGGATGGCGACGGCGCGCTCCGGCTCGCCCAGGCGTGCTGCGGTCAGCGCGCCCTGGCCCATCTGCCAGCTGACCCAGCCGCCGTCCGCGCCGCGCTGCTCGTGCACGGCGTGGAAGGTGCGGCGGGCGGTCTCGATGTCGATCGTTGGCCCGGCTGGCAGATAGCCCAGCGCCAGCAGCATGGAGGACGGCGCGCCCTGCTTGCCGGGCCTGAAGATGTCGCGGATGCCGGCGATCTCCAGGTACTTGCCGTCCTGCTGCGGCGCTGGCGCGAGGTGGTCGATGACGTCGGCCCACTTGGGCTCGGGCGGCAGGCCCTGGCGCGCCCGCCATTGCTGCGCCACGCGCAGACCGTAGTGCCAGAAGGCGAGCTCGAAAGTCGGGTCACGCACCAGCTCCACCGACGTACTCTCGCTGACGTTCTTCAGCGGCGGACCCAGGTGGTAGGTGCCGGTGGCCGGGTCGCGCTGGGCGAAGGACGCCAGGAACTTGGCCGACTCGGCCACCATCTCGCCGTAGCGCTGCAGCGTTTCCTTCGTCGGTTTGGCGCGGTAGACCAGCTCGGCCAGGTAGATGGGGTTGGGCTGGTTCCAGATGATGTAGGGGTTGATGCCGCCCGGCGTCGGGCGGCCGTCCAGGCCCGACATCTTGGGCCAGCGCACACCGTCGAAGCCTTCGCTCTTCGCTTGCGCGATGCCCTTGGGCAGCTGACCCAGGTACCAGGCCAGGCCCTTCTCCAGCAGGTCCACATGGCCCCATTGGTAGAACTGCGCGGCGTGGAAGACGTAGACCTCGGAGTTGTGCTTGCCGAACCAGCTGAGGTGCTGCAGCCCGGTCTCGGCAGGCGGGAAGCTGCCGGCGTAGTTGACGCGCATCAGGTAGAGCGAGCGGATGGTGCGGCGCTCGATCTCCTTGGCACGCGGGTCGGTCGCGCCACTCAGGTCGACCATGCCGCCTTTCGTCCAGTAGGCACGCCACGCCTCACCCGACGACGCGAGCGTGCTGTCGACCGTTTCATTAGCGGCCGGGTGCTGGGCGTCGGCAAATGCGGCCGTGAACGCGATGCTGTCGCCCTGGGTCGCGCGCAGCCGGTAGTCGTGCGGCGAGGCGAGCTGGGGTGTGGACGCGCTGGTGAACTCGGCCGGCGTGCTCCAGCGCAGCTCGGCGTCATAGCGCGTGCCGTCGGCCTCGCGGGCAATGCGGGCGTGGCCGGGGGCGACCTGGGTCAGCGTGCTGCGGTGGCTGCCCGGCTGCTCCCAGATGAAGGGCGGCTTGTGCGCGATGGATGTGCGA
>Ga0187843_10000883_pt1 | contig 19621 bp, 14 predicted proteins | sample SpaLakP09_SKY_43_FD_134516 | JGI IMG/M metagenome (GOLD analysis project Ga0187843, IMG submission 134516) | Oligotrophic lake water microbial communities from Sparkling Lake, Wisconsin, USA - SP09_SKY_43 | ecosystem: Environmental > Aquatic > Freshwater > Lake | place: USA: Sparkling Lake...
CCATTAGTATGTTGCCATATATCGCAAGGATTTTCTACGAAATAAAAGGTTGGAAGACTATATAGTTTTTGCGGCGGTAACTTCGTTGAGTTAATTATTTTATTCTTCTCAAGCGCCTCGTAAACCTGTGGTATGGTAAGAAATTCATTTGAAAATATTAATTTCAATCGATCTGGAATATATATATCAGAAATTGACTTAAAATCTTCGCCAGCTTGTTTGTAATAAAATGAAAATGCTTTATGTGATTCATCTGTAAAACGTAATATGCATGTAAAAAGCTCCTCAGCAAGCTTCCCTAATTTTTTTGCTATTGGTAAATCTTGACTTACTTCGATCTTGGGCCGCCCAATTCGAATTCTGCGCCGTTCGGCATCATCAGCGGAAGTGTATATAGCATCTCGTTGGAGTGTGAACATATCTGATGCACGCATCGAAACTGTGGTCAGAGCCAGGCCTGCGATAGCCGCTACGAAAGTTCGGATATCTGATGAGCCGTAAATTGAAGCTGATTTTCGATATGCTAATCCAACTGCGGCAACTTCTTCTATTCCGATTCTAGCGGGTTGCTTTTTTAGGTCCGTAGTATTTAAGTCAATCGCCCTACGGCGCGGAATGCTTCTAATTGACGAAGTGAATACAAAAGCATGATCGAGTAGATTGAAACCTCGACCTTCAAATCTATTATTCTTGCTGCTATAGCCGGACTGGATCAGGCCTGATAGTATTTCCATTTCGTTGGCAATGTCATATTTTAATCCTTCTGCAAGGTTTGTATTCTGGAGTAAATTCACAGCACTTTCAAATACTTTAGCGTTTAGACCAACTGGGTCATTATGTCCTTTGATTATTCGAAGAGCTCTTTCAATACAAATTAATGCTATTACTAAAGGTTTATTAGGTGTTCGTTGCCGCCTTAGATACATGCTTATATTTAAATAGGACTTGGAAAATTCCAAAAAACGTCCATGTTGAAATAAACCATCTTGAATGAAAATATTTGGCTCCTTCCCCTTTCTCGCTCTTGAGAAGACTTCTCTCCCTCGAGAAAGGTATTCAAACCTTAAAAACCAAGAGCGTGTAGTACGGTCCCGGTTGGAGAAATATTCTTTCGACCATTCGAAATATTGTGAATTAATCGCGTATTCCTCTGTGTGAATATGGTTAATTCCCGCTAGACCTTGAGGTTTAGACCAGGCGATAAAGTAGTCAAATCGCGCAGCTACTGATGCTTTTTTCGGTGTTTGAAATTGGAAAATTTCAATCATTTTTCTTCACTCCGGAAATTTCATGAATAACAAATTTAATTGCTGAAATTAGATATGCATCACGAATTATCGACTCGCCTGAAAGCCCCATTTTTGCTGTTAATGCTTGGCGCCTGAGAAGTAGCTCAAGTACTTCTTTGTGCGCTCCATCTGCAAATGCTTCAAAACGCGGACATGTGTAACAAGCGACCGGTGCAAATGCCTCGCACGGTGTCTCTGCACACGCGCCGATTTCAGTCGAAAGGTCTGGGGCAAGAATTCTGTTCTGAATTTTAAATTTTGTGAGTTTGTCTTTTTCGACAATTTTTCCTCGGAAGGCACTAAAAATTTCATCGTGTGAATCTGACATCTGAAGCTCATATTTTAAATACGCTTCATCCGTAAGATTGGTGTAGTGTCGTAAGGAGACAGTCGAGGTTTGGTAGCCTGCCCGTGCCAGTATCTCTAATGGAGCTCCTAAGATTGCAAGATGTGTTAATTTTGTGTGTTTGAATCTACGAGTGAAAAATTCATAATCTCCCATATCCCCAATTGCGGCACTAATATATTTTTTCGTTCTGTGAATATAGGATGCAATAACGATTGACTTTTTTAATATTTGCGCTTCGTTTTCAGATAGGCAAAATAATGGGGTAGAAGGTGGTGGGTATTCTCCCATTAATTCTTGTAAATTTTGGATATGAGATCGAATAGCTCGACTAGTTGCACTTGATAATTTCACTTTAAACATCAAGTCTCTAGCAGATGTTCCACTTTGTTTTACAATAGGAACGTTTAATGATAAATTGCTTTCAATGATTTTATTTTCTTCCAAATAAAAAATGTCGCATATTTTAAGCAGACTTAATTGTGAAGGTCTCAAAGCTTCTGAAATAATTAGTCTCCACAGAAGATTGGCTTGAGAGTTAAATTTTTTATTTATGTATAATTCGTTTACTACGCTTAAAATTCTTTGAACTTCATTCAATTTAAAAGGACGTTCATACGCAACTGAGTTCTGTATTTCTAAAGTTTTCCTTGGTTTTGGTGATGCTGACGTGTTTAGATAAAATTCTAAATCCTCAGTAATTCCATGAACTTTCAGTTTTCCCCAATAAAGTAATGCCGATCGCAGTAACTTCTGTTGAGAAGGCCCTTTTTTTTGTGAATATTCATTGAACATTCTTAAGGTGATGACTTCTATTTCCCCCAAATTTCCGTAATCTCGAGTAAATAAATTCATCTCATTTATCCATCGATTAACGGTATTTACCTTGCGACGACCGTTTAATGCATGAAGAAAAACATACTGAAAGGCGGCAGCCATCGTTTCATTGAATTGCTTCGACTTTTCCTTGAGTTTGATATTTACAGTACCTGAATCGCTTTCCAGGCACATATTGCTCAGGTTGACATCGACGAAAGATTTTGTATCGACAAGCTTTATCCGTTTAGGTGAGGCTGGGATTATGTTTTTGATGTAAACTAAAGGTAGTTGGGACTCTTTGAGAGTTTTCATTTGATACCTTGTTCTAGAATCTTGTCTCTAAGCTCTATAAAAGCAGCCTGCTGCTCGGCTATATAACGTTGCGAATAGTGATCTGGCATATTGGAGTTGGGTGACCAATGCCCGCGCTCTTGCATGATACGCCTTGCTAGAACAGGATCCGTCCCTTTATCAGCCATATGCTGGCGTAGGTCTGTGAAGTGTGTATGACGTAGTACGTGTGGGGTGAGGTGGGGCGAAACTTGTGAGGCCAGTCCTAGTTTGGCGACGATTCTATGTAGGTTGCGATAGGTAAGTGGTAACCCTATTCGCTCGCCGGAATGAGATAAAAAAAGATAGGGAGTTTCACGACCTGTTTGAAATCGAAAATTAAGCGCCTGTCTTCTATCGCCTTTTATGTATTCAATAATTTGATCGGCGAGACTTCGGCTAATTACTATGGGGCCGGGCAGTGTCTTGACACTAGGCTCTAGTTGGCGATCGTCATTTATATCGTTTGGGCGTTTAATGATTGTGAGTACAGCGATATATCGCCCAGATTGAACTTCGAAATTACTTTGAAGGTCCTCACATTGAATTTTTAGCATTTCTCCAGCTCGTAATCCTGTCTCGATCAATACACGGCCTATCAACATATCTCGTATCGTATGCCTACAGTGACTTTTCGGTGGGGATGTGACGAGTTTTCGTAAATTCGTGGAGTCTGATGAACTAAGAGAGATAATTGACGGCGTCGACTTTGTTCTACTTAAAGAGCGAAGAAATGCGCGCTGAAGTGAATTTTGAAATTTTGAACTTTTGGCGATCATTTCATCATTCAACATCAGTGTTCCTTCTACCATGTCCCTGGTAAGCCAACAGAGATAGTTGCAGATGTTTCTTAATCTGGAATTTGTTGTAGTCGATTCAACGCCAATGTTAGGAGATGTGAGCATGCGCACACCGGCGACTTCTCTATTTCTAGAAATATGCAGTTCATGCGCACTCCGCTGGCACCAATTAGCAAGATCGTCAATTTCGCTTTGGGTTAATGCAAGATGACCGGTTCTAATACGAATTTCGGGGCGTATCCAAGTGCTAGATCTAGCCGTTTTTAAATCGGCCCATTCGAGATAAAACGCGATGTTATACAAAGCCCCAAGTTGTGTATTTAAGGATTTTTTTCCGAGGGCTCGTAGGACATACACGGTTGGGAGCTCATGAATCATACCTGTGTGCCTATCGATAAGAATCGCTCGTCGAAGTGCTCGTTTAGATTTCCCATTACCTACAACATCCCGAATAATTTTTACCCTCGCAGAAAGTTTTGGCTTTTGATCAGTATTTTTCAAGATGGAATAAGGTTAAATGATTATTTAAATTGTGGAATGGCTGAATTATTTAGGTATATATTATTTTAATTTGGCGATTAAATTATATGCGTACTAATAATAAAGTGGAAGTTCATGCACTTTTTAATATAATATAATTCAGTTATCTAAATATATAATTTTCAAAAAATTTGGCTGCCAGTCTGGTGAAATTTATTTGTATTTAAATATGAGTGAATTGAAAATATTGACACTAGAAAATGGGAAAACTTTCCAGGTCTTTGGAAAATATCACAATACTAAAAAATTGCCAATAATATATTATATTTGCAACCGTGAAATTATTTCCGGGGATAGCTAAATTGCATCGTAGCTATGCTTTTCCGTACAAATAAACGGAAAGCGTGTCGCTGCAACAGATCCAGTACAGCCTGATGATCAAGGCTCGGACCGAGTACGCGTTCCAGCGCTGTATGGATTTGTGTCAGTAGGCCGCGAATACGGTTATTTGTCTGAGTAATTTGGTCGGCCAGATCATCGTCAAAGCCGCATAACATCGTTAGTTCTGCCAGTCGTTCATCATCGAGGCGAAGTGAGCGTAAAGCATGTGGCATTGAGCGTGCCGCTTCGGCGATGATGTCGGCGTGCGCAGGCGTATGGTGCGCTGGAGATCAGCCTTCGGACCTACAACCATCAGCACAAGCACAGCGGCTTGAAATTCGTGACGCCTGCGCAGCGCCATGATGGCAGAGACGGAGCGATCCTGAATCACCGCAAACAGGTCTACGAGGCCGCGAAGCAACGCCATCCGGAGCGCTGGACCGGGACTACGCGGGATTGGGAATTGAACGATGAAGTCTGGCTGAATCCTGAACGGAAACCGACAGAGGACTTAAGAAAAGCTGCATTACTTGACGCGACATCTTTGTTGACAACTACCGCGAACATGTTCGGTTGTACTCGTTATGAGTTCCCATACAAATTTTAGTATGGAGATATCTAATGGTCACAAAATTCTGCGCATGCTGCTTAGAGCCGTTCGTTTCGCGCCCCCAAGTTCCCAACCAGATTTTTTGCTCTGCACCCGTTTGCCAGCGGGAACGTCGCATGCGATGGCAACGCGATAAGATGCTAAACGACTCGGACTACCGGAGCAATCAGGCACGCAGCCAGCGCGCCTGGTTAGATCGAAATCCTGACTATTGGCGCAAGTATAGAGAAAATAGCGATGACCGCCAGCAGGCGTCGGCGAAAGTTATCCAGTCCGCACAGCCTCCCCTCTCTGGCTTATACCAGATCAGGTTTATTCCGGACACGATTCCTGCTAAGAGTGACGCGTGGATTGCGGAAATTGTGCCAGTGTGCGTCGACTGTCTATGCAAAAAGGACGCGTGCAAAGATAGGACGTGATAGTCATTTCAACTTGCCTGCCATACCTTTGTGGTTAAACGAGCTCTTGATCACGCTGCATGAAAACTGTATCAATGGTTTGAAGACGCTGGGAGTTTCCATCGTCTGCATACTGATAAAGCGGATTGCGTACCCGAGAGCATCAATTCTCCACATTGAGTGATCGGTACCTATGCATTCAGAAGAATCGAAAGGTGAGGTGCAAGGACAATCAGCCCTCTTCCGTGCAGCTGAATACGTTCGTATGTCGACCGAACATCAACAGTATTCCACAGAGAATCAGGCCGACAGTATTCGGGAATATGCGACTAATCGTGGCATTGAAATTATACGGACCTACGCCGACGAGGGTAAAAGTGGTCTGAACATCGGTGGACGACTGGCCCTTCAGCAACTGATTAAGGATGTGGAGGCAGGGCCAGTCGACTATCAGATGGTCTTAGTATACGACGTCAGTCGGTGGGGCCGATTCCAGGATGCAGATGAAAGCGCTTACTATGAGTACATCTGCCGCCGTGCCGGAATCCAAGTTACCTATGTCGCTGAGCAATTTGAAAACGACGGCTCTCCCGTCTCGACGATTGTCAAGGGTGTCAAACGAGCCATGGCCGGCGAGTACAGTAGAGAGTTGTCAGCCAAGGTGTTTGCCGGTCAATGTCGCCTGATAGAACTTGGTTATCGACAGGGGGGGCCGGCGGGCTTTGGACTACGTAGGGTATTGATCGACCAGACAGGTTCAATTAAGAGCGAGCTCTCTCGTGGTGAGCACAAGAGCTTACAAACGGATCGGGTGATTCTGATGCCGGGACCTGATTCAGAAGTTCAGACCGTCAATCAAATTTACAGATGGTTCATCGACGAGGGCATCCCGGAATCTGAAATCGCAGCCCGTCTCAATGCTAAGGGTATATCCACTGATTTGGAACGTGACTGGACGCGGGCAACTGTGCGCGAGGTCTTAATCAACGAAAAGTACGTCGGCAACAACGTATACAACCGGATCTCATTCAAGCTGAAGAAACATCGCATCATTAATCAGCAAGACATGTGGATCAAGAAGGAGGGTGCGTTCGAAGCTATCGTGCCACCTGAGATGTTTTTCATGGCACAAGGCATCATCCGCGCTAGGGCCCAACGTTTCAGCAGCGAAGAGCTAATCGATAAGCTCCGTAATTTGTACCAGCGCCGGGGATTTCTATCGGGTTTGATCATCGACGAGGCCGAAGGAATGCCTTCGGCAGCAGCCTATATTCACCGCTTTGGCAGCTTGATCCGAGCCTATGAGGCTGTGGGGTTCACGCCTGACCGAGACTACAAATTCCTGGAAGTAAATAAATTTCTGCGCAAGCTACATCCTGAAATCATTGCAGATACTGAGCGAGCCATTGCTAATCTCGGCGGCAACGTAGCCCGAGATCCGGCAACCGATTTACTGACGGTGAACAATGAGTTCACGGTATCGCTGGTTTTGGCACGCTGCCAGACATTTAATAATGGACGCTATCGCTGGAGGGTTCGTTTTGATACTAGTCTGGTCCCCGACATTACGGTCGCGGTGCGACTAGATCAGGCCAACCAAATACCACTAGATTACTACCTGTTACCTCGCTTAGATTTTGGTTTGCCGCACATTCGCCTTGCTGAGCAAAATGGCATCGAGTTCGAAAGCTTCCGTTTTGATACCCTGGATTACCTCCACGGCATGGCGGAACGTACACGTGTGAGGAGGGCAGCATGAGTAAAGAGCATCCATCCAGCAAGCTTCAGATGATCCCGATCGATAAAATCGAAGTCCTCAATCCGCGTGATCGCAATGGGCGGATTTTCGACAGCATCGTCGGTAACATAAAAGACATTGGTCTTAAAAAGCCAATTACGGTGACGCCTCGCATAGACACTGATGGTAGTGAAAAATTTCTGCTCATATGTGGTGAAGGTAGGCTCAAGGCATTCAAGTCGTTAGGTGAAACAACTATCCCGGCCATGGTCGTCGAAGTGAACGACGAAGAGGCGTTTATCATGAGCCTTGCAGAAAATATCGCACGTCGCCAGGGGCGGACATTGGAATTATTGGCCGGCATCGAACAGTTACACGAAAGGGGCTATGACAAGAACGCCATCGCAAGTAAGACCGGGCTTAGTCATGACTACGTCAATAACATTTTGAAACTAATCCAAAATGGTGAAGAACGATTACTGATCGCCGTGGAAGGTGGGCGGATTCCTCTTAACGTTGCAGTAACCATCGCGGGAGCTGGCAGCAACGACAAGGATGTGCAGGCTGCCCTACAGGAGGCATACGAGAATGGCCAATTGCGGGGCAACCACCTTATACAAGCACGCAAGGTCATTGAAAAGCGTCGATCTCTGGGGCGAAGTGTCGCCCGGGGAGCGCCGCGAAAAATGCCTGATGTTACTTCTTCCAGCTTGATCAGGACATACCAAAAAGAGGTGGATCGTCAAAAGCTGATGGTCAGGAAGGCTGAGTTTGCTCAGCAGCGTTTGCTCTTCGTGGCAGAAGCCATGCGTCAGCTCATGGGGAATGAGAATTTTACCAATCTGCTTCGTGCAGAAGGTCTTGATACCTTACCTAAATATATTGCCGAGCGAGTCTGGCCCGGGGGACATCCTATATGAAGAATGAGCATCTGGGCTTTATCCCTGAGCCTCGCATAATTTCCTTTGACAGACTCTTGCCATCGCAGAAAGCACCAATCGGTCTTATAAATTCACGAAAATTTAAGCAGATCATTGCGTCCATTGATAATGTTGGTTTGATCGAACCACTGACGATTGCAAAACCAGACAAGGCTAGCGGAATGTACCTATTGCTGGATGGGCATATTCGGATGATCGCGTTGCAGGAATTAGGATTCAAGGATGCACCCTGTCTGATCGCAAACGATGATGAACGCTACACCTACAATAATCGGATCAACCGACTTTCGACCATTCAAGAGCATTTCATGATTCGCCGGGCAGTCGAGCGAGGAGTTACACCATCTCGACTAGCAACAGCGCTCGAATTAGATATTGAGCAGATCACCAAAAAAATTAACCTTCTGAATGGAATCTGTTCGGAGGCGGTGCAGCTGCTAAAAGACAAACACTTCTCAGCCAACCTGAGCCCAGTTTTACGAAAAATGAAGCCGACCCGTCAGGTGGAGTGTGTTGAACTGATGGTGGCAACAAACAATATTACCGTCTCCTACGCGCAGGCACTGCTAGCAGCAACACCTAGCAACATGCTGGTGAATGAAGGTGCTCAGAAGAAGGTGAAAGGCGTCACCGCTGATCAGATGGTCAAGATGGAGCGTGAAATGGCAAACCTTGAGGGGCAGTTCAAATTGGTCGAGCAATCTTATGGTCAAGATGTTCTCAATCTTGTACTCGCCAGAGGTTATTTGGCGAAAGTGCTGGCCAACGAGGCCGTGATACGGTTTTTATCACAAAACAATCCTGACATCCTGCGCGAGTTTTCTGCTATCGTGCAGACTGTATCGCTGGATAAATAGTGAATGCTGCGATCCCAACTCTCCGGTATTGAAGAATCAGCCCTCCGGACTGACGATACTCAAAACGCCGATCTGCATGGATCGGCGTTGCGTGATGTATGTTCTTGGTGGCCCGGGCCAAGATCGAACCACCGACATAAGCATTTTCAAGACGTGGACCGGTTGGATTGCACTTATTTGCCAGTATCTGCTGGTTAGCATCAAGGTAGACTATAGGCCCCAGTGCTGAAACTGGATGATCAGGACAACCTTGCTTTTACGGTGCTGATTGGTCGTAGCCACGTCTATTTGCATTGCCCCGATTGCGGACTGCCGGGACGCTGGCGGGGAGACGGCCCACTTGCGAACAAGGGACCGGCGCGGCACCATCGAAACAGCGCGGCATTGCCAGCGGTTGTTCTCGGAGACCTGTGGGAAAAATCGGCTCACGCAACGGTAAAAGTGACTCGTGAGTTTTACACTTGTGATCGGTGAAAGACCGAGTCAGCGGGGGCTGTCTGGATGATTAGCCGCCGCTCGCGGATTGTGAGCGTAGGTCGTCAAGCCAGCGCTCGAACTCACCGTATGTTGCCGCAGAAAACAGCTTGCCTTTTGCCTTATTAACTTCAACTGCTGCAAGGTCCCGCTGGCAAAGTTTTGCGGAATCGCCGTCTGTGGTCAGCGCATCGACATAGGGTAGGAATGTCGAGATGTGATTTATGTCGTTCAAGCGCGAGACACCGTACTTCTTGTCATTGAAAGCGTCTCCTGTCCTTTCACAACTGCACCATGCCCAAAGAACTTCAGCCTCCAGCGCCGTTCGTAATTGAACCGAGGCGCAACCGCCTGTAGGGTCGTCTTTGAGCAGCTGCTCAAACCTGTCAAGGGCGCCCGAATCCAAACCCTTAACTATGCCTTGTACAACCGGACGAAAAATACTTTGCTCCGGTATGGCCGGAAGCGATGATGCGTCTGACAAATTCTCCATTTGCGCGATAAAGTACGAATAGGCACGTTCCCCAGCAATACCCTTCTGCAGGTCTAGTCGCCATTTATTGCGCACAAGGTCCAGGCAATCCGCCTTTGAGCTTTGAGCACTTAGTTCGCTGGCTTGGCGAACGAGGATTCTACGGAGCATCTCCCTCTGGTTCCCCCGCTGTTCTGCTGTAACAAGCGGCTGATGCAGCCTGCCAAGCCAAGTGTTGGTGGGGACAATCTGAACTCCAACCTTTAAGCGGAAAGGATCTTTCAATCCGACTTCGCCTGGATGAAAGCTGTCCGGCTCCAGTTCGTTAATAAGTTTTCGTCGTTGCTGGCGGGTGAATATCTCCAGAACATCCGCAGCGATGGAGCCGTCTGCGAGCTCGTTCTGAAAGGATAAGAGCCTGCGTCTCTTTTCAATCCATTCGTCCGAAATTGCCGCTGTCTCTGCGAAGTGAATATCGGAGACAACAATGAAAATTTGCTGGCGAGCTTTGAGCTCCAGCAGCTTGTGAAGAATGCGCTGCTTGATGTCTTGCGGGTTGTCCTGCGCTCCCGAGGGGAGTACATCGGACAGGAACGATTGATCCAGATATACGAGTTTCTTCGGCAACTCAGGTAGCGTTATTCGCGTCGTGCGGCTACAGCATTTGCACAGAGCAGTCGCCTCCGCGCTATTGCGGCTTTGAATAATTCCATGTTGCTGAAAAACTGTGCTGCACTGGGGGCAGGCGATTGGGTTTAGCAAATCAAGAGCTATGGTTTGCATGTGCATTCAGCCGCTGCCACGACAATGGCAGCGAATCTTATTTTGGAGGGGCGATGGTACACGCTTAAGTGCAATATCTTCGAAACAAATTTTTTCTCAGAACACCTGCTGGATCGGTCAGAGTTGAGCCTGTCAGAAATTTTGTGTGAAAGCAGTCATACGATAAAATTTATCCCTGGAAAGGATACGTATGATGATCGACAAAGCCACATTGGACAAACTGCTTGAAGGTGTAGACCCGAACAATCCGCAATCGATGTTCACCGACGCCGGGCTGTTCGGCCAGTTGAAAAAAACGCTTGCAGAAAGAATGCTCCAGGCCGAGCTTACGCACCATCTGGAACAGTAACGCAACGCGCCAGAGCCCACGCGTAACCATCGCAACGGCAGCAGTAAGAAGTCGGTGCTGGCCGCCGAAACCAAACTTGAACTCGACATCCCACGCGACCGCGACGGCAGCTTTGAGCCGCAACTGGTGGCCAAGCACTAACGGCGTCTGCCGGGCTTTGACGACAGGGTGAGTGCGTGGAGTTGATGGTGTCATCGAACACGGTGACAACTGCCTATGCTGACGCCATGCTGGTAGCGACGCCGGCCGAATTGCTTGTGGACGGCATGCTTGTGGAAGGCAAGAAGCCGCTGAAGCTGACCGGCGTGAGTCAGGAACAAATGGCGAAGATGGAGCGAAAAATGACGAAACTGCAGGGGCAGTGTAAAACGGTCGAGCAAACCTATGCCACCGCCTCTCCAGTACATACATCCTATCCGTCGAAGACATGGCAACGACATGACATCGCCCGGCGCCGCGGCTTGGTGTGAGAGAAGGGATAGCGCCATCGCATATTTTGCTGTATAAATGCACAGTGGTTTGCCTGCTCAAACAATCCAGCTAAATTGTTGTTGGAAGGGATATTCGCTGCAAATTATTGCCTTAATGATAATTTTCTACATTGATACTATGTTATATTACTTCTGTTATGTGACATAGATGCGAGGCAAGAATGAGCGTTGGTGGAAGTGGGCGCATCGTGATCGAGATAGCGCCGGACATGAAGCACGAGTTGCACGCTGTACTTAGCCGCGATGGCCAGACATTGAAGAGCTGGTTCGTCGTTCGTGCCGAGGAATACATACGCAATAGTAAACAATTGTCTATGTTTGACAGTCAGCAAGAAAACACAGCAAACCAGACAAATAGCAGCAAAGGAAAATAGCGATGGAAGATCGGATGGGCGTCATTGAGGACAGCGGCAGTGTGAATTTGGGGCGCAGCGCCATCGCGGCAACCAAGAAAAAAAATGTGAAACGAGCTGTCAACTCTCCCCCCAAGAAGATTCGTAAGCTGATTTCATTTTTTAGCGGTGGTGGCGGCCTTGATCTGGGGCTCGAGGCAGCTGGTTTTGAGACGGTTTTTGCCACTGACATTGACTACCATAGCTGTCAGACGCTGCAGCAGGGTAAGGACTATTGTGCGGCGGAAAAATTGCCGTTCTTGCAGTCGGCGACTATCAAACAAGCTGATGTCATAAATCTTTCATCAAAGGAAGTGATGCAGGCGGCAGGTATCAAGAAAGGCGAGGTTGATCTGATGGCGGGGGGGCCCCCTTGCCAAGCGTTCAGCGTTTTCGGTAAGAGGCTTGGCGTTAACGATCCGCGCGGACTACTTCCCTATGAATATCTCCGTTTGTTGAGGGAAATTGAGCCCAAAGCCTTTGTTTTCGAGAACGTTTTTGGGCTTTTAACAATCCACGGCGGTGAAACCTTTAAGGAACTCTGTGCGAATTTGGAGAATCCCGGCGATGGCATCACTTACACGCTTTCCGTCTTTCGCTTGAACGCGGCGGAATATGGCGTTCCGCAATTTCGCGATCGTATTTTTATCATTGGGAGCCGTAACGGGAAGAAGATCGATTGCATCCCAAAGATCTGTGGCGCGACTCCAGAAAAAGCTTATAACGCTGACAGATATCTCTTGCCATACCGCACTGTGAATGATGGCCTGCGCGGAATGCCCCCGCTGGGGACGAAGCTCGCGAACCATACGAGCCGTCTACACAGCCAGCGCATTATTGACCGCTACAAGAACCTCAAACACGGCGAGCGGGACTCGAAGACAAGGATAAATAAACTGCATCCAGAACGGCCGAGCTACACGATTATTGTGGGTTCAGATAAGGGGGGAGGGAAAGGCCATGTGCATCCAGTGGAGCCGCGGGAAGTTTCGCCGCGCGAGTCTGCGCGCATGCAGACGTTTCCCGACTGGTGGGCTTTTTCCGGAACCTCTCGGCATCCGATAAGGCAGGTTGGCAACGCAGTTCCACCATTGTTGGCAGCGGTCGTTGGTCGCGAGATTATGCAGAAATTCTTCGGTGGAGAAAGAAGAAGTTTCCAGCAACTCGTTGCAATTCTGGGCCAGGACAACCTTTTTACGGACGACATAGATGGCCTATAACGCTTGGACAAAGATTGACGACGGGTCAGAAGGTGCATGGGCCCCGGACGTATGGCTTGGGGTGATCGAAGCGGTCGCGCGCCACGAAGGAGAGCGTGTTTATGACAATGATGCGCCGATTTATGTAGAGCTTGAGACGAGTCTTCCGGCATTGAAGTGGCGCGACACTGACAATGGCGCTTTTCGACCGTATTTCCGTGATTTTTCTAAGGCTTGGGCAATTACCGGAGTTATGACATTTAATGATACCTTTCAGCTGACGCCGATTGGTCGTCAGATCGCAAGCGGCACGCTGAGCGCGCGTGACTGCATGGTCGATTTTTGTGAAAGTTATACGGAGAATGGCGAGCATCCGTTCTGCATCTTGGCCAGTGGGTTTTTGAATGCAAATAAGCCGCTATCGGTCGAAGAAATTTTTTTCGGCATTGAGACAGGATATCGACCTGGGGTCGATGTCCTAGCAGATAGCCTTGCATTGGCACAATCTCAGATCGGATCCGAGATTCCTAGTACGCCGAAAAGAAGGCTTACGCTGTTGTTGAAAATCTTGGAGAGAAGTGGCGGCATAATCAATTCCGGAAAAGTCTGGCGGGTATGGGACAAGGCCATCCTGACACGTCTCGCCTCTTCAAAAGAGAAAATTCAGCAGAGCCAGGGCGATGACGCCAAGGTATCGATTGATGGCATTGATTTCGAATTTACTGCTTCGGCAAAGTTGGCAAATCTTGCGCTTACTCCAACGCTTCCTCGAAATTTCATTTCGTCGTTGCTCGCGAAACCGTTCCTTATTCTAACTGGCCTTTCCGGGTCGGGAAAAACTAAACTGGCACACGCATTTGCAGCATGGATTTCGGCATCTCCCGACCAATACCGAATTGTAGCGGTCGGGGCGGATTGGACGTCAAACGAAAATATTCTTGGCTACCAAGATGCGCTGCAGGCCGGGCGATATTGCAAGCCGACGACTGGTACGTTGGATATAATATTGAATGCGGCAAAAGATCCATCCAAGCCGTACTTCCTTATTCTTGATGAGATGAATCTATCGCACGTCGAGCGCTATTTTTCCGACATACTATCTGCGATCGAATCAAAACAAGAAATCGCGCTACACGCCTCTTTGAGTGCGCTAAAGAGCGGCGATGGCGACGAACCTGGAATTCCTGCAAAAATAAAATTCCCCTCAAATTTATTCGTAATTGGTACGGTCAATGTTGACGAAACGACGTACATGTTCTCCCCCAAGGTTCTCGACCGCGCGAATGTTATCGAATTTCGCGCGTCCTCCGCAGACATAAGCGCGTTCCTGAAGGCGCCCAAAGCGATCGAACTAGATACTCTGGCAGGCAAAGGAGCCCCATATGCTCATGCGTTTGTACTTGGCTGCACCACGCAAAATGCCGCATTATCTTCGCTGCACCCTACCATCACGAATGGTGCAGACTTCGAGTCGCAACTTAACGCGAAGCTAGTCCAAGTCTTTGATGAATTGGCTGCAATCGGAGGCGAATTTGGATTCCGCACGGCGATTGAAATCAGTCGGTTTACGTATTTTCATGCCTATCTCACGGGACCCGGCTGGAAGTTAACCGACGCGCTTGATCCGCAAGTCTTGCAAAAGCTGCTGCCAAAATTGCACGGCTCGGAGCGGAGGTTGGGGCCTGTCCTGAAAAAGCTAAGCGAATTCTGTGCAGCGAACGACTGCGTTCATAGTCTGAAGAAAATTGGACGCATGCAAGAGCGCTTGAAGGACGGATTTACAAGCTTTGCTGAGGCTTAGATGGCCGCGGTTGCGTCGAGTGAGGTCGTCATATTTTCCGAGCCGGTAGCCGGTGACCGCGTTACGATGACAATATACGCCCCCGGGGGCGTGGAGTCCGCAATACAACGCTTGACTCCATCGGAGGTCGCCGAATTCGGTGAGGAGCCAATTCAGGTACTGGAGGGCCTTCGCTACGAATATGAGCTTTCCGATTCCAACTATCGCTTGATCGAGGAAACGGGCGCCGGCATCGTTTCCGCCAGCTCCAACCCACATTTGGCACATTGCGGCACGCTGGTTACAGGACTTAATACCGGCAAATTAATGCTTCAAGTTATAGACGTAACTGGCGTGCTTCTAGGCACCGCCGCCCTTGAAATCAGACCCCGGAAGCTAGGCCATCGGGACCACTATCGACTGATGCTTGAGGACATTACAGAAGCTTGTGTCGGATTGGCGATGGAACTAAGGGCGCCAACAAGCATGAAACTTGCCCCATCGCCAGGCAATTCGTCTTCGACTATACATCAACGCTTTTCTTTTCTCCGGGCGCTGATCAGTTCAAGAGCATTTCGAGACGCGCTGCACCGAATATCAACGCATCCGCACAGTCGATGGGAGGCGGAGGAGCGAATTATCGATGTGCGACGGGGGTTTCGCGCAAATGCAAAAACAATGCGCGAGATTGCGAAAGCCCCGAGGCGAGTGCCGATTCATGCTTGCCACCCGCTTGTTGGAGTGATGCCCTCAATTCCCGAGCGCATTCCTACGTATCGGAGCGCCCAAACAGAAGATACAAAGGAGAACCGGTTCGTTAAGTTTGCGTTGGAGTCGTTCGTCGCATTCTTGAGGCGTATGCAGCGCAAACTGGATGAACTGGCGGCGGAGAAAGTCCGTTGTGGGCAAAAGAAAAGCGAAGCCGATTCACGTTTGCAGACACAAATCTCGGCATTGGAAAACAATTTGCTTCATTCCCTGAATGCCGATATTTTTCGCAATCTGTCCGAACTCGATATCCTTCCCCTCGGAAGCCCGGTGCTTCAGCGCAAAGAAGGTTATCGGGAAATCTTCCAGTCGTGGTTAAAGTTCGATATGGCAGCTCGGTTGACGTGGAATGGCGGCGACGATGTATATGGTGCTGGCCAACGCGATATTGCTACGCTTTATGAATATTGGGTATTTTTCAAGTTGCTGTCGATCGTTTCAAGCTATTTTGATTTGACGACGCCGTTGGTAGAAACATTGATGGAGCAAACTGATGACGGCTTCGGCGTCAAGCTCAAGTCGGGCGAGCATCTAGCCTTTGACGCGACGCGAGTTGTCTGTGGACGTTCACTTAACGTGCAGTTCGGCTACAACCGTACTTTTGGAAGAAATGCCAAGCTGGGTTCCACGGGATCGTGGACGGAGAGGATGCGGCCTGACTACACCCTGAGTCTTTGGCCGAGCGAGTTCAGCGAGGTTGAAGCAGAGCGCCAAGAAATAATGGTGCATGTTCACTTTGACGCAAAATATCGAATTGATGATTTGCAGGAAATATTTGGCAAAGAAAACAGCTCAACGCAAGACGAAGCGCCTGAGCCGGGGAATGGGAAATACAAGCGAGATGACCTCTTGAAGATGCACGCCTATCGCGACGCCATTCGGAGGACCCATGGTGCCTACGTTTTATATCCGGGCGAGGCACAAAAAGGGTGGGAGGAATTCAACGAAATATTGCCCGGTCTTGGTGCTTTTCCGCTTCGTCCAGGAAGTGGGGATGACGTGCTTACTCGATTTATTGATGACGTTGTCCAACATGTTTGTGATCGCGCGACGCAACGGGAACATAGTGATTTCAATAGCTACCGAATCCACAAAGCAGAAAAGCCAAACCGAATTCACGCTTCATTTCCAGAAAGGGACCGAACGACAGGCGAGCGCCTCCCTCCGCTTGCGGAAACGAATATATTCGTTGGCACTACGCTAAGCATTGATCACTTCAATTGGACGTTGAGGAGTGGTGTCTATGCTTACTGCGCCGGTGAGACTGGGGAGGAGCTGCGGATTGACCAAAGAATTTCGACGGCGCACTATGTGTTGATTTGCTCGCCGGGCTTGTTCCCATTGACGTCATTTTCAAAAATTAGTGGGAATGGCGCACGATTATTGACTGCGGCGAGGCTCCGAGCGATGGGCTGCCCTGGCATCAATGACAAGGCCGTATATCTCGCATTCGACATCGAGGAGGCTCCGGCCTTTAGCAATTATGAATGGGATGTCGGTGCTGCAAAAATACCAGATATCTTGACCTTGGATACTGTAATAGCCACTTATTGCAGAAGGTGACGTGCGGTCGGCATCCTCGTAAGCAGTCCACGTGCTTGGCGCATCATCGTAGCCTATGACCGCGTCGGCAATGCCGCGACTGGCGGTGCCGACACTGAGACTATTTCCAGCCGGGCAAACCGTGGGCGTGGCGAAGGCCGGCGCACCTGGTGCCTCCTATGCCGTCTGCTGGATAAGCTGGATACCGACCATTGCAAGCGGTCGGCAGGTATTTAACGAACTACTTATAGAAAGTAAGAAGAAGTCTGCTTTAGCTTCGAGTGATGATTGAATAGATTTAACGCTTTAACGCCGTGGCATAATTGCAAAGGGGAAATCAATGACTTTTGCGAAAGAGTAGCTGCTGCGATGAAAATAAAACTGCTGGGAATCGAAATGACTACCGGACAAGGAGTCACTTTGGCCGATCTATTTCAGAGCATCGGTGAGACTGGTGGAAGCCCGGTAGATGTGGGGGGGCACAGCCGTTTTACCTACGTTGATAAGGTAGATGGCTATCATGTTGGGCTTGTCATCACGACCAAGGATCATAATAAGTTCTTAGAATTTAAGCGCGATAAGACCACAGCGAAGCTAGAAGCGCGCGACGTATCGGCCGGTGCCAAACTGGCTGACTTTAACTTTTTCGCTATCAATGAAACGACGGGAAAAGGGATTTATCAGTACTATCACCAGTCATGCGGTGTAAATTTGTTTGGCCTGTTGTGCAAGTCGTTCTATGAGAAGCTAAAGAAGAAGCGGATGGATGCCGCGAAGGCTACCTTCAAAGAGCTTACTCTGAAGGCCGAAAAGCAGATCAACAAAGACTACGCAGGCACGCTCAAATGGGAAATCTTGGTACGTAAAGAGACGTTTGACAAGATGGTGAGCGAACTGAAGTCGATCCAAGCTGTTACGTTGGCTGTGTCAACTTTGGCTTACGCCGATACTGCTTTCTCACCGATAGCGCTCGTGGCGAAAAATATGAGTCAACGCTTTACCTTCGGTAAAGGGGCCTCGGTAGCGAGTGTAGCCTCAAGCATCTTGCAGGTGGCCAAGGCTACTGACGTCGAAGGCGCAAAAGTTGAGGGGGTGGGGGACGATGGACTGGAGCAAATCATTAAAATGTTCAACACTCCCGATGTGTTCGGCGAATACGACTTCGATGACATTGCTCAGACGATGACAATCTCACCCCTCGATTTTGCAAAATCATCTTTCCTACAATCGATGATTAAGGTTGCCAAGGAAGAACCTGTAATTAAAGACATTGCCAAAAAATGAAAAGCCAATCGCTCAAGGTTCGGGCCCAAGTGATGCTGACCTACGGTGCCCCGTTTATCGTCGGCGCACTGGTTTTTGCCTTGTGCCATTACCTTGAGCGTTGCGGCATAGCTAACGTGGCCGATTATTATCAAAAAAATATGCGTGCCAGCCTGTTTGCTGGATTCTTGACGTTGGGTAGCTTTCTTCTGTCACTAAAGACGGGCATTGTTATCAAAATCAAAGAGAACGTCTATGACAAGCCTGGCTATCAGGAGAAAGTCGATGAAGCGCAGGCGTCAGGAGTGAAGACGACTGTGTATGCTCCGTTGAGACGTCTCAGCAAACTATTGTCGGCGGCAGTATTGTCGGCGCTGCTCGCATCCATGCTGCAGCTCACTTTGGGGTTGTTCTCGATCTGGTGGGCAGCGGCGACCTGCCTAGCAATGGCTGCTTTAGCTTTAACGTATTTACTTGAAGCGTTTGCGCTCATTCAAAAAAATCTATGGGACTGGTTTGAGTATCTCGACGATGAGGCGGAGAAGGCAAAGGTAGTTCGGAAGGCGGCAAAGGACAAAGCCGCATCCCAATGAGGTGAGTCGCTTCGTCGCGAAATAAGGGGTCGCTGAGCCAATCAGCGTCAATAAAATCGCAAATTCGTACGTCTTTTTGTCGAGTGGACGGTGCCAAAACCGCCGCGAATGAATGCCAAAACCGCCGCGACGTTACAAACCCCGCGCGGTGTGGGGATTCCGCAGAAATGAAAACGCCGACTGAGAACAGTCGGCGTTGAATATTGGTGGCCCGGGGCGGAATCGAACCACCGACACAAGGATTTTCAATTCTCATGTCGTGAGTTAATTACGCAGACACGGAATTTACTTCTCGCGTTAGCGTCTACGATAGGGCAGTCGCAGCAACTAGCGTTTTCATCCGCAGAATTATGGTACCAGTTGCAAATACTTTTGCGCGCTACGTGAATGGCAAGCAGCCCTTAATAATCTTTACATTTTTAGCATTATTCACATTTCCTTGCCGCCGGACAGGCAGACCATCACCTTGTCGCCATCTTCGATCATGTTGAAGTCGCCGATGGCCTGACCGACCAGACGGCACAGG
>Ga0187843_10000884_pt1 | contig 19613 bp, 16 predicted proteins | sample SpaLakP09_SKY_43_FD_134516 | JGI IMG/M metagenome (GOLD analysis project Ga0187843, IMG submission 134516) | Oligotrophic lake water microbial communities from Sparkling Lake, Wisconsin, USA - SP09_SKY_43 | ecosystem: Environmental > Aquatic > Freshwater > Lake | place: USA: Sparkling Lake...
AATATCTCGACAATTAATGGTGTATCTCAAGTAATTGTGTACGGCGCAAAACGTTATGCAGTCCGTGTCAGTGTGCGTCCAGATGCATTGGGTAATCGCAATATCACTATGGAAGAGTTGGCCACTGCGATTAATAAAGCCAATACGAATAGTCCAGTTGGGACCCTCGATGGCCCACGACAATTAATTACCATCTATGCCAATCCTCAACTTGTCAAAGCTGATGAGTTTGCAGACCTCGTGATTGCACAGCGCAATGGCCTCCCAGTCTATCTGCGCGATGTTGCAAATGTAGAGGAAAGCTTTGAGGACGTGAGGACCTTTGCTACCTCTGGCGGAGAGCGCTCTATTGCTATAGGCATCATGCGCCAACCCAATGCTAACACAGTGGATGTAGTGAAGGCAGTAAAAAAATTAATACCGGTATTTAAAGAGCAAATGCCAGCATCGATTAATTTAACTTTAATTAACGATCGCTCACTCTCCATTATTGAGGCAATTCATGATGTCAACGTCACTTTAGTACTGACTGTTCTGTTAGTAGTCTTAGTGATCTTCTTATTCCTCAAGCGCATTTCGGCTACCTTGATTCCCTCTATTAGCTTGCCTATTTCCCTGATTGGGGCATTTTTCCTGCTCTACGTCATGGGATACAGTCTTGATAACATTTCTTTATTGGGCATCACTCTCGCTGTAGGATTGGTTGTTGATGATGCAATCGTCGTGCTTGAAAATATCATGCGTTATGTTGAGCAAGGTATGGATCCACTAAAGGCTTCCTTGAAGGGCAGTAAAGAGGTTGGCTTCACCATCATCTCTATTTCCATCTCCTTAGTTGCAGTATTTATTCCATTATTTTTTATGGCAGGTCCGATTGGCCTGCTCTTTAGAGAATTTGCAGTTGTTGTCTCTTTGTCTATTTTGGTCTCTGCCTTAGTCTCATTGACTATTGTGCCTATGCTCTGCAGTCGGTTCCTTCCAAAGCCTGGTGATCATCCAAAAGAATATGCCATCACTAAACAATTTGACAGGCTCTTTGACTGGACTCTTAAAACATATGTTCATTACTTAGATCTAGCACTGCTCAATCGCAAAAAAGTATTGTGGGGGGCAGTAGCGAGCTTTTTTATTACCATTTATTTATTTGCAAATAGTCCTAAAGGATTTTTTCCGGAAGAAGATATCGGGCAAATTACAGCAACCATAGAGGCATCTGAAGATACATCCTTTAAAACAATGTTGGCGCTTCAGGATCGTGCCGCTGAAATTGTGAATAACGATCCTAACGTAGCAAATTCCATCTCTATTCTTGGTGGGGGTCAAAGCTCAGGTCGCAATACAGGACGCTTCTTCATCATCCTTAAACCAAAGGGTGATCGTGAAAAAATGAGTAAGGTAATCGAAGGCCTTAGAAATAAATTCAAAGATATTCCAGGTCTTCAGGTTTACATGCGTCCTGTTCAAAATTTACAGCTTGGAGGACGAAGTAGTAAAAGTCGCTATCAATTTACCCTCCAAAGTGTTGGCTTTGAAGGTGTTAATGAATGGGCCGACAAGATGACAGATAAGATACGCGCCAATCCTATTTTTAGGGATGTAACAACCGACTCCAAAATGAAAGGTCTCAATGTCAAGATTGAGATCAACCGCGAGCAAGCTGCAAGTGCTGGTGTAACGATCGCTGATATTCGTGGTGCACTCTATAACTCTTTTGGTGAGCGTCAGGTCTCCACCATCTACACACCAGTCAATACTTACTACGTCATTCTTGAGACATCGGAAAATGATCGGCAGTTTGAAACCGATCTTAACAAGGTCTATATTCGTGGTCGTGCAACTGACAAATTAATTCCACTCTCCAGTCTAGCTAAATTTGTACGCACAGTAGGTCCCACCGCTGTAAACCATCAGGGTCAAATTCCGGCAGTGACTATCTCATTCAATCTTGCGCCAGATGTTTTTTTGGGTGATGCAACTAAAGCAATTGATGGCTATGAAAAAGAGGTGGGGCTCCCCCCTTCAATCATCACTAGCTACGGAGGAGATGCTGCCGTATTTAAAGACAATCAATCTGGTCAAATTATTTTAATTTTGGCAGCCTTAGGCGTTATTTATATTCTGCTGGGTGTGCTGTATGAGAGTTATATTCATCCGCTGACAATTCTCGCTGGGCTACCCTCCGCTGCAATTGGTGCAATTTTGGCACTGCGCATCTTTGGCTTTGAATTAACCGTTATCGCCTCGATTGGTATCTTGCTACTAATTGGTATCGTGAAAAAGAATGCAATTCTGATGATTGACTTTGCCTTGGATGCACAACGTAACCAAGGTATGTCGCCAGAAAAAGCAATTCGAGAAGCCTGTATCTTGCGTTTTCGTCCTATCATGATGACTACTATTGCAGCGCTCATGGGCGCCTTACCTATCGCTCTTGGCCTGGGTACCGGAGCTGAGCTGCGCCAACCATTAGGAATCAGCGTAGCAGGCGGATTAATCTTCTCGCAGTTTGTAACCCTGATCATTACTCCGGTTATCTACTTGTATCTAGATAAATATGCAGGTCATGGTCCCATGGAAATCCCCCCATCTGTGTTGGAAGGTACCTAATGCGTCAAGTTATTCTGGATACTGAAACTACTGGACTAAATCCCGCCACCGGCGATCGCATCATTGAGATTGGCTGCGTGGAGATGGTTGGTCGTCGCCTGACAGATCGTACATTTCATTACTACATTAACCCTGAGCGAGATATTGATGCCGGTGCTTTTGCGGTTCATGGTCTCTCCCGTGAATTTCTATCCGATAAGCCTGTCTTTGCCAATATCGTTGAAGAGCTAATTGAGTTTGTTGATGGAGCTGAAGTAGTCATCCATAACGCAGCGTTTGACTTAGGATTTTTAGATAACGAGTTTGCCTTGCTTAAGCGCCCCGCTTTTAGAGGTCTTGCCTCAAAAATTACTGACACCCTCCTAGATGCTCGTCAAATGTTTCCAGGTAAGCGCAATTCTTTAGACGCGCTCTGTGAGAGGTTTGCGATAAGCAATCAACACCGAACTTTGCATGGCGCTTTACTGGACGCCCAATTATTAGCTGAAGTTTATGTATCCATGACGCGTGGTCAAGAAGATCTATCCATTGATCTCATTGACTATACGGTTGGTACTGATGCTTCTGGGCAATTGAAAGCCTTGCCAACAAACCTGAAGTTAATGACAGCTAGCGAAGAAGATTGTCAGTTGCATGAAAAGATCTTGGCTGAGATTACCAAGGCAAGCAAAAAGGACTCCGTATGGAGCGTTGCTGAGATTCATGTTATTTGATCTTAGATAGAAGGCTAACATAAAGAGACTCTAAATCTTTAACGTATTGCTTTGTATTAAATAATATTGCCGAGGCTCGACTTTTCTCTAGTTGTTGGCTTATAGATTGTAGAGTTTCTGGGTGATTTGCAAATGCTAGAGCCTTCGCAATGTACTCGCCCTCAGAATGAGCAATTAACTCACTCAACCCCAATGCGCTAATCTGACTTGCCGCAACTCTCCCAGCAAAAGTACTGCCAATCTGCGTCAAAACAGGTACTCCAGCCCATAAAGCATCTGCAGCAGTGGCATGGGCGTTGTAATTAGGTGTATCTAGAAATAAATCTGCAAGTCGCAATCTACTTAAATGGTCAGTCCGTCCCGGCACCCGAATAGCGAAAATCAATCTTGCAGAATCAACCCCCCTATTTACTGCCTCTTTTTGGAGATTGAGCATGGCCTCAGAGGAAGGCTTCGAGAGCCATAAAACACTCCCAGGCACCTCCTTAAGAAGCTTCATCCAGACATCAAAAATTTGGGGTGTGATCTTATAGGCATTATTAAAGCAGGTAAATATAAATCCGGATTCAGGCAGACCCTGACTGCTCCTTGTTGGTAGCTCTCCAAAAGATTCAACTGCAATACTAGTATCTACCGGAAAAAATGAATTCGGCATATAGGCAATTGGCTCAGAATAATTGATCTGGTGCTCTTGAGGAATTACAACTTGATCGGCAATTAAGGCATCATAAAAATTAGCCCCTGATGTACCAGCGTAACCCAAATAATTAACCTGAATAGGAGCCAGCTTTCTTGCAAATAATGCTGTTCTTGCGCCGCTAGTATGTCCGTTTAGATCAATTGCTATATCAAGCTTCTTTGCTAACACTAGATCGGCAGCTTGAGCATCGCTAATACCGTGAAGATTTAAAGTTGCATCAAAAGCATCAAGCAATCGGACTTCAATAGCATCTCCAGCAGGGGAGTTTAAAAAAAATCCATAAACTTCAAATTGCTCTCGATTATGCTTTTTGAGTAAATTCTCCATCAATATTCCAACTGGGTGCTCTTTAAAGTCAGATGAAAAATATCCAATTCGAATTTTTTTTTCATCCTCTATATGGAGACCCGGACTTCGAATACGAGACTTTGTCACTGAGATTCGGTCTTTAATATATATTTCAGCAGCTAATTTTTGTAACTTCAATGAAGCATCGGTCTGAAGAAAAATAAAGGGGTGGGCTACCTTTTCGCCGAGATCTGCCCGTGAAATTATTTTTGAGGCTAATGGTTGGGACTGACTCCAATCGCATCGACTAGTAGCCGCACTAAATAATTGCCCAAGCAAAAATGGGTGGTCAGGATTTAATGAGTAGGCTTTTTTATAGGCCTCATAATCCCTGGAATCCTTGAGCTCTAGTAAGGTGTTGCCGTAATTCGACCAAGCCTCAGAATAATCAGGGCTCAATTCAAGCGCCCGCTCATGAGCTAGGCGTGCTTCTTGATAGCGACTAAGATCAAACAAGGCATTACCATAGTTAGTCCAGGCCTCTGCGTAATCAGGATTCAAAGCCAATGCCTTCTCATATGAAGTTAGCGCATCTGCTGGGAGCCCCATCTCAGCCAATAGATTTCCACGGTTTGACCAAACCAAGAAATAGCTAGAGTCAGCTTGAATGACTCTCTCGAAACATTCTTCTGCATCATGGTAATTTTTTGCTTTAGCAAATGATGTTCCCATGTCTGTCAAAATTTGTGGATTATTAGGAATTAACTGATCTAATTTTTTATATGTCAGGATTGCTTCGGCATACATGGCTGCACCATGCTGCGCTTTTGCTAAATTCGATAAGAGCTCTGGATTTTTTTGATCCTGTTGAGACGCTTTAAAAAGCGGCGCTACAGATTCAGCTGCTCGCCCTTGCATTGCTAATGAAAGGCCAAAAACCTGCAAAGCCACCAGATCCTTAGGCTTTGCTTTCAAGATCATCTTTGCTAGCCTCTCGGCCGTATCTAAGTGTTGTCCTTGAAATGCTTGCAACATTTGTTGAGTCAAGGATGCATAGGCTTGAGACATGTTATTCAACTAATGGCGCGGCGGATCTCATCAGCCTTAGGCTTTGAACCCATAACAGATTCAGTGTCGTGCTCAGTGGTATTTTCAATAGTTTCGATCACCGCTTCTTGCATCCGTATATTGTCTTTCGGGCAGATGGGAGCGCCGTAGCTAGCCCACTTCTTTAATAGAGTCACTTCATACCCGCACTGAGCACATTTAGCCTTATTGCGACTGGCATTACTTGGTCTTGGAGGCGGGAAATTAATTGCTTGGTGTGGATAAGGACCAAGCTCTTGGCTGATCATCATCAAACGCACCATCAACTCTTCAGTAGCGCGAGCCATTCTGGCAGGCCCCTCAAGACCAACAGTCTGGGCAATGCCTTTGAAATCTTCGCCATGGCCACTAAAACAATCATCTACGGCATGGCACAGCTCATGCACCAAGGTGTCTAAAAGTTGAACGGGGTCATCCAACTTAGGCGAGATAAAGATCTCATTGACACCGCCGCCAGAGCGCTCACGTGGCCAACATTGCCCTAGTGTCGTTCTCGGACTACTGGAGGCCGGAAAACCACAAGACACTCTTACTGGCGGAATGGCGTATCCCGCCTTAGAAAACAAGGGCTCTAAATGTCTTACGGCATCCTGCAGCCAAGATTCTCGTACGGGGTGTTGCTTCATCTATAGCTCATTTAGTGATTGATCAGGGGCTTACTTTACACGCAAGCCTCTCATGAATTAATCCAACTTGATATTGGCTGATTTAATTGCTTTGTCCCAGTAAGGCAATTCTTTCTTGAGTAAAGCATCCATCGCTGTGGGCGTTAGATAACGCAGCTCTACACCAGCAGCATCTGAGCGCTCCTTTACCTCAGGTAAAGCCAAACTTTTCTTAACAGAGTCGGTGAGCTTGGCAATGACTGGTGCTGGCGTTCCAGCTGGAGCATACAAAGCAACCCAAGATTCTAATTGGAATGAAGGTAAACCTGCCTCAGCAGTAGTCGGCACATTAGGCATGCCGGGATGACGGCTCTTACCTGTTACCGCTAAGCCCTTCAGCTTGCCGCTTTGTACATGCTGCATGACTGAAGGTGGCGTTGTAATAAATACCTGCACCTGACCAGCTAATACATCCTGTATCGCTGGACCAGAACCTTTATAAGGTACATGCACAATATCAACGCCGGTATTTTGTTTAAAGATTTCAGTACCAATATGCGATACGGAGCCATTGCCTTGCGAAGCATAGTTTAGCTTGCCAGGATTCGCTTTGGCATAAGCAATAAACTCTTTCAAATTATTCACTGGTACGGATGGATGCACTGCAATCACATTAGTAGAAATAGTTAACAATGCCACCGGTGAAAAATCTTTTACCGGATCCCAAGGTAGCTTATCCATGAGCGAGGGGTTACCTACGTGATACCCAGAATACGAAATCAATAAAGTGTAGCCATCTGGCTTTGCATTGGCTACAAATTGATAAGCAATATTTCCACTGGCGCCAGGCTTATTGTCAACAATCACAGTCTGACCGATAACGCGAGTCAGTGGCTCGCTTAATAATCGTGCTGAGGTATCAACTAGACCGCCAGGAGGATTCGGAACAATTAAAGTAATCGGCTTATCTGGGAAGGATTGCGCATTGACAAAACTAGCTCCTAATACAAGGCTGATAATAGCTAAATAACGGTGAACAGTATTTCTTGATTTCATATTCATCTCCTTAAATTCGATCTCTTAGTTGATTATTTAAATTATCGCTGCCCTACTTTGACATCGCCAAAAATGGCTTGGGCCTCACGCGGTAGACAGCGCCAATAACGCTCATTTGATGGCACGATTCCACCCAAGGCTGCGGCAGCTTCCCAAGCCCATCTTGGCTTAAACAAAAATGCGCGGGCTAATGCAATTAAATCTGCATCACCTGACTGCAAAATAGCTTCGGCTTGTTGAGGCTCAGTAATCAAACCAACAGTCATCGTCGGAATACCAGACCTGTCTTTAACGATCTTCGCAAATGGAACTTGGTAATTTGGACCAATTGCAATCTTTTGTAATGGAGAAATTCCACCAGAAGAGATGTGTACATAATCGCATCCTAGCGGTTTGAGGCGAGCAGCAAAATCGGCCGTCTCTTCAGGCGTCCAACCGCCCTCAATCCAATCACTCGCAGAAATACGAATGCCCAAGACCCCCTGATATGCCTCACGAACCGCCTTGAATAGTTCCAAAGGAAAACGAATGCGGTTCTCATAAGAGCCACCGTACTCATCAGTACGTTGGTTAGCAATCGGTGATAAAAATTGATGCAATAGATAACCATGTGCGCCGTGTAACTCAACGCCGTCAATACCAATACGCTCAGCACGCTTTGCGGAGACAACAAATGCAGAAATTAATTCTTTTAATTCGGCTATTGATAGCTCATGCGGTAATCGTTCAGCATCAAGTTGAGGAATAGCTGAGGGTGCAACCATGTCCCAGCCACCGCGCTCTTTAGGAAGCAGTTGACCACCAGCCCAAGGGGTGGCACTTGAGGCTTTTCTTCCAGCATGAGCTAACTGAATAAATACGGGGGTCGCTGGTGCCAAGCTGCGAGCTCTAGTGAGCTTATCCTTCAGAGCGGATTCTGTACGATCATCCCATAAGCCAAGGCAAGCAGGAGTAATACGGCCCTCTGGAGTGACCCCAGTCGCCTCGATAATAAATAGTCCTGCGCCGCTATTGAGTAAATTGCCCCAGTGCATCAAATGCCAATCTTGGGCCTCTCCATTGATTGCAGAGTATTGGCACATAGGCGCTACTACCGCCCGATTTGATAGGGTTAGAGGCCCCTTGGGAGAGCTTAAGACGTAACTGGAAAATAGAAGACTCATGTACTGACCTTTAGGGCTAAAAAAGCATAAAACTAGCGAAAGCGATAAAATAGAATCAGTAGGATAAACGAGACCATAAAGTTACGGGAAATACACCCCCCAAGAGCTTTATCAAACCTAAAACACGTAAAAAATTAAGCAAAACACTATGAACGCACCACAAGCCTTTGATTCAAAACAAGATGTTGGTCACTTTGTTGGCGGTAAGCTCGTCAATCCTAACGACGGCCGCTTTGCTGATGTATTTAACCCATCTACAGGCGCTGTTGCTAGGCGTGTAGCCCTAGCCAATCGTAAAGAGGTGGATGATGCAGTAGCAAATGCTCAAGCAGCATTTCAGTCATGGGGTCAGACTTCTCCACTGCGTCGTGCGCGCATTATGTTTAAGTATCTTGAGCTCCTCAATGCTAATCGCGATGAACTTGCCGCGATGATTACTGCTGAGCACGGCAAAGTCTTTACCGATGCCCAAGGTGAAGTAACTCGCGGGATTGAAATTGTCGAGTTTGCTACCGGCATTCCAGAGCTTCTCAAGGGCGACTACACAGAACAAGTTTCTACCGATATTGATAACTGGGTCATGCGCCAGCCTTTAGGGGTTGTTGCAGGTGTGACACCCTTTAACTTCCCAGTCATGGTACCTATGTGGATGTTCCCAGTCGCGATTGCTTGTGGCAATACTTTAATCCTCAAACCTAGCCCAACGGATCCCTCTGCTTCCCTGTTCATGGCTAAACTTTTAAAAGAGGCGGGTTTGCCTGATGGCGTATTTAATGTCGTTCAAGGTGACAAAGAAGCAGTAGATGCTTTGATCGAGAACCCAGATGTCAAAGCGGTGAGCTTTGTTGGCTCGACTCCAATTGCAAACTATATCTATGAGCGTTGCGCACACTTTGGTAAGCGCTCTCAAGCATTAGGTGGCGCTAAGAATCATATGGTAGTCATGCCTGATGCAGATATTGATAAAACAATTGATGCTTTGATCGGTGCAGCGTATGGTTCTGCTGGTGAGCGTTGTATGGCAATTTCGGTTGCAGTCTTAGTCGGTGATGTAGCAGAAAAAATCTTACCAAAACTCATTGAGCGCACCAAGAGTCTCAAAGTGAAGAACGGTATGGAACTCGATGCTGAAATGGGTCCGATCGTCACAAAAGTGGCCCTAGAACGTATCACCGGCTACATTGAGAGTGGTGTTGCTTCTGGCGCCAAGCTATTGGTAGACGGTCGCGGCTTAACGGTGCCCGGCCATGACAAAGGCTTTTTTATTGGCGGCACTCTATTTGATGGCGTGACTTCAGACATGAAGATCTATTTAGAAGAAATCTTCGGACCAGTCTTGTCCTGTATGCGCGTTGCCAATTTTACTGAGGCTCTTAATTTAGTGAACTCCTGTGAGTTTGGTAATGGCGTGGCCTGCTTTACGAGTGATGGCAACATCGCCCGTGAATTTGCACGCCGTGTTCAGGTGGGCATGGTTGGTATTAACGTACCCATCCCCGTCCCAATGGCTTGGCATGGCTTTGGCGGCTGGAAAAAATCCCTCTTTGGCGATATGCATGCCTACGGTAAAGAAGGTGTGCGCTTCTACACTAAACAAAAGAGTGTCATGCAGCGTTGGCCAGAAAGTATTGCTAAAGGTGCAGAGTTTGTAATGCCAACTTCGAAATAATCAGTAATGAGCAGAGAGTACTGCAAATAAAATAGCGGCCTACGGGTCGCTTTTTTATTGCTTAGCTAAGGTTGCTAAGTAGGAATGAGGTAGCGCCGCTCGATAGCCCGTGCAAATAGTACAATTACAGATACCAATGCTAGGTATACCAAAGCAGCTAAAAGATAGGCCTTGAAGAATTGGAAGTTCGTGGCAGCCAACTCTTGCACGCGAGCAAAAAATTCGGTGTACTGGATTAAGAAAGCCACTGAACTATCCTTGAGATTAGCGATCACTTGGTTAGTCAGCGCAGGAATAGACAGGCGAATCACTTGCGGCAAAGTAATGAGCTGAAAAATCTGTAAAGGATTAAATCCTTGTGCACTCGCTGCCTCCAGCTGACTTTTATCAAGACCGTTAAATGCCGTCTTTAAATAGGCTGCGTTATAGGCTGCTACATTAAATGTAAAACCAATGAATGCAACAGTAAACGGTGAAAGTCGAATACCCCACTGTGGCAGGCCGTAATACATCAAGAACAACAAGACAATTAAAGGCATTCCAATAAAGAAGGAAATATAGGCATTGATCGCATTACGTACATATATACTTTTACTAAGCGTGAGATAGAACACCACGATTCCGAGCAGTAACCCAGAAATACTAATCAAGCCTGCTAACTGCAAGGTATTGACCAGCCCAGCTAAAATTAAGGGTATCTGCTCCGTGAAATCACGCGCAAAGGATGTCCATCCCCCCATCAGAGTTTTTCCTCGTTCCCAAAAAAATCTTTAATTTCTGGATCAGCGTGCTTACTCAAGATATCAATCCGATCATCAGCACGAATCACACCTCGATCTAGAAACATCACGGTATCTGCAATATTGCGGGCTAAGCTCAAGTCATGCGTGACGCAGATCATGGTGATACCCTCGCTATGTAAGCGGTTAATCAAATCAGCCACATCGCGTGACATCACGGGATCAAGCGCTGATGTGGGTTCATCCAGTACCAAGACTGCAGGATCCATAGCCAAGGCACGGGCAATAGCAACCCGCTGCTTCTGACCACCAGAGAGCTGCGAAGGGTATTTATCTTGATGCGATGTCATCTCAAAATGGGATAGCTCAAGTAAGGCTTTTTCTTTAGCCTCTGCCTTACCCATCTTATGTAACTTACGCAAACCTAAGGAAACATTATCCAAAACAGTTAAGTGGCTATATAAAGCAAACTGCTGAAACACAAAACCAATTTGCTTGCGCAGCTCTCTGACATCAACATTGGGACCCAGTACTTCTTTACCCCTAAAAATAATAGACCCAGAGGTGGGCTCCACTAGGCGATTAAGACAGCGCAATAAAGTAGACTTACCTGAACCAGATGCGCCCATTAATACACGGACATCACCCTCTTGCAAATCAAGATTAATCTTAGACAACACGGTCTGCCCATCAAACTCTTTAACTAGGTCTCGTACTTGAATTAACGCCACGTCATTACCTTATTGAAAAATGGGATATTGATACTCATACTGGACTAATTCCAGGAATTTGATAACGCTTACTCAGTAATTGAACACCAACTAAGCAAATGCGATAGATCACAAAATAAAGAATGCCAACTGCCAAGTACACCTCTATTCCACGCAAGGTAGTTGAAGTAAGGGTCATGGCTTGCTTGGTGATTTCAGGAATACCAACGGTGTAAGCAAATGGAGAATATTTGAGGACTGAGGTGAACTCGTTCACCATTCCAGGCACAGAGAATCTGAGCATTTGCGGTAACTCAATAAATCTTAATACCTGAATGCGCGTCATTCCCATAGCCTGAGCTGCAATCACTTCTGCCGAATCCACCGAATTAAATGCCCCACGAAAGACTTCAGCCAAATAAGCAGACGCAACTAAACCCAAGCTGAGTGCCATTGCCATTAATGGCGGAACTTTTAATCCAATCCCAGGAAGACCAAAATAAACAATAAAGAGTAAGACTAAAACAGGCACGCCTCGAAACACATAGGTATAGCAATCAATCAGCGGAATAAGCCAAGGGATATCGAGGCGACGCAGGCTTGCCAAGAACAAGCCAACCACCAAGCCAGTAAGAGAGCAAACCAGCGTTACCAGAACTGTATAAGAAATGCCCTGAGCTAACTGGGTCAGAATATCCAGAAAAGTCACAGGGCAGGCTTTTGACTACGGCTTGTGATAGCTATTACTTAATGAACTTACTTCATCCACTTATCAAGAGTTGCTTTGACTTTTTCTGGGCCAATCTCATTGAGGTATTTATCGAAGTCATCGCGTAATTTAGAGCCTTTAGCAAATGCAAATCCAAGTTTATCGAAGCCTTTAAATACATAGCTACTCTGAATTGGTAGCTGCAGCTTATTTTCATAATTCAGAAATACTGGCTCTTCAATAAAGGCTAGATCCAAATTGCCATTTTGGAGATCAGTTATCACCTCTGCATAGGAAGGATAGAGTTTGACCTTGCTGAGAGAGTAGTAACCTTTTGGCTCTAAATCATTTTTAATCAAATCATCGTAAGCCATGCCACGTGGATAGCCAATCGAATATTTTTTGAGTTGGTTCAAATCGGTAATCTGAATATTTTTATTCTTCATGCTCACTAAATGCCAAGCATTGTCATAGTAAGGCTGAGAAAAATCCATCACCTCTTTACGCTTGTCAGTAATTGAGATCCCTGAGAAAGCAACATCAGCCTGACCACTCGATACGGCGCCTAGCATTCCAGCCCAGTCGTAAGGGGTAACTTTGATAGTGCAGCCGCGAGATTGGCAATACCCCTGGAAAATATCCATATCCACACCAACGATCTGACCTTTGTCATCAAACAACATGGGGGGAGATGCAGGAGAAACGGCTACTTTGATTTCTTTTGAATCTGGGGACTTAGAGCAAGCCACAATGGTAAGTGCTAGAACGGTGGCAAACAGTGCCAGAAAAAAACGTTTCATGGGTAATACTCCTATCCTATGTCCAGGGTTAGAACGCGAACTCATCGCGTATGGGTGCCTAGTAAGTATAGGGGAATTAGGGAGAAGCTGGCTACTGCAGGGTGTTTTTGAAGGCAGGTATGAGCGGCATTGGCATGACCTCAATTCCCTCATCACGCAATGCCTCAGCCTCGTCTAAAGTGGTCTGCCCACGAATACTCCGCTCGGGGGATTCCTTATAGTGAATTCTTCGGGCTTCTTCCGCAAAAGAATTCCCAACATCCTCAGATCGCCCTATCAACTCACGCATACCCTTTAAAAATGCCGCTTGTACCCGAGCTTCTAATTGAGAATGGTCAACGCCAGTCAAAGCAACAACATCACCGCTGATAGAGCTACTGACGGCACTGTGATTATCTGAAGCAGAATTGGAAACAGTCAGCTCGCTTGAGGTAGATTCTTCTTTGCTAGTGCCTGATTTAGCGATATGGGGTGCTGATGGCATACGCGTGATTTCAGTACTTTCGCAAATAGGGCACGCAAGCATTCCCTTGTCTTGCTGGGCAAGACAATCCCCCTCAGAGGCAAACCATCCCTCAAAGCGATGATTCAATGGGCAAGCGAGGTTATAAACTTTCATAAGACCTATATAGGGGCAAAATTGCTAAATTCAATAGCCCTATTTTATAGGATCAAGCGATCGCTAGCCCAGAGGCTTAGGACTTACTAGGCCGCGGCGATATCGATCCAACCAATAAGTCGCTATGGTGGTCTTGACGTCCGTAATCTCGCCCTGCTCCACCCATTCCAATAATTGCTCGAGAGGGGCAGCAAAGACATCTAAAAACTCTTCCTCATCCAAGTGGCTCTTACCAGATAGCAGACCTTCAGCAAGATAGATATCAATAAATTCTGTCGAATAGGAAATCACTGGGTGAATGCGGCGAATAAAACTCCATTTTTTTGCTGTATAACCGGTCTCTTCAGCCAGCTCCCGCTGAGCACATAGCAAATGATCCTCTTGAGGATCTAACTTACCCGCCGGAATCTCTAGACAAGCTTTAGCAATAGGATACCGATATTGACGCTCCATCAGCACCCTACCATCATCCAAGACCGCGACAATCGCCACTGCACCAGGATGAGTGAGATATTCTCGTACTGCCTGATTACCATCAGGAAGACTCACCTGATCGCGCTTCATATCTAGGAAGATGCCGCTGTAGATATCTTGACCAGAGAGGCGCTCTTCCCTTAAATGGACATCACCAACAGGAAGGTCTGCAAACGATTTTTCAATCATGTGTATTCATTCTAAACATGAACCAAGGTGTTGACTTACCCAGCTTTATGAGCCTAACAAGGTTCGACGCATTGCATCTAGACAAAGAGCCATCAGGCCTGCGGGGAAGATTCCCAGTGCCAGTACAAAAACTGCATTCAAGCTCAAAAGGCCGCGTGCAAATCCAGACCCAGAAATCTCTGCAGCATGCTCTTCTTTTGGCTCATCAAAATACATCACCTTTACCACTCTCAAATAGTAGAAGGCACCAATTAAGGAAGCAATTACAGCAATGATGGCAATGAATGTATGCCCCCCATCAACCAATGCCTCAAGAACGCCTAGCTTGGCTGCAAAGCCAACTGTTGGTGGAATACCTGCCAATGAGAACATCATGACTAAGCCGATAAAAGCAAACCAAGGATGTCGTTTATTTAAACCCTTAAGATCATCAATGGTTTCACAATCATGGCCCTTGCGTGACATCATCATCAGGAGGCCGAAACTTCCTAATGTGGTCAATACATAGGTCACAGCGTAAAACATAGAGGCGCTAAACGCATGGTCATCGAATACCGATAACATACCAAGCAATACAAAACCCATTTGCGCAATAGCCGAATAGGCCAACATCCGCTTGATATTCGTTTGCGCAATAGCAGTGACATTTCCCACCACCAAAGATAGAACGGCAAGGATCACGAGCATTGGCTGCCAATCACCCATTAGTGGCAATAGAGTATTGACTAATAAACGGAATAGCAAGGCAAAAGCTGCGAGCTTCGGTGCAGCTGCAATCATCAAGGTGACCGCTGTTGGTGCGCCCTGATATACATCTGGCACCCACATATGAAAAGGCACAACACCAAGTTTGAAAGCTAAACCAGAAACAATAAATACCAGACCAAATGCCATAACCAAATGATTGACGCGGGGGTCAGCAACCGTTCTGAAGATTTCAATTAAATCGAGCGATCCTGTTACGCCATACAACATCGACATACCGTAGAGCAAGAAACCGGATGCTAGTGCCCCTAAGATGAAATATTTAATTCCCGCCTCAACACTCTTCTCGCTGGTGTGACGCATCGCCACTAATGCATAGGTGGGCAAAGCCATTAGCTCCAGGCCCAAGTAAAGGGTAAGTAAATTAGCACCCGAGATCAAAACACATTGCCCTAATAAAGCAAGTAAAACCAGGACAATGAAATCCGGGCGGAACAAAGCGCGATCAGACAGGTATTGCTTGGAATACACCAAACTTACTAATACCGCAGCGCAGGAGCAGGCTTTGAGAAGATTAGAGATCGGATCAGACTGAAATAAACCATTCATTGCCACCATAGAAACATCACCCATGCGACCAACAAATGCCAAGATCAGATAAACCAACAAAATGATCGAGAAGAAATAAACAAAGCCAACGCCACGCGGGGTATGGAAAATATCTTGCTCTACTCCTGGGGTAGCTAGTTGACGCTCAGGCACATAAACACTGGCCACCAATAAAAGACAGGTGACTACAAGTAAAACGAGTTCCGGCAGGATGGCGTATAGGTCGAATGCTTGCATTAGCGTTTACTCAAAGTTTGCTGACAGCAACATGCTGCAACAGATTAATCACGGCAGGATGAATAATGTCGGTAAAAGGCTTTGGATATACGCCCATACCAATCACGCAGATGGACAATACCGCCATCATGAAATACTCACGCGCATTGAGATCTTTTAATTCTTCAACATGCTGATTGGTGATTGCGCCAAAGAACACACGTTTGACCATCCATAAGGAATAAGCAGCGCTAAGAATCAAAGCAGTAGATGCCAAAATGCCAATGACAAAGTCGTAATCTACAGCCGCCAAAATCACCATGAACTCACCAACGAAACCAGATGTGGCAGGTAATCCACAATTAGCCATCGCCATCAATACCGCAAAAGCGGTAAACGCAGGCATGCGATGGACAACGCCGCCGTAGTCCGCAATTTGACGGGTATGCATCCGATCATACAAAACGCCAATAGACAGGAACATGGCACCAGCTACAAAGCCGTGAGAAATCATCTGTACGATACCGCCCTCAATACCCAGAGGACTAAAGAGGAAGAATCCCAAAGTTACAAAACCCATATGTGCGACTGAAGAGTAAGCCACCAGCTTTTTCATATCTTTTTGAACTAAAGCTACTGCACCAACATAAATCACAGCCACCAGAGATAGGAAGATTACGAATGGGCCAAGGTACTGACTTGCATCTGGAGCAATTGGCAATGAGAAACGAAGGAAGCCATAGGCACCGAGCTTGAGCATGATGGCGGCCAAGACTACGGAGCCACCAGTTGGCGCCTCAACATGAACGTCTGGCAACCAAGTGTGTAAAGGCCACATTGGCACCTTCACAGCAAATGCCATGAAGAAGGCAAAGAACAGGAGGATTTGCTCAACGATATCAAGACGGGCCTTATGCCAAGCCAAGATATCAAAGGTATTCGTCACGTTATACAAATACAGCATGGCAATCAAGGTTAGTAATGAGCCTAGCAAGGTGTACAAGAAGAACTTGAACGCAGCGTAGATACGGTTATGACCGCCCCACACACCGATGATGATGTACATCGGAATCAAGGTTGCCTCGAAGAACACGTAGAACAACAAAGCATCTAAGGCTGCAAATACACCAATCATTAGTCCAGAAAGGATCATGAATGAGGCCATGTACTGCGAGACCTTCTTATCAATTACCTCCCATGCAGCAACCACGACGATAATATTGATGAACGCAGTCAAAACAATGAACCAAACTGAGATGCCATCAATACCTAAGTGGTAGTTGATATCGTAGCGAGGAATCCAACTTAGCTTCTCTACAAACTGCATCCCGGCATTTGCAACATCAAACTGAATGATTAATGGCAAAGTAGCAATAAAGCCAAGCACCGCACCAACAAGCGCAAGCCAACGAACTCCCGCTGTCGGCTTTTCTGAACCGAAGAACAAAATAATGATGCCGAAGAAAATCGGGATCCAGATGGCGAAAGAAAGAATCATGATGGCTACTTAGGTAACAAAGGCCTAGCGAACAAAAGGCAGGTAAGCGTACAAAACCCAAGCTAGCAATACCGCTAAGCCTGCGATCATCGCAAAAGCATAGTGATAGAGATAACCGGATTGCAAATGGCGAATCACTGCAGAAAAGCGCCCTACAGCATGTGCGCTACCGTTAACCAAGAAGCCGTCAATCAGCTGTTGATCGCCACGATGCCACAAGACACCCCCGATCCACAGCAAGCCTTTAGAGAAAATGGCTTGATTCAAGTCGTCGAGGTAGTATTTATTGTCTAGGAGCTTTTTAATTGGTGCAAAGGCTTGTGCAACTATACCTGGCAACTTTGGAGCCCAGAGATAGCCAATCGCAGCAGTCAATACACCCAGTGCTACTAGAAGAAGTACCGGTGAAGTCAATGAATGCAATGCCATGGCAATCGGACCATGGAATTCATCTTCAAGCTCTTTCATTACTGGGTGACGAGCGATATCGATAAAGATGGAGTCGCCAAAATAGGTACCAAATAAGAGTGGTGAAATGGTGTAGAAACCAATAAGGACCGATGGGATCGCCAAAAGAATCAATGGCAAGGTCACCACAAATGGCGACTCATGCGGTTTCTGGCCAGGAGCTAAACCATGGTGTGCATGATCATCACCCTGCTCTGCGTGATCATGGTGATGATCGCGATCGTGAGCATCTGCATGACCCCAACGGGCTTTGCCGTGGAATACATAGAAATACAAGCGGAAGGAATAAAGTGCTGTTACAAAGACGCTGGCCATGACTGCAAAGTAAGCAAAACCAGAGCCAGGAATATGGCTAGCAGCCACCGCTTCGATGATGGAGTCTTTTGAATAGAAGCCTGAGAAAAAAGGTGTTCCTACTAATGCCAAATTACCGAGCAACATCATGAGGCAAGTTATTGGCATGTACTTCCACAGGCCACCCATCTTGCGCATATCTTGCTCGTGATGCATACCTAAAATCACACTACCAGCAGCAAGGAACAAGAGCGCCTTAAAGAATGCGTGAGTCATCAGGTGGAAGATCGCTATTGGATAAGCAGAAACGCCTAATGCGATAGTCATGTAACCCAACTGCGATAGAGTTGAATAAGCAACTACGCGCTTGATATCGGTCTGCACAATGCCCAAGAAACCCATAAAGAGCGCAGTAATGGAGCCAATTACCAAGATGAAACTCAGAGCTACGTCAGACAACTCAAACAGGGGTGACATACGTGACACCATGAAGATGCCGGCAGTTACCATCGTCGCCGCATGAATCAACGCAGAAATTGGGGTTGGGCCTTCCATCGAATCTGGCAACCAGACGTGCAATGGGAATTGAGCTGATTTACCCATCGCGCCGATGAATAAGCAGATACAAGCAACGGTGACTAAGTTCCAACTAGTACCAGGCAATGTTTGTGCAGCCAATGCGGTGTTTTGAGCAAAGATGACGTCGTAGTTCATAGAGCCTGTACTAGCCAACAGTAGGCCAATGCCAAGGATGAAACCAAAATCACCAACACGGTTAACTAGGAAGGCTTTCATATTCGCAAACACAGCTGATTGACGCTCATAGTAAAAGCCAATCAACAGATAAGAAACCACACCGACTGCTTCCCATCCAAAAAAGAGTTGCAAGAGGTTGTTACTCATCACCAACATCAACATCGCAAAGGTAAACAGTGAGATGTAGGAAAAGAATCGGTTATAGCCTTCTTCGCCCTTCATATAGCCAATGGTGTAGATATGAACCATCAGAGAAACGAAGGTCACTACACACATCATGGTGGCTGTCAGCGGATCAATTAAAAAACCAATATCCAGATTGAGCTCACCTAATTGCATCCAGCGATAAACAGTACCATTGAAATAGAAGCCATCCATCACTTGGATGAGCACAAAGCAAGATAGTACAAAAGCAATCAATACACCCAAAATGGTCACAAACTGGCAGGCACCATGACGTATTCGGTTACCACCTAATTTAGTGCCAAAGAATCCCGCAATGACCGAACCAAATAATGGTGCCAGTGGAATTGCACAGAGAACAGGAAGAGTTAAGGTTAATTGCATGCTTAGCCTTTTAGGTGGTCAAGGTCTTCAGCATTAATCGTATCCACCTTACGGAAGAGAACAACCAAAATTGCTAAGCCAATTGCCGCCTCAGCAGCAGCCACAGTCAAAATGAAGAATACAAATACTTGGCCAGCCATATCACCCAAATAATGAGAGAAGGCTACAAAGTTCATATTCACCGACAGGAGCATCAGTTCAATTGCCATTAAGAGCACGATGATGTTCTTGCGGTTCAAGAAAATACCAATCACGCTCGTCGCAAACAAAATTGCACCAAGCACTAGGTAGTGAGCTAGGGTAATAGTCATTTCTTCTCCCCGCGACTATCTTGCTTAGCAGCCATATCAG
>Ga0187843_10000887_pt1 | contig 19589 bp, 13 predicted proteins | sample SpaLakP09_SKY_43_FD_134516 | JGI IMG/M metagenome (GOLD analysis project Ga0187843, IMG submission 134516) | Oligotrophic lake water microbial communities from Sparkling Lake, Wisconsin, USA - SP09_SKY_43 | ecosystem: Environmental > Aquatic > Freshwater > Lake | place: USA: Sparkling Lake...
CGAGGAGGCCCTTAACCCAGGCGCCATCTGCGGCGACAACGGCAATTGGTGCGTGCGGACCATCGATCGAGGACTGTGCTTGCGAAATACTGTACATAAATACAGTTTACGCCTGCTGGACTCATTTGAGACTTTGAGCATGTCGCCGCAACGGGAAAGAGGCGAAGCCAGCAAGGTCAACAATGTGCCCAAAGCCGAAGTTCGAAGTCAAGGGCGAAGGACGGCAGCGCAGCGGTAGTTGCCGGTGATCAGCGAGCAAATGAATTCACGCTACCTGCGAGCAAGCGGTCGGTGAGCGATCGTCGAAAGCCCGATTGGGATGGCTTGTGACCGCGCAACAATTCACTGCTGATCGATAGGTTCGGCGTCATTCCCTTGACGAAGCGGCCTCCGACACCGATCGCTGCTTTGGTCCATCGAAGGTTCAGATAGTCACGAGGAATCGGCCCATTGTTCCGCCCGCCTTCCAGCGCGTTTTCCCAGGCATGCGACAGGCTTTCCACCAAGCGTGACAGGCAGGACAGCCCACGCGCCAGGGTTGCCGGAAAGCCCAGCTCAGCGTAGATGACCTCTGTCGCGCCATCGATTTTCATCGGGGTCAGCTTGCCATCCTTGCGCCGTGCGAGTTCGTCCTAGACGCCGCGAGCGGTGTTCGCGAAGCCCTTGCCGTCGATCAAGTCATGAAATGCTTCGCCGTCACCCTTTGGCAGATTTCTCAGGACAATGAGGGCCCATTTGTCAGCCTGGACCTCCTGCGCGCTCTGAGCTATCGAATGGAGACGCCGCAGCCCCGCTCGGAAGCGAATTCTCCGCTGACTTGAACGCTCACTGTACTGCTAGCCGGTGCCGTGACGGACCTGACCCCGTTCGCCCTACACTGGCCGGCTTTTGCGCAGGTCCGGCGACGCTGACGCCGTAGCCACGCACCCAGGTCCAGTTCGGAGTCGCCAGATGACCGCTTTCACGTTTTACTTTTCTACTTCTCTTGAGGACACGCATGCGCTGGATGGATTCCATCTGTTGCAGGATCATCTCGGCGGGCCCTACGCCTACCCCTGGGACGACTTCGACTACGTCGTGACGTTCCAGATCCAGCGTGTAGTCAACGGGAAGCGGGAGTTCTTCGGGCGGACGAAGGTGCTGGTCAAGGGTTACAACGACACATCCACGTATTTCAAGAAGCACGGCGTGCCATGCGGCAAGAGCTACGAGATCGGAAAGCTCCTGAATCTGGAAGCGGTGGTTTCGCTAGCCGGGGATGTCAGCTACTACCAGCGCCTGCACAAAGCACTTGGCGGTGCGGCCGCGAAATTCCTGAGTGAGATCTGCGATGCCAGCTATCTCCTGAATCGCAAGCTCGAGCACGGCCAGTGGCCGGGCTTCGATGTGGCACTGCTGCGCAGTGGCAGCATGGCCCGGGCCATGCTCAAGAAGGGCCGCCAGATCGCCGCTGGGCGGTACGAGCCTGACGCCAAATTCGAGTTCGAGGTCGGGGACCTGCCCAAGGACTTCGAACCGATTCGCTTCCGATTCGACAACGAGCGCAAACTCGGCAGGACCAACATCAACCTGCTGATCGGGCGCAATGGCTCGGGCAAGAGTCACGTGTTGCGGCATGTTGTGGATCTGGTGACGGGCGTGGTCGAGACTAACAGCAGTCCATACTTCCACAAGGTGGTCGTCGTTGCCTACTCGCCGTTCGAGACCTTCCGGACCGAGAACCAATTGTTCGAGGCGCTCGAGAACGGTCAACCCCCTGCCGACACGCGGGAGAAGATGTCGCGCCGCAGCCTGATGGTCAACAAGTACGCCTATGTAGGCTTCAAGGATCCGGACGGCCGGTTTTCTCTCGACTGGCCCAAGGAGAGCAGTGCGCACGCCCTGGTGAAGATCCTGGCCTTCGATGAGGAAAGTTCCTTTCGGGACACGAGCCGGTTCAAACTGCTCTTCGATACCTTGCAGAAGTCGATCGACTTCGATGCCCTGGCGCTCACGAGTCAGGATGGCCAACGTTTGACCTTGACCGTGGATGAGCCGCATCAACACGAGGCACGGTGGTATGCCGACAACGTCGACGCCCAGCAGGGTATCGGCTTTTACAAGCGAGACAGCAAGGCGCTTGATCTCGTTCCGGTGAACCTGAGCTCGGGACAGCAGATTTACTCGTATCTGCTTCCCAACTTGGTGGCGGAGGTGGAGGACGAAAGCCTGGTCATCCTGGACGAGCCGGAGCTGTACCTGCATCCGGCGATGGAAGTCAGTCAGATCAACATGGTGAAGGAATTGCTGAAGGCGACCCAATCGAACGCGGTCGTCGCGACCCATTCGTCGATCCTGGCGCGGGAAGTCGAACGCCAGGGTGTCGTCGTGCTTCGGCGCGAGGGCGCGCGGACGATCGCATCGCCGCCGCCCTTCGAGACGTTCGGGCAGTCGGTGGAACTGATCATGGGCGAGGCCTTCGATGACTACCGCGTGCGCAAGGCATACCAGGATTCGCTCGACAGTGCCGCCGCGCCCTACGCCACGCCGCAGCAGGCAATCGAGGAACTGGCTGGGAAGGTTGGCGATGAGGCGCTGGCCTACCTCGCTTCGAAGCTCGCGAACGACGATGACGAACTCGTGCGGCGCGAGCCCGACGACGCAGACGATGAGGACGATGCGCGGGGCGACGCATGAAGCATCTCGATGCGATGAAGCTGGCCGCGACTCCCTGCGCTTGGTACGCCAAGGCAAAGGGCTCCAAAAGGAAGCGTCAGTCGGAATGGCTCCGCAGAGCTGCCGTGGAGACCTACTTCCACGGACACTACGGTGCATTCGATCAGACGATTGCAACCGTCAACACGCCGCCCGCTCCGAGCAAGCAACGTCGGCTGGATCGCTTGATGCTCGAGTTCTACCTGCACCCTCCGCAGACCCTGGACGAGGCGCTCCGGAATCGCCGGCACGAACATGGCCTTGGGGAATGCCCGTCCTGTGGCAACCCGTTGATGCCGGATACTCTGGACCATTTTCTGCCGAAAGAACACTGGCCCGAGTTCTCCATCCTTCCGAACAATCTCGTGCCCCAGTGCCGTGACTGCGCGCCGCACAAGGGCACGCGCTACTACTGCGGCACGAACATGAGGGCCATGTTCGTGCACCCGATGTACAGCGCGGCGCTGGCGTCTGTGCGGTTCAGGATCGACGTCTCCCTTCACGGGGGCCGGCCTCAGTTTGCCATCAAGATCAGCGTCAAGGCCGGTACCAGCGACACCGACATGGAACGCATCAAGCTGCACCTGGCGAAGTTGCATGTGCGCGAGCGCATTCAGACATTTTGCGTTCGCCACTGGTCGCATTGGCGAGAGAAGGTGGAGACTCTGGGCATCGACATTGAGGTCATGTTCCAGGGATTGGTCGGGCCGACAGTCACGTCCCCGAACGGCAGGAACTGGGCCATGGCCTTCATGAAGGGGGTGCTTCGCGATGCCGACGTGCTGGCCGCGCTTGGGAAGAAACCTCTGCTGGCACCGCCGCCGCCGGAGGACACCGTCGAGCTCGTCTGGGATGGACCTGGCGCAACGGGCCGGTCAGGAGGGCAGCAGGCAGGACGGAGCGAGAAGAGGACTCGTCCTCCTAAAGCAGGCCCGGCGACGCCGTAGACGACCTCAACACCCAGCGCGCTTTCTCCGGCACCTGCGCGTGACCAGCCGCTACTCCGAAAACCCTGGCAATCTTCAGCGCGTAATGCAGTGCGCGGCCGCAGGCATGATCGTGCTGTATTGAATTTTCGGCGTCGATAGTTCGGTTGAGCCGGCAGTCGGCATCGATAACGCGCGGCAGGCATTGCGGTCCACTTGAGCAGCGACGTGGATCTTGCCCAGCCTCATCCGCAGCCCCGGCTCCTCCATGACAGCAGCAAGGCACTCACTGTCTCCTAGGCCGAATCGGCTCTCGCGGAGATCGGCTGCTCAGCAGCGGCTTGCGGTCGTTCGCTGACCCGCGCTCCGATGACCGAGTTCAGCCTAATGCTGAAGTTCGACGAACTACGGTTATGAGTGCAGAGAGCAGCACGTTCCCGCTCAGTCGTGCGACTGCGGACGCAGCCCTCCAGATGCAGGGCAACGAACCGGTCGTGGTTTCCTCCACGTAGAGTGGGCTCTCCCAACGTAAAACATTGTTACGCTACTGAAATTACAGCGATGGCCCACGTACGGCTATCGCGATTAAGGGAGTCGTGAGATGGATGAGGGAAATCCCTACCGCGCGGACGATGCGAGCAAGCTCGCCGGCGACGTGTTTGGCGGGAAGTTGGGGGTCCAACAGGCGCTGGAGAAGTTGAGGCAGAGGCTTCTCGACCTGACGCTGCGCAACAAGCTGCTTAACTACAAGAGCCCCAAGGGGCGCTCTTTCCAGTTCACGTCCAGTCCGGACCTGGACCTCGTCTACGAGCGCCTCGAAGAGGGTAAAGCGGTCGGCCTTGCGTATGTGCCTGACCCGCCCACAAATCGCTACGACAACGGTAAGAAGCCGGACGTCCGTACTTACGCCCGCGAGCTGGGTATCGGCACTTCGGTCGACGTGCCGAAGTCCACGGGCTCAACCGCATACAAGCGGCTCCAGGACCTCCAAGTCCTGAACTACCCGGCCGACCTCGAACGAGCCGCCCGCAAGATTGCTTCGGAAGCCCGCACTGTCATCGAAGAGACAGGCGCGAACATGCTCTATTTGATGTTCGGCTATCTGGAATATTTTGATAGCGAGGATTCTGAAAGAACGCTGCACGCGCCGCTTCTCTCGATGCCGGTCGCGCTGAATCGCGGAAATATCGACCCCGAAACCCGGACCTATCTCTACGAGTTGACCCACACCGGCGAAGACGTCACTGAGAACGTGACTCTTCGGGAGAAGCTGCGCTCGCAGTTCCGAATGGAACTGCCGGACCTGGATGACGAGGACACCCCTGACGCGTACTTCGCCAAGATTGAAAAGGCGGTCTCCAAGAGGAAAAACTGGGTTGTCCGCCGTCGTCTGACTCTTGGCTTCCTCTCATTTGGAAAGTTGGCTATTTGGAAGGACCTCGACCCCGCGAACGGCCCTGCGTTGCTCGAAAGCCCGCTGCTGAAGAACATCTTCGAGGGCGGCCATCAGAACACCGAGACCGGCTTCCACGCTGAGGACTACGCCATCGACGAGCACGCGGACGGCGAGCTTCCGTTAATTTATGACGCCGACTCCTCGCAACACAGTGCGCTGATTGACGTCAAGAACGGCAAGAACCTTGTCATCAATGGCCCCCCAGGAACGGGTAAGTCGCAGACCATCACGAACATCATCGCTACGGCAATTGCCCAAGGGAAGAAGGTCCTCTTCGTCTCCGAGAAGCTGGCTGCTCTGGAGGTCGTGAAGCAGCGGCTCGAGGCTGCCGGGCTTGGCGACTTCTGCCTGGAGTTGCATAGCCACAAGACGCAGAAGAAGCAGCTCCTGGCCAACATCGAAGACCGGATGTCCAAGCGCTACCGCGCGCCGGTCGGCTATGAGAAGCACGTCAAGGTCCTGCGCGAGCGGCGTAACGTGTTGAACCGCTATGCAGCATTGCTCGGCAGCCGCGAAGGCAACTTGTTGGATATGACAATCCACGAGGTGCTCTGGACGACGGAACGAAAGCGCCAAGCACTCAATGAGTCGACTGCCGGCGTTGCAGGCCTTCAGCTTAAGGACCCCGGTCAATGGACGGCCGAGCGCATCGATAAGACGCGCAACATTTTGGGCGACGCATCGAGCGCATTGGCAGAAATGGGTCATGCGCCCAAGGAATCGCCCTGGCTCGGCTACTCGCCGCGGCTGCTCATCAAGGGGGACGAGGTTCCCATCCTGAAGACCGTCGAGTCAGCACTGACTGCCGCTCGAAAGACCGAAGCAGCCGTCAATGCCGTTGCCATTTCGGTCGGCGGTATGCCTTGGTCGCTCAAACAGATGGAGGCGGCGACCTCCATTTCCGAGCTGCTGCCTCCGCTGTTTGAGCCTGTGAACGAGCAACTGCTCGCCCAAATGTTTGCATTGGGCATTGGTCAGCTTGACCCGGCAAAGCGCGAGGCCCGTAGGTTATCGGCCTCACTCGAACGGATTCGCTCGCTTCAGGCGGTCGCGGAGAAAGCACTCAGCCGACCTGGTGTGGTCCAGCCTGAGGTGCTTGCAGACGTCGCGACGCAGGCGCTGCGTACTTTGAACGCGAAGGTAAAGTCCCAGCCCATTGAGGAGGTTGAGCCTGCGATTTCCCGTCTCGATCAGTTGGTCGAGGCGCTACGCATCAGCATTGAAGGCAAAGAGACGCAGGTCCCAAGCCAGGTGCCACAGGCGCTCGTGCGATTTGAGCGGTACCTGAAGGACGATGCAGGCCAAAGCCGCTGTGATGAGGCGGCCGCGGGGCTGGAGAGGCAGGGCGCGGAAGCGCAGCAGGTCCTCAAGGGCATTGAAGCGTCACTCGACCAGGTCACCCAATTGCTCGCTGAGGCACGAATCCCGTTCACGGGCAAGACGGATGAACTGCGTCAGTTAGTGAGCGGCACGGCCTTGACGGAACTTCAGCCAGGCGCGACCACCCCTACGGCCGCCCACGCGGCTCTGCGGGATTTGGCTAGCCGCGGCTGGGCTGAGTGGACTGCAGGCCAGTTCACCGAGACATCCGGCCATATTCAAGAGGTTCTGGGTGAATCGACGGAGGCGTTGGAAGAAGTCCGGTCGCTGTTCGGTCGGCTCGGCTTGCCGCTTGACACGTCCAAGGCCGCGTTGGAGGCGCTAGCCGCGCTCATCGCAGTGGCGGAATCGGCGCCGAAGGAGTTGCTATACGCACGCACCGAAGGCTACGCCCGCGCGGACTTTTCCGACGAGGCAAATGCGGCGGAGCACATTGCCAAGGACTTGATCAGCCGCCACACGAAGATTGAGCAGTCGTTCCACCTAGATGTTCTGCCTGACGTCGAGACGCTTAAGCGGCATGTAGCGGTCTTCCGCCAGGGCGATGGCTTCTTCAACTTCCTGAAGAGTGATTGGCGCCAAGCGAAGGCGGCCTTCAAGACTTGCTCTAAGAGCACCACGAAGCTTGATGCTGCAAGGATGGCCGAGCGGTTCACTGCCATCGTTTCTTGGACCGCTGGGCACGCTGCATTCGAGAGCGAGTCGCACATGAAGCAGCTCGCGGGTTCGCTGTTCCAAGGCACGAAGACTGAATTCGAAAAGATTCGCCGCCTGCACAAGTGGGTTCGAGAGAGCCACGACGCGCTGTTGCCCACTCAGCTTGCATCGGTCGTGAATGTGGCCACCTGGTCCGAAGCGAACTTCACTCTGCTGGCCGCGAGCGGCCCGAAGATTCATATTTGGCTGTCGAAGTTGGCGCAGCTCGCTCGGTTCGTTAAGGAGCTCCCAGGATTCGACCCGGCGCTGCTGCGCAGCAGGAAGGTGGATGAACTGCTGAAGCCTTTGGAGGAGTATTCGAAACAGCTACTGGAAGGAGCCTCGGCGCTCAAAACGGTGGCCCGCCCGACGGCATCAGTTCAACGTGCCATCGAGCTTATCGAGCTGGCCAAACACCTGGATGAGCGCAAAGATCTGCTGAACGGCCTTGTCGTCGCCCCGACCGCATTGGCCAAGTTGGCGGGCACGTTTGCGCTGCCGGACAACGAATTCGCGTACCAAGACCTGCGTCCGTCTCTCGGGCTTCTGCTCACGAGAGCCCGACACATTTCCGAGATGGGCGATTCGGTTCGTACCCTCCTCGGCCCAGACTACTCTGTCCGGCAGGCGGCCGAGACATTGGCGTGCTTCGAGCAGGCAGCGGAGAGCGTCGGTGAGCTCTTCCAAGCGGGCGCAGCCAGCGGCGGGCAGCTGTATTCGCTTGTGGAGCACTGGCAATCGCAGCTCAAAAACGCTCGCGCAATCGACTCGTACGTTTCGGCCGTAGGAGAGAAGGGCGTTTCCATTGCGGAGGTGCTCGACGGCTCACGCGCTTACCTGGACGCATTGTCACTGCTGGATATCGTCGCCTCGGACAAGAGCTTTCGTGACCTGTTTGGGCCCGTGCTCAACGGTGTGGATAGTGACGAGTCAGCGATTGCTCAGTGCATTCAGCGGGCGGAAACCATTTCGCTCATCTCGTCCAGTCTTCCGACCGGCACAGCTAATCGACTTCTTGATGTGGGGGCATCCTCCAAGGCGATGGCACTTCGCCAAGCCCTCTCTGACTTCGTCCAATCCTTCGGCGCGTACAAGGACGAAATGATGGAGCTTGCCGGATGGGGTGCGCTGGATTGGCTCGTCTGGGGCGGTAGTCCATTCGCCAGCGATGCGGTCGCGCGCCTAGAGCTCGCGCTTTCCGGTGGCCAATCACTGATTGCGTGGTCGAAGTACCTGTCCGGCAAAGACATCGCGAAGGCTGCGGGCGTCAGTGATATTTTGCTGCGTGTTGAGCGTGGTGACGTGAAGCCAGACGAGGCCGTCGCGGCATTCGAATACGTGTATTTCCGCAGCCTCTCACGAGAGGCGTTCGTGGCCCACGTGGAGTTAGCAAGGTTCTCGGGTGCAGGACACGAGCAGCTCCGCCGCGAGTTCGCTGAGCTTGATAAAGAGCTGATTTCTCTGAACGGGCAGTTGTACGCCGCACAGGTTGATGGCGCCAAGAAGCCCATCCCGGGCGTGGCCAGTGGTCGAGTGGGCGACTTGACAGAAATGGCTCTATTGACCAAGGAGGTCAAGAAGCAGAAGCAGCATATCCCCATTCGCCAGTTGCTCCTGCGCGCAGGCCGGTCGCTTCTGGAGCTCAAGCCTTGCTTCATGATGGGGCCGCTGTCAGTTGCGCAGTATCTGAAGCAAGGGATGCTGAACTTCGACTTGGTGGTTATGGACGAAGCGTCGCAGCTTCGCCCCGAAGATGCACTGGGGGCAATAGCCCGTGGCAAGCAGCTTGTCGTAGTGGGTGACCCGAAGCAGCTACCGCCGACGAGCTTCTTCGACCGTCTGATGGAAGACGATGAGGACGACCCGGACGACGCACCGTCCGTCGTCGAAGGCGTTGAGAGTGTGCTGGGCATTTGTGAGCATCTTTACAGACCGGTTCGCACTCTGCGTTGGCACTACCGGTCCAAACACGAGTCGCTCATCAGCTTTTCGAACTCGCAGTTCTACGACCATCGCTTGGTGGTCTTTCCATCGCCCTATGAGCGCAACAGGAGGCTCGGCGTTAACTATCGCTACGTGAAGGAAGGCCTGTACAAGGACCGTAGAAATGCGCCGGAGGCTCAACGCGTGGTGGATGCAGTCGTCCAGCACATACTGATTTCGCCGGAGGAATCGCTGGGCGTTGTGACCTTGAATCAAACGCAGCGGTCGCTCATCGAAGACATGCTGGACGTAAAGGTGCGCGGCATGAAGGAGGTGGCAGCTTACTTCGAGCGCCATGAGAAGGGAGGCTGGCCGTTCTTTGTGAAGAACCTTGAGAACGTTCAGGGCGATGAGCGAGATGTCATCTTCATCTCGACGACGTTCGGCAAGCCCGGGCCAGGAGAGGTAGTGCGCCAAGGATTCGGTCCTATCAACCGGGCTGACGGCTGGCGGCGCCTCAACGTGCTGTTCACTCGAGCGCGCCGCCGCATCGACCTATTCACTTCGCTCCAGCCGGGCGATGTGCGTTTGGATGACAAGGCGTCGCTTGGCAAGAAGGCGCTGCAGGACTACCTGACGTTTGCAAGCACGGGTCGCCTGCCAGGTATTGCTCCGACGTCGTCGGGTCGCGAGGCGGACAGCGACTTCGAGGTTGCCGTGTCAGATGCGCTTCGTCTTCGTGGGTACGAGACCGAGCCACAAGTGGGCGTGGCGGGCTATTTCATCGACCTGGGTGTGCGCCATCCCGAACGCCGAACTGAGTATTTGGCTGGCATTGAGTGCGATGGCGTCTTGTATCACTCCAGTCTTTCTGCCCGGGACCGGGATCGTATTCGCCAGGAAGTGCTGGAGTCTCTCGGGTGGCACGGCCGATTCATCCGGATTTGGTCTACGGATTGGTTCGCGGACCCGCAAGCCCAGACTGACCGCCTGGTGAAGTTCCTAGAGGCAAGGCGAGCGGAGGGTGCCGTACTGCCAGGACCGTACAGCGACGAAGACCTAGTGCTCGCCGATGAGTACTTGGAGCAGGAGGCTGCAGCAGATGAGGCCAAGCCGGTCATCGCGGAATCGGGGCAGTGGGAGGCAACATCGAACGACGCCGGCCAACTTGTGCAACCCCGACTCTTTATCGACATCGGGGACCGTGTTATCTATGAGACGCTGAACCCGGCTGAACGCCACACCGTGACAATTGTGGACAGTGCAAGCAATCTGAAGCTTGGTCTACTCAGTGATAAGACACCGCTGGCTGAGGCTCTCCTCGGGCTGTGCGCTGGCGACGATGCTGAGTTGCGAGTGAAGGAACAGCCGCTACGCCGGGTACGGGTGGTCCGGGTTGAACGCCAAGTGGAAGGGCGTGCAGTCGTCGAAGGCGAACAGTGAGCGCGATATGAACTGCGGCTTCGGTCTTTTGGTCCTCCAGGGATGGGCGCCAGCATTGAAGACAGTGATCGTAGCGAGCGTGACGCGAGAACTGTTTGTCGGCGCGCGCCTGGAGGGCAGCCGGTACGGGCTATTTGCACTTAGGCGACCTCCAGCAAACAGCTGATTCGGCCCACACCCAGTCTGTCGTCGAAGCCTGAACAAAGGCGGCTTCGACTGTCCTCCCCAATAGCAAACTGAAATTCGTTGCCACGATGCTCCCAGAAGCTCGTCCGGGGGCAAGGTCACCTTCGGTTGAAATTCCTTGCTATGTACGCTACCGCCTCTTGATCACTCAGCGGCTCCCACCGGGCCGAGCGATAGGATGCATAAAGGCATTTGCCTTTTTGGCCATCCTTGACTAGAACGTCGAGGAGGGACTTTTGGCCTACTGGAAACGTGTTTCGCATGGTCTTCGAACATTCGACGCGCATGCTTACATCGTGCCCCTGACCAGGCAGTGGGCGCACGCGAATCGTAGACGATGATGTCTCACCACGGCTCATGAATGTCTCGACCACGATATGCATTTGGGTAACCTTTCGGAGTGCTGACTAAATTGGCGTGACCTCGGTTACCTAGGTCACTTCAAAGGTTCTTTGTGTGGAGTCATACGTACTCCGGTCGACGTTTTGTCGCGGGTACCTAAGCGATGTTGCTAGGTGAGGCAACTGGTGCGCAAATCTGGTCGACGTCGAATCGGGAGTGTTTGTCCTGGCCCGTAAGGCCCGGATTGGTGACTCAAGTTGACTGGCGAGCAAGCAGGGCCTTTGCTCGGTTGAGTTCTTGCTTCTGAGCAGGTGTAGGCCAAGAACCCCATCTTTCGCATTTCGCAATTTGTTGGCGAAGAATGGCAACCAGTTCCAGTTGTTTTGCGCAACCTTTTCGTCGGAAATCGGGACGCATCACTTGCTGGCAATGTCTTGCCAGCGATTCAAAGTCTTCCACCATGACTCTCACTGCACTTGGTTGTTCGGAAGTCGCCGGTGTGGAACTGCGAGACATGGCAAAGAAGCGGCGTCGATCTGCCCAGGAGCCCGTCCGGGGCAACTGATCGGCTTCCAACTCATGAGAAATTGAACGCCGGTGCGCAGATTCCCAATTCAAGTGCGTCATTTGTGAGGCTCAAAGGTTTGTTTGTGACAGGACCTCAGTGTGCTTGTGGCGTTATGCTTAGTTGCAAAAGTTTTCCGACTGCATTGAGACCTTGAACTTGGACAGACATGAGCGCGCACTTTTAATGGCGTGGAGCAACCAGTTGGCGGGGGCAGGGACTCGACTAGCCAAACGAGCATGGGTCATCCTTCAGCACCACGATCGAGTCAATCCTGTAGAGCTGGCCAAGGCCTGGGGGGATCCTTCTGACTTAAGTCAGTGGCTAAAAAGGTATCGGCGATACGGCCTTGCAGGATTGCTGGACGCACAGCGAGGCGGCCGGCCATGCACGAGTGCCCTGGTCGCTGATGCACTTCTGAAGCTGATGGCGGACCAAACAGCGTCTGAAGGGCTCTTGTCCGACTGGATCAAAGCCGATCGCTGTGTGAAAGAGGCAACTTGGCGCCAGGCGCGAGCCCTAGGTAGTGCTCGGATTGAGCGAAGCGGTAGAACTCTTGATATTCCGCTGCCTGTTGCCCCAGGTCTCCGCGAACTGGTGGCAGTTTTTGCTGACGGAAAAGGACTCATTGTTGTCGCCACGATGGACAGGCTTGAGGACTACATTGACTCTCTCTCCGGAACGTGGATTAGCGTGCCATCAGTAGCAAAAGGAGCGCTCCACGGACTGCGGCAAACTCTGACGCATGCACTTGACGTTCGTTTTCCTACTGCAAAGACCACCGGGCCGGGAATGACTTCTTTGCTTCAACGATTGGCAGAGCGAACTGCAACTTTCAGTGCACTCAGAAAGCACTCAGTTCAGGTCCACGTCATTGTCGATTTACGCAAAGGACAAAACTTGCCACAGGTGTTGCAACGCTTTAGAGACTGCGGCCTGTGGACGCCATCTACGCTTGCGGACAGCAAATTGGGCCAAATGAAGTTCGCAGTTCACGACGCTAGTCCTGCCATCGGCATGCAAATGACACTTCCGGTCGCGCTCGAAAAGGCAAATCCCAGTGAGTTGGGAAATTTGATTGACGGGCTTCGAGCTGCGCGAACAAGCCCATTTCTGTGGCTCAGGGAGTTGTGAATGACTTTTACGGGCAAGACGGGTGCTGGCGATTTCATCGAATTGCCCCGCCCATCGAGATGCAAGCCGGTGGGCTTTCGGCAGCTTGGTGCCCAAAACGGAAATCCGCCGATCCGCGGCAACAGGCTGGTCTGAGACGTTCGCCGCCGGAGGCTGAATGGCGGTGACCACGAACTCCGGTCATCGAGCGCAAGCAGCCTCGACCGACGGCCACCACGCCGAATCCTCTCTCAAATTCACGGCCGGCCGGTCAAGCTGGCCCGAACGACCGCTCCCGCTAACCGTAGTCGGCTCAAATCGCCCCTGAGCGGTCCAACCATGCGTTGCCTTAGGCGCTAGGACGGGCACAGGCAGCGGGGCGAGCCTGATGCTTGTGTCCCCCGGCCCGCTACGCGGGCCTCCTCCTTTACCTGCGCATCGGACCCGTCCCACAGCCATCCGGATGCAAGCAGGCATCGGAAGCTGACTTGGCGACCAGTGTCTCCTGGCAGACACCGGCTATCGACCCTCATCAGGCATCGGCGAGCGGCAGCTTCAATGCTGGCTAGGTTTCGTTCCTCAGTAGTTTTGTGGAGAGCCTGGGCGTTCGTCATTGACTCGTTGGCCTCCGGTCCCCGACATTCGGCTATTGCCGATGCGGCGCCTCGCCCCCTACAGATCGAGGCTGCTGACCGCGGCGTGTAACTGAGAGGGGAGGCCATGACAATGACAACATGGCTGCGGATACGGGTGCTTTTGCTTGCGGCTCCTCTGCTTGGAAGCGGCGGCTGTGCACTCCGTAGCGAGGCTCGGGACAAGCAAGGCCAGGAGCTGAAAGCCTCTTGGGCGAAGGTCGACTCGACGGCATTGGTGACTGGCCATCGAAAGAACGTCGCTGCGCTGGTGGAGGAGCAACTCAAGACGGAGGGTGAACTCTGGCAGTTCTACCGCACCAGCCTCGCGAACGACGCGGTCCAGCGCTGGAGCATCCTGGAATTTCGCGAGCGGCTCGCGGTCAGAGGGTCGGAGATTTCAGGCAATCAGGACTTCGTCGCGGACGTCGATGCGGTCGCCCTCGCCCAGTCCAAATTGGAAGGTGCGAAGCAGAACTTCAAACTGGCTGGTGTGGCGTGGCCAGGCTGCGGAGCTACCCGACCGGGGGATGCGCGGGACAAATTCCTGGCGTCTTTGAGCAAGCTTCCTACGCAGAAGGCCGAAGCTGCGCGGGCTTCGCTTGGTCTGGCCGTGCAGGACTGCAAGGACCTTGAAGCAGCAGAGACACGGCTTGAAATGGTCCAAGGTGGCGAGCTGAGTCAGGCGACCCAGCAGCTTGCTGAAGAAGAGCGGGCTGAGAAGCAGGCCAAGGAAGAACTCGACGCCGCGGTTGCCGAGGTCAAGAGCGCGAACGCCGAGTACGAGGCCGCCTCCAAAGCGCTCGCTGGGGATCCGAAGAGCGCCGCCGAGCGGGTGGACAACGCCAAGACCAGGCTGATCAACGCCGTGAAGAAGCTCAGCTCGCTTCAGACGGCAGTGGGCCAGGAATTCGTCTCGTCGACGCGGCTCAACGGCCTGAACGAGTTCCTCGAAACCTACGACAACGTGAGAGTCGGAAAGGGAGCCGCGGAGGGCTCAAACCGGCTTGCGATCGCGCTCGCACTCTTCCCCGATATTCGCGACCAGGTCGAAAAGGCCAATAAGGACGCACAGAAGCCGCTGCTCCTTCCTGTGCTGATGATCAAGAAGCTGGAGCAGACGCGGCTAGACGCGGCGCAGCGCAATGTCGCAAGACGCCAGCAGATCATCGCACTGCGCAAGGCGCAGCTGGACCTCCTTGGGCAGCAGGCCCGCTGGATCGCGGCAGCCAAACGAGCAGTAGACGCCCAGGTCAAGAGCAAGGCCGTGCAGGACGCTGACCTCTTGGGCCTCTGGCTGGTGCCGTTGAAGGCGTCGCCCTTCGATATCGCCGGCACGGACGAGAAAAGTCGCAGTGAAAGAGCCCAGGCGCAAAGCGCGTTGCTCGTCAAACAGGAGCTCTGGCGCGCGGTGGCGCTGTACCTCTACTCCGAGGGACAGCTGCGCGGTGATGTCAGCAAGATGTACTACCAAATCTCGGCGCTCGCCTACGAGGAGCCGATCAGCTACGCCGAGTCCGCGCTGCTCCAGTGGAAGGCGCTGTTGGATCCGTCAGTGGAGCTGCTGGTCGAGTACGGGGCCTCGGGCCTCAAGCTCAAGGATGTGCAGGACTTCTTGAATACGCTGTCGCTTCTGTACATCGCGGCGGAGGTGAAGCGATGAACCGTCAACACTTGGTGTCCGTACTGAGCGTCCCGATGCTGCTGTGTGCCTGTGCAACGGCCCCTGAGGCCATGCAGCAGGCCAACCACACCGTGAAGGTGATGGCGCTCATGGAGCAGGAAGAGGCGGCGTTCCGCTCCGTGATGCAGCAGGCAGAGACAGCCCGCAAAGATTCGATGACGCGCCAGAAGGCCAGCCTGGAGCGCTTCAAGGCGTCGGCCGCGCTGGACGAGCAAGCGCGCATTTCGGCCGGTGATACCCGAGGCGCCGCGCTGCGCGACCAGTTGATCGCGAATGCGAATGAGGTGGCCAGGGTGAAGGCCCAGGCCCAGACGGTTCCCGCTGACTACAGCAAGCAGCTGGACCAGCTCCTCAAGCCCTTGCCCAGCTCGGCCAGCACGCTGTCCGAGGCGCAGTCAAAGGCGGCGGCGATGGGACAGGAACTCTCCACGAGCACGCGTCGGGAGGAACTGGAAGTGTTTCTCAAAGGTATCCGAGACAGCGTCAAGGAGAACCGCGAGCGCATCGAGAAGGCGAAGACAGATGCCGCTGCCGCGCAGAAAGCAGCTGAGGGAAGCGCCAGCAGTGGCGCTCCTCAGGAAGCCCCAAAGTGATCCCTCTGAACACCTGAAAGCGAGCCGACATGGCGGACACGGAAACCCCGGATGATTCGGCAAATCATCCGCTCACAGCCTATCTGACGCAGCAGAAGGAAGCCCGCGACAAACTCGTCACGGAGATTCAGCGCCTGGAGCGCCAAGCGGCAGAAGGAGCTACCGCCGGCGAGCGTAGCGATGCGGTGCGCGATGGGCCGTTGCTGGTGAGCAAGCTGGCGCAGTTCGAGGATGCCCACAACCGGTTCCTCTTCCGAGTTTTCACCCTCACCTCTGGGAGTGGGCCAGCGGATGACGTCGTCGCGGAGACCAAGGCGCTCAATGAGGCGCTTGCCAAGGCGATCGTGAAGAGCAACCACGGTGCGCTCATGTTGCGCGCTGTCACGAGCTATCTGAAGGGGGCGATCGCCGTGTTCAACGGCAAAGTAGACCCCAAGCCGGATGCTGGCGTGCCAACGTAGGGGCCGAAACGAAGATGCTCAGACGCGCACTCCTCTTGGCGACGCTGATTCCTTTGGGCGCAGTCGCTGCGACACCTCCGAAGGCAGCCTCTGCGGCCGCTTCAGGGCACAAGCCAAAGCCTGCGCAGACGCCCCCCGCAGTCAAGATTTATGTCGACACCATCAAGAAGGCGGTGGCGGCCGGCCCGGACGACTTTGGACCCACGGAAGTCCTCAAGCGCGCACTCACAAAGAGGGGGTTTGTGGTTCTATCCTCACCTTCAGCTGCCGCGAGTGGCGCTGAATTCGGCTGGGACAAGGCTGCCTACCGCCTTACCAAGTTGGTCAGAGTCAATGCCAAGTTGATCCCCCCTAGCGGCGGTGTACTGAATGCATCGAGCTTCATGGACATTGAAGCCGTTTTGATCGACCCAAAAGGCGTTGAGATGCGTGTTCCGACGGTGGAGAGCAAGACTCAGTTCACCCACGCTGAATGGACGGGTATCGACGTCACTCAGGCCGGCGCGGACCGCGCCATCGCTGAACTCGTCGAGAACTTTGCAGACGTTGTCGTCAAGCTCGCAGTGCCGCCGTCGGCGAAGTAGCAGGAATGGCACCTGGCTGAAGCCACGACGGCCGGTCCAAGACGCAAAGGGAGCCTCGAATGATACGCAAGGTCACGCTCGCCGGAGTCATCGTCGCGGCAGCGTTGGTTTGTTTCGGCTGCGGTCAGATCCCTATGGGTACGTCGCGCAACGACCGGCTGTGTCCAACACAAGTTGACTGCACCGACCAAACCGACTTCACACGTCACCACGCAGATGAGAAGCTTGCTCGAACTCGAAGCGAGTTCGAGCCGAAGGACGGCTTCCAGCCCAAGGTCTTCGTCGGACTGGCGATTTCCGGAGGCGGAAGTCGCGCGGCGAACTTCGGCCTTGCGGCGATGGAGCAGCTAGAGCAACTAGGAATGCTGCAGCACGTGACGGCGATTTCCTCGACGTCGGGCGGCGGCCTGCCCGCGGCGTACTACGCGCTCAACGGAGCGCAGATGCAGGGAAAGCAGGGGGAAAAGCTCTGGGCCGAAGCCAAGCAACGCATGGCACATGACTTCCGTGATGAGTGGCTGTTGAACTGGCTGCTGCCGTGGAATCTCGCGAAGACGTCATTCACGCACGCCGACCGTTCCGAGGTGATGGCTGACATCTTCGACAAGCGGCTGTTCAATGGCGCCACCTTCTCCCAGCTGTCCGGCCCGCCTTCGCCGCGCCGCCCGATGTGGATTGCAAACGCAACACGGATCGGCGGCGGAAGCAACGCGCTGTTTACATTCACCGAAGAGTCCTTCAGAGACATCGGCTCTGATCTGAGCAGTTTCCCTGTCTCGGCGGCTGTGATGGCCTCTGCCGCATTCCCCGGTGCCTTCAATTCGATGACGCTGCACCGATATCCGCTCGTCCCCGAGGTCATCCTAGAAAAGCGTGGACCCTTCCCTGATGGGTATGTACATCTCATGGATGGTGGGCCAGCAGACAACCTGGGTGTCGAGTCGCTTCTGAAGCTGGCATCGTCCACCGCCTACGCCACACCAATTCCCGGACAGGCGCCGGCCTTCGGCCCCGACGTGAAGTTGCAGCATCAGCCTCCCGTACCTTGCTTCATCATCGTCGTAGACGGATATCCGGATGGCGTGCCCGATCGGAGTGACTTCTCGCCGGATCCCCGGGGGTTCAAAGACCATCTTCTCGATACCAACTTCGTGAGCGCCTTCGACGCGTTCCTGGCAAGGCGGCGCAATGACTTCCTGGCCCTCGCCGGGCTAAGAATCGGTGAAGGATTAATGGCACCATCAGTTCCGCTATATGTCCCAATGAAGGGTTTCGGCCGGTATTACCCAAGGCCTGCCTCTCGCTTCTCAACGGTTGAGTTCCCACTGCCGGCTAGGCTTCAACCGAGAGACATGCCGGCTAGTGAGGGGGTGGCAAATCTTGACCTGCTGCCTCAGATTAGGCCTGCGCGGCCGTGCCCAGACGCGCGTCACGCCGACCCGTACACATGCCGCGCAAAGAGTGTTGCGGTCTGCTCGGTTTGGCACATTGACCTTGACGGCATCGCCTCAATGCCCGTCGCTCGCAAACAAGCCGACGGAACATGGAAGCGGACGTCGCTCGACGACGAGGCCTTCGATTACCGGATAAGGCTTCGTTGGGTGACTGCTCAGATCAACACTGATTTCAAACTCATCGGACCACCAGGTTGCAGCTCGCAATTCCTGCAGGATGCTGTCTACGCGGCCGCGCGAGTCGCCATACGTGAAGACGACCAACACCGCCTTGCCGCGTGCGATTGGTTTACAAGGAACGGCCTCGTGGTCGCGCCGAGTTGTAAGGAGCCCTTGGAGCCCATTGGGCAGCGTGATCTACAGGTTTCTATCGCCTCAAACTCGCCGCCCATACCCGGAACGCAGCGCGTTCGCAATCAGGCCGTCAAGTGCGTGGCTCCCGCTGAACCGGAGGGGTAGAGGGCGGAGGCAGGCCCGGGCTGAAGTCGGTTGCCGTGCCGACCGGCAACATGCGGGTCAAAGGCTGGTGGGACCGTTCTGCACGCAATACTTGGTCAGCTGACTCATCGCCGCGTCGTTAGGCAACCTTCGCAGCGGCGTTTTGAATGGGATGCGCAAGCTGATGAACCTTTTCACCTACTACGAAATGAAGCAGAGAGCGGGAGCCTTCGGCAGCACCGGCCTGTACTACACCTTGCGCCAGGCGCAGGCCGTCAGTCCTGGCATGCGACTGCACCTGTGCGGCCACTTGTTCGGCGGTCGCCTCGTGACTGCCGCCGCCGACAGTTTTACACCGGCGGACCCAAAGTTGCCCGGCATTTCATCGCTGCCCTGCTGCAGGCCGCCTTCTCTCACAACGGGTTCGGTCAAAAGTACGATGGCCAGCACGACGGCTTCTTCCGGAATGTCATGGCTGGCGGGCTGCTGCGTGGTCCGATCCATATCACCCACAGCAAGCTGGACATCGTCGTCGGCTTGTCTATGACCGCTTTGCGGCACGAAGATCGTCTATACAGATGTCGCAGATGGGTGGGTTCCGTGAGTCCGCCGGCCGGACTAGCAGTCATCAAACGGGGTGTAGCCGGCCTGGCGGCGGTGCAGGTCGTCGTGCGTCAATGACCGCGCTGAGGCCGACAGCGTGAGTCGGGCCGTGAAGGCCGAAAGGAAGCAGACGCTGCGGTGCCGTCTATCGCGGCCGATCTCGACCTTCCGCTTTGGGCACTTTGCAGCCCTACGGTTGGGAAACCTTTGACGAAAACCGCATGCTTGATTGCCATTAACTCGAAGGGATCGCACCCGATCAACCAGGAAGACCACCGCGCATCCGTTCGAGCAGCGTCTCTACTTCGAGGCGACCATCCTCGCGAGCAAGTGCTAGCGCCGGCGTAACGCCTCCAAGTTCCAGGCAAGGTTCAGCTAGCCAAGTCTCCAGCCAAGATAAGAGGGTATCCATGTCC
>Ga0187843_10000890_pt1 | contig 19576 bp, 18 predicted proteins | sample SpaLakP09_SKY_43_FD_134516 | JGI IMG/M metagenome (GOLD analysis project Ga0187843, IMG submission 134516) | Oligotrophic lake water microbial communities from Sparkling Lake, Wisconsin, USA - SP09_SKY_43 | ecosystem: Environmental > Aquatic > Freshwater > Lake | place: USA: Sparkling Lake...
CCGAACAGGACCGTGAAACGATTACGCGCCAATGATAGTGCTGCAACCAGTGTGAAAGTAGGTTATCGTCAGGCTTTTATTCCGCATACCCCCGCTTATTCAGTTAAGCGGGGGTTTTGCTTTAAGTGAGAATAGTCGATTTTGTAAGCGGTTTCACAGATCTTAGTGAAATTAGCTGGAGAAAAGACTAGACAAGAAGTTAGATTATGCAGTATAATTTTGCTTCTGTTGATGTGGTGACACACATCAAGTTTATCTGACTAAGCAAGAATATGGGTGCTTAGCTCAGTTGGTAGAGCGGCGCCCTTACAAGGCGTAGGTCGGGAGTTCGAGCCTCTCAGCACCCACCACAGATAAACAGCAAGAACGGTTAAGTAGTTTCGGAGTGGTAGTTCAGTTGGTTAGAATACCGGCCTGTCACGCCGGGGGTCGCGGGTTCGAGCCCCGTCCGCTCCGCCAGTTATAAAGAAAAAAGACAAGCGATGCTTGTCTTTTTTTCGTCCGCATTTTCCTGCACTTTAAGCTCTGCAATTCCTCTGCGCTTCTAATTTCCGTTCTCCCATATTAAATCCGGCCACCTGGCATACAGACTAATCTCTCATTGCGACTCTGTGGCGTAGCAGGGATTTCGAACGGTATACCTTTGCCTGCGTAACGAAGGCTGCTTGCAAGCAGCTCTTCCTTCCTTTGTGCCTCTGTGTTGAGAGCTCTCCAGCCTTTCATAAATGTCGCGCGCAAAACAAAAAACCCCGCCAAAAACTTGAGCGGGGGTTGATGGGACAAGAGCCGTCAGTTCATCACGCAGCCTGTGCGCTGTCCATCTCACCATCCAGTGCAAACACCACATCACTAAGCAAGCTTGCCAGCTCGGCAGTCATGAGCACAAAGTCAGCATCAAAGCGTTCTTCCTCATTACTACCCTTGTCCTTGCTTTCATCGAGCACATCCAGCGGTTTGACGCGCTTGATCGTCAATGTATCAGTCAGGACAAAGCTGACCTTGTCATCCCAGGTCAGGGCAAGCTTGGTGCATTGCTTACCAGCAGCAATATGTTTCTGGATATCGTCCGGTTCCAAGGTATAGCGCACATAACGTACGGTGGCCTTGTCTTCGGTAGAAGACTTCAATTCTGTATCCTGATCTATGGTGAAGCCCTTGGGCGCTTCGTTACCGGCCAGCCAGCCTGTCATGGCTGCCTGCGGGGAAGTTTTGGTGCGCAAGCCTTCCAGTGGGAGCTTGTCGCAGCACTTCAGTAAGAGCTTAATGACCTCATCAGCCTTGGAGGGGCTGGAGGCATCAATGACCAGCCAGCGGTTCACAGGATCAATCCAAACATTGGTATTGCGCTTGACGCCAAAGGCGCGTGGCAATAATTCTTCAGTGATGCGTTCTTTTAAGTCTTTCATGGCCTTGCGGCCAGGTGCAAAGCCTTGCTCTTCTTCTATTTCCAGCGCACGTGCCTTGGTCACCTGGTTGATGACGCTGGAAGGCAGCAATTTCTTTTCTGTTGCCAGCGAAATCAGGAATTGCTGATTCACGCTATGCACCAGCTGGTCATTGTTGCGTGGTGATGCCCAGCCCTGGCTTTGCATCTCATTCGAGGCGCATTGTGCAAAAGCGATGCGTGACAATTGTGCATGTAACTCCTCGGCAGTGATCTTCCAGGGAGTTGTCAGACGAAAAACTTGCAAATTCTTAAACCACATAGCGTATCCAGACGAAGAAAACCTAGCATTCTACACGCCTGCGCTCAGCCACTCACGACCAAAAATGCAGCTTTCGCGGCAAGAAGCGAGGCTTCGTCGCTTACTGGCATACAGGCTGGTTGGACTTTGCAATACTTCTCCCATCGCAGCAGAACAAACAAATCGAAACAACATCAGTAGTACTAACAGCACTCAAGGAGATCATCATGTTTAGCCAAATCATCTACAGCACACCAATCTATGTATGGGCAATCCTGGGCTTTCTGGCCTTTCGCGGTATCAAGTCCAGCGTTGATCGCGAATTGACAGTCAGGGCAGTGGTCATCATTCCTCTGGTCATGCTTGCCTTGTCTATTCAAGGCATATTGTCCGGTTTTGGTGCTGATCCTCTGGTGCTCGCAGCATGGCTGGTGACGATGACAGCTGCCGCCGCAGTCTCCTGGAATATGGTCAGCGACAAGAATGTCCGCATCCTGGCAGACAGGGGCACGGTGTTTTACCGTGGCAGCTGGGGCCCGCTGGTGATGATGATGGCTATCTTTGTCATGAAATACATCGTCAATGTTGCCTTGCACGTTAATCCAGCGCTGCACACAAATATGCAATTTGCCTTGATCAGCACAGCTTTATTTGGTTTGTTTAACGGTTTATTCCTGGGCAAAATGCTGCGTGTCCTCATTATGTATAAACAAGCAATGTCTGAGAAATCAGTATTTACAAACCAGGTAACAGCATAAAACGCGATAGCGCAGTTATAGCAGGAGAATGAGTAGTAATTCGTAACAAGAAGATGCAAGTTTAGCTTGCAGCATCTCAGACAGGGGACAGGGTAGACAGTATAATGTCCCCTGTCCTTATTTTATTTATTGTCAAAATACAATAAAAATTCTGTGCCATGCTAGCTGAACAAAAACAAGAATTATTGAAATTATTCCAGAACGCAGTTGAACCCCTGTTGGTGGGTTCCGAGCTTAAGCCTGTGATAGCGCTGGAGCGCCCACGCGATCCTTCTCACGGTGACGCTGCCTGCAATATCGCCATGCAGATCGCCAAGCCACTGCGCAAGAATCCGCGTGAGCTGGCACAGACTATCGTGGCTGCTGTAGAAGCACAAGCTAGTCCGCTGGTTGCCAGCGTAGAAATCGCCGGTCCTGGCTTTATCAATATCCGTCTTGCTACTGCAGCCAAGCAGGCTGTCGTGACGACAGTTTTGCAAAAGGGGGCAGAATTTGGCAAAAGTCAGCGCGGTGCCGGTGAAAAAGTGGTGGTGGAATTTGTTTCTGCCAACCCTACTGGTCCCCTGCATGTAGGCCACGGTCGCCAGGGCGCGCTGGGTGACGCCTTGTCGGCATTGCTGGACGCACAAGGTTATGCAGTCAGCCGCGAGTTTTACTATAACGATGCTGGTGTGCAGATCAATAACCTGGCTTTGTCGGTACAAGCGCGCGCCAAAGGCTTTGCGCCTGGTGATGCTGGCTGGCCAGAGTCTGCTTATAACGGCGATTATATCTCGGACATTGCACAAGACTTTTTAGCAAAAAAAACCGTTTCAGCGGGTGACTGCGCGCCAGTGACTGCCAGTGGCGATGTTGATGATATTGAATCCATACGCCATTTCAGCGTTACTTACCTGCGTCGTGAGCAAGATGCCGACTTGCTGGCTTTTGGCGTCAAATTCGATAATTACTATTTTGAAACTTCTCTCTACAAAGATAACAAGGTAGAGACGACGGTTGCCGCCCTGAAGGCAGCAGGCAAAACCTACGAACAGGAAGGTGCTCTGTGGCTGCGTACTACTGACTACGGCGACGACAAAGATCGCGTCATGAAAAAGTCGGATGGCACTTACACTTACTTCGTGCCAGATGTGGCTTACCATGTCACCAAATGGGAACGTGGTTACCGCAAGGCCATCAATATCCAGGGCAGTGACCATCATGGCACCATAGCCAGGGTACGCGGCGGCTTACAGGCGTTGAATGTAGGCATACCGCAAGGCTATCCAGACTACATCCTGCACAAGATGGTGACCGTCATGAAAGACGGTGCCGAGGTCAAGATTTCCAAACGTGCCGGTTCTTATGTCACCGTACGCGACCTGATCGAATGGTCGGCTGGTGGTGATGAACAGCGTGGCCGTGACGCCGTGCGTTTCTTCCTGATTTCCCGCAAGGCAGATACTGAATTCGTGTTTGACGTCGACGTTGCGCTCGCGCGTTCAGATGAAAACCCGGTGTACTACGTTCAGTATGCTCATGCCCGCATCTGCTCGGTACTGGCGCAATATGCGACTGATGAAGCCGCTTTTGCACCGCTGTCCAATGTCGACCTGTCACCATTGACAGCACCACGCGAAGCCAGTTTACTGGCCAAGCTGGCAGAATATCCTGAGGCTTTAGAAAAAGCCCTGGATGAACTCGGCCCGCACCAGGTCGCCTTCTACCTGCGCGATCTGGCAGGTGAGTTGCATAGCTATTACAATGCTGAGCGGGTTTTGGTTGATGATGAAGCAACCAAACTGGCCAGGTTGGCATTGATGCTGGCAACCCGCCAGGTCTTGCGTAATGGCCTGGCACTGTTGGGTGTGTCCGCACCTAACAAGATGTAAGCCAGCAGGCCCAAGCCAAGAAACTAGCTGAAAACAAGCTCACACAACACGTCGGAGACGCATGAAAGCTCAACAGAACGCCCCAAAACAAAAGAATGGCCAGCGTGGCAGCACTCTTACTGGCATCATTATTGGTCTGGTGATTGGTCTGGCTATCGCCGTGGGTGTGGCGATGGTCATTACCAAGACATCGACACCGTTTACCAATAAAAATGGTAAATCGGACAAGGCTGACATTCCTCTCACGCAATTACAAGATCCGAACAAGCCTCTGTATGGCAACAAGGATGCGGTCAAGGAAGCCAATAAGGAATTGACGGCCAGCAAACCTGCAGAAACTGTCGCGCCGCCTCCTCCCAAGCCTGTAGAAGCCAAGCCACCTGAAAAAACTGCAGCAGAAAAGGCCGCTGAAAAAGCCGAGAAAGCTGCAGAAGCGGCCAAGCATGATAATGCCGACGAAAAATATATTTACTTTTTGCAGGTTGGCGCGTTTAAGGAACAGGCAGCGGCAGAAAATAGCCGTGCCAAACTGGCATTGATCGGTTTTGAAGCACGTATTCTGGAAAAAACATCAGACTCCGGCACCATGTATCATGTGCGCTTGGGTCCGTATTCACAACTGGAAGCAATGAACCGTACCCGTTCCAGGTTGTCAGAGAATAGCGTTGATGTCGCTGTTGTGCGTACCGTCAAATAATCTTCGGATCATTGAGTAATCGAGCAAAGGAATCGTGATGCAATTCTTCAGTCAAATCAAACGTCGCATGTTCATGCTGGCTGGTTTGTCCCTGGTGGCTGCTGCTGTCAGTGCCACTCCCACCGCGCCACAGGCGGGTGTTGAATACCAGGTACTCAAGCGCCCCCAGCCTGTAGAAGGTGGCAAGAAAATTGAAGTGATAGAATTTTTTGGCTATTTTTGCCCACATTGCTACGCACTGGAGCCTTTGCTGGCTGAGTGGGTCAAGAAACAGGGCGATAATATTTCCTTTAAACGCATACACGTGAATTTTCATGAGCTGGTCCCGCAGCAAAAACTCTACTTCAGCATGGAAGCCATGGGTAAGGCTGACGAATATCATATGAAGGCTTTCCAGGCTTTCCATGTCAATCGCAATCGCCTGCAAACTGACGCTGATATCATGGATTTTGTCAGCAAGTCTGGTCTGGACAAGCAAAAATTCACCGACGTGTATAACTCCTTCTCCATCAATAGCAAATTGAGTCGCGCCACCCAGTTGGCGAGTGCCTATCAAATTGATGGTGTGCCATCCATTGCCATTGATGGCCGCTATGTGACCTCGCCTGTCATGGCAGTCGCAACGATGTCGCGCGTGACAGAAGAAGTGCAAAATCGCGCCGCAATCCAGGTTCTCGATTTCATGATCGCCAAGATACAGAAGGAAAGAAATGCGGTTGCTCCGGCTCCGACAGCGGCTGCACCAGCAGCCTCAGTCAATGCACCGGCCAAAAAGAAATAAGCACTCCTCCTCATTGCAGCAAGTCCGCCACCACGGCGGACTTTTTTCATTGGACATCATGAAAACTGTCTTTATCACTGGCGCATCCTCAGGCATAGGTGCGGCACTCGCCAGGGCTTACGCTGAGCAAGGAGCCACTTTGGGTTTGGTGGCCCGCCGTCAGGAAGTGCTGGAGGAATTGCGGCAGAGCTTGCCCAATCCCGGCCAGCACCATGTCTATGCAGTGGATGTCACCGATCATGCGGCTCTGTCCGGGGCAGCCCATGATTTCATGCAGGCCGTGGGGCAAGTCAATATCGTGATTGCCAATGCCGGTATCTCGGTTGGCACGCTCAGTGAATATGCCAGTGACATCAAGGTGTTTGACAGCATATTGCAAACCAATCTGATCGCCACGGTAGCGACTTTTTCACCCTTCATCAATGCCATGAAAACTTATGCGCGCAATACTGATTGCCGCCTGGTCGGCATAGGCAGTGTTGCAGGCATACGTGGTTTGCCGGGTGCAGGCGCTTACTGTGCGTCCAAGGCGGCAGTCATCAGTTATTGCGAATCGCTGCGGGTGGAATTGCGCGACAGTGGCATACGTGTGGTGACGATCGCTCCCGGTTATATCGACACGCCTATGACCAAAGATAATCCCTATCCCATGCCCTTCCTGATGCCGGTCAAGGCATTTTGTGGCGCTGCATTAAGAGCGATAGATGGCGGCACTACATACCGCGTCATTCCCTGGCAAATGGGCGTGGTCGCCAAATTGCTGCGCGTCTTGCCTAACTGGCTGTATGACGCCGTGTTTGCCAGGGCACGCCGCAAGCCGCGTGCCGCAGACCAGGCATGAGTATGCTGGTCGACGCGTTGGGTACGCTGCATCAACCCTATGAGGCTGATGCAGAGGCCGGGGCTGGGCCGCGCATCGTCAGCCTTGTGCCCTCGATTACAGAATTGTTGTGTGAGCTGGGCTTATCACGCTATCTGGTCGGGCGTACCGGATTTTGCATACATCCAAGACAAGTGGTGCAGGATATCCCCAAGATCGGTGGCACCAAGGATGTGAATATAGAGAAAATCCGCCAGTTGGCCCCCACCCATTTGATCGTCAATATCGATGAAAATGAAAAGCCAACTGTGGAAACCCTGGGTCAATTCATTCCCCATATAATCGTTACCCATCCCCTGGTGCCACGCGACAATCTGGCGCTGTATCAATTGCTTGGCGGGATATTTGGTGTGCAGGAAAAAGCGCAGGAATTATGTATTCAATTCGAAGCTGCTTATGCCGCCCTGGACCCTGTGCCAGACCATACCCAGAGTGTCGTTTACTGCATCTGGCAAGATCCATGGATGACCGTCAGCCGCGACACCTATATCGCCGCCATGCTGGCCATGATAGGCTGGAAAACCTGGTCGCCACCGAATAGCATCTTGCGTTACCCCGGTTTTCAGTGGAGCAGCGCCGTCGAGCATCCCATAGACCGTGTGCTGCTATCAACCGAACCCTACCGCTTTACCGAAACTCATGTGGATGCGCTGGAGAAGCAGCTAGGCTTGCCTGTGCAACTGGTCGATGGTGAAATGTTGTCCTGGTATGGCAGTAGGGCAATTGCTGGTTTGCAATACCTGCGAGGTTTAAGCAAGCAATAAGGTTATGCAATTTCGCCTAACAGTGCCAAATTCGAAATACGTCTATACAATTTACACAAAAATGCCACACTGCACAGCACAATAATTGACACTCTAATATCTGGACAACCATACTTCTGGGCATACCAGTTAAGGTTTTCTATATATTCTTGGAGAAGTTTGTTATGAGTAAGATGCGCAAAGCGATTTTACTTGCCCTGTATGGTGCGAGTGCAGCAACTGTTTTTACACCCGTCATGGTGAGTGCGCAAACTGCTCCCGCGGCAGAAAAAGCCCCTGAAGCCGGCATGCAAACCATGACTATCGTTGGTTCGCGCCGTGCCAATACCAGCGCCACCAATACTCCTTTGCCTGTCGATTTCATTTCGGTTTCCAAAGCAGCAGAGCAGGGTGGTCAGTTTGACCTGGCACAGACGCTTGCAAATATCTCCCCATCTTTCAATTCCACCCGCCAGACTGGTGCCGATGGTGCTGATCTGGTGGATTCTGCCGCCCTGCGTGGCCTGGGTTCAGACCAGACCCTTGTGCTGGTGAATGGCAAGCGCCGCCATACCGTCGCGCTGGTGAACTTGTTTGGTGCCCGCAACCGTGGCAATACCGGTACAGATTTGAATGCCATCCCGGTCATGGCGATCAGCAATGTGCAAGTCTTGCGTGATGGTGCCGCCGCTCAGTATGGTTCTGACGCGATTGCCGGTGTCATGGATATCACCCTCAAGAAAAACCTGGGTTGCGAAGCCAGCTTTGGTTACAGCCAGTATTCTGTCGGTGATGGTAAAAACTATCTGCCATCTGCCTATTGTGGTATCGCCCTGGGTGAAAAAGGCGTGCTCGGCATCACGGTAGAATATACCGACCGTGGCCGTTCCAATCGTGCCGACCCTGGCAATCCACGTACCATCGGCGACACCAAGGTCACCGGCCCTACCGTCTACCTCAATGGTGAAGTGCCCAACGGTGGCAATGACAAACTGTATTTCACCCTGGGCGCGCAACAACGCAAGGCATCTTCTGCTGCCTGGGCGCGCGGTGGCATAGGTTCTGACGACATTCCTTCCCGCAATTCTGCCGCCATGTATCCTAATGGTTTCGTGCCTTATATCAATGGCGATATCAATGACATCTACGGCACCGTAGGCTATAAATGGGACATAGGCGAATGGCGTGCTGACCTGTCGCAGACCTATGGCTTCAATGAACTGAAGTACAACATCAGCAATACCATCAATGCCTCGATTGCAAACAAGGATTTGCTGGCAGGTGGCAAGGGTATCAGCCCCAGCAGTTTTGATGCGGGTGGTTTTTCTTTCTCGCAAGCCACCACCAATCTGGATTTCAGCCGCTTCTTTGATGGCTTCATGAATGGCGTCAACGTCGCCTTCGGTGCGGAATACCGTCGTGAAAACTACAAGATTACGGCTGGCGAGGCAGGTTCTTACAATGACGTTGATGGCCTGGGTTTTGGTGGCAATGCCGGTAGCCAGGGTTTCCCCGGTTTCCAGCCTGGTGACCGTACTGACAAAAACAGAAACAGTATCGCCGCTTATGTGGATATCGAAACTGATATAACTAACCGCTTCAAGCTGCAGACAGCAATCCGAGGTGAGCGCTATAGTGATTTCGGATCTACCCTGACGGGCAAGCTGGCAGGCAGCTATAAAGTGGCAGATGAAGTCTTGATGCGTGGCTCGGTCAGTACAGGTTTCCGTGCGCCGTCTCTACAGCAAGTGCATTTCTCTTCCACCTTTACTGACTTCATCAGCGGCGTACCTATGGATGTGGTGCTGGCACCAAACGGTGGTGCAGTGGCCAATGCGGCAGGCATCCCCAAACTCAAGGATGAAACCTCGAAAAACTACACGCTCGGCCTGACTTTTAAACCGAATAATGCGTTTGCGCTGACAGCTGATTTGTACCGTATCGATATCGCCGATCGTATCGTTTTGTCTGGTCGTTTTGATGCTGACAATTACCCGGCTCTGGGTACTACCCTGCAAGCGCTGGGTGTGGGGCAGGCGCAATTCTTTGTAAACTCCATTAACACCAAGACTCAGGGCCTGGATTTGACGGCATCCCACAAAACCAGTCTGGGTGCAGGCAAATTATCGACTTATCTGGGCCTGAACTACAGCACGACTGAAGTCACCAAGGTCCAGGCTCCGCCATCTTTGAAAGGCTATGAAGATGTCTTGTTGTCTGAGCGTGAACGCCTGTTCATAGAGCAAGGCGGCCCAAAAATGAAAGCCACCCTGGCTTTCAATTATGAGCAAGGCCCATGGGCCAGCGAGTTCAAGGTCATCCATTACGGTTCACAAACCCTGGGCACTTTCTCAGGCACGGCATCCGGTGTGCCAAATGCCCGTTACGAACCCAAGACCTCGGCTGACGTGGCGTTGACTTATGCCTTCAATGACACCACCAAACTGACTGTAGGCGGCAATAATATTTTCAACGTCAAGCCTACCCGCCAGGACCCGAATGAAACCGATAACGGTTTCTACTATGACAGCGTACAGTTTGGCCTGGGTGGTGCATCTTACTTCCTCAAACTCTGGAAAAAGTTTTAATCCAGAGGTAAGTATGGTCTAGTCTTTCCCATCAAAAAAAGACCGGTCTGCATGCAAATGTCAGGCCGGTTTTGCGTAAGTCCTTTTGAATTGATAAATCAGGTTTTATTGGTCAAAGTCACTCCGGCAATCACCAGCAACCCACCTACTATCATCGATGGCAAGATAGGTTCACCCAAGATCAGCGCCCCAAGACTGATACCAAATACCGGCACCAGATTATTAAAGACCGCCGTGCGTGAGGGGCCTATGCTTTTCACGCCTTCGTAATACCAGACAAAACCAATGACCGTGCCAAAAGCACCCAGATACACCAGCGAAGCCAATACTTGCCAGGTCATGCGGGCATGCTCAAAGCGCGGCAATTCCAGCACTGCCCCCAGGCCCAGCAAGAGCAAACCCCACAGTGAGGCATACGTGGTGGCAGCAATTGGTGACAGTCCTTTTAAGGCATGCCGTCCTATGATGGTATAGGCTGCCCAGCCGCAAATCGCAGTCAGCATGAACAATTCGCCCTTGCCCAGCGATTGCGATAAATCATGCACCGCACCCATCAAATCGCCACGGGTAATCACCACGGCGGCACCAGCAAAAGCCACCATGATGCCCAGCCAGCGTACCGCACTCAGCCTTTCGCCAAACAGCAAGGCCAGTGCCAGCGCAGTGACTATCGGGTTCAAGGCCACAAACAGGGCAGTGCGCCCGGCAGGCATATTCTCCAGCGCCGCAAAAAAACACAGGTTGTACAAAAAGATACCCGTCGCGCCCAGCGCAAAGGTGGCATGCATTTGCTGCCTGCTGAGCTTGGGCAAGCCACCTTCCAGCCGCCATGCCAGCATCAGCAATAAAACACTGGCGACGGCAAAACGGATAAAGGCCGCAATCATATGCGGGATTTCCTTGGCGACCAGACGCCCGGCAATGAAAGTGCCGCCCCAGAACAGGGCAACACAGACAAGTTTCAGATAAGTGGAGACAGGGGCTTTGTTCACGTTGGCGTAGGCTATGCAAAAGCCTGTTAGCCTACACTAAAATCATGTCTCTCGTGATTCAGTGGTCTAAGGTTTGCAGACATATCTTTCAGACTAAAAGAAATGTCTGCACGCCCTAATCGATCTCCAATAGCATGACGCCGCGCGCAGCGACCTTTATTTTCTGCGCCAGTTCAAAGTCCTGCCCGCTCAGAACGTCTTTTGCCTTTGCGTTTGCAGGCAATATCTCTGCAAAGCGCACCGTTGTCAGTTCTGTCTCAGTCATATTCTTGTTCATTACCACCATGATTTTGCGCTTCTGGTTGTAGCGGAAGTAAACATAGATACCATTCTGCGGTGCAAAGTGCATCAGTTTGCCACCGTGTATTGCGCTTTGCGTCTTGCGCCAGTTCAGCAGCTTTTTGATAAAGGCCTGTGCTTCCAGTTGTCTGGCAGTCAGCCCTTCGCCAGTGAATGCATTTACTGCATCACCCGCCCAGCCACCGGGAAAGTCTTTTCTGAAAGCGCCATCATCCCTATGCTTGGTACTGGTCATCAAAATCTCGGTGCCATAATAAAACTGTGGCGTGCGCGGCATGGTGGCGACATAGGTGATCGCCATCTTGAACAAATCCAGATCTTCATCCAGGGCGCTATACAGGCGGCTGACATCATGATTGCCTTCAAACAGCACCATCGCTGAAGGGTGCGGATAAAGCTGGTCATTGATCAATGCTTCATACAACGTGGCAAAACCAGAGTGCAGGTTCTCTGGCGCGACTAATGCCTTCCGCAGTGTATCGTGCAAGGGGAAATCCATCATACTGGGCATATGCGAGACATAGCCATTCGCATTCTTGTGACCGCGCAGCCAGTGTGCCACAAGGTTGGGATTATCCGACCATTCTTCACCTACCAAGCTCAGGTTAGGGTATTCCTGCATGATGCGGCGTGACCATTCCGTCAGAAAGGCAGGGGCGGAATAACCATAAGTGTCAGCCCGTATTCCTGCCAGCCCCGCATACTCTATCCACCAGATCGTATTTTGTATCTGGTAGTTTGCCACCAGCGGGTTGTTCTGGTTCATGTCTGGCATATGAACTTCAAACCAGCCCTGAGTAAAATTCTTTTTATCTATGGCAGATGCATACGGGTCACTGGCGGTGGTGCGCGCATGATAGGTCGGTACATATTCACTGTTATAGCTGAGCCAGTCTTTACTGGGCAAGTCTTTCATCCACCAGTGGCCATCACCGATATGGTTGAGTACGATATCCTGGATTGCGCCTATGCCCTGTTTTTTGGCATCGGCCACCAGTTGCCGGTATTCTTCATTGCTGCCCAGGCGGGCATCAATCTTGTAATAATCAGTGGCGGCATAACCATGGTAGGAATATGCCAGCTGATTATTTTCAACTACTGGGGTCGGCCATAGCATGGTGTAACCCATGCCAGCAATATAGCCGAGGTGATCGCGTATACCCTTGAGGTCGCCACCATGGCGACCAGCACTGGCATCGTTGCGGTCCAACTTGTCGACAAAGCCGGGCAAGCGGTCATTGCTGGCATCACCATTGGCAAAACGGTCAGGCATGAGATTCAGGATCACATCTGATGGACCAAAACCGCGTCGTTCTGCCGCGCCTTTTTCACGCGCCTTGAGTTCATAGGGGATGGTAAATTGCTGATTACCCTGCTGCATGCGTATATCGAATTTACCGGAGCGGGTGGCTGGCGCAATCTGTAAATCCAGAAACAGGTAATTGGGATTCTCAAGCTTGTGTATGCCCTTGATTCGCACGCCAGGGTAATTGATGCGTGGCGTATACATGGCAATTTGTTTGCCGTGCAACATGACTTGCAACTTGTCACTCTTCATTCCTACCCACCAAAAGCAGGGTTCTACATGCTCCATGGCTGGCTGAGCCTGGACAAATGCTGGAGTCAGGACCAGCAAACTGATGGACAGGCGTGCAAAGTCAGTGATTTTCACTGTGTCTCCTTGACAACAAGTTTATTTACATTTTGTACTAAAACTACATTTATTCTTGAATTCTAAATTAATCGTTTGATTTTGGATATTTAATTCAAGCAGGCTATGTATTTTGATTACATATGCAACGGTCGCCGGATTAGCTAAATCAATTCAAAGCCAGAAGTGGGGCCAGATTTTGCCTCTTTTTTGAGCTTCAACCGGACGCTTTGTTTGATATTTTCTAGCTTATCAAATCAGGCTGAGCGATCTCAGCAAAAGCAAGGGTTGCACAGAAGTGCAGCTCGCATCCGGGGAGGATATATGCAAGATATTTCAAATTTACATGGCATTTTCAACGACGTGCAAGCCTTGCAAGGCAAGCTCAAGTCCCGGCTGGCAGATGTCGAACAAAATGCAGAAAAATTCAAGACGGCCCTGCAAACCGCAGTCAAGCCAGAAGCCAAGGCCGAGCTGGTTACCAGTCTGAAAGAAAAAAGTAGCACGCTCTTGAACGGGAATGGCTATGCGACTGATCTGGTCTCGCAAATACAAGCGAGCCTGGCGGCTCTGGGTGAGCAATGGCAGGCACCTCCGGTAGCGGCTGCGCCTGTAGCTACACCAGCCTCTACCCCCGCAGCAGCCCCGACTGTCGCACCAGTCGCTAGCGCACCAGCGGCCACTACCACCATGGCCAGCACCGGCGACACTGGCAGCAAAGTGACTACGGCAGCAGTCACGACTCCTGCTGTAGCAAAAGCACCTGCAGCGACCCCGCCTGTGGTGGCACCCGCTCCCACCATTGCTCCGGTGAACACCACACATCCGCCATACAGGGTGTATGACCCCACCAATCCATCTGCTTTTGTCGAGCCCAGCAATCCAGGTGGCGGCCCTAACTTGCTAGCAGCAAACCTGGTGTTTAATCCTGACCCCAGGCCAGATTCCGTGCACTCCTTGAAATACCCGGTAGCAGTTGCGGGAACGGTTGACCGGGGTGAGCAACTTAAAAACTATGAAATTGCGTATGAAAAATTATGCGCTGAAAATAACGTCTGGAATCAAAAAAATATAGAAATCCGTAACCAGACCTTGCTGGCTTCGCCCTATGCGGCATTTGCTAACTCGAAGGGTATTAATTTGGCTGCACAGGCTGATCCTTATTATCTGGCTCATCTGGCTGACCCGACCAAGGTGCCGGGCTAGTCATGCTACAGACCTGCTGACTTCCAGGCGGATTCGTGCTTTAGGGCAATCAAGAATAATTCCTCACAACGGGGCTGGCGCAATCAGTTTGTCACCTGATCGACGTCTGGCCTCGTCTGTCAGCAATGACAGGTTCGCATCCCCGATGCGTTTGTGAGCAAACGCGTATTCACCTTGCGTGTGCACGCAAACTCATCCTCATTGACACAGATAGAACTATTTTTCATGCTGACAGTCTCAATTGCTGCAAGCTGTATTGCTGTTCCTGATTATGAAATAGCTACCCCATTCTGCTTTGTCCTGGAGTGTTCATCATGAAGCCTGTTCTCAAAGCCTTGCTGTTTGCTTGCGGCATGCTAGCCAGCACTGCCCAAGCCCAAGCTGATCCTGCCCTGTTTCAACCCGGCCTGATTTCTGATGGCGGTGTTTTTGGACTGGCCTTATCCCCAGATGGGAATCAGGCATTTTGGGTGCAATCGCAAGGTCGGCGGATAGCTTTGCGCATCATGAGTTCAAGCAGGGTCAACGGTGTTTGGCAAACTCCCCAGATAGCAAGTTTTTCCAGAGATACCCAATGGAAGGACATCGATCCTGCCATCAGCCCCGATGGCAAGACCCTGATTTTCCAGTCCAACCGGCCAGTGCCGGGCAAGCCTGAGCGCAAGGGCTTTGATATCTGGGCCTCCAGCAAAACCGCGGATGGCTGGGGGGCAGCCTATCACCTCGGCAATGTCATCAATACCGATGCCTCCGAATCTTCAGCTTCGATTGCCGCGAATGGCAATATCTATTTCATGAAAGAAAATGAAGAAGCTGCCCAGCAATCTGACCTGTATGTATCCCGTTTCATCAATGGAGCCTACCAGACTCCGGAAAATCTGGGGCCACCTATCAATAGCAAAGAGCGCGAATCCAATCCGTATGTTGCGCCTGACGAAAGCTATCTGATCTATTTTTCCACCAGACCCGGAAGCTATGGGGATGTCGATCTATATATCAGCTTCCGCGAACAGGGCAAGTGGACTGAGGCTGTCAACCTGGGCCAGACCATTAATTCAGCGGCAGCAGAATTTTGCCCTCTGGTACATCAGGGCCGTATTTATTTGTCACGACAAGTTAAACAAGGTGACAGGTTTATAGAAAATATCTATTCTTTCCCCTTTGATGCCGAACAGTACAGAAGCAGACGCTGAGGCAGGAAGATTGCAGGCAGGTGTATGATGCCGCTTGCTCAGGACAGGATATTTGCATGAAAAAAATGCAGTGGCTACAGCGCTATACCGGCGTAATTTCAGGTTTGTTCATCATATTTGTGGGATTTGTCCCTGCCAGTAGTGCTCAGGCGGCACCAGCATCGATTCCCACTTACACCTATGAAGTCGTGCGCACCTATCCGCATGATCCAAATGCCTTCACCCAGGGCTTGTTCTTCAAGGATGGTTTTTTGTATGAAAGTACGGGTTTGCATGGGCGCTCATCTGTACGCAAGCTCAGGCTGGAAACGGGCGAAGTGCTGCAAAAGGCCGATTTACCCAAACAGATTTTTGGCGAAGGCATCACCTGGTGGGACAAGCACCTGATAGGTATTACCTGGACTTCGCAGGCTGGCTACGTGCTGGATCTGGACAGCTTTGCCTTTAAAAAAGAATTTGCCTATAAAGGTGAAGGTTGGGGCCTGACGCGCAATGATAAAGAAATCATCATGAGCGACGGCACCGCAGAATTGCGTTTTCTTGACCCGGAAACCCTGCGCGAAACTCGTCGCCTCAAGGTGACCGCAGATGGCAAACCGGTAGAACAGTTGAATGAGCTTGAATGGGTAAAAGGCGAGATTTTTTCCAATATCTGGCAAAGCGACATGATAGCCCGTATTGATCCCAAAACCGGCAAGGTCACAGGCTGGATCAATTTGAATGGAATATTACCCATGGGTGACCGCATTTTGAATCAGCCGGATGTACTCAACGGTATTGCCTATGATGCAGCCAAAGACCGGCTGTTTGTCACTGGCAAGTTGTGGCCCAAGTTGTTTGAAATCCGTTTAATCAAGCGTTAGACATCATCATGCATAAAATACTGTATTGCCTGGCTTGCGCTGTGATGAGCTTGTTGCTGAGCACGCTCTCTGCGCATAGTCTGGCGGCTGATACCAGGCTGGAAAACCAGCTCATCCTGGCCCTCAAAATCAAACCGGACGGGCAAGACAGGCAGGCCGAATCCAGGCCTGTGATACGGGCTTACCAGCAAGCCACGATCATCAGTAAAAAGCCGCAGCAGCGTGCCGACTACATTGATTTTTATCTCTTGCAAAAACCAGCCAGCTTCATGGGGCATACATTGATTTTGCTGGAAGAAGAATACATGGATAAGTATGTAGGCTGCTGTGTCAGTCCTGGCATGGGCCTGATGTTAAAGACCAATGATGATACGCGGGCGGTACAAGAGTTTGCCGACAAAAATGCTTGTACTTTCACCCCGCATGCGGACGTGTTTGACAGGCTAAAGACATTTGGTATTGCTCATAAATTAGCCACGGCAGATTACGCCATGCTCAGTTGCCGCGAGAGAGACACACAGAAATAATCAGTCTGATGCCTGAAATGGTTTGCTATGGCTAGTCATGGCTTGTAGTTGCTTGCCTTTTTGTATATAAACAGAGCTTGCCAGCCCGGTCTTTCTATCATGAGAGGAAAGTGTCATGTCTGAGCCTTACCGCAGCCCATCCGATATTTATCCCAGCCTGATTTATGATGATGCCCCAGCCGCGATAGACTGGCTGGTGCGTGCCTTTGGTTTTACTTGCCGTTTCGTGGTGCCAGGTGCAGACAATCGGGTAGAACATTCTGAACTCAGCCTGGGTACGGGCGTGGTTATGATCAGCTCGCCCAAGGCAGATACTCATCATGTCAGCCCCAGATCCCTGGCCGGTATTTCGCAGGCACTCAGTGTTTTTGTGGCAGACCCGGATGCGCATCATGAAATCGCAATCGCTGCCGGTGCAAAACTGGTGCGGCCACTGCAAACCGAAGATTACGGTGCCAGAGGTTATATGGTGCTTGATCCCGAGGGACATCTCTGGTATTTCGGCAATTATCGGCCTGGTGAATACTGGCAGGATAAAGCAGGATAGGGCAAACTGAACATCTTTACTCATCATCCATTTTGGGAGTTTTACTCATGCATAAAGGCAGTTGCCATTGCGGCAAAATCGCATTTGAAGTAGAGGGCGAGATAGACAGCGGACTTGCCTGCAATTGTTCCATTTGCCAGCGCAAGGGTTCGCTGCTGTGGTTTGTACCATTCACTGATTTGCACTTGCTGACTGCAGAAGATTCTGCCAGTACCTACATCTTCAATAAGCACGTGATTCAGCATAAATTTTGGCCTACTTGCGGCATGCATCCCTATGCAGAAGGCGTAGACCCAAAAGGCAACAAGGTGGCTGCCATCAATCTGCGCTGCCTTGAAGATATAGATCTGGCGGCCATACCTGTGCATCACTATGATGGCCGTGCTTTGTAAAGGGATAAGGATGTTGAAAAAACACTTGGGTACGGCTAGTTTATTGCTGGCCATTTTCAGCCTGGGTTTCTTGCCTGCACATGCAACTGACTCAAGCGACGCAAAACGCGCAGCACTGGTTAGCCAACTGACAAAGTTGGCTGACGATTGGGACAAGGCCATCGTCCGCAAGGACCAGGCCGCGATCGAAGCCAATATGGCGGAAGATTTTCGCCAGATAGACGCTAGCGGCGATATCGAAACCAAGACCAGTTTCGTGAATGGCCTGATGTCAGCCAAGCTGGAAATTGATCCCTACAAGGTAGAGGATTTTGAAGTGCGCCTGTATGGCAATGTGGCCCTTGTCAGCGGTCGCACCAGAATGAAGGGTCGCTATGATGGCAAGCCCTTTACCTCCCATTACCGCTATATAGATATCTATGTGCAGCGTGATGGCAAATGGCAGATAGTCAGTGTGCAGATCAGTAAAATACCGCAGCAATAAAAATATGGCCCCGCTGCAACACGGGGCCATATTTTTTTCAGGCTTATGTCACGCTTATTTCACTACAAAACGCAACACCCCATCCTCACCCATTTCCCTGCGCAAGACACCGTCATACCAGAGCTTGTGCAAGTGGGCCAGCGCCTCGCCTATGGCGAAAGTCAGTTGGTGAGAATCGAGCGGGCGGCGGAACATCATGGGGACGATGTCCATCGCCGACTGTGGCGTGGCACAGGCTGTCTTCACCTCTTCCAGCCGTTCGGTATGATGGTCTTGCAATTGCTGCACACGAGTATGCAAGCCCTTGAAGGGTTTGCCATGTGAGGGCAGGATCAGCACATCTTCAGGCAGTGGCAGGTATTTTTGCAATGAATCCATATACTGCTGAACAGGATTGGCTTCCGGCTCTATCGCAAATACCGAGACATTGGTAGAAATGCGCGGCAACAGCATATCGCCAGAGATCATGATATTCAGCTCGGCACAGTATAAGGACGCATGCTCAGGCGAATGTCCAAAGCCGCAGATGACTTGCCAGTTGCGCTGATTGATGACTACATCCTGGCCTTCTTGCATGCGGTGGTAGGCGGTCGGTACGGTAGGCACCAGCCTGGTGTAGTGCGTCTTTCTCTCCTGTATCTGTTCCTGCATGCTGCTATCGACCAGTCCATGCTTGCGAAAGTGCGGGAACATGGCCGTGCCATCAGCACCTGGCAAACTGGCCGACATCATGCGGGCAAAGGCATATTCGCCTGCCGTCATCCAGAGTTGTACATTCCAGCGGCTGCACAGCCAGTCGGCCAGGCCTATATGGTCTGGATGGCAGTGGGTGGCGATGACGCGGATGATGGGCAATCCACGCAAATGGTTGTTCAGGTCGCCGAACAAAATCTCCCATGCATCACGGGTGGCGTCGCTGGCTATGCCGCAATCGACAACCGTCCAGCCACGCACCTTGCCCTGGCTGGTTTCTATTTCGTCTTCCAGCAGCCACAGATTGATATGGTTGAGGGCAAAGGGCAGGCCCATGCGTATCCACAGCACGCCCGGGGCGATTTCCATTGTCTTGCCGCTGTCGGGCAAGGTTTCGCCGAAAGGGTAGTGAAGTTGTTGTTCTAGTAAGTTCATGGCTGTCTCTGTTGTTATTGTGGAGGCGAGGGGGTGTTGACATATCTTTTAGACAAAGCGTTCACCCCATATCGAGGGCTGGCAAGGAGTGTGGTGCAGTCAGGGCTGGTGCCCCTGACAAGACGCGGAATCTTGCAAACCCTGCAGTCCAGCCCTCGATATGGAGTGAACCCGGAGGGAATGGGCCAGAAACCTCGCCTGGCGTTGTTGTGCGTCGCTCACTTGGCTCGCCAAGCAGCGCTCCGCACGCCTAGCCAGACAAGGTTTCTCACCCATTCGCTTGACTAAAA
>Ga0187843_10000891_pt1 | contig 19574 bp, 14 predicted proteins | sample SpaLakP09_SKY_43_FD_134516 | JGI IMG/M metagenome (GOLD analysis project Ga0187843, IMG submission 134516) | Oligotrophic lake water microbial communities from Sparkling Lake, Wisconsin, USA - SP09_SKY_43 | ecosystem: Environmental > Aquatic > Freshwater > Lake | place: USA: Sparkling Lake...
CCGGCTCGGGCACGGGCGCGCTTGTGTAGGGGTTGGGGCCTGCCGCCTGGCTGTAGTCGAAGCCGGTCGTATCGCTGAGCAGTGCCAGTTGGAAGTCGGTGGGCAGTGCGACCTGTTGGCCTGCGCTGTCGAATCCGGTGATGCTGGACACGCCACCCCAACGCAGGGTGTGGCCGAAATCCGCAGCGCCGCTTGAGCCGACCCTGCCGTACACATTGGCCTGCACGTATGCCTCTGCGTAGAGATTGAGGTCCACCACCTGGCCGAGCGACACCATGAAACTGGCGGTGAGACCGCCGGTGCTTCTATCCCAGACTTCTTCCGGGCGATTTACAAATTTGGACTCCCCGGCTTCGCCCTTGCCCGAAGCATTCGCGACCGACCAGCTGTACTTGTAGTAGGCCCCACCAAAGGAAGTAAGTTCGGGCCTTCCTGGATTGGGCTGCCAATCGAATTGAGCGCTGCCATGGGCCAAGATCGGCACGGTCAGCAAGAAGGATGTGGCACTGCCCACGTCGGCGACTTGACCCAGCGTGACCCGAAAACTGTCCGAGAAAGAGGCCGATCCCCTTGCACTCGTCGAAGTAACTTTGTCGCAACACTCTCCGCCTGTGACCGACGCAAAGGCCGATGCCCCGACGCCACCGCGGAACTCATAACCATTTCCTTCGGCAAAACCGCTCTGGTGGTTGAACTTGGCCGTTGCAAATCCCGGTCTTGTCATCGTATTGCCCACACCACTGGCGCTGGCCGTGGCTGCATGCGAGGGTGCCGCCAGCAGGAGCGAGGCCAAAGCGGCCAAGGCCAAAGACGTTTTGCCCCAGGTCGGCAAGACTGGTTGAACGACGGTAGCGGGGGACGGTAGTGGGTTCATGTTTTGCTTTCGAGAAGGGAAGAAGCTGGAAGGTGTGGAATAGGCAACTAGCGGGCTTGCCTTCCGCTTGTGGCCCGCGCCCAGCGGCTGGCGGTCAGGCCGCGTGGCGGGCGGCACTGCGGCGCCGGCTCCAGCCGCCCAGACCCAGCAGGCCGGCGGCCATCAGCGCCCAACTGCCCGGCTCGGGCACGGCGCTCACGCCGATGACGCCATCGGTGTAGAGCCGGCTCAGGTCCAGCGCGGTGCCGGCGGCCAGTTGCAGGCCGCTGCTGTCGATGCTGCTGAACTGGCCTTGCAGCGTGCCCCAGTCGAACAGGTCAAAGCTCTGCCCGGCCTGGCCGGTGAAGCCATCGAACGACGTCAGCTGCAGCGTGCCGCCCAGCGTCAGCGTGCCGGCCACGCGGTAGTGGTCGTAGCCGCTGCCCAGCGTGGTGCCGCCGATCTCGGCCAGGTAGACGTTGCCCAGGCCGAAGGCCACGTTGCCGGCGTCCTCGCCCAGCCCGGGCGAGTTGCCCACGCTGAAGCCGCCTTCGAAGTACTTGTGGCCGGTGCCCGTCAGCAGTGCGCCCGTGCGCTGGGCCACCGCGCCGAAGAACACGGCCGTGGCGCCGGCCGAGGTGCGCAGCTCGCTGCCGGCTTGCAGCTCCACGGCGTCGTAGAAGGTGGTGGTGCCTTGGCCGGAGAGGATGACTTGGCCGGCTCTCTGGTTGGTCACCGCGCCGAACACATCGCTGTCGCCCGAGGTGACGAGCACCTGGCCGGCGTTGGTGAGGCCACGGCTCACCGTCAGCCGCGCGTCGCCCAGCAGGATGCGCGCACCGGCGGCATTGGTCCAGGCGCCGTCGGCCAGGGCGGTGGCCTTGTTCAAATCGATCACGCCGCCGCTGCCGTTGAGCAGGGTGCCCGTCACTTCCAGCCGGCCCTGGTTGATCTCGAACACGCCCAGGTTGCGGTGGTCGGCGCCGCGAAGTTGCAGGGTCTCGCCGGGCTGCACCAGCACGCGGCCCGTCTGGTTGAGCAGGTTGGCTTCCAGACCGGCGCCTTGGCGCGGCCCGCCGGCCACGCCGCGCACCAGTCCATGATTGACAAGCGATTCGCTCATCACCAGATGCTCGGCCTGCACCGTGCCCCGGTTGATCACCAGTCGCGAGAAGCTGCCGGTGCCGGTGAGCAAGCCGCGTGCGCCGATCTCGATGGGTTCAGCGGCGCCGATGCTGCCGCCCGCCATCTGCAGCGTCACCAGGCCGGCGCCGGTGCCGACCTGCAGGGACTTCAGCGTCACGTTGCCGCTCGGGCCGGTGATGCGCAAGCTGCTCGCGGCGTCGAGGGCCACATCGTGAACGTCGGTCGGGTTCACGCCCAGTGTCCATTTCGCGGCGTCTTCCCAGCTGCCGCCGGTGCCGCTGCGCCAGTGCAGCGTGGGCGTGAAGAGAAAGATGCCGCTGCGGCCGTCGGCCAGGGTGGCGGTGTAGGCGAGCTGGGCCTTGTCGTTGAAGCTGGAGCCGGCGGTGGTTGCCGCGACCGAGGTGATGGTGGACCCGGCGAGTGCGTCGCCGGTACGTGCCACCTGGACGGATTCCGTCCCATCGCTCAGGTAGAAGGCGCCGTTGTTGTTGGAGAAGACGCCCGCGCCGGCCAGGGTCGCCCCGAACGCCACCACGCCGCCCGCGTTGAGCTGGGCCGATTGGACGCCATTGATGGTGATCCCGCTGCCCGTACCCGGCGCGGCCTGGCCCGTGCGGACGATCAGCGTGGCGTCGCGCCAGATGCCACTGCTGTTGGCCAGGGTGATGCCGGTGCCGGTGAGGAAGCCGCTGTAGAGCACCTGCCCGGCCGCGTTGATGCCGCCCAGGCTGACCGAGGCGAAGCTCACCCCGATGGCGGTGCCGGGTGCTGCGTCACCTTCGCGGGCGATCAAGCTGCTGTCACGCCAGATGCCGCGGTTGTTGCTTTGGGTGATGCCCGTGCCGGTGAGGTTGGCCTCGAAGGCCGCCTGCCCCGCCGCATTGAGCAAGGGCGGCGCTGGAATGCCGAAGCTCACACCGGCGGCCGTGCCGGGTGCGGCGTCGCCTTGGCGGGCGATCAGACGGCTGTCGCGCCAGATACCGATCTCGTTGCCCGAGTTCACGCCCGTGCCGGTGAGCTGGCCTTGGTAGGCCACTTGCCCCAGCTCGTTGATGCCGGCCAGGGACAGGGCCGAGAAGCTCACCCCGCTGGCGGTGCCGGGCGCGGCATTGCCGGTACGGGCGATCAAGCTGTCGCCACGCCAGATGCCGGAGTCATTGCCCGCGTTGACACCCGTACCGGTGAGTTGGGCCCGGAACGCCACCTGCCCCGCCGCGTTGACTTGCCCCCCGTTCACGAAGGAAAGAAAACTCCCCCCGCTGCCTGCCCCGGGTGCGGCACTGCCCGTGCGGGCGATCAGCCGGCTGTCCAGCCAGATACCGGCGTCGTTTGAGGTGGTGACACCCGTGCCGCTCAGCCCGCCCAGGAAGGCCACCTGGCCGGCTGCGTTGAGCTGCGGGGAACTCACGAAATTGAAGTTCACGCCGCTGCTTGTGCCGGGCGCTGCGCTGCCCTCTCGGGCGATCAACACCGTGTCGCGCCATAGGCCGCTGTTGTTGTCTGCGCTGACACCCGCGCCGATGAGAAGTCCGGAGAACGCCACCTGGCCAGCGGCGTTGAGTTGTGGAGGGGAAAGCAGGGACCGGAAGCTCACCCCATCGCCCGTGCCTGGAGCGGCGGTGCCGGTGAGCGCCACGGTGGTGGTGCCGGCCCAGGCACCCTGGGCGTGAGCCAAGGCCAGCGCGAATGTGAGGGCGGTGTGTCGAAAGGTGAAGGCTTTCATCGGTTCTCCAGGACGAATTCGAGGATCAACGGGAGGCGCGCCTTCATGGGCAGCCCTGCATCAACTGAGAGGTCATCTGCCCACCGTCGACCAGCGTCAGCAGCAGATAGCCGGCGCCCAGCGCGGCGCCGCCCACGGCGCTGGCGGCCAAGGCACGGGCCGGGCTCAGGCCGCTGACGCGCAAGTAGCGCCACCACACCCAGCCCAGCCACAGGCTCAAGGCGGCCAGGCCGGCGGTTTCCAGGCCGGCAGCGATCAGGAACATCGGCCGCGTCACGGTGTCCAGGAACAGCGCCTGGGCCTGCGCCAGTTGCTCCGGGTCGAGGCCCGCTATGACGGTGCCGGGCGGCAGTTGGCCGGTCTTGGGATCAGCCAGGCACAGCAAGGCTTTGGCCCCCTGGCCCATCTGCTCAGTCACCTGCCGCAGCTCTTGCCAGTTGCGCGCCACTGCGGGGTCGGCCATGCCGACGTTGGTCAGGGCGCCGGCCAGGGCCAGCAGCACCAGCGTGGCGCCGCCAAAGCGCGTTACCGCGCCGAAAAAGCCGGCAAAGGCCTGGCGGTTGCCCAGCAGCTTGGCTCCGCCATGCACCAGGGCGGCGGCGCCCAGAAACAGGAACAGGTTGCGCAGCACGGCCGCGCTTTGCGCCAGTGCGCCGTCGGCCTTGCCCGCCTCCAGCGGCGACATGCTGGCCACCGGGAACGCGATGCTCACCCCCGCCGCCACGGCGAAGGACAGGATGAGAAAGCCCGCCCCGTCCTGCACCGGATTGGCCGCAGGCTTGTCATCCGCCTTGGGCGCGGCGGCCGTGGCCAGGTATTCGCTCAGTACCTGGCTGGGGTGGGTGAGGCACTGTGTGAACTGGCCCAGCCACAGCGGCAGCTTGGTGAGCAGGTCGTCGAGGGCTTTGGACATGGCGGCCTCCGTGCAGGGGGTTGGGTCGGGAGCGTCAGGCGGCGCGGCGGGCCGACGGGCGACGGCGCGAGGCCAGCGCTGCGCCGCCTGCTGCCAGTGCCAGCAAGGCCATCGAGGCAGGTTCCGGCACGGTGACGACCACGGCTTCGTCCAGCCGGGTGATCGAGCTCAGTCGGACGTTGAATTCCGCACTGCCGGTGGGGCTGGCGAGATCGGGCGCTGAGACGAAGAGCCGCGGAGACCAGTCGATGAGCCGCAACCCGGTCAGGTCGGCGCCGAAGTCCAGTGAATCGAGGGCATCGCCGAAGCCGTCGAAAAAGTCGAGGTCAAACCCGAGGTTGAGCGGTACGCCCAGGCCCGCGGCTTGATCCAGAGCGGCGGAGGTGAAGCGCCCAGGCCGGATGTGGAAGCCGTCGTAGCCGCCCGGTGCGTTCGGGTCGAGCGCTGAAAAGTCGTTGACCACGATCACGTGGCAGCGGCCGCTCGGGACGAGCGCACAGGCACCGACCTGTCCCGAGAAGCCGGCGATCTGGAATCGCGCACCGGTGACCGACAGTGCCGTGGCCGCCTGGCCCTCGGGTTCCAACGTGGCTGGCGCTGATGTGTCGAAGGACACATCGATGCGCACTGCGCCCGTGCCGAGGATTGGCCGCAAGGCATCGACCAGGACGGCATTGCCTGCCGCCCCGCCGTTGAAGTTGCCGTCGAAGCGGTAGCTGACGATGCCCGCTTGGGCCTTGCCCAGGATCGCGAAGGTGATAGCCACGGCCGCCAGGCCAGAACGCAGGATTTGCATGGGTTGAGACATGGACGTGTGAGGGTGGTGGGTGTTCGGGGGCGGGCCGACTTGGGAGCTCAGAGGGCGCTCGTCGTTGCAGCGAGCTGGGACTTCCGGCGCGACCGATACCCGATCGCCGCCAGGCCCAGGGCCACGACGAGGGGGCGGACGGCGAGGGCGCGGGTGCGGCTGTTAAGTGAGGGCTTCATGACCTTGGGATTTGGGTTGGTTGCGGACTCGGCATGGCTCTGGGCAGCCCAGGGTCAGGGCGCCGCAGGGCTTGCGCAGTGCCTCGTCCGACGTGGCGGCCGCGACTGAGGGCGAGAGGGGTTTTGCGGGAGCCTCCAGCGTGGCGGGGCCTCAGGCGCCAGTGTCCGAATCGGCTGGCGCGCCAGCCATTCGCCCGAGTGCGTAGGGCCGGCCCGAGGCCTACGCACTTGTGCGTAGCGAGCCCAGGTAATTTGCCCGTTGGGCGGGCGTCGGCGTCTGTTGGCATGGCTGGAAGCTCGGGGGGTGTGGGTCGCGGTCAGTGAATATGTCCACCTCCATGCGACCAGCCGGCGCAGGCGGGCGGTGGACACTGCGCCACCTCGGCCGCTTGGATGTCGGGGCATGTTGGGCAGCGGCCCACCGAAAGTCCTCAAGATGGCTTGATGGATTTCTCAAGAAGAAGATTGCTGAGTTAAATCAAAGACTTATGAAGTCACTCAAACCGGCGGGAGTGGAAACCCTGAGGCCTGAAAACCCGCCCGAGATCGCTCCCGGTCAATGGCGAATCGGGGACTGGTTGGCCGATGCGCAGCTCGATGAGCTGCGTTCGGGCGACTCGGTGACCAAGATCGAGCCGCGCAACATGCGCTTGCTGGTGGCCCTGGCTCATCGCCCTGGCAAAGTGCTCACCATGGATGAACTCCTCACCGAGCTTGGTGAGTCCTACGACGGCAAGCGCTTGAGCCTGCGCGGCACGGAGGTGCGCGCCCAGCCGCTGATAGAGCGCGCCTTGCAACTGGACCCTGAACTGCCGCTGGCGTTGGGGGCACAGGGCAGCCAGCATTGCGCGCGCAGGGTCGGGATGCGTGGCAAGCCGGATGCCGCACAGACGGCGCGGGAGGACGCCTACCGCCTGGGCTGGCGGCGGGCGGGTGGCTGGCGCAGGACCCGGCGCCGCAAAGCCTGCGGGAGCTGCCGCGCTTCAAGGCCTTGCTGGCTCGCATCGAGCAGTTCAATCAAGCGCACAGGCATGCCCTGTTGCCCGCCACGGCGGGGGCCTGAGCCCCTCTGCGCTGCGGCAGCCGGCCCGAGCACCGAAGCATGAGCCAACAGTCACTGCGTCAAAGAGCCCTGGCGTGGCGCCAGCCCAGCCCGGACCCACGCCAGGCCTTCGAGGACAAGGTCTTTGCCGAGTACATCGCCTACGAGATCCCCTTTCCCTACATCGGCGCCAGCTTGGTGGCCTTGACCTGCGCCTGGCTGATGTACGGCCGCGTGCCGACCTTGCACATCGTGATCTGGTTCGTGAGCGGTGGCGTCCTGACGTTGCTGCGCGAGCTGTTCATTTGGCAGATGAAGCCGCACCTGCAGGCGGGTCGGGGGCACGCGGAGATCCTCTGGGCCTCCGCGCTCTCGTGCTTCCTGACCGGTGCCGCCTGGGGTGTGTTCATCTGGATGTATTTCGACGCCGCCGATCCGCTGACGCTTTTGATGGCGGGGTCCGTGGTGGCCGGAACGGCGGGCAGCGCAGTGACGCCGACGTCGGTTTTTCTGCCCGCCTACTACGCGTCCGTGCTGCCCATCGTTCTGCCCTACGCGCTGCTGTTGGCGCTGGTGGGAACCGCCGAGCACTACCTCCTTGCCGGGCTGACGATGGCGTTCCTTGCCTCCGCCTCGGGCTATGCACACGTGACCAACCGGCTGCACCGCAGCGCGGTGAACTTGCGCTATGACAACCAGCACCTGATCGAGGACCTGGCTGAGCGCCGGGCTGCCGCAGAGGCCGCCTCGCGGACCAAATCCCTGTTCCTTGCCGGCGTCAGCCACGACCTCAAGCAACCCATCCGTGCCATGGGCCTGTACCTGGGCGTGCTCCAGCAGACGCAAGCTGCCCGGCGGGCAGCGGCGCTGGACCAGGTGGCACCCAAGATGGAGAAGGCCCTGACCGAGCTGCACAGCCAGGTCACGCGCCTGCTGGAGCTGTCTCGTTTGCAGTCCGGAGCTTTGGAGGTGCAGCCGCAGCAAGTGGACTTGCAAGCGCTGTTTGCGCGGCTGCAGTCGCTGTTCGAGGCGCAGGCCCGTGGGCAGGGCATCCGGCTGCAGTTCGCCAGCCTGGCCCGGCGGCGCCATGGCGAGGTCTGGGTGGACCTGCGCATGCTGGAGTCCATCCTGCAGAACCTCATCAGCAATGCGCTCAAACATACGGCCAGCGGTGCGGTCTACGTGGGCACGCGGTGGCGCCAGGAGTACCCCGCCGGGCGGCAGCTGTGCATCGAGGTGCGAGACAGCGGGCGGGGCATTGCACCCGATCAGCAGGCCCTGTTGTTTGACGCCTACCGCAGCTTTGATGACCGTCAGGCCAACGAGAGTCACGGCCTGGGCCTGGCGATCGCCAAGGCGCAGGCGGGCTACCTGAACGCGGGCATCGAGCTGCGAAGTGCCCCGGGCGCGGGCTCGACCTTCACGCTCTGCGGCCTGACCGAGCGCGAGCCCTCGGCCTCAGGCGCCCAGCGCGGGTAGACCACCCGGCTCGCGACCCTGGGTGCGGATGGCATAGGCCGCCATTTCGGCGCTGTTGCGCGTGCCGAGCTTGCTGCGGAGGTTCTCGCGATGCTTGCGCACCGTGCCTTCGCTGATGCCGAGCTTGGCGCCGATCTCCTTGCTGGTCAGCCCATCGCCGACGAGGCGAAGGATGGTGCGCTCGCTGGCCGTGAGCCTGATTTCAGTTTGGGGCGCGGCGTCGTCGACAAAGAGGCTGGCGATCTCGTCGCTGATGTAGCGCCGGCCCTGGGCCACACGGCGGATCGCCAGCAGCAACTCGCTGGTGCTTTCATTCTTGGGCACATAACCGGCGGCGCCGAGTGCGAGCGCAGCGCGGACCGAGCCGGCGTCCATCCGGGCCGTGACCACCAGCACCCGGGGCGGGGTGGTGAGGGCTTGCAGCGCCGTCATGACCTCCAGGCCGTCGAGGCCGGGCAAGCCCAGATCCAGCAGCAACAGGTCCGGGTTCAACTCGCGCGCGCATCGCAGGGCGCTGTTGCCATCGCCGGCAATGCCCACGCACTCGAAGTCGTCCTGCGTGTCGAGCAGCATCTTCAATGCATCGGCCAGCATGGCGTGGTCTTCGGCGATGAGGATGCGAATCAAGGGCATGGCGAGGAGCGGGCAGGCTCCCAGTGTCGCGGCAGCGTCCTGCCCCGGCCGGCCGGCACATCAGAAAGTTGGCCCGGCCCCCTCGTTTCAGGGGCGCATGCCGGCAAGGGGCTGCTCCTGGTGCTGACGATCATGCCGCGTTGAACCTAGAAGCGGCACCCCGGCGGGTGCGCAGCGCTGTTCAGCTGCGTGGTGAAGGCCGCCGCCTCGCCCTCTGAACAAGGGACTCGGCAAGCGCCGGAATTCCAGATACTGCGGACTCGCAAAGGGAGGGACAGCCAGGGAAGTGAGGATGGGCGCATGCTGGCCAACGCCCCAGCGCTGTCCCCAAGCTTCCCTGAGGCTTGTCTCAAGAAGAAATTTGTTGAATCAGACCGACGAGTTATGGAGTTATCCAAACAGGGGGGTGAGGAGTCGATCGGGCTGGCTGAGCGCCTGGAAGCGGCGCCCGAGCAGTGGCTGATCGGCGATTGGCTGGCCGACAGCCGGCTCGACGAACTGCGCCGCGGCGACGAAATCGTCAAGATCGAACCCCGCAACATGCGGCTGTTGACGGCCCTGGCCCAGCGCCCGGGCGAGGTGCTCACGGTCGACGCGCTGCTCACCGAGGTCTGGGCAGATCTGGTGGTCACACAGAGTTCGGTCTACCAGGCCGTGTCCCAGTTGCGCCAGGTGCTTGGGGACGACGCCAGCCGGCCGCGCTACATCGCCACCGTGCCGCGCAAGGGCTACCGGCTGGTGGCGGTGGTGCAGCCGGTGCGGGTGCCCCGGGCACCGGTGCCGGTGGAACCGCCACCTGCGCCGGCCACTGTGCCGGCACCGATACCGATGCCAGTATTGGTATCGGCGCCTGAGCCTGACCCCATTTCCGCAACCGCAGCCCCCCCGGTGCCGAATGCCGAGCCGGCACCCACCCTGGCAACCGGCCCGCGCCGGCGCGCCTGGCTGGTGGGCGGTGGCGCGGTGGCGCTGGCTGGCGCCGGCGGCTTGGCGGCGTGGTGGCAGCTGGCCGGCCGGGTACTGCCCGAGAACGTGCGGCTGGCCGTGCTGCCGTTTCAGGACACCTCGGCCCACAAGCTGGAGCAGCCGCTGGCCGACGGCCTGGCCGAGCAGGTGATCCTCGCGCTGGCCAGCCACCGGCAGGTGCGCGTGCTGTCGCGGGCCACCAGCTTCCAGTTCAACAGCCCCGATGCCCTGCTGCCGCTGGCCGAGCAGCACTTCGTCACCCATGTGCTGGCGGGCGAGCTGACGCGCGGCCAGAGCCGCCTGAGCCTGAACCTGCGCCTGCACGGCCTGCCCCGGCAGCGGCTGCTGTGGCGCGAGGCGCTGGAGGTGGAGCTGGCCGACCTGAGCCGCCTGGCGCTGAACGTGGCCAACCAGGCGCTGGATGCCCTGGGTGCGGCGCCGGTGTCGGGGCCCGTGCTGCCGGCCGCGCCCGCCGATGCCTACGAGCTCTACCTGACCGGTCTGCAGCACCAGCGCAGCGCGCAGTTGCCGGGCATCCTGAAGGCGCGTGAGTACTTCCAGCGCGCCATCGACCGCGACCCCGGCTTCGCGCCCGCCTACGTCGGCCAGGCCGCGACCTGGATCGCCCAGTTCCACTACGGCGGCGGCCTGGGCCTGCGTGACATGGATGCCCGCGCCCAGCCCCTGATCGACCGCGCCCTCACGCTGGCGCCCGAGCTGCCCTTGGCGCAGGGCCTGCAGGGCCACCTCAAGGCCAACCTCAGCCTGCATGACGAGGCGCGCCGCTGGCTGGACCCGGCCTTGCAACGTTCGCCCAACGACGTCACTCTGCTGACCTGGACGGCCAAGAACGAGATGGACGACGGTCACCCTGCTGCCGCCGGCCCGCTGCTGCGGCGCGCGGCGGAACTGAGCCCGCTGGCGGTGCAGGTGCAACACCTGGCCGGCCTGGCCGCGCTGTACGCCGGCCGCTATGACGAGGCCCAGGCCCACTATCGCCGCGCCTTGGTGCTGGCCCCTCAGCATGCCAACGGCCACTGGGGTCTGGGCCTGGTGGGCTATGCGCGCGGCCAGCTCGCCGAGGCGGTGCAGGGTTACCGCAAGGCGCTGGTCGTCGACCCCCGCCGCGACGCCCTGTGGCTGCAGCTGGGCTGGCTCTACCTCGACTTGGGCATGGCCGACGAAGCCCGCCATGCCTTCGCCCAGTCCCAGGCGCAGGCGGCGCATCCGGCCGAGACGCAGCTCGCCGGCGCGCGACTGCAGCTGGACGACGCAGCCGCGCTGAGCAGGACGCTGGAGGCTCTGCAACTCCCGGCCAGCGGTGGGCACGAGCTGGTGATCGACGCCGCTCTGCTCTGGATTTGTCTGGGCGACCGGCAGCGCGCCCGCCGCCTGCTGGAGCCTGCCGTGGGCCTGATGCTGGCCGACCCCCTGCCCGCCTGGGGCAACTGGGACGCCTTTCAGGGCCGGCTGGTGCTCATCGACGCGGCGGCGGTCTACCTGGCGCTGGGCGAGCCCGCCCGTGCCGAGCCGCTGCTGGCCCAGGCCGAGGCCTTTCTCAAGCGCTACCGCCAGCAGGGCAACGTCTGGCACACCGAGCCCTTTCTGCGCGCCCGCATCGAGGCCTTGCGCCAGCGCCCGCAGGCGGCCGTGGCCGCGCTGGAGGAGGCGGTGGGCCTGGGCTGGCGGCGCAGCTGGTGGCTGGCCCACGACCCCGCGCTGGCCAGCGTGCGCGAGCTGCCGCGCGTGGCGGCGCTGCATGCCCAGGTGCAGCAGCGTGTGCAGGCCGACCGGCGCGCGCTGGCCCTCTGAGGCAAGCGCTGAACACTGCACTAGCATGGCCCCACGCTCATGCAGCTCGACCTGATCACCACCTTCACCATCAGCACCATCGTCCATCTGCTGATGGCCGTGCTGCTGGGGCTGTTCTGGCGCAGCGCGCTGCGCCGCAGCGCGGTGGGCTTTGGTTGGTGGGTGTGCAACGAGGCCATGCTGGCCGGCGGGGCGCTGATGCTGCTGGCCAGCGCCACGCCGCTGAGCTGGCTGGCGGTGCCGGTCAGCAACCTGGCTTTTCTGGCCGGCATGCCGATGCTGGATCTGGGCCTGCGCATCTGGTTCCGTCGCCGCGTCTGGCCCGGCATGGCCTGGCGCTGGGGCCTGGCGCTGCTGGGCTATGCGGTCTGGTTCATCGCCTGGCGCCAGGGCCTGGACTACGCCACCCGCGCCGTCATCTTCACCGCCATCAACAGCTTGCAGGCACTGCTGTTCGCCCACTACGTGCTGACCCAGCTGCGCGTGGCCGACTCGCCGTCGCGCCTGGGCCTGGGGCTGATCGGCCTGGGTGCGGCCGTCGTCATCGTCATGAGCCTGTGGCGTGCGGTTCAGACCTGGCCCTATGCCGGCAGCGGCACGCCGGCGCCGGGCCATCTGTTGGCGGTGCTGATGGTGGTCAATATCGCGGTGGCGGTCACGCGCGTGTCGGCCATGTTGCTGATGCTGCACGGCCGGGTGGAGGCGCGGCTGCAGGCGGCCGGCGTGGAGCTGGAGCGGCGTGCCAACACCGACGCGCTGACCGGCGTGGCCAGCCGCGCGCACTTCGAGGCGGCCAGCGGTGTGCTGCTGAACCAGGCGCGGGCGAGCCGGCTGCCGGCCTGCCTGATGGTCTGCGACATGGACGGCTTCAAGGCCATCAACGACCAGCTGGGCCACCCCGAGGGCGACGCGGTGCTGACCCGCTTCGCGGCGCTGTTGCGCGACTCCCTGCGCCAGGGCGATCTGGCCGGCCGGCTGGGCGGCGACGAGTTCGCGGTGCTGCTATTCAACTGCTCGCCGGCCACGGCCCGGCGCATTGGCGAGCGGCTTTGCCAGGCGGCGGGAACGGTGCATGCCAGCGACGGCCGCGCCATCAGCCTCAGTGCCGGCCTGGCGGCGGCCCGGCCGGGCGAGGCCTTCGAGCCGCTGTACCGCCGCGCCGACCGCGCGCTGTATGCGGCCAAGGCGGCGGGGCGCAACTGCATCGTGGCGGACGACTCGCTCATCACCGAACCGTAGACTCGCGCCCCATGAGTTCAGAACAGATCGCCTTCATCGGCGGCGGCAACATGGCCAGCGCCATCATCGGCGGGCTGCTGCGCGCCGGCCTGAGCGCCAACCAGATCCTCGTCGTCGAACCCCATGCGCCGCAGCGCGACAAGCTTGGCCATGAGTTCGGCCTGCAACCGTTGGCGGCGGGTGATGCCAGCCTGACCGCCGCCACCACCGTGGTCTGGGCCGTCAAGCCCCAGCTCTTCGCCGAGGCCGCCGCGCCACTCAAGGCCTGGGTGGGCGGCGCGCTGCAGCTGTCGGTCATGGCGGGCATCCGCACCGATTCACTCGTGGCCGCCACTGGCGCTGAGCGCGTCGTGCGGTCCATGCCCAACACGCCGGCGCTGATCGGCCAGGGCATTGCCGGCCTGTATGCGCGCCCGGCCGTATCCGCCGATGAGCGCGCCGCCGTCGATGCGCTGCTCGCGCCCACCGGCCAGACGCTGTGGGTGGACCGCGAGGACGACCTCGACGCCGTGACCGCGCTGTCGGGCTCAGGCCCCGCCTATTTCTTCTTCTTCGTCGAAGCCATGATGGCCGCCGCCGTCGACATGGGCCTGACCGCCGAGCAGGGCCGCCGCCTGGCGCTGTCCACCTGCGCCGGGGCGGCTGCGCTGGGCCTGGCGTCCGACGAGTCGCCCACGACGCTGCGCGAGCGCGTGACGAGCAAGGGCGGCACCACCTATGCGGCCGTTACCTCGCTGCAGGCCGACGCCGTCGACGCCGCCATCCGCCGCGCGGTGCTGGCGGCGCAACAGCGCGCTGCCGAGTTGGGCAAAGAGTTCGGCTGCTGAAATGAAGCCCCTCGTCCAAGGCGTACCTTGGCCGGTCCCCCGTGGGGACGGCGATGCTTGCCGGCTTGACCAGCAAGCACATCGCCATGACGGGCCGGCTTGGGAGCGGCCCGGCGCTCGGCCCGCAAGTTACATGCGGTGCGGGCACCGCTGATGGGCATCGCCACCCGCGACAGCCTGCGCGACTGGCTGCTGGCGCCCGGCTCGCTGAGCCGCCGCCTCGCCCGGCTGGGCGAGCGCTTCAGCGTGCAGGTGCTGCGCCAGCGCGTCGCACCGTTCCGCGCCCAGGAGCGCGCCGCGCTGGGCCTGCCGCCACGCGGGCTGACGGTGGTGCGCGAGGTCATCCTGCGCGTGGATGGCGAGCCGCTGGTCTGGGCCCGCTCGGCCGTGCACCAGCGCGCCACCATCGGCCCCTGGCGCGCGCTCAAGGGCCTGGGCACCAAGCCGCTGGCGCACCTGCTCTACGACGACTACCGCATCCACCGCAGCGAGCTGCAGCCGCGCCGGCTTTCGCGCCACGGCCACACGCGCCGCCACGCCGCGCGCCAATGGCAGGCTGCCACGGGCCAGGCCATGCCGGCACAGATGCTGTGGTCACGTAACTCGGTGTTCAGCCGCAGCGGCGCGCAACTGCGCGTGATGGAGCTGTTCGCGCCAGCGCTGTGCCGTAAGCGCCCCTAGGGACTTACCCTCCGCCCAACCACGGGTTTAGCTGTCCGCGAGCTGACTTGTTTTCGATGGAAATGTTTTCATGGCGTCATAAATTCGCGGGAGCGCCGTCAAGGCTCATAAACTCCGCCGTAACAGAGGGACGTTAGACGACCGGCCGCAACGATGCAGGCGGGCAGATCGATTGGGGCAAAACATGAAGACCCGGGACGTGGTGATCTTCTCCGGTGAGCGCTTTCTGGTGCCGCAGTGCATTCAGCGTATCGACCATCTTTCCACCCATGGCTGGCAGCTGCGCTACGGCGGCACCAAGCTCTATTCCGATCACAGCCAGGACGGCAGCGGCGCAAAGCGCGCGCTGGCGTTGGCCACCAAGGAATTGCTCAAGCGCATCGCGACGCTGCCGGCGCCCTCGCGCCTGCGCCGCACGCCCAGCCGCAAGAAGCAGAGCGACCTGCCGTCGGGCATCTCCGGCCCCATCGTTCGCCAGCGCGCGGGGAGCCGTGTCCGTGATTGCAGCTTCGCAGTGACCCTGCCCCGCTTCGGCGAAACGCCGCTGGCGCGCAGTGTCTACATCGGCACCGAGAACACCTACACCATCGAGCGCTACCAGGAGGCGCTGGAACGCGCCGTCGCGCTGCGCGAGAAGGCCGAGACCGCCTACCAGCGCGCCGCAACCAAGGAGCGCCGTGCGCAGGCCAAGACCCTGAAGGTGGAGATGGCCGGCGTGCTTGGCAAGTGATCGCAGGGGCCGGTCGATGAAACCGGCTTGAACCTCATGGCGGCGCGGTGGCGCCCACAATGCGCGGTCGGCCCGGCCTTCGTGCCCGGGCCTGTGCCTCTTCCACCCTGCCGCTCGCCATGACTGAACACCAAGAATCCTTCCGCTGGGGCGTGATCGGCCCCGGCGGCATCGCCAACCGCTTTGCGGGTGCTCTCGCCGCCGTGCCGGGCGCCCGGCTCGCGGCCGTTTTTGCACGCGATGCAGCCAAGGGCCAGGCTTATGCCGAGCAGTGGCGCGCGGGCGGCGAACCGGCGCGCGTGACGACCGACCTGGCCAGCCTGCTGGCCGACCCGTCGGTGGACGCCGTCTACATCGCCACACCCCACTCCAACCATGGCGAGTACATCCGCGCCGCGCTGCTGGCGGGCAAGCCCGTGCTGTGCGAGAAGCCGCTGGTCACGTCGCTCGAAGAAGGCCAGGAGCTCATCGACCTGGCGGGCGAGCAGGGCGTGTTCCTGATGGAGGCGTTGTGGACGCGCTTCCTGCCGGCCTACGAGGTGGCAGGCCGCATGCTTCGCGAAGGCGCCATCGGCGAGCTGCGCGCGATGGCGTCAACGTTCTGCTTCACCGCGCCCGCCGATCTGACGCACCGCTGCTGGAACCCGGCACTGGCCGGCGGCGCGCTGTGGGATATCGGCATCTACAACCTCGCGGTGACGCGCTGGGTGCTGCAGCAGATGAACGACGGCGTCTGCCCCGAGCCGCTTTCCATCGACGTGGCCGCCACGCTCGCACCCACCGGCGTGGACGCGTCCGTCACCGCCACGCTGCACTTTCCTGGTGGCGTGACATCTCAGTTCCGTTGTGGCTTTGACGCGTCCTCGGTCAATGCCTTCGAGGTGATCGGCAGCCAGGCAGGGCTGCGCTTTCCGGTCGATTTCTGGGGCTCCGAGGCCGTTGAGCTGGTCACGCGCAAGGCCCCGGCCCAGCGCTTCGACGCGCCCCATGTCATCAACGGATTCGAGGGCGAGATCGCCGAGGCACAGGCCTGCATCCGCGCCGGCCTGCTGGAGAGCCCGGTCATGCCGCACAGCGAAACGCTGGGGTTGCTTGCGTGGACGGACGCCATCCGGGCGAAGTTCCCGGGCGGCGTCAATATGAAGCCCCTCGCCCAGACTCGCGCCGCTGGACGCGGGTGAGTCTGGTCGGTCCCCCGCGGGGACGCCGATGCTTGCCGGATCGACCGGCAAGCACATCGCCCAAGGCGGGCCGGCTTGGGAGCGGCCCGGCGCTCGGCCCGCAAACCCGAAACTAGCGCGGCAACAGCAGGCGGTTGTTGCGAGCCGGGTTGCGCCAGGGGTGCAGCGCAACGCCGCCTTCACTCGCCGCGCTGTTCAGCGCACGCGCGCTGGCCGACGGGGTGGTGCCGATCGGGCACTGGCCCGTGGCCGCGTGGTTCAGCGCGGCGGCGAGCATGGCTTCGCGCGTGTCGCCTAGCGGGCGGTCGAGGTCGTCGGCCACGGTGCAGCCGGGCACGTAGCGCGCTGTCGGGCCGGTGCCGGGCACGAAGCCGTCCGAATAGTCGCCAAAGCCCTTGGCGTTGACGCCGACGAACTCCATCGGGAAGTAGCTGATGCCGCAGTTGTCCTTGCCGACAAAGCCATAGGGCTTGCCGCAGGTCGTGCCGCCGATGAGGACCACATCGACGTTGACACCGCGCAGGCCGTTGATGACCGCCTCGCTGGCCGAGCAGGTGCCCGACTGCACCAGCACATACACGCGACTCAGGTTCAGCGTCGGCAGCGGCAGGGAACTGGTGCAGAAGCCGTTGACGGCGATGCAGGAGGTGCTGCGGAAGAACTCGGTCTCGTTCTCGCTGCTGCGCCTGGCGCTGTAGCGCAGCGTCTCGAAGACCTGGCCGGCCGTGCGCGAGGTGCCGGCAATCATCGTGGCCAGCTCGTTGGCGATGAACAAATAGCCGCCGCCGTTGTAGCGCAGGTCCAGCACCAGCTCGGTCACGCCCTGGGCGCGGAAGTCGCTGACCGCGCTGATGAGCTGGCCCTCGGCCGGCAGGTTGTGGTCGTTGAAGAGCAGGTAGCCGGCGCGCGCGCCGCTCGGCATCGTCAGCACGCGGGCCTGGGGCACCGGGCTCATCGTCACGGTGGCGCCGGTCAGGCTGCGTGACAGCGTGACGCCGCCGCGTTGGAAGACGAACGCGTGCGTCGCGCCCACGGCCGGGTAGATGCCGGCATTCAGCGTGTCCCGGCCGGCGTCGCTGGACGCGTCGACCGACGTGCCGTCCACGCTGACGAGTTCGTCGCCGCGCATCAGTCCGGCGTTGGCGGCCGGCGTGCCGGGCTCGACGAAGGCGATGCGGATGCGCCGTGGCACTGTGGTGCTGCCCCAGTACCAGCCAATGCCGTAGCCGGCCTCGACGGCGCTTTCGCTCAGCGCCTTCCATTCCGCCGTCGGGTAGATGAAGCTGAACTTGTCGCGGCGCGCGCCCGAGTCGGTCAGCTGCGGGGTCTTCAGCGCCTGGAAGTAGCCGTCCATCGCGGCATAGGTGTCGCTGCTGCTGTAGGCGCTCGGGTCCACGCGCGGCACCTCATCGCGCCACAGGTAGGCCTCGTCAAAGTAGGCGCGCAGCCACTTCTTCTCGGTGTCCAGCGTGGAGTTGCGCTGGTTGGCGGCGGCCAGCGTGTTGCCGGGCGCGCATTGCTGGGCAAAGCTGGCCGACGGCCCGGCCGGGTCGGGCGAGGCGCTGCCGGTGCTGCCGGTGCTGCCGGTGCCACCCGATCCCGAAGAACCTCCCGACGACCCGCCCAGAATGGGCGTGCCAGCGCCGCCGCCACCCCCGCCGCAGCCACTCAGCGCGGCACCCAACACCACGGCCAGCGCCAAGGCGGCGCGGATCGCATTCGACATTCATTGACTCCGGATAACTCGCAGCAATGTAAGCACAAATTCATGCGGTCAGCGGCCAGACCCGGCGCTTGATCGACGCGTTACTTTTCACCTCTGCGCCAGATCGCCGTCTGCTGCCCTTGCGTCACAGCCCTTTGGAGGCGCGATCCGGCGCGGCGTAGCGCTGCTCCAGCCGCGCCACGCTGCCGTCGCGCAGCATCGCCGCCAGGCCCGCGTTCATGGCTGCCAGTGCGGCGGGGGTGCGAGGGCTCTTGCGAGAGAAGCCCATGAAGGTGGGCTCCGGGTTGAAGTGCTGCAGCGGCTGGCGGTCCAGGCGGTCGGCCAGACCCAGCGTGCGCACCTCCCACAGCCCCACCAGCGCCGTCACCAGGACCACGTCGGCCCGCCCACGCTCCACCAGTTGCACGGCCGCGCCCACGTCTCGCGCGAGCTCCACGCGGCCGCCCACCTGGTCGAGCGCCGGCTGGGGGTAGATGTAGCCGGCGCTGACGGCCAGCCTCAGGCCCTGCAGGCCCTGCAGCCGGGACAGCTTCAAGCCCGAGTCGCGGCGCGTGTAGAAGTGGTAGTGCTTGCCAGCGCGGTAGCTCAGGCTCCAGTGCAGGAAGCGGTCGCGCTCGGTGCCGTAGTTCACGGTGGTCGTGAAGTCCGCCAGGCCCCGCTCCAGCATGAACAGCGCGCGCTTCCACGGCACCCACTGGATGTCGATGGGGCCGCCATGGCCGCCGCGCTTCAGGGCCTCGCGGGCGATGTCGATGTCGACGCCCTCGCCACTGGGGTGGCCTTGCGGGTTCACGAGCGGCGGGTACACGGTGTTCACCAGGACCAGCGGGCCGTCCGCGTGAGCGGAGGCCGGGTCCGCGCAGGCCCAGGCCGGAGCCAGCAGCGCGCCGCCGCCCAGAAAGACGCGGCGGGTCCTCATCGGCGCAGCGCCAAGTCCACCACCGTGCCCGCGAACACCGCAAAGCCCAGCCAGTGATTGGCGCGGAAGGCGCGAAAGCACTCCGCGCGGGCGCGCCGGCGAATCAGCGTGTAGTGCCACAGCGCCTGCGCGGCGGCCACCGCAATGCCGGTCAGGAACCAGCGCCCCAGCCCCAGCCGCAGGCCCAGGCCTGCCCACATCGCCAGGTAGGTGGCGTAGAAGACCATGATGCCGGCCACGTCCCAGCGGCCCAGCGCAATGGCCGAGGAGCGCACGCCGATGCGCAGGTCATCGTCGCGGTCCACCATCGCGTACTCGGTGTCGTAGGCCAGCACCCAGAACAGGTTGGCCAGCAGCAGCGCCCAGGCCGACAGCGGCACCGAGCGCAGGTTCCATTCCACCCCTCCCAGTGCGGCGGCAAACGCCATCGGGATGCCGAACGAGAACGCCACGCCCAGCACCGCCTGCGGCATGGCCAGCACCCGCTTGGCGAAGGGGTAGGCAATGGCCACGGCCAGCGCGGCGAAGCTCAGCAGGATGGCCGGCGGGTTGGTCGTCAGCACCAGGCCGAAGGCAGCGAGCGCCAGTGCGGCACCCAGCACCAGCGCTTCCTTCACCGACACCGCGCCCGTCGTCACCGGCCGCTGCGCGGTGCGCTGCACATGGCGGTCGAAGTCGCGGTCGGCCACGTCGTTGACGCAGCAGCCGGCCGAGCGC
>Ga0187843_10000894_pt1 | contig 19544 bp, 19 predicted proteins | sample SpaLakP09_SKY_43_FD_134516 | JGI IMG/M metagenome (GOLD analysis project Ga0187843, IMG submission 134516) | Oligotrophic lake water microbial communities from Sparkling Lake, Wisconsin, USA - SP09_SKY_43 | ecosystem: Environmental > Aquatic > Freshwater > Lake | place: USA: Sparkling Lake...
CAGGCGGTCCATCACATTGGGCACGATCAGGGCGCCCATCAGCCCGATGATGAGGAACACGACCATGATCTCGATCAGGGTGAAGCCCCGGGCGAGGCGGCGAGAGTTCGTTGTATTCATGTGTGAACGTGACGGGCTGCGTGGTGAAGAGAAGGGTTAGCACCGGGGCGCGGGGCCTCGGCTCGTCAAAGCGCTTGAATCATAATCGCCTCATGCTTGCACGAATGATGGCTTTTCTGGTCTGGGGTTTGCTGGCTTGCGCCGCGGTCTATTGGCTGATCCAGCTGATGGCGAAACCCTTGTCGGCGCCGGCTCATGCCCTGGCCGTGGTCGAGCAGCGCAGCGCTGGCGCAGACCTGACCCACTTGCTCGGCGCCGCCCCGGTGGCGGCGGCCGAAGCGCCGCCGGTGGCCGAGAGCCGCTTCAGCCTGCTCGGCGTGGTGGCGCCCAAGAACCTGCAAGCCAGCCAGGCCGGTGAGGGTGTGGCCCTGATCGCCGTGGACGGCGTGCCGCGTACGGTGCGCATCGGTGCGGTGCTGGAGGGTGAGTTGCGCCTGCTATCCGTCGATGCCCGTTCGGCCCAACTCGGTCAAGGGGGCGCGGTCACACTGACTTTGAATCTGGCGCCGCCGCAGCCGGCCGCGACCGGCAGCCTGCCGACGGCCCAGGTGTCGCCGACCGTGATCGGCGGCCAGCCGCATGTCATGGGTGAAGGCGCGCCGCCGGGTCAGCCGCCGTTCCGGCCCAACCTGCCGCCGCCGGGCTCGCCGCAGCCTTTGCAGCAGCAGAACGGTGTGGACCCCAGCGGCTTGCCAACGCGCTGAGCGCCTGCCACAGCCCGTCTCACATCACGCGCTGAGGCGCGGATCGCCGCCGCTGTCTCGGTAGACACCACCGCCCAAGGAATCGACGCCGCTGCCGGTGTTCGGCGGGCGCGCTTCGGCCAGGTCATGCAGATCGGTCAGCAAGGCTGCCGCGGCGCGGATCATGGGCCAGGCCAGGGTGGCACCGGTGCCATCGGCGCTGTCCATGCCGAGCTCCAGCAGGGCCGAGGCATGGAAGGTGGCCAGGGCTTCGTCCAAGCCGCGGTGCACATGGCTGCGGCAGAACACGGCGTAGTCGGTCACCGGCGCGGCGATGCGGGCAGCCAGCTTGAGCGCGGCGCAGGCGGTGATGCCGTCGACGATGATCAGATGGCGCTTGGACGCGGCCACCAGCATGGCGCCCATCATCACGGCCAGCTCGAAGCCGCCGAAGGCCGCCAGCACCTCCATCGGATCGCTGACCTCGCGGTGCCGCGCCTGCGCAGCATGCAGCACGCCGAGGATGTGGTTGAGCACGTCCTGGCGCATGTCGGGGCCGGAAACCACAAACTCACGCACGGGCAGGTCCATCAGCCGCGACAGCACCAGGGCGGCGCTTTCCGCCGAGCCCTGGCCCATGCTGGCGCAGGCCAGCACATTGCCGGGCAGGTTGTCCGAGATTTCCATGCCCACGCGCACGCCGGCATGGGCTTGCTCCAGCGTCATGGCCGGGCCAGTGCGGGTGTTGCGGGTGCCGTGGGCGATCTTGCGCGCCATCAGCCGGGCGTGCGGCGGCAGCGATTCGGCGATGCCGCAGTCGACCACGGCCAGTTGCAAGCCCTGCAGGCGCGCGAACACCGAAACCGGCAGGCGGTTCTGCAGGGCCAACTGGGCTTGCTCGCGCGTGCTGCGGCCCCATTGCTGGCCGATGCGATCCACCACCAGGCCATGGTCGGCGGCGAACAGGGCGAGCACCGGGTCGCGGAAACGCGGGGTCAGGGAGTTCTGCACCAGGCCCAGGCGCACCGCCAAAGGTTCCAGCTCGCCCAGGCCGCCGGCAATGGCGGCATGCCGGTCGACGCGGTCGCGCAAGGCCTTTTCCAGCTCGGGATTGGCGGTGGGCGAGATCAGGGACTGGTTCAGGGACATGGGCAGTGTTCAGCTCACCCGGGGCGGGTGCGGGCGCTGGATTGTCGGGCCTGCGGGCTGGCTGGGGCATCCGCACTTGCCCTGCGCCTTTTTTGGGCGCCGGGGCCGGGTTGGGGCGGCCCCGCGTCAGCGCAGGAAGAGCTGGTAGACCGGGTTGTTGCTCTCGTCTTCGAAAGGGTAGTTCAGTGAAGCCAGGAAGTCGCGCAGCGCCGCATTGTCGCCGCGCGGCACCTGGATGCCGACCAGGATGCGGCCGTAGTCGGCGCCCTGGTTGCGGTAGTGGAAGAGGCTGATGTTCCAGTCCGGGTGCATGGTGGACAGAAAGCGCATCAAGGCGCCCGGGCGCTCGGGGAAGATGAAGCGGTAGAGCCGTTCGTTGCGAGCCAATTCGGAGCGGCCGCCCACCATATGGCGCACATGCTGCTTGGCCAACTCGTTGTCGGTCAGATCCAGAGCCTGGAAGCCTCCCTTGGCAAATGCGCGTGCCAGCTTGGCCGCTTCCTCGCGCTTCTGGGTGGCCACGCCGACAAGGATGTGGGCCTGGGCCGAATCCGAGATGCGGTAATTGAACTCGGTCACGCTGCGCGGGCCCAGCAGTTCGCAAAAGCGCTTGAAGCTGCCGCGTTCCTCGGGGATGGTGACGGCAAACAGGGCCTCGCGGTGCTCGCCCACCTCGGCCCGCTCTGCGACAAAGCGCAGGCGGTCGAAATTCATATTGGCGCCGCAGGTGATGGCGATGAAGGTCTGGCCCTTGCAGCCATGGGTGGCCGTGTACTGTTTGACGGCGGCCACACCCAGGGCGCCGGCAGGTTCCAGAATGCTGCGGGTGTCTTCGAACACGTCCTTGATGGCGGCGCAGACGGCATCGGTGTCCACCAGCACGAAGTCGTCGACCAGGGCGCGGGTGATGCGGAAGGTCTCCTCACCGACCAGCTTCACGGCCGTGCCATCCGAGAACAGGCCCACATCGCTGAGCTGCACTCGCTTGCCGGCGCGCACCGAGCGCACCATGGCGTCGGAATCCTTGGTTTGCACGCCGATGACCTTGATCTCCGGGCGCACCGCCTTGATGTAAGCCGCCACGCCGGAGATCAGGCCGCCGCCGCCGATGGCGACAAAGATGGCGTCGATCGGGCCGGGGTGCTGGCGCAGCAACTCCATGGCGATGGTGCCCTGGCCGGCGATCACATCGGGGTCGTCGAAGGGGTGAACAAAGGTCAGGCCCTGGGCCTGCTCCAGCTCCAGGGCATGGCCGTAAGCGTCGCTGAAGCTGTCACCGAAGAGCACCACCTCGCCGCCATGGCCTTGCACGGCGTCGATCTTGACCTTGGGCGTGGTGACCGGCATTACGATCACGGCACGGCAGCCCAGCTTCTTGGCCGAAAGCGCCACGCCCTGGGCATGGTTGCCGGCCGAGGCGCAGATCACGCCTTGGGCCAGTTGCTCGGCGCTCAGGTGCGCCATCTTGTTGTAGGCGCCGCGCAGCTTGAAGCTGAACACCGGCTGCTCGTCTTCGCGCTTGAGGTAGACCTTGTTGCTCAGGCGCTTGCTCAGGTTCTTGGCCGGAGTGAGCGAGGTTTCCTTGGCAATCTCGTAGACCCGCGCATTGAGAATGCGCTGCAAATAGCTGTTGTCGGAGGGTGTCAGGTCGGGCATGCCGGCCGCGACCACGGTCTTGGCGGCGGGTTTCCGGGCGTGGCGGGTGCCACTTTTGAGCGTGCGGGCGGGGCCGGCCATGAGGTCTCCGATACAAATCTGTTGCGGCGCAACATGATAAGCGAGGGCCAGCTCCAGCCCGGTTCAGGCGGGTTTCAGCATCTTTTCGGCGCTGTTTGGCTCGCAAGAGGCCAAAAAAAACCCGAGCTTTTGCAAGCTCGGGTTGAATCCACCATGGAGGCGGTGGAGGAGACAAACGGTGCGAGAGCCCGAGGCTTGAATCTGCAGCAGGCCAAGGTTTTGACGCCGGGCGGCTGCGCGCAAGGGGATCGCGTGGCTAGAATTTTAGCTGCAGCAATTGCTGCGGTGCAATATTTTTGGCGCCATTAATTAGTCCAAGAGCTCTAGTGCAAAGTCGGCTGGGCTCGCCACTTTCGTTTGGAGCACATACAAGATGGAATGCACGATCAACTGGATGGGCGCGGACGGCATGGCCTTTGTGGCGCAGACCGGCAGCGGCCACATGCTGACCATGGATGGCGCGCCGCAAGGCGGTGGCCACAACCTGGCGCCGCGTCCGATGGAAACCGTGCTGGCCGGCACCGGCGGTTGCACGGCCTACGATGTGGTGCTGATCCTCAAGCGCGGCCGTCACGATGTGCGGGGCTGCCAGGTGCAGCTCAAGGCCGAGCGGGCTGAAGAGGATCCCAAGGTCTTCACCGCCATCCACATGCACTTCGTGGTCAGCGGCCGGGGTTTGAAGCAGGAGGCGGTGGAGCGCGCCGTCGCCCTGTCGCATGAAAAGTACTGCTCGGCCAGCATCATGCTGGGCAAGACGGCGGCCATGACCACTTCGGTGGAGCTCGTCGAGGTCTGAGCTGGCACGGGAGCTCTGGCGGGACGTCCTGGCGTCGCCTCGGCTCCCGAATCTGGGCGGAGGCCAACTTCAGCGCCTCACTGATCCGAACGGATTAGATGTGGTGGGCCGTGCGGGTCATGACACGCGCGGCCAGGCGCATCAGCTGCTGAACCGGCGCGGGCAAGGGCGCGGCGCCTGCGGCCTGAGCTTCGTCGGCATGGCGGGCCTCTTCCAGCTTCATTTGCGCGACGATGGCGCGAGAAGCGTGGTCCGTTTCTGGCAGGCCTTGTAGGTGTGAGGCCAGGTGCTGCTCGACCTGGCGTTCAGTCGCCACCACGAATCCGAGGCTGACGCGGTCACCGATCAGGCCGGCAAGACTGCCGATGGCAAAAGCGCCGCCGTACCAGAGCGGGTTGAGATGGCTGCGGTGGCTGCCCAACTCGTCCAGGCGCTGCTGGGTCCAGGCCAGGTGATCGACTTCTTCCTGGGCTGCGGCCTTGAAATGCTCGCGCAATGCTGGGTCGCGGCTGAACAGGGCTTGAGACTGGTAGAGCGCCTGGGCGCACACCTCGCCGACATGGTTGACCCGCATCAGAGCGCCCGACAGTTTCGCTTCTTCCTTGCTCAGATCTGCCGGTTCGCAGCCGCGCGCCGGTGACGGCCGCGCTGCGCGCGGCGTGGCAAACACCGTGCGCATGCCATGGTCGACGCTGGACAGCAAGCGGTCGAGCGGCGTCAGGCGGTCGGCGGTGGCCGAGGAGGCAAGGGTGTGGTTCATGGATCTCACAGGCAGCGAGCTGGCAGTTTAATGAGGAGTGGCATGGCGTAAACCTCCGAGGGCCAACAGAAAGTATTTATGAATAGTTTGTGAACAGGCTTTCTCGTTGTGTGTCAACAACGCAAACCCTGAATATGACAGTCGGAGGTGTTCAGGGGGGATCAAGGTCTTGTGTAATACGGCAACTTCCGCTGCAGGGGGTTGGCGCAGCGGGCTTTTTCGGAGCGCTCGGCTTGAAATTCAAGCCGGAAGCTCCAGATCCCACGCGAGGAGGTTGGCTCGGTCCAACCTGGAGGCGTCTTTTTGGCGAGGCTGAGCTTTTGAGCGAGGCCTGACTTATTTTTTGTGGAGTATCGAATGAAGAAATCAATCGTTGCACTGGCAGTCCTGGGTTCGTTCGCGACCGTGGCATCGGCTCAATCGTCGGTGACCCTGTTCGGCGTGATCGACGTGGCCGCTCGCTACACCAAGGCCAACGGCCAAACCCTGAAGAGCCTGGCCACCGATGGCAACACCAGCAGCCGTCTGGGCGTGCGCGGTGAAGAAGACCTGGGCGGCGGCCTGAAGGCTGGCTTCTGGCTGGAAGGTTCCGTTGCTGCTGACGCAGGCACCTCGGACAAGGACCGTTTCTGGGGCCGTCGTGCCACCGTGAGCCTGGCTGGCGAGTTCGGTGAAGTGCGCCTGGGCCGCAACAAGTCGGTGGCTCAACTGCACATCGAAGCCTTTGACCCGACCTCGGCCACCGGCCTGGGCAAGGCCAACCAGCTGTACAGCACCCTGGGCAGCGGCGTGAGCGTTGCACGTTTTGACAACATGGTGTCCTACTCGCTGCCGGGCAACCTGGGTGGCTTCTACGGCGCCGCCGACGTGGCCGCTGGAGAAGGTACTAACGCCAACAAGGCATTCAGTGGCCGTGCTGGTTACGCTGCTGGTCCGCTGCATGTCAGCGCTGCCTTCCTGCAAGCTGGCGTGGGCACCAAGTACAAGCTGAGCTCCTTCGGTGGTTCTTACGACCTGGGCGTCGCCAAGCCGTCGCTGACCTTCTCGACCAACAAGCTCGGCGCTGCCAAGCAGACCATCATCACTGCAGCTGTGACCGCTCCTCTGGGTTCGGGCAGCGTCTGGGCTTCCTGGACCAAGGCTGATGCCAACGGCTCCGCCGAAACCCAGAAGCTGGCTTACGACGGTACCCACCTGTCGGCTGGTTACATCCATAACCTGTCCAAGCGCACCGCTCTGTACACCACCGTGTCCAAGATCGAGAACAAGGGCGCAGGCAAGGTTGGCGTGTTGAACACACCGACCGTCGTTGCCGGTGGCGGTTCGGGTGGCTTCGACGTCGGCGTGCGTCACAGCTTCTGATCCCAGCCTGCGAAAGCAAGCCTGATTAGAAAGCCGCCTTCGGGCGGCTTTTTTGTTTTCAACCGCAGCCAAACTTGCTTGCGCCTGACGCGCGATGGGAGGGTTTGCGCGTGTAGGAGGGTCGCAACATCGGGCTCGCTTGGTGGGTGCCATTCGCACAGAATGGTTTTGTCGAGACAAGACATTCACTACAAGGAGACAACGATGATGAAGAAGACTGCTGTGGTCCTGGGCCTGCTGGCCGCTTTCTCGTCCTCTGGCTGGGCGCAGTCCAGCGTGAGCCTGTATGGCATCCTGGATGTGGGTGTTCGGTACACGACCAATTCCGGAACCACGGCCGCCAGCAAGGGCGACTCTTTGTCTCAGGTGATCCCTGGTGGCATGTCGAACAGCCGCCTCGGTGTGAATGTTGCGGAAGACATGGGCGGTGGCCTCAAGGCGATCGCCAATTTGGAGCACCGCCTCAACTCCGACACGGGCACGCAAACCGCCGCTGAGTTCTGGCGTCAAGCCTGGGTGGGCCTGGAATCCAAGGAATACGGCCGCCTCACCTTGGGTCGCCAGTACAACGTGCTGTTCGATCTCTACACCAGCACCTACTCCTCCTTCAAATATTCGCCGTACATCGAGATCTTCCGCCCTGAGACCGTGATGGCCATGGCCGGACGCCAGAGCAATATGGTCAAGTACCTGGCGGAATCCGGTGCCTTCCGTGGCGAGTTGCAAGTCAGCGCGGGCGAGGGCGCCACGCCGGACAAATCCATGGGCGGCTTCCTGCGCTATGCCAAGGACGAGCTGGCATTCGGCGCCGGTGTGCTGGAGGTCAAGGACACGGCAGGTCGCAAGGTGCGAGGCCTGACGGTCGGTGGCGCTTACACCGCCGGTCCTCTGTACGCCAATCTGTCCTGGGGTCAGAACAAGTTCGACGCCGGTACCGATGCGCTGCAGATCGCCTACACCGCCAACTACACGGTCAGCCCGAGCAGCCGTCTGAATGCCGCCGGTCTTGATGTGAAGAAGCGCGACATGCTGGCTGCGGGCTTCACCTACCAGCTGAACAAAGAGTTGAACCTGGGCTTGCAAGCCTGGTACGCCAAGCAAAGCCACCATCGCCTGAGCGGCGAGAGCAAGGCCGGCTTTGTGGCCGCCGTGGCGGACTACGCCTTCTCCAAGCGCACCGATGTGTACTTCGAGGCGGATTACTCGAAACTCGGCGGCGCCGTATCCTTTGACAACACCGCAAAGACCCGTGTCGGCCTCAGCAGTGGCATCCGTCACCGTTTCTGAACCCGATCTGTGTTTGAATCCAGGCCGCTTCGAGCGGCCTTTTTCATGGGCGATCGTCACGCTCGGGAGCTTGGGTTCGGCATTGAGGTGAGGTGATGGTGATGGATTTCAGCGCAGGACGATGGACGAGGGGCTCGCGGGCCTGCAGCGCGCTGCTGGCGCTGGCTTTGGTCGGGTGTGCCAGTGCGCCCCGCGACGTGTCCGAAGCGCCTGCGGCCCCTGCGCCCCTGATGCCGGAGCTCTTGGCCGATTGGTCGCCGCGCGCGTTGCCGGGCAAGCGCTCCACCGCCTACACCTTTGTGCAGCGGGGTGGGCGCGATTGCGTGCTGGCGCAGGCGCAGCAGTCGGTCAGCCTCTGGCGGCGCAGCCTGGACCTGGCGCCCGAGCAGGTGGCGGCGCTTCAGTTCGATGTCTGGATCGGCGAGCACTCGCCCAAGGCCACCGTTCGGGCGCCCGAGACCGACGACGCGCCTGCGCGCCTGCTGCTGGGGTTTGAGGGGGATGAGTCGCGCCTGTCCCTGGCCAACCGCATGCAGTTCGAATTGGTGCGCACCTTGACGGGCGAGGCGCCGCCCTACGCCACCCTGATGTATGTCTGGGATGCTTCGGCCGCGCCGGAAACCGTCGTCGTCAGCGCCCGCAGCGACCGCATTCGCAAATCGTCGTCGGTTCCGGCGGGTTCAAACGGCAGCCCAGCTGGCAGCAGCTGCGTCGCGATATCCAGGCAGATTTCCAGCGTGCCTTCGGTGAGGCGCCCGGCCGCCTGGTCTCCATGGCCCTGATGACCGATGCCGACAACACCCGCAGCCGCTCGGAAGCCTGCTACGGTGACATCCTGCTGCTCGGTGCCGAGCAGCAGCCGCTGGCGGGCAGTTTGCGATTCTGAGTGCATCGAGCCTGCGCAGCCGCGTGCTGCCTTCGGCACCTGCCGCATCGGGACTTTCCCCCTTTGTGGTCTGATGCGCTCTTCGCCATGATGGCGCGGACTTGAAGCACCGGGGCCAGGCTGGCTCCGAGATGCTCGAGCAATTTCAAATACCGACCGAACCGGGGCAGGGCGCGCCCGGACCAGGCCGATTCATGCATGGGGGGAGCGCCGAGCGCGTGACAGACCGTGTCGGGGTCAGCCCTTGCCAAGGCCGCCAACCGAACCTACCGACATGCTAGTTTTCATTCTCCGCCGCCTGGTCCAGTCCCTGATCGTGATGCTCACGGTGGCCTGCGTGTCTTTCATGCTGTTCCAGTATGTGGGCGACCCGGTGACCAATTTGCTGGGCCAGGACGCCACGCAAGAGCAGCGCGAGGCCTTGCGCCGCGACCTGGGCCTGGACGCGCCGTTTCCCGTGCAGTTCGCCCGCTTCGTCGGCAACGCCGTGCAGGGCGAGTTCGGCTTGAGCCTGCGCCAGGGCCGCAAGGTCTCGGACCTGATCGCCGAGCGCCTGCCCGCCACACTGGAGCTGGCCCTGGTGGCCGGCTTGATTGCGCTGTCGGTGGGCATCCCGCTCGGGGTCTACGCCGCCTTGCGGCGCGGCAAGGCCAGCTCGCAGCTGCTGATGATGCTGTCTTTGCTCGGCGTCTCCCTGCCGACCTTTCTCATCGGCATCCTGTTGATCTTGGTGTTCGCCGTCTGGCTCAAATGGCTGCCCAGCTTTGGGCGCGGCGATGTGATCGCCTTGGGCAGCTGGACCACCGGCCTGCTCACGGCCGATGGCCTGCGCCATGTGTTGCTGCCGGCTATCACCTTGTCGTTGTTCCAGCTGACTTTGATCATGCGCCTGGTGCGGGCCGAGATGCTGGAGGTGCTGCGCACCGACTACATCAAGTTCGCCCGCGCCCGCGGCCTGAGCAACCAGGCGGTGTATTTCGGCCATGCGCTCAAGAACACCCTGGTGCCGGTGATCACCATCACCGGCCTGCAACTGGGCCAGCTGATCGCCTTCGCCATCATCACCGAGACGGTGTTCCAGTGGCCGGGCATGGGTCTGCTCTTCATCCAGGCCGTGCAGTTCGCCGACATCCCGGTCATGGCCGCCTACCTCTGCCTGATTTCCTTCATCTTCGTCAGCATCAATCTGCTGGTGGACCTGCTGTACTTCGCCGTCGATCCGCGCCTGCGCACCCAGGGCAAAGCCCATTGAACCAGCCCCGCCGCCCTGACCTTTGATTTCAGAGAAGACTCGACCCGATGAGCCAAGCTTCCATCCCGCCCGTGCCTGCTGCGCCCAATGCGCTGCAGCGCTTTTTTGATGGCGATGTCTGGTACTCCTTCCGCAGCTCGCCGGTGGCGATGGGCGCGGCCGTGATCGCCTTGATCTGCGTGTTCTGCGCCGTCTTCGCCGAGTTCGTCGCGCCCCACAACCCCTTCGATCTGGCCACGCTGGAGCTGATGGATTCGCGCCTGCCGCCGGCCTGGATGGAAGGCGGCAGCGCCAGATACCTGCTCGGTACCGACGACCAGGGCCGTGACATCCTCTCCGCCCTGATGTACGGCGCCCGCATCTCGCTCTTCGTCGGCCTGGCCTCGGTGCTGCTCAGCATGGTGATGGGCGTGGGCCTGGGCCTGCTGGCCGGCTTTGTCGGCGGCAAGGTCGATGCGCTGATCATGCGCGTCTGCGATGTGATGCTGTCCTTTCCCTCCATCCTGATCGCGCTGCTGATCGATGGTGTGGGGCGGGCCATGTTCCCGAATGCCCATGACACCTTGGCGTTTCTGGTGCTGATTCTGGCCATCTCGTTGACCGGCTGGGTGCAGTACGCGCGCACCGTGCGCGGCACCACCATGGTGGAGCGCAACAAGGAGTATGTGCAGGCGGCCCGTGTCATCGGCGTCACGCCGCTGCGCATCATGCGCCGCCATGTGCTGCCCAATGTGCTGGGCCCGGTGCTGGTGCTGGCCACCATCCAGGTGGCCTCGGCCATCATCACCGAGGCGACGCTGTCCTTTCTCGGCGTCGGCGTGCCGCCGACCAGCCCCTCGCTGGGCACCCTGATCCGCGTGGGCAACGACTTTTTGTTCTCCGGCGAATGGTGGATCACCATCTGGCCTGGCGCCATGCTGGTGCTGATCGCCCTGTCGGTGAACCTGCTGGGGGACTGGTTGCGCGATGCGCTCAATCCCCGCCTGCGTTGAATTGCCAACCTCTCTTGCCCATGAGCACACCCTTGCTTGAGGTCCGCCATCTGCGGGTCGAATTTCCCACCCGGCGCGGCACCTTGCTGGCGCTGGACGACATCAGCTTCGACATCGCGCCGGGTGAAATCCTCGGCGTGGTGGGCGAGTCCGGTGCCGGCAAGTCTCTGACCGGCGCGGCCATCATCGGCCTGCTGGACCCGCCGGGGCGCATCGCCTCGGGCGAGATCCTGCTCGAAGGCCGGCGCATCGACAACTTGCCTTACGAGCAGATGCGCAAGATCCGCGGCCGCCAGATCGGTGCCATTTTTCAGGACCCGCTGACCTCGCTGAACCCGCTCTACACCGTGGGCCAGCAGCTGATCGAAACCATCACCACCCATCTGGACCTGAGTCAGGCCCAGGCGCGCGCTCGGGCCATCGATCTGCTGGAGCAGACCGGCATTCCCGCCGCGGCCGAGCGCATCGATCAGTACCCGCACCAGTTCTCGGGCGGCATGCGTCAGCGTGTGGTGATCGCCCTGGCCCTGGCAGCGAGCCCAAAACTGATCGTGGCGGATGAGCCGACCACGGCGCTCGATGTCTCCATCCAGGCGCAAATCATTTCCCTGCTCAAGCGCATCTGCAAGGAGCAGGGCGCGGCGGTGATGCTGGTCACCCACGACATGGGCGTGATCGCCGAAACCTGCGACCGCGTGGCCGTGCTCTATGCCGGCCGTGTTGCCGAAATCGGTCCGGTGCACGATGTGATCCACAAACCAGCCCATCCCTACACCGCCGGACTGATGGGATCCATCCCGGCCATGGACGAAGACCGTGAGCGCCTGCTGCAGATCGACGGTGCCATGCCACGCCTGAACGCCATTCCCAAGGGCTGCGCCTTCAATCCACGCTGCCCTCAGGTGTTTGAGCGCTGCCGCAGCGAGCGGCCCGAGCTGGCGCCGGTAGGCGCCGGCCGCGCGGCCTGCTGGCTCCATGCAGAAGCGGAGGCCGCACGATGAGCCGCCCCTTGGTGGAGGTGAAAGACCTCGCAAAAATCTTCGATGTGTCTCCGCCCTGGCTGAACCGGGTGGTGGAGCGCAAGCCGCGCCAGTTCGTCCATGCGGTGGACGGCGTCAGCTTCTCGATCGAACGCGGCAAGACCCTGGCCTTGGTGGGCGAGTCGGGCTGCGGCAAGAGCACGGTGGCGCGCCTGCTGGTGGGCTTGTACGAGCCGACCCGCGGCAGCGTGGAGTTTGACGGCGCCGACACGGCCAAGACCCTGGCGTCCAGCGGCGCCCTGGCGCTGCGCCGTCGCATGCAGATGATCTTCCAGGACCCGTACGCCTCGCTGAACCCGCGCTGGAAGGTGCAGGACATCATTGCCGAGCCGCTGCGCGAGCATGGCCTGATCGACGGCGTCGATGCCCAGCGCGCGCGCGTGGCGGAGCTGCTGCAATCGGTGGGCCTGACGGCGGCGGACCGCGAGAAGTTTCCGCATCAGTTCTCGGGCGGCCAGCGGCAGCGCATCTCGATTGCGCGCGCCCTGGCCACGCAGCCGGAGTTTTTGGTTTGCGACGAGCCGACCTCGGCCCTGGACGTGTCGGTCCAGGCCCAGGTGCTCAACATCATGAAAGAGCTGCAGCGCGAGCGCGGCCTGACCTACCTTTTCATCTCCCACAACCTGGCGGTGGTGCGCCATGTCTCGGACCAGGTGGGGGTGATGTACCTGGGGCGCCTGGTCGAGCTGGCCGACAAGGCCGAGCTGTTCGCCCGGCCGCGCCACCCCTACACCCGCATGCTGCTGGATGCAATTCCCGACATCCACATGACGGGCCGCTCGCGCACCCCGGTGCAGGGCGAGGTGCCGAATCCGCTCAACCCGCCCAGCGGCTGCAGCTTCCACCCCCGTTGCCCGCATGCCAGCGCACGGTGCAAGAGCGAGCGCCCGGCCATGCTGGAGTTCAAGGGGGTTCGCGTGGCCTGCCACGCGGTGGAGGAAGGCCGGATCTGAGGCCTCGGCTGGCGAGGCTCGGCAGGGCTCGCGGGGTTCGGCTTCAGGGCCGGGCGGCGCTGGCAGCCGGGCTGGGCGCCTTGGCCGCTTGGCCTTGGCTGGAAGGAGCGGGCGCCTGGGACTGAGCTTGGGCTTGTGGCTGGGGCAAGTAGAGCGGCCCCTTCTGGCCGCAGGCGCCGAGCAAACTCAGGCTCAGGCAGAGCGAGAAGCTTGCACCCGCACGGCGCAAAGACCCTGGCATCTGCGGGCCCGCGGCCCGCGGGCCTACACTGCGATGCTGTTCGTTGTTTGCTTTCATGGCCGCAGTTTATCGCTGTGGGCCTGGAGCACTTTCCCCCTCCGCATCACCATGTCCCAGCCTGCCGAATCTCCCAGCCCGTCCGTCGTTCCTGCCGCCACGCCACTGAGCGATGTCGACTACCAGGCGCGCACCCGTGCCGTGTTGGACCGGATCGAGGCGACGGTGGACGCTTGGCTCGATGGCGATGTGATCGACATCGACAGCCACCGCAGTGGCGGGCTGCTGGAGCTGAGCTTTCCCGGTGGCAGCAAGATCATCCTGAACACGCAGGCGCCGCTGCAGGAAATTTGGCTGGCGGCGCGTGCCGGCGGCTACCACTTCCGGTTTGTGGGCGGCCACTGGCTGGACACGCGCAGCGGGGTTGAGTTCCACCAGCTGCTGTCCGAGCTGGCCACGGCTCAGGGCGGCAAAGCCTTGCAGTTCACGCCGGATTGATCCGTCGACCCGCGCTGGTGTGAAGAGGCCGTTCAAGCGCCTCAGCGCTTGAACAGGTCGAGGATGCTCTTCTTCTCGTCCTCGCTGGCAGCGCCCGGCAGCTTGCCTTCGGACTGACTCAGCTCGCGCACGCCGGCGGTGCCGGTGTATTCGTCGTAGTACCACTCGCCATTGCGATTGACCACGCCCTCGGGCACCGGCATTTCACTGACCGGCACGCCTTTGAGGGCCTGGCTCATGTACTCGATCCAGATCGGCAGCGACAGCCCGCCGCCGGTTTCACGGTCGCCCAGCTTCTTGGGCTGGTCGTAACCCATCCAGACCACGGCCACCACCTCCTGCTGGTAGCCGGCGAACCAGGCGTCCATCGAGTCGTTGGTGGTGCCGGTCTTGCCGTAGATGTCGGGTCGCTTGAGCTGGGCTTGAGCCCGGGCGGCCGTGCCGCTGCGCGTCACCTCCTGCAAGAGGCTGGTCATCAGGAAAGCATTGCGCGCTTCGATCACGCGGCTGTCTTCGCCCACTTCCAGCTGCGGTGCTTCGTACAGCAGGCGGCCCTTGTTATCGGTCAGCTTGGCGATCAGCTGGGGCGTGATGCGGTGACCGCCGTTGGCGAAGACGGCATAGCCCTGGGCCATCTGCATGGGCGTCACCGAGCCGGCGCCGAGGGCCATGGTTAGGTAGGCCGGGTGCTTCTCGGCCTCGAAGCCAAAGCGGGTGATCCACTCCTGCGCGTAATGGACGCCGATGGAGTTGAGCACGCGGATGGACACCATGTTCTTGGACTTGGCCAGCGCCTTGCGCAGGGGCAGGGGGCCGTCGAAGGTGCCGTCGTAGTTCTTGGGCTCCCAGGGTTGGCTGCCGGTGGTGGAGGCGTCGAAGAACAGCGGCGCGTCGTTGACGATGGTGCTGGGGGTGAAGCCTTTTTCCAGTGCCGCCGAGTAGATGAAGGGCTTGAAACTGGAGCCGGGTTGACGCCAGGCCTGGGTCACATGGTTGAATTTGCTCTTGGCGTAGTCAAAACCGCCCACCATGGCGCGGACGCGGCCATTGCGCGGGTCGAGCGAGACGAAAGCGCCTTCCACCACGGGCAGCTGGGTGATGGTCCATTCTTCCTGGCTGGGTTTGGCGGCCAGCGGTGCCTTCACCACGCGGATGATGGCGCCGCGGCGCACGCGGGTCTTGGGGTTGCCGTTTTCGGCCAGACCCGAGGTGGCCGGTTTCAGGCCTTCGCCGGTGATGGTCACGGTTTCGCCGCTTTGCAGGGCCGCCACCACTTTTTTCGGGCTGGCTTCCAGCACCACGGCGGCCAGCAATTCGTCGTTGGCCGGATGGTCATTCAGGGCCTCGGCGATGCGGCTGTCCAGCTCGTTCGGGTTGGCCGGCAGGTCGGCATAGGCCTCGGGGCCGCGGTAGACCTGGCGACGCTCGAAGTTGAGGATGCCGCGGCGCAGGGCGCGGTAGGCCACGTTCTGTTCTTCGGCCTTGAGGGTCAGGTAGACATTCAGGCCGCGGGTGTAGGCCTCGTCGCCATACTGGTTGTAGATCAGCTGTCGTGCCGCTTCGGTCACGAACTCGGCGTGGCTGGGCGTTTCATTCACCGGGCGCAGGCGCAGCTTTTGGGACTTGGCCGCGTCGCGCTGTTCCTCAGTGATGTAGCCGTTTTCCAACATGCGCTCGATGATGTACTGCTGGCGGATGGTGGCCCGGCGCGGGTTGTTGATCGGGTTGTAGGCGGAAGGGGCCTTGGGCAGGCCGGCCAACATGGCCGCTTCGGCGATGGTGATTTCCTGGATGGGTTTGCCGAAATACACCTCGCAGGCGGCGGCAAAACCATAGGCGCGGTGGCCCAGGAAAATCTGGTTCATATAGATCTCGAGGATTTGCTCCTTGCTCAGCGCGTTTTCAATCTTCAGCGCGAGCAGGATCTCGTAGATCTTGCGGGTCAGGGTCTTCTCGGTCGAGAGGTAGAAGTTGCGCGCCACCTGCATGGTGATGGTGGAGGCGCCCTGGCTGCGGGACTCGCCCACATTCGCCAGGCCGGCACGGATTACGCCCAGGTAGTCCACGCCGCCATGCTGGTAGAAGCGGGCGTCTTCGATCGCCAGCACCGCGTCCTGCATGACCTTGGGGATCTCCTTGATCGGCAGGAAGTTTCGTCTTTCGTCGCCAAATTCGGCCAAGAGCTGCCCGTCGGCCGACAAAACGCGCAGCGGCAACTTGGGTCGGTAGTCGGTCAGGCCGCTGATATCGGGCAGATTGGGGTAGGCCATGGCCAGGGCCAGGGCGATCAGCATGAGCACGGCCACGCCGCCTGCGGCCGCCAGGCCAAACAGCCAGGCCAGCACCCGGGTCAGGCCACGCATGGCGCCCGACGGGCTCGCGTTTCGGGACTCAGACGCTGTGTTCTGAGAGGTGTTCTTGTGGGCGTCGCTCATGGGCCTCCGGATGGGTCGGCGCATTATAGGAAGGGCTTTTCGGCCGCATGCCCGACGAATCGGCCGGGCTCAGGCTTGGTCCCGATTTGGCTTCCTGTGCCTGTCCGCGGCATCGGGCCTGTTATCCCGGCTTGTTTCGGCCTTGCCCCGCTCCGTATTTCGGGAAAATTAGGTCTGGGCTTGAAATAAGGGTCGCTGCGATGGTTTGAATGCGCCGTCTTCTCGGTGTTTTTCGGGGCATCCAGGGTCTTCTGGCTCGTGTATGTTACGCAACGAGCTGTTACCAGCTGTGACCGCTTTTCCTTGGGCGGTCAATGTCTTTGCTGCTAGCATTCAAGTAACTTATTAACAGTCCGGCGCAAAAACGTTGGGGGATTCGCGTCATGGGCATACTTGACGTTTTGTTGGGTCGCAAGCACCCGCCGATGATTGGGCTCGATATCAGTTCGTCGAGCGTCAAGCTGGTTGAACTGGGCCAGACCGCCAGTGGTGAATTCGTGTTGGAGCGTTTTGCCACCGAGTCCTTCGAAAAGGGCTGGATCACCGACGGCCAAATCGAGAAATTCGACGAAGTGGCTGATGCCGTGCGCCGTGTGGTGGCGCGCAGCGGCAGCCGCACCCGCGACGCCGTGCTGGCCATGCCGCAATCGGCCGTCATCACCAAGAAGATCATGCTGCCCGCCGGGCTGCGCGAGGAAGAGCTGGAGATTCAGGTCGAAGCCGAGGCCAACCAGTACATCCCCTTCTCGCTGGACGAGGTGAGCCTGGATTTCTGCGTGATCGGCCCCAGCCCGACTTCGGTCGGCGATGTGGAAGTGCTGATCGCCGCCTCGCGCAAGGACCGCGTTCAAGACCGTCAGGGCCTGGCCGAAGCCGCCGGTTTGCGGCCGGTGGTGCTGGACATTGAATCGCATGCCTCGCGCATGGCCATGGGCCGCCTGATTGCCAACCTGCCTAATGCGGGCAAGGATGCGTTGGTCGCGCTGTTCGAGATCGGAGCCGACACCACCAGCCTCAAGGTGCTGCGCGACGATGAGATGCTCTACGACCGCGACCAGGCGTTTGGCGGTTCGCAGCTGACCCAGCTGATCTCGCGCCAATACGGCTTCTCTTTCGAAGAGGCGGAGCAGAAGAAGCTATCCAATGACCTGCCCGAAGATTTCGAGGTGGCGGTGCTGAACCCCTTTGTGGACAGCTTGTCCCAAGAAATCGGCCGCGCGCTGCAGTACTTCTTCACCAGCACACCCCACCACAAGGTGCACTACGTGATGCTGGCCGGGGGCACGGCCACTCTGCCGGGACTGAAGGAGCGGGTGACTGAGCTGACCGGCTTTGCCTGCATGGTGGTGAACCCCTTCGAGAACATGGAGCTGGGTTCGGCCGTGCGTGAGCAGAAGCTGCGTCGCGAAGCACCGGCCTACCTGACCGCTTGCGGCCTGGCGATGCGGAGGTTCTACCAGTGATCCTGATCAATCTGCTTCCCCATCGGGAAGAGAAACGCAAGCGTCGCAAGAACGCGTTTTTTGCCGGTCTGGGCTTGGCGGCCCTGGTCGGCATTGGTGCGGTGATGGCGGGTTACGCGCTGATTCAGCACATGACCAATGATCAAAGGACGCGCAACCAGTTCTTGAGCGACCAGATCGCCAAGCTGGATGAGCAGATCAAGGACATCGCCAACCTCAAGGCCGAGATCGAGTCCCTGAAATCGCGCCAGCGCGCGGTGGAAGACCTGCAGAGTGACCGCAACACCCCGGTGCAATTGCTCAACGAGCTGGCACGTCACACGCCGGAAGGGGTGTACCTGACCGCCATCCGCCAGGCCGACAAGGTGGTGACCATCAGCGGCATTGCGCAGACCAATGAGCGGGTGTCGGAGTTCATCCGCAACACCTCGCGCAGCTCGGACTGGCTGGAGCGGCCCGATCTGGTGGAAATCAAGGTGGCCAATCTGACCACCAACAGCCGTGACCAGAAGCGTTTGTTCGATTTCTCCATGCGGGTGTCGATCAAGGAGCCCGTGCGGGAAGCCGCACCTGGCGCGCCGGGCAAGCCGGCCTCGGCGCCCAAGTCTTGATGAAGGCAAGCATGGCCAGCACGTCTTTGAATCTCAAATTTGACCTGAACGCTTGGGGCGCCGATGTGGCGGACCAGTTCCGCGGGCTCAACCCCAATGAACCGGGCCAGTGGCCGGTGCTGCCCAAGCTGGCCGCCTCACTGGCGGTGACGCTGGTGGTGGTGGTGCTGGGCTGGTTCCTGCTCTTGTCGGACGAGCAGGCCTTGCTCGACGCCGAAGTGGCACGCGAACCCAATCTGCGCCAGGACTACACCGCCAAATTGGCGCAAGCCGTCAACCTGCCAGAGCTGCGCAAGCAAAAGAGCCAAGTCGAGGAGTACGTGACCCAGCTGGAAAAGCAGCTGCCGGGCAAGGCTGAGATGGACGCCCTGCTGTCCGACATCACCCAAGCCGGCGTGGGCCGCAGCCTGCAGTTCGAGCTGTTTCGCCCAGGTCAGGTGGTGGTGAAGGACTATTACGCTGAGTTGCCGATTTCCTTGCGCGTATCGGGTCGTTATCACGACATCGGCTCGTTTGCGGCCGATGTCTCCAATCTGTCTCGCATCGTCACGCTGCACAACCTCAATGTCCTGGCGCCGTCCGGCAAGGATGTGGGCAGCGGCACGCTGAGCATGGAAGCCACCGCCCGCACCTACCGCTATCTGGATGCCATCGAAGTGGCGGAACAGAAGAAGGCTGCGGCCAAGGCGGCTGCAGGAGCGAAGAAGCCATGAGCGCGCGGATGAATCTGAACCCCTGGGTGTTGCGCGCGGCGGCACTGGCCGTCTGCGCCAGCTTGGCTGCCTGCTCAACCAATATGGACGAGCTGCAGCAATGGATGGAGCAGCAGCGCAAAGAAGCGCGTGCGACCATTGCGCCCCTGGTGCCACCCAAGAAATTCCAGCCCCAGCCCTATGAAGCGAGCCTGGGCGTCGAGCCTTTCAGCCCCCAGAAGTTGAGCGTGGCCGTCAAGCAGGAGGCGTCCTTGCCCAATTCCTTGCTGGCCAAGGAAATGAGCCGGCGCCGCGAGCCGCTGGAGGCCTACCCGCTGGACAGCATGACCATGGTCGGCAGCCTGACCCGGCAGAACCAGCGTTATGCCTTGCTGCGGGTGGACAACCTGCTCTATCAGGTCAAGAGCGGGGACTACCTCGGTTTGAACTTTGGACGGGTGATGAAAATCAGCGAAACCGAAATCGGATTGCGAGAAGTCGTCCAGGACGCTGCGGGCGAGTGGATTGAACGCACCAGTACCCTCCAGCTGCAGGAGAAGGGACGATGAAAAATTTCCAGGAGACATCGA
>Ga0187843_10000895_pt1 | contig 19543 bp, 17 predicted proteins | sample SpaLakP09_SKY_43_FD_134516 | JGI IMG/M metagenome (GOLD analysis project Ga0187843, IMG submission 134516) | Oligotrophic lake water microbial communities from Sparkling Lake, Wisconsin, USA - SP09_SKY_43 | ecosystem: Environmental > Aquatic > Freshwater > Lake | place: USA: Sparkling Lake...
GTCCGCGCGCCTCGGGGGCGGTGAACAAGTCCTGCAGATAGCAGGTCAGCTCGATGCGCGTCGTGCTGCGGTGATAGAGGTAGTGGGTCAGGCCCAGCAGACGTCCGTTCTCGTCCTCGGCGACGAGCGCGAAGACGGGCTCGGCGGCTTCCAGGAAGCGTGCCCAGGTGGTGTTCGTGACTTCAGCGGGCAGTGCCGTCTCGCCCGAGCGGCCATAGAACGCGTTGTAGCCGTCCCAGAGTGGTTGCCAGGCGGCGCGGTCGGTGGCTTGAACGGGGCGGACTTGGATCATTTCGGGTGGTCAAGAGTGACCACCCGATTGTGTGGGCCTCAGCCCGCAGCGACCGGAATCGAGACGGCCTTGCCCGAAGCGATGCGCTGCTTCCACTCGGCCGGGCCGGTGATGTGGGCGCTGGTGCCGGTGGCGTCCACTGCCACGGTGACGGGCATGTCCACCACGTCGAACTCGTAGATGGCTTCCATGCCGAGGTCTGCGAAGCCGACGACCTTGGCGCCCTTGATCGCCTTGCTGACCAGGTAGGCCGAACCGCCCACCGCCATCAGGTAGGCGCTCTTGTGGTTCTTGATGGACTCGATGGCGACGGGGCCGCGCTCGGCCTTGCCGACCATGGCGATGAGGCCCGTTTGGCTGAGCATCATGTCGGTGAACTTGTCCATGCGCGTGGCGGTGGTCGGGCCGGCCGGGCCGACCACCTCGTCGCGCACCGGGTCGACCGGGCCGACGTAGTAGATGACGCGGTTGGTGAAGTCCACGGGCAGGCTCTCACCCTTGGCCAGCATGTCCTGGATGCGCTTGTGGGCGGCGTCGCGGCCGGTCAGCATCTTGCCGTTCAGCAGCAGCGTGTCGCCGGGCTTCCAGCTCGCGACTTCGGCCGGCGTCAGCGCGTTCAGGTCGACGCGCTTGCTCTTGTTGTAGTCGGGCGCCCAGTGCACATCGGGCCACAGATCCAGGCTAGGTGCCTCCAGGTAGCTGGGGCCGCTGCCGTCCAGCACGAAGTGCGCATGCCGCGTGGCCGCGCAGTTCGGGATCATCGTGATGGGCTTGCTGGCGGCGTGGGTCGGGAAGGTCTTGATCTTGACGTCCAGCACGGTCGTCAGCCCGCCCAGGCCTTGCGCGCCGATGCCCAGCGCGTTGACCTTCTCGTACAGCTCGATGCGCATCTCCTCGAGCTTGTTCTGCGGGCCGCGTTGCAGCAGCTCGTACATGTCGATGTCTTCCATCAGCGCCTGCTTGGCCAGCAGCGCCGCCTTCTCGGCCGTGCCGCCGACGCCGATGCCCAGCATGCCGGGCGGGCACCAGCCGGCGCCCATGGTGGGCACGGTCTTGAGCACCCAGTCGACGATGTCGTCGCTGGGGTTGAGCATGTAGACCTTGCTCTTGTTCTCGCTGCCGCCGCCCTTGGCCGCGACGATGACGTCCACGGTGTTGCCGGGCACCACTTCCATCTGCACGACGGCAGGCGTGTTGTCCTTGGTGTTCTTGCGGGCAAAGATGGGGTCGTCCAGCACCGAGGCGCGCAGCTTGTTGTCGGGGTTGAGGTAGCCCTGGCGCACGCCTTCGTTGTGGCGTCCTCGATGCTGCCGCTGAAGCCTTCCCAGCGCACGTCCATGCCGATCTTCAGGAAGACGTTGACGATGCCGGTGTCCTGGCAGATGGGCCGCTTGCCTTCCGCGCACATGCGGCTGTTCGTGAGGATCTGCGCGATGGCGTCCTTGGCGGCGGGGCTCTGCTCGCTCTCGTAGGCGCGGGCCAGGTGGGCGATGTAGTCGGCCGGGTGGTAGTAGCTGATGTACTGCAGTGCGGCGCTAACGCTGTCGATGAGGTCTTGCTGGCGGATCGTGGTCATGGCGGGACTTGGGCGGCGGAAAAGTTGGCGGGAATTATCGGCGCCCCTGCAAATGGCAGGCCGCGGCGAGGCTGACTATGCTGACCGCATCGTCCGACGAGAAGCTGACATGAACACACGCATCGAACGCGACACCTTTGGCCCCATCGAGGTGCCGGCCGACAAGCTCTGGGGTGCGCAGACGCAGCGCTCACTGCAGAACTTCGACATCTCCGGCGAGCGCCAGGCGCCCGAGCTGATTCGGGCGCTGGCGCGGGTCAAGCGCGCTTCGGCCGTGGTCAACCAGGCGCTGGGCCTGCAGGAGGCACGCAAGACGGACGCCATCGTGAAGGCGGCCGACGAGGTCATCAGCGGCCTGCACGTGGACGAGTTCCCGCTGGTCGTCTGGCAGACGGGCTCGGGCACACAGACCAACATGAACGTCAACGAGGTGTTGGCCAACCGCGCCAGCGAGCTGTTGGGCGGCGAGCGCGGCGAGGGGCGGCTGGTGCACCCCAACGACGACGTGAACCGCAGCCAGAGCAGCAACGACGTCTTCCCGACCGCCATGCACGTGGCGGCCGTACAGGCACTGACGGAGCGCCTGCTGCCACCGCTGCGGGCGCTGCGTACGACACTGGCTCAGAAGGCCGAGGCCTTCGATGACATCGTCAAGATCGGCCGCACCCACCTGCAAGACGCGACGCCGCTGACGCTGGGGCAGGAGATCTCGGGCTGGGTCGCGCAGCTGGCGCATGGCGAGCGCCATGTGCTGGCCGCTTTGCCGCACCTTCACGAGCTGGCGCTGGGCGGCACGGCCGTCGGCACCGGGCTGAATGCGCCCAAGGGTTATGCGCAAGCCGTCGCCGCCGAGCTGGCGCGGCAGACCGGCCACCCCTTCGTCACGGCGCCCAACAAGTTCGAAGCGATGGCCTCGTGTGACGCCCTCGTGCACGCCCACGGCGCGCTGAAGACGCTTGCCGCCAGCATGACCAAGATTGCCAACGACGTGCGCTGGCTGGCCAGCGGCCCGCGCAGCGGCATCGGCGAGATCAGCATCCCGGAGAACGAGCCGGGCTCGTCCATCATGCCGGGGAAGGTCAACCCGACTCAGAGCGAGGCGGTGACGATGCTGGCCGCTCAGGTGATGGGCAACGACGTGGCCATCAACATCGGCGGCGCGTCGGGCAACTTCGAGCTCAACGTGTTCCGGCCCATGGTCATCCACAACTTCCTGCAGAGCGTGCGCCTGCTGGCGGACGGCATGTCGAGCTTCGACAAGCATTGCGCGGTGGGCATCACGCCCAACGAGGGGCGCATCGCCGAGCTGGTGGCGCGCTCGCTCATGCTGGTGACGGCGCTCAACACGCACATTGGCTACGACAAGGCCGCGCAGATCGCCAAGAAGGCGCACAAGGACGGCAGCAGCCTGCGCGAGGCGGCGCTGGCGCTGGGGCATGTGACGGCCGAGCAGTTCGACGCGTGGGTGGTGCCGGCCCAGATGGTGGGGCGCTAGTTTCCCTTTTCGGGGCGGGCGCCGGGCCGCTCCCAAGCCGGCCCGATTGACGAAGCTTGCTGGTCAATCCAGCAAGCTTCCTCGTCCCTTCGGGGGACCGACCTGGCTGGCGCGCGTGCAGCGGCGCCAGGCAGGGCGAGGGGCGCTGACGCCCTCAGTGCTTGCCGTGGTCAGCTGACGCCAGCAGCTTGTCCGTGTAGGCAATCGCCATGGCCGACAGCAGGAAGGCGACGTGGATGATGGTCTGGTACATCAGCGTCTTCTCGGAGTAGTTGTCGGCGTTGATGAAGGTCTTCAGCAGGTGGATGGAGCTGATGCCGATGATGGCGGTGGCTAGCTTGACCTTCAGCACGGAGGCATTCACGTGGCTCAGCCACTCGGGCTGGTCGGGGTGGCCGTCCAGGTCCATGCGCGACACGAATGTTTCGTAGCCGCCCACGATGACCATGATCAGCAGGTTGGAGATCATGACCACGTCGATCAACCCCAGCACGACCAGCATCAGGATGGTCTCGTTGAGCTTGCCGGGAATCGCCTCGCCCTTGTAGCCGATGCTCTTGACCAGGATGTCCAGTGCGGCCTGGTTGCCGAATGCGGCCTCGATCAGGTGCACCAGCTCCGTCCAGAACTGGAAGACGTAGACGGCCTGCGCCAGGATCAGCCCGAGATACAGCGGCAGCTGCAGCCAGCGGCTGGCAAAGATCAGGCGGGGCAGGGGGCGGAGCTGGGGGGCGTTTGACATGGACGTAGGTCGAGCGGAATTGGTGGAAATTCTAGGTGCCGTGAATGACGCCACGCCGTCAGGGCATCGTCAGACGCCCGCAGCACAGTCTGCGGCAAGCAATACCAGGAGACAAACCATGAGCACGCTGAATACTTATGCGCCCAGTCCCGAGTGGGTCGCCAACGCCCACGTCAAGGGCGAGGCCGGCTACGCCGCTCTGCAGGCCGAGGCCGAGGCCGACTACGCCGGCTTCTGGGCTCGCCAGGCCCGCGAGCTGCTGAGCTGGCAGACGCCGTTCACCAAGACGCTCAACGACAGCGAAGCGCCATTCTTCAAGTGGTTCGAGGACGGCAAGCTCAATGTCTCCTACAACTGCCTGGACCGCCACATCGAAGCGGGCAAGGGCGGGAAGACGGCGCTGATCTTCGAGGCAGACGACGGCGCAGTCACCAAGGTGACCTACTCGGAGCTGCTGACCAAGGTCAGCCAGCTTGCCAACGCGCTGAAGGCGCGCGGCATCAAGAAGGGCGACCGCGTCGTCATCTACATGCCCATGTCGGTCGAAGGCGTGGTGGCCATGCAGGCTTGCGCCCGCATCGGCGCGACGCACTCGGTCGTGTTCGGCGGCTTCTCGGCCCAATCCCTGCGCGACCGCGTGCAGGACGCCGGTGCCGTGGCCATCATCTGCGCCGATGAGCAGGCGCGCGGCGGCAAGGCGCTGCCGCTGAAGTCCATCGTCGACGAGGCGTTGGACGGCGGCGTCTGCCCGACACTGAAGGACGTCATCGTCTACAAGCGCACCGGCGGCAAGATCAACTGGGTCGAGGGCCGCGACCTGTGGCTGCATGAGCTGATGGCCGCCGAGTCCACCACCTGCGCGCCTGAGTGGGTCGAGGCCGAGCATCCGCTCTTCCTGCTCTACACCTCGGGTTCCACCGGCAAGCCCAAGGGCGTGCAGCACAGCACCGGCGGCTATCTGTTGCACGCAGCGTTGACCACCAAGTGGACCTTCGACCTGAGGGACGACGACATCTTCTGGTGCACGGCTGACATCGGCTGGGTCACTGGCCACACCTACATCACCTACGGCCCGCTGGCCCTGGGCGGCACCGAGATCGTCTTCGAAGGCGTGCCCACCTATCCGGACGCCGGCCGCTTCTGGCAGATGATCGAGAAGCACAAGGTCACGATCTTCTACACGGCGCCCACGGCCATCCGCTCGCTGATCAAGGCGGCCGAGAGCAACCCGGCCGTGCACCCCGCGCGGTCAGACCTGAGCAGCTTGCGCCTGCTGGGCTCGGTGGGCGAGCCCATCAACCCCGCCGCCTGGGAGTGGTATTACGAGCATGTCGGCGGCAAGCGCTGCCCCATCGTCGACACCTTCTGGCAGACCGAAACGGGCGGGCACATGATCACGCCGCTGCCCGGCGTGACGACGCTGGTGCCCGGCTCCTGCACGCTGCCCTTCCCGGGCATCACGGCCGCCATCGTCGACGAGACCGGCAACGACGTGCCCAACGGCCAGGGCGGCATCCTGGTCGTCAAGAAGCCGTGGCCCAGCATGATCCGCACGATCTGGGGCGACCCCGAGCGCTTCAAGAAGAGCTACTACCCGGCCGAGCTGAAGGGCTACTACCTGGCCGGCGACGGCGCCATCCGCGACGCCGAGACGGGCTACTTCACCATCACGGGCCGCATCGACGACGTGCTGAACGTGTCCGGCCACCGCATGGGCACGATGGAGATCGAGTCGGCGCTGGTCAGTTGCACCGAACTGGTGGCCGAGGCGGCCGTGGTGGGCCGGCCGGACGACACCACCGGCGAGGCCATCTGTGCCTTCGTCGTGCTCAAGCGTGCCCGCCCGACCGGCGACGAGGCCAAGGCCATCGCCAAGCAGCTGCGTGACCATGTCGCCAAGGAGATAGGCCCCATCGCCAAGCCCAAGGACATCCGCTTCGGCGACAACCTGCCCAAGACCCGCTCGGGCAAGATCATGCGGCGCCTGTTGAGGTCGGTGGCCAAAGGGGAGAGCGTCACGCAGGACACGTCGACGCTGGAGAACCCAGCCATCCTGGAACAGCTGGGCCAGGCCTACTGATCCTCGAATCGCCCACAGAAAAGGCCGCCCGTGGGCGGCCTTTGTTTTGGGTGGCTGGAATCAGCCGCGCTGACGGCGGCGGGCGATGAAGCCCATCAGGCCCATGCCGCCCAGCATCAGCGCATAGCTGCTCGGCTCCGGCACGGCGGTCACGTTGAGCGCCTGGTCCAGATGGATCTTCAGGAACTCGGTGTTGTCCGAGCCCAGGTTGCGGCCGCCGGTGCCGGGGTAGTTGTTGTCGTTGGCCACCAGCAGGGTGTGCGCGTCCAGGATGAGCACGCTCTCGATGGTCACGAACGGGAAGGTGAAGGCGGCGCTGCCGTCGCCATTCAGGTCGTTGGGGTCGGCAATGTCCATCAGGTTGACCACTTCGGTCTTGATGACGTTGCCGTTGCTGTCCACGTTGTTCAGGTCGATCTTGAAGATCTTCTTGAACGGCGTGCCGCTGGTAGCCGTGCCGCCGTTGCGCTCGATGACCAGGAACTCGTGGTCGTTGATGGCGGTCATGTCGCCGATGTTGGTGCCCAGCACGTCGAGCTTGTACTTCCACTGCTCGCCGGTGTAGGCCTCGGTGTTGACGTCGAAGGCGTTGATGCGCAGCGTCTTGGCAGCATCACCGGTGACCGAGCCTTCCAGCAGCGTGAAGAGGCGGTCGCCGCTCGGGTTGATGGCCATGCCTTCGAAGCCGCTGGAGCGGCCCAGCGTGGCGCTGATGGTGCCGTTCACGACGGCCTCGTTCTGCGGCGAGGCCACGCCCAGCATGCCGATCTCGCGGCGCTGCACTTCGCCCTTGGCGTTGGTCTTGACCAGGTAGGGGCCGAACTCGTCGCCGAACCACAGGTTGCCGTTCTTGTCCTTGCGGACGGACTCGATGTCCAGGTCGGCACCGGTCAGCAGGCGGCCGCTGCGGATGCTGGCATCGACCAGCGGGTTGGCGGCGCTGTTGTAGTAGCGGCTGTAGTCGGCCTGGACCTTGATGGATAGCAGGTTGTTCGGGTCGGACAGCGTGATGTAGCTGCCGGACGTGAAGCCGCCGAGCGCTGCGCCGCTGTTGTAGTTGGCAGCCGAGACGGTGCCGGTGCCGCCGGTGGCGGTCTTGAAGTCGGGCGTCACGGCGTAGATGCGCAGCAGCGTGTCGGCCGAGTTGTTCTGGGCGCCGAAGCCGTTGTCGGGCATGAAGTAGTAGCTGCCTGCCGTCGGGCCGGCCAGCACGGCCGAGAAGCCCTGCACCGGTTGCTTGTCCAGCAGCGGCAGCGGGTTGCCGCCAGCGCCACTGGCGAACTGGCCGGACGTCGGGCCGGTCGAGAAGGTGTTGGCGGGCATCAGCGCCCAGCCTTCCAGCGTGGCCGAGGCGGCCTGGGCGGTGCTGGCGCCGAACAGGGCGGCAAGGGTTGCCGCGAGCGCGGCGCGTTTCGGGAAGCGTGTGGTGTTCATGGGGGGGCGGCCGGTGAGGAGGCGCAGAACGGCCTGCGCGTCGGCGATTCTTCGCAGCGGCAGTGAAGCGCCCATGACGCGCGGCGGCGGATGCGCCGCACTTCGGCTCATGCCCGAAAAGCAAACAGGCCCCGCAGGGCCTGTTCTTCGTTCAGGGCGCCGAGGTCACTTGACCGTCAGCACCCACTTGGCCAGCGTTTCCGCTTCGGCCGGCGTGACCGCGTTGGGCGGCATCACCATGGCGCCCCAGACGCCGGAGCCGCCCTTCTGGATCTTCTCGGCCAGCTTCTTGTAGGCGTCCTTGTCCTTGGCGTACTTGGCGGCCACGTCCTTGTAGGACGGGCCCACGATCTTCTTGTCGACTGCATGGCAGGCCATGCAATTCTTCTTTTGCGCCAGCTCTTGGCTGGCGAAGGCGGTGACTGGGGCGATCAGCGCAAGGCCGAGCAGCAGGGCTTTCATGAGAACCTTTCGGGAGCGTTGGACTACAGTGAACGCAAAGATACCTCAAGGAGTTGACGCATGGCTTTCGTGTTGCTCGGCGTTCTGTTGATTGCGTTACGCCTGGGCGGGTGGGTGCAGTTTCACCGGGACGAGTTCTGGGCCTGGGCCATCGTGCTGTCGCCGTTCGGTCTGGCGGCTCTGTGGTGGTGGTTCGCCGACAGTTCCGGCCTGACCCAGAAGAAGGCCATGGACTCGCTGGACGCCAAGAAGGCCGCCCGTCGCGAGCAACTGATGGAAGGGTTGGGGCAGGCCAGGCCCGGCGCCAAGAAGAAGCGCTGACGGGCCCCTCGCCCAAGACCAGCCGGTTTGCGCGCAGCCGGGGGTGAACATTCACCGCGTTGATCCCTTCGGCCATGGCGCTGCGTCAGTACGGGCAGGCAAACCAATTGTTGGTGAGCCGCCAACTGACTCAAGGAGCCCGTCATGGCCACACTTTCCACCCCCACCGTCACCCTCGGCAGCACCACCGGCGACAAGCGCGACGTGACCGTCGCCGGCAAGATGATTTTTGATGCCGCTGATGTCGGCCGCACCTACCGCCTGGAGATCAAGCTCTACGGCGAGGACCTGGCCGGCGACAACCTGCCCGCAGAGGACAGCGCCGCCGACGATCTGATCAGCACCTACACCTGGCTGAGCGGCGGCGTGTTCCTGCGGCCTTACAAGTCCATCACCGTCGCGGCGGCCGGCACGCTCGACTACGCCGAGAAGCGCGCCATCGAGACTTCCAAGCTCGACGAGGACGCCGGCAAGGTCAAGGTCGGCATGGCCGACATCAACACGCCCGTCTTCATGCCCCGCGCCGACGAGGTCTATGCACAGGTCACGCTGGGCGTTGCGCCGGTCAGCAAGCGCTCGGCGACAGTTCAGGCCGGTATCGGGGTCTAAACGAAGCCGAGCGCGCCGAGAACGCCGCCACCCAGCACCATCCAGACGAGGCTCAGCCTCGTCTTCAACGTCAGCAGCACGGTGACGGCGATCAATGCCAGCGTGCCCAAGCGGTGGTCGTCGGCGCGCAGGAAGGGCAGGGCCAGCAGCCAGCCGGTGGCGATGATGAGCCCAAGCGTCAGCGGCATCATGCCGACCGAGAAGGCGCGCACGGCCATGTGCTCGCGGTTGGCGCGGGCCCAGCGCGTGGCGGTCAGCGTCAGCAGCGTCGACGGCAGCATGATGCCGGCCATGGCCGTCGCGGCCCCGGGCAGGCCGGCCACGTTCCAGCCCAGCACGGCGACGAAGAGGATGTTGGGCCCGGGCGCCGCCTGGGCCAGCGCGATGGACGTCGTGAACTCGGTCTCGTTCAGCCAGCCGGTCTGGGCGACGAGGAAGCGATGCATCTCGGGCACCGTCGTGATCGCGCCGCCGATGGACATCGGCGACAGCACGAGGAAGTGCAGGAAGAGGCTGCCGAAGTCGAACGGCACGGTCACCTGAGCTTCCGCCACGCCAGCAGCATGCCACCCCCGCCCACCACGGCCAGCACCGCGACCAGCGGCCAGCGCAACAGGCCGATCAGCATGAAGGCCGCGAACGCCAGTCCCAGGGCGGTCGCCCGGCCCATGGGGTTGTGTTTGAGCGCCGGCAGCAGCTTGATGCCGGTGGCCAACACCAGCCCCGCAGACACGGCACCCATGCCGCGCAGCGCATTGACGGCAAGCGGGTGCTGCGACAACTCGCCGTAGGCGGCGGCGAGGCCCAGCACGATGACGGCTGGCACCGACAGCATGCCCGCCAGCGCGGCAATGGCCCCGCGGGTGCCGAAGAAGCGGTCGCCGACCATCAGCGACAGGTTGACCACGTTGGGCCCTGGCAGCACCTGGGCCACGGCCAGCGTTTCGACGAACTCTTCCTTGCTCAGCCATTCCAGCCGCTCGACCAGCTCGCGCTGTGCCACTGCCAGCACACCGCCAAAGCCTTGTAGCGCCAGGCGCGTGAACGCAACAAAGAGTTCGGTCAGGGATTCAGGGCGGTTCACCGCACGACCTTCAGCGATGGACTTTCAAGGCTTCAGGATTGACGAGGTGGGTCGGCTGGGCCTTGATGAAGTTCAGCACATTGTCGAAGGCCGCGTCGAAGTAGAGCTCGTAGCTGTCCTGCTCCACATAGCCGATGTGAGGCGTGCAGACAGCGTTCTCCAGCCGCAGCAGCGGGTGGCCCTGCAGGATGGGCTCGCTCTCGAACACGTCGATGGCCGCCATGCCCGGCCGGCCGCGGTTGAGCGCTGACACCAGCGCGCCTTCCACCACCAGTTCGGCCCGCGAGGTGTTCACGAACAAGGCCGTGGGCCGCATGCGCGCCAGGTCCTCGGGCGTGACGATGCTGCGCGTGCCGTCGCACAGGCGCAGGTGAACGGAGATGACGTCGGACTCGGCGAAGAAGGCCTCGCGGCTGGGCGCGGCCTGGTAGCCGTCGGCCTCGGCCTTCAGGCGCGAGGCCTCGCTGCCCCAGACGCTGACCTGCATACCGAAGGCACGGCCGTAGCCGGCCACGAGCTGACCGATCCTGCCGTAGCCCCAGATGCCCAGCGTCTTGCCTCTCAACACCATGCCGACGCCGAAGTTGGCCGGCATGGAAGCCGCCTTCAGCCCCGCTTGCTGCCAGGCGCCGTGCTTGAGGTTGCCGATGTACTGCGGCAGCCGGCGCATGGAGGCCATGATCAGCGCCCAGGTCAGCTCGGCCGGTGCCACCGGGTTGCCTGCGCCCTCGGCGACGGCGATGCCCAGGCGCGTGCAGGCCTCCACGTCGATGTGGCTGCCGACGCGGCCGGTCTGCGAGATGAGCTTGAGCTTGGGTAATTTTTCGAGCAGTTGGCGCGGGAAGGCGGTGCGTTCGCGGATCAGCACCAGCACCTCTGCGTCGCGCAGGCGCACGGACAACTGGCCGATGCCCTTGACCGTGTTGGTGAACACCTTGGCGTTCAGGGGTTCCAACTTCGCCGCGCAGCGCAGCTTGCGCACGGCGTCTTGGTAGTCGTCCAGGATGATGACGTTCATAACGCGGTTCATTGTGCCGCGTGCGTCGTAGGGCTTAGAGGTGCATGGCTACCATCGCTTTCCCTCAAGGAGACAAAGCCCATGACCAAGATTTCCATGCATTCCGCCAGTGCGCCCGCCTTCGCCAAGATGCTGGGCAACATGCTGAACTGGCTGGAAGCCGCCAAGACCCATGCCGAGGCGAAGAAGTTCTCGACCGACGTCTACCTGACGCTGCGTCTGGCGCCCGACATGCTGCCGTTCACCAAGCAGATCCAGATCGCCAGCGACGCCGCCAAGGGCTGCGTGGCCCGCTTGTCCGGCCAGGAGGTTCCGAAGTACGAAGACAACGAAGCCACGCTGGACGACCTGGCCGAGCGCATCCGCAAGACGCGTGACTATGTGCTGTCGGTGCCCGCCGACGCGTTTGAAGGCAGCGAGGGCCGCGAGATCAGCATCCCGCGCCGCACGGGCGACCCGTTGAAGTTCGACGGATCGAGCTATCTGCAGCATTTCGCACTGCCCAACTTCTATTTCCACGCCACAACAACCTACGCGCTGCTGCGCCATGCCGGCGTGCCGCTGGGCAAGAGCGACTTCTTGGGCTGAGCGGGGACCTAGCAAGGCCACTGCGGCCTGTCCGACGCCTCGCGAGGGACGGCTGCCTGCATGCGGTCGGCAGCCTGATTCCCCAGTTTGAGGTTGCACAGGCGGGAAATGCTGCGCATTCCGCAGGCTATTCCCCCCGCCTGCCCAGCGGATGCGGCTTGAAAATCGGCAGACGATCCGCTCTTGCCGTTCGCCGCATGGACATGTCAACGCCTCCCACCGCCCAGCCTCAAGGTCTTGCCCTCGTCGAGCAATGGCTGGCGCTGGCGCGCAGCGGGCAATGGCCTCTGCCGCAGGTCATGGATGCCGCCTCCCGCCTGCAGCAGGCAGGTGCCGCCGACGCAGCCTGCCTGCTCTACCAGAACTGGGTCGCAGCCACTGACTCGCCGCTGCGCTACGTGGCCTGCTTCAACTGGGGCGCCATCCTGGGTGAACAGCGGCGCCATGCCGACGCCGAGGCCGTCTACCGCATGGCGCTGGCCATGGCGCCACATTTCGCGCAGGCCAGCCTCAACCTGGGTCATCAACTGGAACACCTGGGCCGCGTGGAAGAGGCGCTGACCGAATGGCGCATCGTCTACGAGAACCCCAACCCGGAAGGCCTGGGCACGGACGCACTGAGCCTGCGCCTGCACGCGCTGAACAACGCCGCCCGCCTGCTGGAGCAGGAGAAGCGCTACGACGAGGCCGAGGCGCTGATGGTGCGCTCTCTGGAGCTGGACCCGCGCCAGAGCGACGTGGCCCAGCATTACGTGCACATCCGCCAGAAGCAATGCGCCTGGCCGGTCTACCAGACCGTGGGTGAGGTCACGCACAACCACCTGCTGATGAGCACCTCGTTGCTGGGCATGCTGGACGAGAGCGACGACCCCGCGCTGCAGCTGCTCACGTCCCAACGCTTCGTGTACGAGAAGGTCGCCAAGGTCACCAGCGCGCCGCTGCACAAGGGCCGCCAGCGCGAGGGCAAGGTCAAGATCGGCTACCTGTCCGGCGACCTGCACATGCACGCCGTGGGGCTGCTGTCGGCCGAGCTGTACGAACTGCACGACAAGAAGAAATTTGAAGTCCATGCCTTCAGCTGGAGCCGCGAGGACGGCACGCCGCTGCGCGCCCGCCTGAAGGCGGCGATGGACAGCTACACCCCGCTGCACGGCGTGGGCGACAAGCGCGCCGCCGAGCTGATCGCCGAGGCCGGCATCGACGTGCTGGTGGACCTGCAAGGCCTGACCAGCGGCGCTCGCCCGGGCATCCTGGCCCATCGCGGCGCGCCCATCCAGGTGAGCTACCTGGGCCTGCCGGCCACATCGGCGCTGCCGGGTGTGGACTGGATCCTGGCCGACCGCTTCGTGATGCCGCCCGAGTCGCTGCCGTACTACACCGAGAAGCCCATCTATCTGCCGCACTGCTACCAGGTCAGCGACCGCAAGCGCGTGGGCAGCCAGGCGCCGACCCGCACCGAGGCCGGCCTGCCGGAGGACGGCTTCGTCTTCTGCGCCTTCAACAACAACCACAAGATGAGCGAGCAGGTCTGGCGCTGCTGGATGCGTGTGCTGCGTCAGGTGGAAGGCAGCGTGCTCTGGCTGCTGGCCGACAACCCGTTTGCCCAGGCCAACCTGACAAGCGTTGCGGTGGAAGAGGGCATTGCCCCCGAGCGCCTCGTCTTCGCGCCGCGCGCTCAGCCGGCCGACTACCTGGCCCGGTTCACGCTGGCCGATCTGTTCCTGGACACCTTTCCCTACAACGCCGGCACGACCGCCAGCGACTGCCTGTGGATGGGCACGCCCATCCTGACGCGCTCGGGCAAGACCTATATCTCGCGCATGGCCGGCAGCTTGCTGACGGCCGTGGGCCTGCCCGACCTGATCACGACGACGATTGAGGAATATGAGCAGCGCGCGGTGCAGATCGGCCGGCAGCCCGCGCGTGCGGCGTCCTACAAGCGTTATCTGAAAGAACACGGCCATAGCTCGCCGCTGTTTGACATCCCTGCCACAGTGCGCCATATAGAGCTTGAGTTCGAGCGCCTCGCCCTTGAGGCTCGAGCCAAATCCTGATGTCACGCCAGCACGACCCCTTTTTCGACGGCCAAGCGCAGGCGCCGGGCCTGCGCCTGGCCGCCAATGGGGAGCCGCCGGCCGCACCCGATCCGCTTCAAAACCTTGCCGACCAGCCCGCCGGTGACCCGCTGCTGCAGGCGCTGGCCTGGCTGACCCGCCACCACGGCAAGCCGCGCTCGCCCGAGTCGCTGCGCGCCGGTGTGCCGCTGGAGGGGCCATTGGCACCCGACGGCGCCATCCGCGTCATGCGCGAGGCGGGCTACAACGCCGGCCTGTTGCGCAAATCCATCGACGACATCCACTCGCTGCTGCTGCCTGCCGTGCTGCTGCTCAATGGCGGCGACGCCTGCGTGCTGGTGCGCCGGCTGGATGACCCATCCGCCGTCGCCGCCGGTGCCTGCCGCTACGAGGTAGTCTTCCCCGGTCCCGAGGCGGCCGCCGTGCCGGCCACGACGGCCGAGCTGGAGCCCGAGTACGGTGGCTTCATGCTGGCCGTGTCGCCGCTGGAGACCGGGCAGTCCCCGCGCGCCGAGTCGCCGCTGCTGAAGATGGGCGACAAGGGCCTGTCCGCGCACTGGCTGTGGGGCACGCTCAAGCGCTTCACGCCTTACTACCGCGCTTCCATGGTGGCGGCGCTGCTGTCCAACGTGCTGATGCTGGTGTCCGGACTGGTCACCTCGGTCATCTACGACAAGGTCATCCCGCACCAGGCCATGGTCACGCTGTGGACGCTGGCCGTGGGCGCCGGCGTGGCGCTGCTGTTCGACCTGTTCGCCAAGCAGTTGCGCGCCCACCTCATTGACCTGGCGGGCCGCAAGGCCGACCTCATCATCGGCGCCAAGCTCTACCGCCAGACGCTGGGCGTGCGCATGGAGCACAAGCCCGCCTCGGCCGGTTCCTATGCCCACTACCTGGCCCAGGTGGAGATGGTGCGCGAGTTCTTCACCAGCGCCACGCTGTCGGCGCTGTCGGACCTGCCCTTCCTGTTCATCTTCATCGGCATGACGTTTGTCATCGGTGGGCCGTTGGGCTGGGTGCTGGTGCTGGCGGCGCCGGTCATCATGTGCATGTCCTGGGCCATGCAGGGCGCGATGCGCCGGGCGATGAGCACCAACATGCAGGAGACGGCCGACCTGCACGGCACGCTGGTCGAGTCCCTCGAAGGCCTGGAAGACTTGAAGACCTCGGGCGCCGAAGGCCGTTTCCTGCGCCGTTACGAGCACACGACGGCCATCGTCGCCGAGAGCGCACTGACCTCGCGCGCGCTGTCCAGCTGGAGCATGAACCTGTCCAGCACCATGCAGCAGGCGGTCAACCTGATCCTGCTGGTCTGGGGTGTCTATCTCATCCATGACGGCCAGATCACGGCCGGCGCGCTGATCGGCTCGGTGATGTTCGCCAGCCGCGCCATTGCGCCGTTGGGCAGCCTGGTGAGCCTGGCCACCCGCTACCAGGGCGCGCGTGCGGCCATGCTGTCGCTCAACGAGATGATGGCCGCGCCGGTAGAGCGCGACCCCTCGCGCAACTACGTGCCGCTGGCAAACGTGACCGGCAAGATCGGCCTGCACGACGTGGGCTTCTCTTACCCGGCTGCCGCCACCTCGCACAGCCAGACCACGGGCGAAGCCGTCTCGCCCAAGGTGCTGCGCAACGCGACCATGCGGCTGGAAGCCGGCGAGCGCATCGCCATCCTCGGCCGCATCGGCAGCGGCAAGTCCACCATCCTGCGGCTGTTGGGCGGGCTGTATCAGCCGACTGAGGGCATGGTCGAGGTCGACGGCCTGGACCTTCGCCAGGTCGACCCGGCCGAGTTCCGCGCCCGCGTCGGTTTCGTCAGCCAGGAGCCACGCCTGTTCCTGGGCACGCTGCGCGACAACGTGCTGATGGGCCGCGCCCACCTGGACGCCGGTCGCCTCGTCGAGGTGGCCAAGCTGACCGGTCTGGACCGCGTGGTCTCCGGCCACCCGATGGGCTGGGACCTGCCCGTGGGCGAGATGGGCCAACTGCTGTCGGGCGGCCAGCGCCAGCTCGTCGCGCTGGCTCGCGCGCTGGTCACCAAGCCGCAGATCCTGCTGATGGACGAGCCCACCAGCTCGATGGACGCGCAGAGCGAGATGGCCTTCCTGCGCCAGCTGCGCGATGCGGCCGGTACCGCGACGCTGGTGGTCGTGACCCACCGCCCGGCCGTGCTTGAGCTGGTGCAACGCATCGTCGTCGTCGACAGCGGCCGCATCGTCATGGACGGCCCGCGCGACCAGGTGCTGGCCGCTCTGTCCGGCGTGCGCCCGGCCGCCGCGCCCGGTGCACAGGGCGGTGAGGGCGTGCACATGCACCCGTCCGCCCAGCCTGTGCAGCGTTCCGCTTCCGTATGAGTTCGCTGACCAAGGAGGAAGGCCTGTTCGTCAGCGCCATGCATGCGGCGCAGATCGACGAGCCGCTGCCGCGTGCGACCTGGGCGCTCTACCTGCTGTGCATCGCGCTGACAGTGGCCATCGCGTGGTCGGCGGTGGCGCATGTGGACGAGATCACGCGCAGCGATGGGCGCATCGTGCCGGACGGGCGCGAGCAGGTCATCGCCAGCCTGGATGCCGGCATCCTGCGCGAGCTCAAGGTGCGCGAAGGCCAGGAGGTGCAGGCCGGCCAGGAGCTGGCTTACCTGGACCCGACGCGCGTCGAAGCCCAGCAGGCCGAGGGCCAGGTCAAGCTGCAGGCGCTGCGCGCCGGCGCCGCGCGGCTGACGGCCGAGGCCAATGGCCGCGCCACCATCACCTGGCCCGAGGGCGTCGACCCCAAGGCACGTTACGCCCAGGCCGAGACCGAGTCCTTCGAGGCGCGCAAGCGCCTGCTGGACGAAGCCATCTCCGCCATCAACCGCAGCCTGGGTCTGATCTCCAAGGAGCTCAAGCTCGCGCAGGACATGTCCAAGAGCGGGCTGATGAGCGACGTGGAGGTGATGCGGCTGAACCGACAGGTCAACGAGATCCAGCAGCAGCGCACCGAGCGCCTGTCGCGCTACCGCCAGGAGGCCAGCCAGGAGCTGGTGCGCGTGCAGAGTGAACTGGCTCAGGCCGACGAGCAGATGGTGGTGCGCCAGGACGCGCTGACACGCACGGTGCTGAAGTCGCCGGTGCACGGCGTCGTCAAGTCGGTCAAGATCAGCACGACGGGCGGCATCGTCGGCAGCGGAGCGCCCATCATGGAGATCGCGCCCATCGGGCCACAGGTGCTGGTGCAGGCCAAGATCAAGCCCAAGGACATCGGCTTCATCCGCCTGGGCCAGACGGCCGAGGTCAAGCTGGCCGGCTATGACTTCAATACCTATGGCGGCCTGGAAGGCAAGGTCACCTACATCAGCCCCGACGCCGTCAACGCCGAGGGTGACAAGACCGGCGAGGGCCACTACCGCGTCATCGTCACCGCGGACCGCAACAACCTCAAGTACAAGGGCGAGAAGCTGCCGGTCATCCCGGGCATGACAGCGGTCGTCGAGATCAAGACCGGCGAGCGTTCGGTGCTGAGCTATCTGCTGCGGCCGATGATGAAGTCGCAGGAAGCGCTACGGGAGAGATAGGCGCCCCTAGCCCAGTCTCGCCTGCTGAACGCGGCGTGCCTGGTCGGTCTTGCAGACCGCGCAGCCGACAGAGCGGCAGCTCTTCGGCAGGCACGACAAGTCCTCAGGACTTGCCGTGTCCAGCCTCAGCCCCCGAGGGGACGGCGATGCTCGCGGCGTTGAGCCGCTCGCACATCGCCAACCTGGCCGGCTTGGGAGCGGCCCGGCGCTCGGCCCGAGAGAATCCTGAGCCGCCGTTGAGAGCGCTGAACAAGGGCGCGCGCAGCCCCGCTTTTCCGGGCTTTGAGTGCGAGGGCTGAATGGTCTAGTGATGGGGCCATGCTGTACCCCATCCGTCTTCTCCTCCTGCTCGGCTTTGCCACCTTCGGCTCGTTTGCGGCAGCGCAGTCGCGGCCGCCCAAGAAGGCCGCACCGCCGCCGCCTGCGCCCGTTGTCGAGGCGCCTGCCTCGCAGGGCCGCTGCAACGAGGACGACGCCGGTCTGTCGCGCCTGGGCCGCGACATGAGTGCGCTGGAGACCAACAACACCGACCCGCGCGCCGCGCTGCAGTCCCTGATCGACACGACGCTGTCGCGCAGCAAGGCGCTGGGTGCCGTGCGGCTGCTGGCCGAGGCCGCCCGCTACGACGTCGAGGAAACCCGCGCGCTGGGCCTGCCGACGGCCTCGCTCACCATCGGCGGCACGGGCTATAACCGCACCGTCGGCGGCAACGGCGCCGGCCGGGGCGGCCAGCTCAGCACGACGCTGAGCGCCGGCATGCCGCTGTGGGATTTCGGCCGCGTGGCCAAACTGACCGAGTGGCGCAAGGAACTGGCTGAAGTGGCCGCGCAAGGCCAGCGCAGCGCCGAGGAACAGCTGGCGTTGAACGTCGTCACGCTGGCGCTGGATCGCAGCCGCTACGTACTGCAGGGCCAGGTCTACACCCAGTACGTGCGCAAGATGGCTTGCCTGGTGGATGCGCTGGAGATCATCACCAAGGCCGACCGCGGCCGCGCCAGCGAACTGGTGCAGGCGCAGAAGAGCTTGCAGCAGGCCGACCTGTCGCTGGAGCAGACCATGTCCGGCCTGCGCCAGACCGAGGTCCGCATGCGTCGCCTGGTGGGCGAGCCGTTGCCGCCCAGCATCGGCATGTCGGCCACGCTGTCGGTGCTGCCCGACCTGGCGCAGATGGAGACAGACATCATGCTCGGCCCCGACGTGGCCCAGGCCGAGGCGCAGGCGCGCTCGCAGCGCAACTTTGCCGAGTCCGTCATCGCCGGCCAAAAGCCCACCGTCAACCTGACCGGCAACGCCAGCGCGCAGTTCCGTTCCAGCAACATGCCGGGTGAGACGCGCTCCACCGACATCGGCGCCGGCGTGTCCGTCACCATCCCCATCCTGCAGCCGGGCGCCCATGCCCAGGCGAGTGCCGCCGTGCATCGCTACCGCGCCACGGTGTTGCAGCGCGACGAAGCCATCGAGGCCAAGCGCTACCGGCTGCTGGAAATGCACGAGATCGGCACGTCCACGCTGGACCGGGGCCGGCGCATCGTCGAGATCCTGCGCAACAGCGACCGCGTGCGTGCCTCCACGCTGCAGCAGTGGCAGCAGCTGGGCCGCCGCTCGCTGTTCGACGTGATGGCCGCAGAGGGCGACTACTATTCCATGCGGGTCGCCCATGTGAACGCGATGTTCGACGCCCAGCAGATCGTGGCGCTGATCTGGAGCATGGGCCGTGGCGTTGCCACGCCGCTGCGCTAACCCCCCCCATTCATCGACAGCCGCATGAGCGCATTCCTCGTTGTTGCCCACAGTTCCGGTCTTGGCGGCGCGGAGGCGGCGCTGCAGCGCCTGCTGCTGAACCTGCGCAGTCTCGGCCACCAGCCCGTTGTGCTGTTGCCCGCCAATGAAGGCGGCTTCACCGACTGGTGCCGCGCGCACGCGTTCGAAGGCCTGGTGTTGCCCATGCAGCAGGCCCTGCCCAATGCCACGGCTGCCTGCCTGCAGGTGTCGCTGCAGGGGCTGGAAGGGGTTGCCGAGCAGCTGCGCGCGCGCGGCTTTGTGGGCGTCATCACCAACACGTCGGTGATGCTGCAGGGCGTGCGCCTGGCTGAGCTGCTGGGCCTGCCGCACATCGCCTGGGTGCATGAGCTGGTCGACGACTCGTCCGAAGTTCGCAGCACCGGCATTCCCTCGGCTGACTATCTGCGCCTCGTTGGCGCCGCGTCCGACCAC
>Ga0187843_10000896_pt1 | contig 19542 bp, 11 predicted proteins | sample SpaLakP09_SKY_43_FD_134516 | JGI IMG/M metagenome (GOLD analysis project Ga0187843, IMG submission 134516) | Oligotrophic lake water microbial communities from Sparkling Lake, Wisconsin, USA - SP09_SKY_43 | ecosystem: Environmental > Aquatic > Freshwater > Lake | place: USA: Sparkling Lake...
CAGATTGGCCAGCAGCGGGCTGCTGATGCCGGTCCAGAGCGGGATCCACTCGGCAAAGCGCGCCATCGCCAGGGCCGCGAACAGCACCATGGCGCCCTGCGCGAAATTGAACACGCCCGAGGCCTTGTAGATCAGCACAAAGCCCAGTGCGATGAGCGAATACAGCATGCCTGTCATCAGGCCGCCGAAGATTGTTTCAATGACGAATCCCATCACGACTCCATCTCAATGTGAGGTGCCCAAATAGGCGCGGATCACGTCTTCGTTCTGGCGCACCTCGGCGGGCGCGCCATCGCCGATCTTCTTGCCGTAGTCGAGCACCACGACGCGGTCGCTGATGTCCATGACCACGCCCATGTCGTGCTCGATCAGCACGATGGTGGTGCCGAACTCGGCGTTGACGTCGAGGATGAAGCGGCACATGTCCTGCTTCTCCTCCACATTCATGCCGGCCATGGGCTCGTCCAGCAGCAGCACCTGCGGCTCCATGGCCAGGGCACGGCCCAGGTCCACGCGCTTTTGCAGGCCGTAAGGCAAGCGGCCGACCGGGGTCTTGCGGTAGGCCTGGATCTCAAGGAAATCGATGATGCGCTCGACCTTCTCGCGCTGCGCGATCTCCTCACGCTCCGCCGCGCCCCAGCGCAGGGCTTGCTGGAGCAGATTGCAGCGCATGTGCAGGCTGCGGCCGGTCATGATGTTGTCCAGCACGCTCATGCCCTTGAACAGGGCCAGGTTCTGGAAGGTGCGGGCCACGCCCATCTCGGCCACCTGACGCGAGCTCATGTGCTTGAAAGTCTTGCCGCGAAAGCTGATCTGCCCCTGCTGCGGCTGGTAGACCCCATTGATGCAGTTGAGCATGGAGCTCTTGCCCGCACCGTTGGGGCCGATGATGGAGCGGATCTCATGCTCGCGCACATCGAAGCTGATGTCGGTCAGCGCTTTCACGCCGCCAAAGCTCAGCGAGATATTGCGCACCTCAAGGATGACATCACCGATCTTCTTGACCGCGGTGTTGTCGCCGGGAATGCTGATGTCGTTTGGGTCCATCGGGCTGCTGCTGCTCATCATCATCAGGCGGCGCTCCTCACGGCCGCAAAGGTCTGGGCATCATTGATGCGCAGATCGGCGGCCACCTTGCCGCTGCGTCCGTCCTCGAACTTGACGGCGGTTTCGATGTACTGCGAACTGCGGCCGGCATACAGTGCCTCGATCAGCACCGCGTACTTCTCGGCAATGGCGCCACGCCGCACCTTGCGGGTGCGGGTCAGCTCGCCGTCGTCGGCATCGAGCTCCTTGTGCAGGATCAGGAAGCGGCTGATCTGGCTGCCGGCCAGCAGCGCATCCTGGGCCAGGTCGGCATTGACCTGTTGCACGCAGTCGCGGATCAGCTCGTAAACCTCGGGCTTCTGCGCCAGATCGGTGTAGCCGGCATAAGGCAGATTGCGGCGCTCGGCCCAGTTGCCCACGGCGTCGAAATCGATGTTGATGAAGGCGCAGACGCGGTCGCGGCCGTCACCAAAGGCCACGGCCTCCTTGATGTGGGCAAAGAACTTGAGCTTGTTCTCCACATACTTGGGCGCAAACATGGCGCCATCAAAGGCCCCGCCCCGGAGCCGCCCCACGTCCTTGGCCCGGTCGATGATCTTCAGATGGCCGTGGGCATCGATGAAGCCGGCGTCACCGGTGTGGTACCAGCCCTCGGGCGTCAGAACCTCGGCCGTGGCCGCTTCGTTCTTGTAGTAGCCCTTGAGCAGGCCCGGCGACTTGACCAGGATTTCGCCGCTCTCGGCCAGCTTGATCTCGACCCCTTCGATGGGCACACCCACGGTGTCGGCACGCGCCTCATGGTCGGGCTGCAGGCAGACGAAGACGGCGGTCTCGGTCGAGCCGTAGAGCTGCTTCAAATTGATGCCGATGCTGCGGTAGAAGCTGAAGAGATCGGGGCCGATGGCCTCGCCCGCGGTGTAGGCCACGCGCACCCGCGAGAGGCCCAGGCTATTGCGCAAAGGCCCGTAGATCAGCAAGTCGCCTAACTGGTATTTCAGTCGGTCCAGGGCGCCGACCGGCCGGCCATCCATCAGCGCCGGGCCGACCCGCCGCGCCAGGGCCATGCAGCGGGCGAACAACCAGCGCTTGGGTCTTGATGCGTCTTCCATGCGGATCATCACGCTGGTCAGCAAGCCCTCGAACACCCGCGGCGGCGCGAAGTAATAGCTCGGGCCGATCTCCTTGAGATCGATGCTGACCGTGCTGGTCGACTCGGGGCAATTGACCACATAGCCGCAAGCCAGCCACTGGGCATAGCTGAAGATGTTCTGGCCGATCCAGGCCGGCGGCAGGTAGGCCAGCACTTCTTCCTCATGGCTTAGGCGGTCGAAACGCGCGCCAGCCTGGGCACGATCGATCAGGCTGGCATGGGTGTGGACCACGCCCTTGGGATTGCCCGTGGTGCCCGAGGTGAAGAACATGGCCGCCACATCGCTGCTCAGGCCTTGTGTGACCTCGGCGGCAAAGAAGCCGGGGCGAGCCAGGGCATCGTGGCGGCCGCGCTCGCAGAGCTCGTCGAGCGAGCGCAGGCCCATCTCCTGGTAGCTGCGCAGGCCGCGCGGATCGTCAAACCAGATGTGGCGCAGTTGCGGGCAGTGCTCGCGCAGCTCCAGCATCTTGTCCACCTGCTCCTGGTCCTCGACCACGGCAAAGGCGACCTCGGCGTTGTTGACCGGGAAGACAAACTCGGCCGCCACCGCATCCTGGTACAGCGGCACGGGGATGGCCCCGAGCGACTGGGCCGCCAGCATGGCCGCTGACAGGCGCGGCCGGTTCTCCCCCACCACGATCAGATGCTGGCAGCGCCGCAGGCCAGCAAGCGCCAGCCCATGGGCCAGCTCACGCACCAGCACGGCCAGCTGCGACCAGCTCAGGGTCTGCCAGATCCCGTATTCCTTTTCACGCAGAGCCGGCGCATCGGGGCGCTCGGCGGCATGGGCCAGCAAGAGGCGAGGGAATGTCGCATCCACGTGTTGTCTCCTGTGTCGTGCATGCAAGGCCCGCGAGAAGCGGTGCTGCCGACATCTGTTGCCTGCATGGTAGGCCGTCACTTTGACGCTGTGTTGTCGTTGTAACGACAATTCAAGGGACTCCCCCGCCGGTACTTTCCCGGGGGTGGCCTGTAAGCGCTGCGTCATCTTGGGCGGTGGACACTGCCGTATGAATTCAGCGTCAGGGATGCGCTCCGCGAGCAGCGGGGCCCATCCACCGTCCAGCCCCAGCATCCCCTTGCGTCAACGCGCCCGCTCGGCCACGGCGGCCGAGTTGGCTGCCATCCCCTGGCTGGATCTCTTGGACGAAGCGCAGCGCGAGCGCGCCGTGCAGCAGCTGCAAGTGGCCGAGGCCGATGTCGGCGAGCGCGTCTGCCGCATCGGCCGGCCGGCGACCTTCTGGTTCGGCGTGGTCGATGGCCTGCTCAAGATGAGCAATGACGACTCCAGCGGACAAGCCATCACCTTCACCGGCGTGCCGCCGGGCGGCTGGTTTGGCGAGGGCACCCTGCTCAAGCGCGAAAGCTACCGCTACAACATCCAGGCCCTGCGGCGCAGCGTGGTGGCCGGCCTGCCGATCGAGGCGTTTCATGAGCTGCTGGAGGGCAGCATCCCCTTCAACCGCTTCATGCTCAATCAGCTGAACGAGCGCCTGGGCCAGTTCATCGCCGCGCGCGAAATCGACCGCATCAGCGACCCCGAGCTGCGCGTCGCCCGCAACCTGGCCGCCCTCTTCCACCCCCAGCTCTACCCCGGCGTGGGCAGCCTGCTGCGCATCACCCAGCAAGAGCTGGGCTACCTGGTCGGCCTGTCCCGCCAGCGCGTCAACCTGGCCCTGCACACCTTGGCAGGCCATGGCCTGATCCGCATCGAATACGGCGGCCTGCGGGTGCTGGACCTGCAGGGTTTGAGGCGGTTTCCGCTGCTGAGCACCGGCTGAGGCCCGGGACGAGAAGCGGTTGGAGTTTCAAGCCAGCCGGGCACGGCGCGGCGAGCCCCGCAACAAACTCAGCGCCGCTTGGCTTGAAACTGCTCGTCCACGATCAACTCTTTCGTACCGGGCGGCAGCACCTGGAGTGATTTCAGGAACTCGATCAAGGCGTCCTGGTCGGCCTTGGAAGCCGCCTGAAAGACCTGCCGAGAAGCCAGGGCTTCGCCCGCATGCCCCATCACCGCCTGACGCATGGTGGTGTAAAGGCCGTGGTGGAAATAGGGGCCTGAGTTGGCCACACCCCAGAGGCGCCGGGTGAGGAAACGTCGATTGCCGCCGAGGAACTTGGGCGCCCACACGGGCCAGTTCATGTCCAGGCTTTCTTGAACCATCTCGTCATTGGGATCGGAAATGTCGTGCAACTTCAGGTCGGTGTAGGCCGGCACCCACAGCACATCGTCTTGCGGATGAGCCGGCTTGAGACGCGGTTGAGGCAGGCTGTCGTCGTTCAAGGCCACGCGAACTGCCTTGGCATCGCCCGCCTTCATATTGCCGGGCGGGTTGAAGGGGCCGGGCTCCACAAAGGTCCAGCTCTGGCGACTCAAGGGCAAGCTGGGCGTGTGGCAGGACGCGCAGGCAAACTGATGGTTGAACAAAGCTTGGCCACGGGCGATGGCCTGCTCGATCTCCGGCTTGTTCGGGATGACCTGGCCCGGCACCGCCATCACTGCCTGGAACAAGGTCGCCGCGGTGACATCCGCTCGCGTCAGCTCGTTGCTGTAACCATCGCCATCCGGATCGGTGTTGGCACCGAATCGCTCGATGGTCTGGATACCATGGTGGTGGTTGAAGGAGGTGTTGGTGAAGTCACGCAGCGAGACCGAATTGCCCGCCTGGTGCCAAGGCCGGATGACCAGGGTCGGTGGATCCAGCGGTGTGGCAGTGATCAAGCTCAAGCGCGGCAAGCCTTGAACCTCGCGCACGTCCCACAGTCCGTCTTCCTTGCGCGTCAGGCGTCCAAAGCTGACACCCTTGCTGATCAGCAGACGGGTCTCGCCGCGCTTCATGCTGTCGCGGATGCGCTGCAGATCGGTGGTCATCTCCCGCGCCAGCATTTCCACATAGCCTGAGCCAAACAGGCCCGGCGTGTGGCGGGAGTTGCCCACGCTGGACAGCGTGACGGGCTCGCCCTTCTCATCCAGGGCGCCGCGGGTGGGCGTGGTGTCGTTGCGGTCAAAAGTCACCGCATCGAAGCGCTGGCCCAAGACGAAGACGTTGGTGACGAAATCGCCGCTACCTCCCGCCACACCGTAGGGCTGGTTGTGGCATCCCATGCAGGAATTGGCATCGGGCCCGGAGATGCGATTGAAGCCGCGGGCTCCGGTCAGGCTGAGTGTAGGGTCCGACAGTCCCCGCCCATTGCCCTTGGTGCGCGGGCGCCCGCCGCCCTCCTCTGTCGTCCAGTTGGCGGAGAACACGCGCCGCCCATGCTCAAGGAGTGCAGGCAGCGCAACCTTGAATTCTTCATCGTCTTGCAGATGCTGAGCCAGACCGAGCTCATTGCCAATGCCAGATTGCAAGCGCGAGGCATCGATCAAGCTGACCGCTCCACAGGCCAAGGAGCACAAGGCCAGGATCGAAACCGGCAACAACCATGGACGTGCACGAAAACGCTTCATAAAACCCTTGAATTCGCTTTCTCAGTGAGCCGAAGCTCGCACGGCGCAACAGCGGCAGCGCGAGCTTCCCCTGGGATCAATTGCTCTTGGGCAGGACGTCTGGCGAGACCAGCTCGACATTCAGCAGCTGCGCCTGATTCAAGGCGCCGGCGTTGGCACTGCTGCTGCCGCGCGCCAGCAGAACGCCTTGGCGCCAGACCTCCACCATCAATCCGCCCGCAGGCACACCGGAGAGGGAAAAGCGGCCCTGCGGATCGGTGTTGGTCATGCCGCGGTAGCTGGGCAAGGTCGAGGAGTACACGCGCACCTCGGCGTTGGCAAGGTCCGAGGCCGCCAACACCCGCGCCGCCGCAGGACGCGCAGCACCGGCACTGGCCACGCTGCTGGCACGCAGCTGCGTGGGCGCACTCACCGTGAGCGCCGTCTGCGCTGCGGCGCCACCGTTCAAGGTGGAAGCCAATGCAGGCGCAGCCGGCAGGATGGTGTTGACGCGATAGCCGCCTTGTGCCGTGGGGGTGAAGACGATGAACGCGCGGTCCAGATCGAACAAGCTGGTCGTGGTGAAGTACTCATACACCGCCGTGCCGGCCGGGATCTCAAGGCTCGGGGTGGCACTGAAATCCACCTGCTGGAAAGGTGAGTTCGGCCCCGGGGTCAGTCCGGTGATGGCGCCAGTGCTGAGCGCGGTGAGGCCCTGGTAAGCAAAGATGATGCGGCCGTCGCGGAACAGCTGAATCTGCAGCGTGTTGCTGCCACCCTGGCTGTAGTGACGCGTGCGATCGTAGGTCACGACAAAGCGATCCGGCAGCTGATCATTGATCAGGACACCGCCGCCGCCGATCAGGTCATCGAAGAAGGCCGAAATGCGCTTGCGATTGCTGAAGGCGGGCACGTCCTCGGTGTAGGTGTTGTCACCCGAATCGAAGGTGATGTAGCCGTTCGAACCTACGTACGCAACCGTTTGATTGACGCCGTAGAACGGGAAGGTGAAGGGCAAGGTGCGAGCGGTGTTGCAATCGTCACAGGTGGTCCACAAGGTGCCGTAGTTGGTTTCGAACCTGGCTTCGATCAGGGTGATGGCGCCCACATCGGTGGTGCCGGCCACCACCGGCGCGATGGCCTGAGAGGAGCCCTGGCGCGGCAGACCTGTGGCAGGCGTGAACTCGGCCTGAATGATCAGGCTGCCCAACACAGTGGGCACACCGATGATCTGGAAGCGGCCATCGGCATCGGTGTTGGCGGTTCGCCCGCCGGGCGCGGTAATCCGTGCACCTTGTACCGGCAAGCCTTGCACATCCAAAACCTGGCCGATCACGCGGGTCAGAGGGTCGGGCGCCACCTGCACTTGCACAGAAGGCGCGCTGCCCTCATTGCCACCGAGGTCGCGCGCGACCGCGCCCAGAGTCAGGCTGTTGACCCCAGTCGGCACCGTCAGGGTGTACTGGTATGGGGCGCTGGTACTGGTGAAGACGGTTTGGTCATCGACACTGAAGCGCACCGCCGTGACCGTGATGTCGTCTTGCGCATCCACCGCCACCGTCAAAGGCGCGCCCTCATAGACCAGGCTGCCCGGGGCCGGCGACGTGATGGCTGCCGTGGGTGGCACCCCTGCCAAGTCAACCCGCGGTTGATACTGGCCGATGTAGAGGCGGCTGTCACCGCTGCTGCCTCCGCGTGCGGAACCACCACGATCTCCGACGAGGTAGATGAAGCTGTCGTCCACCGCGATATTGGTGCCGTTGTCGTCTCGGGCGGTGAAGTTGAGGATGGCACGAGGCGCCAGGGCCTGCGGGTTCGAAATGTCCACAATGGGCACCCCGTTGACGAAATAGACGTCAGCACCCAGCGCAAAGTTGCCCGACAGCACCACGTTGTTCAGCAAACCGCCCAAGTTCTGCGGCGTGCGCGAGCGCACCACCGGAGCGGCGAGATTGCTGATGTCCACAGAGGTCATGCTGTTCGCGTAGTCGGCCACAAAGGCCGCGTTGCCGCGCAGGGCCACACCGCGGGCTTCGCCCGTCGCTGCAGTGCCACGCAGCACAGGCGCTGAGAGGTTGCTCACGTCCACCAGCTTGAGCCCGGCACCTCCGGCTGCCACTGCGGCCAAGTTACGCGTCGGGTCCAACTCGAGATTCCAGGCGGTCCCTCCCAGATTGATCGCCCCGGCCTGAATCATGGCGCCTGGGTTGGCCACGCTGACGATGTACAGGCTGCTGCCTGCGGCCACGTAGGCCGTGGTGCCCCGGACCTTGACGGCCATGGCATTGCCCACACCCGAGAACGTCCCCAGCAAACGTGGCGCAGTGGGCTGCGACACATTCACCACCTTCAGGCCGGCCGAAGTTGCCAGGTAGGCGATATTGCCGGCCAGCGTCACGTCATTTGCATTGCCCCCGACATTGAGCGCGGCCACGATGGCCGGGCTGCGCCGGTCGGCACTGAGGCTGACCACCTGCAAGCCCGCAGAGCCGGCGGCCACAAAGGCGAAGTCACTGTTCACAGCCACCGCGTTGGCATAGCCGGGGATGGGAATGAAGGAAAGCTGGGTTGGTGAGAAGTCCTGCACCACACCCTCGACCTGAGCGCTCTTGCCGTTGTTGCTGACCGTGATCTGGCAAGCGCCGGCCTGGCTGGCGTACACGCGACCGTCAGGCGAGCCAAAGTTGCAGCTGGCCACATTGCTGCTGGCATACGTGGTTTGCCGCTGCGCGCTGGTCAGGTTGATCTCAAAGCCATCAATCAGGGTGCCGGTGACGGTGAGTTGAACGCTGGCCGAGCCGGTGATGGAATTGACCACCAGCGTGAAGTTGCCCGGCGTGACGCGTAAGCTGCGCAGCGCCCCAGCCAAATTGAAGCTGCTGGCATCGGTGGGGTTGCTGCCGGTGGCCAGTTCGGTGCCATCTCGGATGCCGTCGCCGTCGGTATCGGCCACCCAGGGGTTGGTGCAAAAGCCTCGCGTGCACTTGAGCTCATCGCCGTCCGAGATGCCATCGCCGTCGCTGTCGGGATTGCGCGGATCGGTGCCCGCGCGGAACTCCTCCAGCGCATTCAGGCCATCGTGGTCCAAATCCAGCAAGGCATCGGCTGGATTGTTCGGATCTGTGCCGAGTCGAAGCTCTTCCTCGTCCGGGATGCCATCCCCGTCACTGTCGGCACCAGTGAATGCCACCCGCAGTTGCAACAGGCCTTGTGTACCTTCATTGCTGGCCTGCACCACCACCACACCGCTGCGAACCGCAGTCACCAATCCATCCGGACTGACCGTGGCAATGGCTGGATTGCTGACCACATAACTGGTGCCAGCACTGGACGCACTGATGTCGCTCTGCGCACCACCGTTGGGGAAAGTGGCGAGCACACGCAACTGGGCCGAGGCACCCACCGCGGGCAAGGTCGTGACCGACGCAGACACCTGCACGGACGTCGGAATCGGCGTGGTCGGGCCCAGGGTGATGGGCGGCAAATTCACCGAACCATTGGCCGGAATCGTGAAGGCCGCCGACTCGCCATAGGTCGTCACGCCACCATTCACACAAGTGGCTCGCGCCCGCACCGTACCGAAGTTGGCCGGGATATTGGGCAGCACCCAGGTTCCGTCGGCCTTGGCTTGCACATTGCGGTTGAGGACGCTGACGGTGCAGTTTTCGTTCAATTGATTCTGCGCATGAGCCGACGAGCTCAACAAAGAAAAACTCGTCGTCATGGACGCAATCACCAGCACCAGCTTCAGGCGTAGCGGTTTATCTTGCGAACCTCTCATTATTGCATCCACCAAGGTAAGAAGTTAATAACAAACCACAACTAGGCCACGCCCATTGCAACCACGTCAAAAATCACTCAGCACGCACCAGATTCGGTTAACGCGGCCGACCAAACACTCAGAATCAAACACCTGAACTTTCTGCTCACCCCGGGGTTTGGCTGCCAACTACATCCACCCTCACGCCATCAACCAGGCGAAAACCAACCGAGTCGAGTGACTTTGGATTGGACTCTGTTCTTGACAATCAGCGCATCGTATACAACCGCATACTTTTCGCTATTGCGATCCACCTCAAAATCCACAACAACCTCAAGTTCCGGATCATTCCTCGGATCAAACCAACTGCGTGCCAAAACATCTCCAGCAGAGCCTATTTTCAGCATCATCAATGACCGATCCTTTCTGCCGAAAGCGAGGTATCCATCGCCATCAGCAAAGATTCTGTATTTTGGTGCGACATCAAAACCACTGGCAAGAGCAGTACGCCAAGACACCGAAAGACGAGTTGTCAGTCCAACCGCCTCGATAACTTTGACACCTTCCGCACCTTCTTTCGCGAGCAGCACCGCCTTTGCGCCATCCAAGCTGCCGGCAAAGTCAAGTGGCTTGCCATCCAGATTGAGTTCTGCCTCGACTTTCCATTCCGAACTGATTCGAACAATCTTTGAAACGCTGACGTCGCCAGTCAGACTTTCGATCAGCAAATCCATGCCCCCATCGGACCTCTCTAAGACTCCAACGACTGAGCCAACGTGAGCATCTTCCAAGTAGCTGCGCTTTATTTTTCCAAACTCATCGAGTTGATAAACTGCCGCACGAGTACCTTGGCTTCCACCGAAATAGTAAGCACCCGATTTCGAGACGGCAAAAGAACCAATTTCAAATCGCGAAAAATCCCCAGACAATTCAACCGGAGGGTTCCCTCCGCGCTGCATGTACAAGACACCGCCCCTGGTATGAAAAAGTAGGGACGGAAGCTCCGAATTGCTCCCTCGCGCATACCTAGCGGATACCGCGTCATAACCTTCTGCAGTTCGCCCCGCAGGAACTGACATCGCTACAGCCATGACCGGCTCTTGCAGGCGAGCCTTCTCCCCTTTTCTTACAGAAAAGGCTTGAACTTTGTTATTGGCAGCCGACTTTCCACCCAACGCCGATGCCGCCAGAAAATTCACGTTGCCTGAGTTACTGACTGACATCGACCTGAGGCTGCTCGGCGCGGCATCTTGGGCCACAGTACTCACCTGAGTCAGCAAACCTGCAGAGGCAAAGCTGCATAAGCCGCTCAAAAGCGACGATGCCAATGCCGCACGTACTACTTCACGTTGAATCACGGTCAATTCCCTAACCATCGTTATTCTCACGGACAGCATTGGCAATATTCTTCTTGCCGTCCCTTGAAGGCAGCAAAGAATCCAACACCCCGCAAGACAGACCAATACGTAGAAGAGTATGTGTAGCAGTCAGCACGCTGCAGATGATAGTCAACACACTCCAAGGTAGACAGATTCGCAGGACAAGAAGGTGGATAGGCCGCTGCGCAAACATTGTCCATCCTAGTTTTCATACCATCATCACAAGCTTCACGTGTCGCCGACATACTCGCACCCGGAGCAGCACAGCTTTGATAGCAAATATCATGCTTATTACAAGGCAATTCACCAGACATGCCCGGACTTGATATTGAACCAATCATCGAACCAAAGGCTGTTGGTCCTTGATTGTGCAAACCGGTCGGATAAGGAAGTGTCTGCATCGGATCGCTTGGATATGGCCCTGGAGCTGAGCAACCATCAACAAAGTGGTTGTACCCAACACGCTGAGTTCGCTTGGGGCATTTATTCTCCAACGGACCATCAAAGAAATTACCAACGGTCTGTCCTAACTTATCAAGCCGTTCCCCGTCAAAACAGCAACTATTGCTATCTGCCGGCGTCGACCCATCGGCTCGCTTTTCCTGCTTTCCGCCTTTGCACTCTTTGCAAACATCGGTCGGAACCTCTGAATCCTTGTTTCGCGTCGCCACGCCCCCGCCGCTGCAATACTGTTCCTTGCAATCCGTCGGTGACGCCTGCGGCGGGGTTTGACCGTTGTCTGGCACGCAGCTCGCGCCTTCACATTTTTTGCAGGTAGGGCAGGTCCCCGCCGACCCCGAACTGTTCGGATTGCCACCGCAATGCCAGCCCGCCTTGATCACACCGGCACCCACATCCGAGGTGATGGTGGAGCCGTCCGGGCTGACCGTGGCGGAGCCAATGGCCACAAAGCTGGCCAGGTCGTGGTCGTAGGAATACATCTCGGTCACGGCGCGCGGCGCCAGACCGTCGACGTTGGGAATGCTCATGCGCGCCGGCGGGTTGAAGTGGGTGCCGACCGGCTGAATGGTCACCACGAAACGCGGCTGCTGACCAAAGCCCGGTGACATGGGCACTTTGTCCATATTGACCGGCGTGACGAACACGCAGCCGCTGCGGGAACCCCCTGGGAAGGTGGCCGAGCCGGGTGCAATCTGCAGGGCAAATCCGGGCGCCTCAGGCAGCGTCAAAGTACCGCCCGTGGTCTCGTTGACGCATACCCGGTTGCTCGGATTGAGCTCGGGCAGATAGATCGGCATGCCCAGCACATTGTTCTGGCCCGGCACCGTGATCATGTCGAAATCGAGGGTCGGCCACAGACCAGGACGAGAGGCCGTGCCGCCGTCTACCATCAGCTTGAAGATGCCGACAGGTACGGGCTGCATGAGGAACTGGCCTTGAGCGTCCGTGCGCACAGCTGTGGCCATTTCTTGCGGGATGTTGCTGGCATTGCCCTGGGTGATCTGCAGCAAGCGCAGCGTCACGCCGGGAATGGGCTGATTGCTGTTGTCGAGCACCACGCCGGAAATACGGGTTTCACTTGCTGGCCCTGGTATCAAGCCAGTTGCAGCAAAGGCCGCCGCATAGCCCGGGTTGCCGGCAAAGCTCAGCTCAACCACATTGTTGTTGACGCCGGGGTTGGGGCCCAGCACCAGAGTCGCAGCCACCCGGCCATCGCCGTCGCTGGTGGTCTGCAAGGTGGTGGCGCCGGCATTGCCGAAACTGCCATTGCCATCCTTCACAGCGAAGGTGACAGGCACATTGGCCAGACGGTTGTTGTTGGCGTCCGTGACGATGGCGATGAAAGGCAGCGGCAAGGGCTGACCCACCACACCGGTCTGGTTGTTGCCCGAATCAACCACCACCAGATTGGCAGGGCCTGGTTGCCCACTGGCCGAGAAGTCTGCCGTCGTGCTCACACCCGAGGCACTGGCTTCCACCAGGTTGTTGCCGGCGCCGGAGCGACTGCCGAGCTGGAAAAAGACTCGCGCTTGCCCTTGCGCATCCGTGTTGACGGCGACCGCACTCAAGCCCGTGCCGGGAGCGCCACTGGGGCTCACCAAGCCATCTTGAGCAATCACGCGGAACACCACCGGTTTGCCCGGCATGCCCTGCCCCTGGCTGTTGACCAGCTTGACCACCAGGGGCGAGGCGAGCTGCGTGCCGACCCGGCCCGACTGACCATTGCCCGACAACACGGTCAGGCCGGCCTGCGTGTTCGAAATGCGCTGCACCGTCGATGTGATGGTGGTGCGATTGCCCGCGCGGTCGGTTGCCACCGCCTGTAGTTGATTGCTGCCCAGGTTGAGCGGCACATTGCGCGCCACGAATGTACGGTTCAACACCTCGGCCGCCACCCCGTTGACAGTCACCGTCGCCTGCTGGGGGTTGACCGTGCCCACGACGATGTCGTTCACCATGCCGCTGACCGTCGCCGTGGTCTGCGCGGTGGTGCCATTGGCCGCCGGCGAGTAAATCTCGATGCGCGGAGCGGTCGTGTCCAGGGTGACCTGGATGGACGAGGAGGTGGTGCTGCCGTTGCTGTTGCTGGCGACTGCGGTGACCGTGTTCGGGCCCTCATTGAGCGGCACTGAGACGGCAAACTGATTGCCGCTCAAGGGCGCCGCGATGCCATTGACTTTGACCTGGGCCGTCACGTCCCCAACGGTACCGACCAAGGTGATGACCGGGGTGTTGATGTAGGAGCCATTGGCCGGCGAGCTGATGCTGACACCGGTCGCCGTGCCGTTGACCGCCAGCGTGAACGGCTCCGAGTACACCGTTTGCCCATAGCCTTGAAAGGCTGCTGCCACACGGTAGCGCAGCGCGCCGGGCGTGTTCTCCAGCACCGTGGTGCGCAAGCTGAAGGTCTTGTCACAACCGACGCCATCGCCGTCGCGGCCTTCGTCGTTCAAATTGCCCAGAGTGCCGATGACCGCATTGCTCACATTGAGCTTTTGCAGCACCACGCTGCCTGCAATGACACGCGCATCGTTGATTCGCGCCGTGACCAAGGCGCTCTGCGCCGAGCCCGCGGTCGCCACAGCGGGGCTGATGGCCGCACCCGTCACCGTCGGGGTGGCCTGAGCGCTTTCCACGGTGACTGGCAGCAAGGCGGACAAGGTGCGCTTGAGTTCCTGCTTGTACGCCGCCGACACCTGCAGATTGACCACACCGGCCGATGGTTCCTGCAGATTCACCCGCAAGGTGTAAACCTGATCGCCGGCCACAGCGTCGCCCTGCTGACCGTCATCGCGCATGGCCCCGAGCACCTGGCTGCTGCCATCGGCCTTGACGCGCAGCACATTGGCACTGCCCAGCTGGTACTTGGGATCGGTGATGCTGACGCTGACCGTCACAGCGGTCGATGCGCCTGCGGTGATCTTGTCTGGCGTCACCGAGGGCGGGCCCATGGTTCCGGCTTGCGCGGCCGTCATGGCCAGCAGGCTCATCAAACTCAAGCACCGCGCAGTGCTGGCACTCCAAGCCTTCGCACAGCTTTGCAGGTTTCGAAACATTCTTGCCTCCCCGGTCATGCCGGAAACCAATTGCCAGGCTGCAGCACACTCACAGCCGCCACATTGCAATCAATTAATCAGTTACATCCACAGACTTAACTAAAAAGGCGCCTCCGCGCCAAGCCTGCTGATGCCAGCGCCAGCAACACCAAAGCCCAGGTCTGGGGTTCGGGAACGGTGCGCCCGAAATCCACGGTCAGGTCATCCATGACCAAAGAGGCACCTTGACCGCTGCCTTGAATGACCACACGAGCGATGCGACCGCTGCTGTCGCTCCAACCAATGAACTCATTGACTTGGCTGCCGGCCTCACCGCTGGTGAGTAGATTCGTGTCAAAAAGGCTGCTGGACGTGCCGAGCAAATTTCCGCCAGCGTCGTAGGCCAGGAAACTCAAGCCCTCGACATAGGTGAAGTACGCGCCGACGCTGTAAACCCCTTGGGCGAACAGGATTTCCAAGGCACCGCCATCATCAAAGACAGCGGTATCGCCCGAGCGCGGCGGGAACTCGAACTCGTTCAATGACTGGCCCGCCTTCAGCGCCTGGGCGTTGGCGAAGCTCAGACCCGCCAGTTGATTCACCACATGGGCGCCATCCTGAAGGCTGTCAAAGCCATAGACCACTGGCGCCGCCTGTGCCGACGACACCGACAGCAAGGAAGAAAGCGCCAGCGAAACGCCGGCAGCCCAGACACGAACCCGCTTCTTCATGCATTTGCTCCTGAATTCACTCACGCTGCCGATGGCCACTGAACACCGCCAAAGAGCGGCGGTTGCGAGCCATGGAGAGGTCGAATCGGCCGCAAAGTACGGCCCAACGATTCGCGCGCTTTTCGCACGTTTTCACGTTATCACGGGGGTCGTACGCGGTTTCGAGGGTTACTCCTGTACCCCCTAGCTTGAAATCCCCCCGCACTCGCGGGGGGGCAAGCTGCAAGCGCCTCAGGCGCTCAGTGCACCGAAGGTGGAGACCTTCGCGGGCGGCGCAGGCTGTGCGGCTGAAGCCTGCGCGCGGCTTTGCGCAAGATGCGCCAAATGAGCCGGCGTCATCTCAAACAGCAGGCTGGGCGCCTGGCCTGGCAGATCGGCCAGCGCGCCCTTGAGTCGCATGCCCAGGCGCTCAAGGGTGCGGCGGGTGGGCAGGTCGGTGGGGCGGACCAGGGCCAGTACCGCAGATGCGTGCAATTCCTGGAAAGCCTGCGTCAAGGCCTGCTGGCCCATCTCGGTGGCATAGCCCAAACCCCAGGCACGAGGATGGAGCCAGAGCTTGAGGCACAAATGCTGACGGCCATCAACCGACTGCCACATCAGGCCGCCAAAGCCCAGCAATTCATCACCGGCCTCTGCGCCCAGGCTCATGGCCCAGCAGCCATAACCCCAGCGCTGCCAATGCAATTGCCAGGACTGCAGCAACTCCAAGCTGCCCTGGCGCGAGACCGGGCCAGGCTTGACCCGCTGGGTCAGAGGATCGGCCTGGATCTGATGCAAGACCTCCAGATCGGTCGCCACCGGGGCCCGCAAGAACAGCCGCCCGCTCGCCATGGGACCCCAAGCCTCGCTCAATGCCATGAATGCCTGCCCTTCAACGGTGAAATACCAGTGAAAACCCTAGGCCCTACCTTAGCGGCAAAGCACCTGGAGCGAACACCCCCCGTTCACAGGGGCGCGGCATTCGCACAAATCGGCGTAGGCACGCCACAACGCAAAAACGCCCCGCGGCAAGGCTTGCCGAGGGGCGTGCTTTGATGCAGGGGCTCAGCCGACAAGCCAGCGCGAGCCGCAACGACATCAGAAGCTGTACTTGACGCCTGCGGTCCAGGTGTTCATGTGCTCACCGTAGGTGCTGGCGACCGGCGCCTTGTTGTAGCGGGTCAGTTCGGTGCGCAGGGACCAGTTCTTGTCCAAGGCGTATTCGGCACCCAGGCCGAGCTTGAAGCCCACGCCGTGAGCGTTCTGGCCGTCAATGCCGCTGAACTTTCGATCGAGGTGGCTGGCACCCAGGCGGCCGTAGACGGCGAACTTGTCACTCACGGGCAGGCGGCCGATGGCGTCCAGGGAATAGGCCGTGGTCTTGCTCTCGGTGCTGCCGATGCCGTGGGTGCCCAGGCGCTGCACGCTCAGCTCGGTGGCGAAGTGCTTGTTGAACTGGTAACCACCGCTGATGCCGTAGACGGTGCCGCGCTTGTCGGTGGCGACCGCCGGGCTGGTGGGGCTGCTCAAGTTGTTGCGGGACTGACCCAGGTCACCACTGAGGTAGAAGCCCGAATCGCCGGACGATGCGGCATGTGCGGCGCCGCTGCCCGCGCCCAGGGCGAGGGCCAGAGCCGAGATGGAAGCCAGGGCGATCTTGGAGTTCTTGTTCTTGGTCATGGTGGGTTCCTTTCCTTCGCGGCCGCCGAGGCGGGCCGCATCACAGGGTTTCAACACTCGCGGCAAGTACGGGGCAGAGGCCTCAGGGCTTGCTGTCTTGCTGCGATGAATTCATTGTGTCGAAGGGGGGCCGCCAGGTCAGTGCACGCTCGGTGTGTGCTCTGTGACGGTCTGTGACGGGGGGCAAAGAACCCGTGGGCGGCGGCATCGAACGCGCCGCTCCAAACGCCTCAGCTCAGAACAACTCCATATCGCTGAGCTGGGCCACTTCCTCCATCTGACCGGCCGACACCAGGACCGCATGGTTGTGTACCTGGTTGCGACCGTTGTCCTTGGCGTGATAGACGGCCTTGTCGGCGCGCTCGAACGCCGCCGCAGGCGAGTCGCCCGCCCGCACCTGGGTGAAGCCGATGCTGACCGTGATCCGCCCCACCTGCGGGAAGGCGTAATGCTCGGTGTTGTGGCGCAGGCGCTCGAAGGCCTGGGCCGCGTCCAGACCCACATCGCAGCGCATCAACACCACGAACTCTTCACCACCGAAGCGGTAGAGCAGGTCGTGAAAGCGGAAGCTGCTGCGCATCAGGCGCGACAGCAGCAGCAAGACCTCATCCCCGATCAGGTGGCCGAAGCGATCGTTGACCGACTTGAAATGGTCGATGTCGATCACGCCGAGGAAGTACTGCGGCTGGCCCTGTTCGTGGCGACGCTCGCCCTCGCCTTCCCCGTGCAGGCTCACCGCAGTCAGGGCGCTGGCCGACAGTTCGCCCAGAGCCTTGAGAAAGCTCTCCTCGAAGGTCTTGCGGTTGAGCAAGCCCGTCAAGGTGTCGCGTTCGCTGTAGTCCAGCAGGCCCTGGAAGTTGTGATAAATCCGCAGCACGCTGCTGACCATGCGCTGCGCCTTGCTCTTGAGGCGGCTCAGCGAGAGCACCTCCACCACACCCACCACTTCGCGCTCGGTGGCGATGGGGAACAGATTGATCCACAGACCTGGCGCCGGGTCAGCGGCCACCTCGGCTTCGACCGCTTCCAGCGCCGCAGCCTCTTGCCACTGCAGCACAGTGCGGCTGCGCATGCACTCCAGGCGCTCGGGAAAGTCCTGTGCCAGCGGCAGGCGCTCGGGCTCCATCCACAGCGGATCGGCCGTGGCCACGGCGTCATCCGCGCGCAGCCGGGCGCGGGTCAGCCAGCGCTCGGCACCGGCCTCGCCGATGCAGCGGTAGATCGCCACCGAGCTCGGTTCGAGCAGATCGCGCAGGGCCGACACCAGGGTGACGTCCATGACATCGCGATCACGGAACCCGGTCAACTCGGCGAGATGATCAACGACTTCGGACATGACGACAGTCAAAAAAAGAAAAGCCCCGGATCGGGGCAGGAGGGCCGGTAGGCGCCGGAGCAGGACGCGCAGGTTCAAACCCTGCGGCTCAGCGGGGCAAGCGTGGCCGTGAACACCACCCTCGCCCGCCGCTTCATCAAGACCGCGTCACCGCCGCCTCGTTCTTCTTGCTTTGCGCTTGCGCCGCAGTGTATCGGCCAATCAGCTCCAGCAAGTGCGCTTCGTCATAGGGCTTGCCCAGGTAATGATCGGCGCCCAGCTGCTCGGCATAGTCGCGATGCTTCTGTGCGATCCGCGAGGTGATCATCACCACCGGCAGCGCACGCAGGCGGGCATCGCCACGGATGTTGCGCAGCAGGTCGAAACCGTCCATGCGCGGCATCTCGATGTCGGACAGCACCAGGGCCGGCAACTCGTCGCCACCCAAGGCCTCCATCGCATCGAGGCCGTCCTTGGCCAGCTGCACACGGTAGCCTTCGCGCTCCAGCAGGCGCTGGGTGACGCGACGCACGGTCAGCGAATCGTCGACCACCAGCACCAGCGGCGGCAGATCCTCGGCCGGCTCGGGCACCGCCTGCAGCGGCACCAGGCCGGTCGCTTCGGCCAGCTCGGCGGCCTCGCGGGCCTCGATCAGACGTTGCTGCGCTTGCGCACCGTACCAGGCCGCCAGGGCCACCGGGTTGTAGATCAGCGCCACCTCGCCCGAAGCCAGCAGGCTCACACCCGCCAGGCCCGGCACGCGGCTGAGCTGCGCACCGATGTTCTTGACCACCACTTCCTGGTTGCCCAGCACCTCGTCCACGTGCAAGGCCAGGCGCTGCTGCGCACTGCGCATCAGCACCACCGGCAGGTAGCGGCCCTGGCCGTGGCCACGGCCCGGCTGGCCCAGCAAGCCGCCCAGCCAGTAGAACGGCAGGGTCTCGCCGCCATGATTCAGCGTGCCCTTGGCGTAGGCCGCTTCGACCTGTTCCTGCGGCACGCGTTGCAGCGAATCCATCAAGCTGGCGGGCACCGCCACCACCTGGTCGCCGCTGCGCAGCAGCACGACCTGGGTCAGCGCCGTGGTCAGCGGCAGGCGCAGCGCAAAGCGCGTGCCCTGGCCCGGGGTCGATTCGGTGGTGATCGAACCACCCAGGGTGCTGACTTCGGCCCGCACCACATCCATGCCCACACCGCGGCCGCTCAGCTCGGTCACCTGGGTGGCCGTGGAGAAGCCGGAAGTGAAGATCAGCTGCATCAGCGCCGCATCGGTGACCGACTCGCCGGCCTGGATCAGGCCCATTTGCTCGCCACGCTCACGGATGCGCTTCAGGTCCAGGCCGGCACCGTCGTCGCTGAAGCTGAGCAGGATTTCATTGCCCTCTTGGCGCAGTTCCAGGCGGACCGTGCCTTGCGCGGGCTTGCCCAGGGCCTGGCGCTGCTCGGGCGCCTCGATGCCGTGGCTGATGCTGTTGCGCAGCAGATGCTCAAACGGCCCGGCCATGCGCTCCAGCACGCTGCGGTCCAGCTCGGTCTGGCCGCCGATGATCTCCAGCTGGGCTTGCCGGCCGGCA
>Ga0187843_10000897_pt1 | contig 19542 bp, 28 predicted proteins | sample SpaLakP09_SKY_43_FD_134516 | JGI IMG/M metagenome (GOLD analysis project Ga0187843, IMG submission 134516) | Oligotrophic lake water microbial communities from Sparkling Lake, Wisconsin, USA - SP09_SKY_43 | ecosystem: Environmental > Aquatic > Freshwater > Lake | place: USA: Sparkling Lake...
CCCGTTATTCTACCAAGATGCTTTGATATATTACTATTATCTAATTGCGTATTCATTGAGTGTTATTTTAATTGCTTCCATGCGTTCTTCCACTGTTCCTTTTAAAATAGTTACCTTGCCTTTTAGCCTTTCATCCTTAAGCCAACAATTTTCATACGAATCAATGATTGCATCTCTAAATTCTTTATTTGTACTTCTCTCACCATCATCCACAAGCGACACATCATGCGGACTTGGATAAAAAATATGATCATATTTCTTAATATAATTCACATAATACATCAGACCAAGACTATTGGACACAGGAAAATCTTTTAACCTATTATAGGCGAAATAATTTGTAAACACCATTCCATCCATTATGCAGCGATCATGCAATATGCCTTGAAATCCAAACCCTTTGTAGTTATAAAACAAATTCTCAAACTCTTTGTTAAGAATCAAAGTCTGAGTCACGTCATTTGCACCTGTTTCGTTAATATCTACATTATGCTCTCTTTTGATTAACCTTGTAACTTCATCAATATAACATAACTTCGAACCATAATACTCCTTACATTTCTTCAAAAGAGTAGTCTTACCCGAACACTGTGGACCTGTAAAAGTAAAAATCATTTGCCCCACTTACCATTATAAACTACTTCTGCAATAATGCCATATACTGCAGAATCTCTGAATGCATCCATAACAGGTTCATTTGCAGAGCTCATAGCTTTTTTCTTCAACACCAAATTAATTAATCGCTGAATCTTATCATTGAGACGCACCACAATAGCAGATATAGCAGCAAATCGGTCTTCTGACTTTGTTAAATCAGAACCCAAAGAAATATTTCCCGGACCATAGTCAAATTGTTTCTTGCAAAAAGTATCATACTGCTCTTCTTGAATTTTTTTAAACTCCCTGCAGGTCTCTGGAAAGTTTTTTTCCACGTATTTAATTGCTTCTTCCTTATTCACAGTCGCACCCCATGAGATACTTTATTTAAATTTAACGCACCCAGATTGCAACCACCTGCATAACTTATTGCACTTTGCAAGTCTTGTTTTATTTCTTCAAGTTTTTCTAGGTACGTAAAGGTATCAGTATCCATGAGCTTCATTGTACCTTCAATATTCTTTTTTTCAATCTTATTATGCACACTAGCAGAGCCAAAGTATTGCTTGAAGCGTCTACCACTTGCATCTTTAACCAGAGGCGCGGGGCTATCTGAACATGCAGCAAATACAGAACCACACATTACCATGCTAGCGCCTGCAACGAGCGCTTTAGCGATATCACCATTACAGCGTACCCCACCATCTGCAATAATGGGAATATGTCTATCTTTAGCGCACTCCATGATGCAACTAAACATCGGATATGTAAATCCTGTTTTGTCTTTTGTTGTGCATGCATATCCACCGCCAATGCCAACCTTCACAGCATCAGCTCCAACATCATGCAAATACTCCACACCTTGAAATGAGGCAACATTACCCGCAATAATCTTAGCAGATGGCAGTACATGTTTAATGTGCTTGATCTGATCTGCTACTTTTAAATGATGACCATGCGCAACATCTATTGTAACAAAATCAACTTTCATCATGCTCTGTCCAATAGCTGTTAATATATCCTTATCTCTCTGCTGTATGCCAATGCTTATGGATATAACATTAAATTTACGCGAATTTGCATACTGTACAAAGCTTTGCATATCATTATCAAACCGGTGCATAACATAGAAATAACCGTGTTTATCCAAAAGCTCGCATGTGTTCTCATCAATACAACACTTCATATTAGCAGGAAGAACTGGTAGCTTGAAATCGTATCCGCAGAATAATACGTTTGTATCAATCTCTGCTCTTGACTTTATTGTGTTAAAATTAGGCTTGAGAAATACATTCTCGTAATGTAGAGATATATCCATTTAACGTTCTAAAATTTTATATGCTGTAAAGAAGCTTTTCCAGAGGTCCAAAGCAGTGTTGCGAAGTGCACCGTATACACCATTCAGAGTCATGCCCTCAATGCTTACTCCCTGGCTCATTAATATCTCCCCTTCATCTACACCTGGTGTAACTCTATGTATAACACAGCCTGCAAGCTTGTAACCTTCTGTAAAAGCTCTCTGCTGAGGATTGTACCCTTTAAGTGAAGGGAATTTATCTATGAGCCCAGGATGCAAGTTATATATTTCATATTTTTCACAAATTTCTTTAGGTATTACTCTCAAATACCCATGCAATGTAATTATAGGATTCTTGTATTTGGATAAAACGTTTTCATAGTCCACTAATCCTGGCTTAGGCGGTATATGACACCAGCAATGCAGCATATTAAGCTTGGTAGCTCTAAAAGTTGTAAGTTCAATTAATTTTTGATTAACTCCTTCAGTATTATGTCTATTGAGAACAACACAATCTGGGTACACACCAAGTGCGTTGCTAAGATCATATATCTCAGTACCTGTTTGCGAGAAAAATGTTACCCAAGGTCTCATCTACGAATAATCTTCTTAAACATTGTAGTATTATATTTTACAAGTTCAAGCTGATCATCTGTAAAATTATGGGTAATGAGGTCAGCTAATTTTGTTGATGGCTTGTTGTCTAACCCGTAATCGGCATCATATTTCAATCCATGTATAGCAGCAACAACGGGATTGCTGGTATCACAACTAACAATATTGTGAATATTTCTATCAACATAATATCTAAATTCTTTTGCCAGAGAGCAGCCAAGTAAATGATGTGGTTTGCTCCAATTCCATAAACCGGTATTTATCAAATCAGAAATAAATCTCTGACGACCAGAGCACCATTTCTCAAGATGTGTCCTACCTTCACCTGTAGTCTGGTAGTAGCTAAAGTCAAAACTTATTGCAATCATGTCTGCATTATCAGCCATAAACTTATAACATTCTTTTAGCTCATGCCAAGTTTTACCTTGTACCGCGCCAATAGCTTTTGTGTGAAAGTTACTTTTAATATCATTCATATAATCACCGAATGCCTTGAAACTCTCAACTGTATGTTCTGCATCTTCAAGAACATCAGGCACAATAAACATATTTGGTTGTATCTCTTTTGTTTTTATGTAAAATTCATAGCTATCAAACGCTTTACCTAGTTCAAAAATAGAGTTGTCAAGTAATACTTCGCGATTATAACTCTCCCTAGCACTCTCATAATACTTTCTATATTCTAAATATTGATCAATAAGATGTACTAAGCAATAGTCAAAATCGTTGTATTCTTTTGAATGATTGAGTATAGATATAGGTGACTCGTGTGATACTTTCATTAGCATACGTAAATTATAGTATTAAATATTAATAATCAATGGCAAGCAATAAAAAATGTTTTGGAAACTATCTAGGCATAGTTTTACAGAATAACGATCCCCAGAGAAGAGGACGCGTAAAAGTGTGGGTACCACATTTGATGTCATCTACATACAGGGGCTGGATGGACACTCTCAACGATAAGAAATTTAAATTTTTAGGAACCAATATCAATAGTAGTTTAAATGATATTGTTGAGGATTTAAAGAAACAATTACCTTGGGCTGAATGCGCTGCACCGTTGAGTAGCGAAACATCTAGCGGTAGATACAACTATTATAGCAGAGGCGGATCTATATCTGATACTGCGCGTTTGAGCTCATTTGCACCGTCAAAAGAAAAAAATACTGATTACGGCAATCAGAATATAGACAATATAGGAGAAAAACCTGGCAACATTTATGAATCTGTTGAATATAAATTGCACGATGCTTTTAATGACCCTTCTGCATATAGTACAAATATTACCAACAAATACAGCTATAACTATGTGCCTACAAGTTATTCAAACAGAGCAAAAGGTACATTCGGTGTACCAAATGTGGGTGCACACGTTTGGGTGTTTTTCAACGAAGGAGATATCTTAAGGCCTATTTATTTTGCAAGTTCTTTCGGTAAAGAAGATTGGAAGGGAATATATGATAGTTTTAATGAAACGGGTGACAATTCACCTGGTCAAGATTATCCTGGGTATTTTGAAAATTATTCTCTTTCCGGTAAAAATGTTCTTGATATTAACGTTGAAACTTACCGTAACAAATACGTTATAAATCAAAAAGGCGGTACAATTGAATTTGTTAATACAGATAATCGCGAAACACTAAAATTCACTCATTATAGCGGCTCATTTAAGGAATTTAATAATTATACAAATATAGAGCTTGCAACACAATCAGATCAAAAATTAGTACAGCAAGATCAATTTTTAACTGTTAATGGTTTTAAAAATTTATATGTAGGGCGAGACTTTGATAGTGTTATTCGCGGTGATGCATACAAAAAAGTAGGAAATTTAAATTATATACCACAAGTTGAATATAAGGAATTGCTTCGAAAATTATCCGAATTTAAGCAACTTTTTGAAACAAAAAGAGCAGATGCAGTTAAGAAGGGCTATATCAATCTCACGTCTCCGCTACAATCAAAAAGTGGTAAACCTGCACAGTGTCCTGTTTGTGTGGGTAATAAATCATTATACTGGAAAATTAATAATAAGTTTCTTTATGCAAAAACGGGTGAAGCTACTTCGCTTATAAATTCGCCATGGTCTAACAATGGTCTGCCTTCCGTCATGCCATTTGGTGTAGGCATGGCAGCTACAACAATGACAGGAGGCATGCTTGGAAAAATATTTGGTGAAACATGCCCGGCATGTAAGGGCAAAGGCTTGAGCCCCAGCTCGCAAGATGGTTCATATGCACAGGAACAAAAGAAGCAACAAATTTCAAAATTCATTCAAGACAATCTAGATAAATTTACAGGTCTTGAAAAACAAATGGGGTTGGGCGGCAGTGAGATTATTTCTATTACAAAAAATAAAATTGAAACAATTGGCCTAGATATAAATGACTTGCCTTCAACTAGAATAGATAAAGTTGGTAAAATTAGTGTTAATGCGGTATTAGTTCATAAAGAGGGTGTTTTCAATTGCCAACAACCAAGCCCAGTTGTAGAGTATGTGCATGTTGATGACTTACCGGGTGGTACTTTTACACAAACAGTAGGCAACAGATACAACATGTTAGTTGGAGCTGGTGGTATTAATTTTAAGAGTTATGGTCCGGTTACAGTTAGCGGTACCATCACAAATATTGCAGGACAGCAAGTTAATATAGCAAGTGAAAATGAAGTATATATTGACGGTGGGCAAAAATTACAAATAATTGCAGACATTGTTAATATAAAGCAAAGAAATAATCAACAAGTAGTAATAGATAGTAATCTAGGAGTTACATGCAATGCAGTGGTAGGCGGTGGCATGCATGTAGAAGGTGAAGTAACTTTAAACCACATAACTGCACCAACTGAAATACAAGAAACTAACAGGGTAACAGCTACCGGGACAACTAATAGAGTGATACCAAAAATTATTGGTTACAATGGAATAATTGGTGGTGAAATTATAGGATATACATTTAGTGATCTTGGTATACCCAAAGCCGTATATGCGTCAATAACCGGCACACCTGGTGGTCCTCCTGCACCAGTATTTTCCAGAAGCACTGCAAGTGTGGCAGATGATGATTGCGTTGTTCTCTATGGTCATAGCCACACCTTTAAAAACATACCTCTAACGTTATTAGATGATAATGATGCTGTGAGAACTGCTGCAAAAGCACTTAATAATAAATCGGGCACAAGAGTTGCACCCCAACCTACAAATAATTCTAAGAAATAATTACTTCCCTTTTATCCATTTATTACGATGGTTAAAAACCCAATCAAGCAAAGCTCTTTCAAAACCAACATCTCTACCTTCACGTTCAGACATGTACCATTTATTCTCTAAAATACGATTGCGCTCTTCATGAAAGCGTTGATACAAGCACGAACCTGTTAAGCTCACTGTTAAACTGCCCACATTATTATTTAATCTTTTATTATAAAAAATGGAGGTGCTGGGATTTGAACCCAGGTCTTGAAAAGCTTCTCTCATAAGCACTACAAGTTTATTTTAGTTGAATTTTCATAAGGATTAAACTAAACAAAAAGCCCTTACTGATAACAATTTTGTACGTATAATCTATTAATTGTTAAAACCCAGACCATACGAAAGCCAGTAACACGCTCTACTTTACAAGCTTCACTCTACAGTAGAACGATCGAACTAAACTAGTTCGAGTTCAGCTTCTGAATCAACGAAGCCTGCTGTTGCAAGAATTGCGTCAGCCTCTTCGAGACTCATAGCCATGTCGAAGTTATCTTCGGCATTTGATATGTTTGCTATTGGTGACCGGCATGCCCCGGTACTTGCATTCATGAAATCTACCATTCAATCGATTCCATTCACCCCCATCGTTGTTAAAGAACAATATTAGTATATAGGCAATATTACTATATGCAATATTAAATATTTATAATACTGAGAGATTTAAGATAGAATATCTTTGTCTTCGCTTACCAATTGTCTCAATTGACTCAATGTCTTGCCTGTCTTGTATTCAAAATGTGGATAATCTTTAAAAGACTTCCAATTGCCACCCCATTCAATGTTATATTTTTCTGCAATAACGGCAGCTTTGTTGTGAAAGGCCTGTGCTTCTGTTGGCTTTGCTGCATCCAGATACTTACCATCTTTGAAGACTCCCATATCAACTGCAATGCCATAATTATGATTGCTGTAACCTGGTTTTGCATTTGTCACAATCTTGCCTGGTGATGTTCTTCCTTGCGCATAAATCTTGCCCTGCTCATCCCATGTTCGATTGCCAGAAATGGCTTTGTATTCATAATCATGAGCTTTGGCCAATATCTGGCTTTCTGCTATCCAGTTTCGAAAAATTTCTTGAACTTTAGGGTGCAGAGTTGCAACATTTTTTGCACTTCTTTCATCTAAAACTGACAGATCAACCTTTTCACTGCTCAGAGGAATAATATTAATAGTTTTACTGAGTGTCTTTGGTTCATTGGGCGGGGTAGAAGATTTGGGTGTAATGTTTTTACGTAGATTATTATTTCGTGAAGACCAACTCATATATTATATATTATTATTCGTTAAATAATTTACCAGTCATAGCATCTTCTGCAGACTGCATGGTGGGGGCATCAGGGTAATTTGTCTTATATTCTTCTTTTTGTTGTTCATGTGAGCAAGCGGTTAAAGCGAGTAGTATGTATACTAGAATTATTTTCATTTTACAAGATCTTTGGCTTTATCCCAAATCGAATCTGGCTCTTTGCCATCTCTGCGCCAGCTATTGAGAACAGCATAATATACCAAATGTTGTTGATCCATGATAAAGAGCTTGTTGTTGTGTTTATCAGTGTATTCTGTTATGCCATCGTTTTCGTTTAGTTCTACCCCTTTGAAGGACTTGAATCTTATCTTATACGCTTTGATGAGGGTGTTGTACCGGAGAAGACCAAACTGAGTAATAAGACCACGCCCATCATCAGTAAAGCCAATGAAGCCAGAATTTTGTACATCATACCCAGTAGGTGTTGTTGCATCATAAGAGGCTATCTCATCCTTCACTTTGTCTGGTGTAACTGTGGTACACGAGCATAATAAAAAACTACTCAGAGAGAATATCGCGAATTTTTTTAACATCTTTATCCTTTATTGCTTTCTCCACTTCATTGTTAAAATTGACTTCTTTTTGTTGTTCTTGAGCTTTCTTCATTTCAGGGGTGTTCTTTGCCCCAAACACATTGTTAATAGCTCCAAAGATCCCAGAAATGGCGCTTAATAATGCTTGTAAGATTCCTGCAGGCATTAGTTATTAACGTAGCTTTCAGTTGCATCTTTGCAACCCTTGGCGATTGCATTGAGAACATCCACTGCGAGCTTGCCGTTACCGCCAACTTTATTAAACTGTGTAGCATACAAATCTTTGATGGCTACAACATATTTTGACCAATGTGTCTTTTCCACAGGAAGATAATCAGTGAGTGCTTTTTGCAGTTGATCAGGTGTGGGTGTTGCACCACGTGTCAAACTCTCCACAATTGTTGCAACGTTGTTAATCATTTTTGCTTTTTCAATGCGATCACTCTCACTCAATGCTTGATCCAGAACAACAGTGCAAGTTAAAGTAACTGCAGGGGCAATATATGGGAGAGCATTTTCCACTGTTTGTGCAGGATCAATTTTACCATTGGTACCAGTTGTTGCACAGCCTGCAACAAGCAAAGGAATAAGAATAAAAGGAAGAATAGTTTTCATGCAATTATTTAGGACCTTCTACAATTAGTTGCAACTGTTTCTCTTCTTTCTTTCTCATGGCTGCATCAATACGAGCACGGCCCACAGATTGATCCAAGAATGCTCTCCAGGCAATTAAACCTTGCAGAATAAAATTAATGCCTATTATTGCAGCTTTGACTGGGTTAATTTCAGTAAAAGACTTATAGTCGCCTAAATCTGTTATTAATGTTGTAAGTGAAGCAATTCCAATATATAAAATGGCTTTTACAGTTACACAATTGTTCAAACTAGACATATAATTATTTAGTCCTTAGTTCTTACTTTAATAACATGGAGGTGACAGGACTCGAACCCGCTACCTAGACCTTGCAAAGGTCCCGCTCTACCAGATGAGCTACACCCCCATGCATGGTCGTCGCAGTAGGACTTGAACCTACACACCTTGCGGTACTAGCTCCTAAGGCTAGCGCGTCTGCCATTTCGCCATGCGACGAAGTGTGGGTAGGGAAGGACTCGAACCTTCGTACTCAATCAAGAGAGGTGATCTACAGTCACCGGCAATTGCCGCTATGCGACCTACCCAGTAAAGAAACTTCGGGCATGCAGGATTTGAACCTGCGACATCTTGCTCCCAAAGCAAGTGCACTACCAGGCTGTGCTAATGCCCGAATAAAAATTTTAAAGAACAACTGCTCGAGTAGGGATCGAACCTACGACCAATGCATTAACAGTGCACCGCTCTACCGCTGAGCTACCGAGCAATTATTTATAATAATACAAGATTTATTAAACATTTCAAGTGGAATTTAATTTATTACAAATACATATTGTATATGGGAGCAGCAAAAGTATCATCTAAGCCGGGTCATAAGAATTGTATTCATCGCTATCGCTATCTTGGTGACAAGAGAGTAATGCCAGTACAGCAAGGCAATCGCATGATTGGGTATGTAGATGGTCAAGCAGTCTGTGATGCAAGTGGGCGTGAATTGAACTTCAAACAAATTGGTGAACTGAGAGCTCCAGTTGAAGAGCCAAAAGCTAAGAAATAATAGCCCCGACGGGATTCGAACCCGTATCAAGCGAGTGAAAGTCGCTTATCCTAACCCTTAGACGACAAGGCCAAACTACTGAAATGGTAGGCGATGAGGGATTTGAACCCCCGACCCCCTCCGTGTAAAGGAGAAGCTCTACCACTGAGCTAATCGCCTATTGTATAATTATAAGATAATAAAAATAATTTTGCAACTATTTTCTGCCAGACTAGGATTTGAACCTAGAAAAACAGATCCAAAGTCTGCTGTGTTACCGTTACACCATCTGGCAATTAAGGTCACCCACTTGTTCTGCTATCCACTTATAAGTAAGCTCAATGCCTTTTGAGAGAGGCTGACTCGGAGCCCAGTCAAGCTTTTGCTTGATTAACCGGTTATCAGAGCAGCGTCCTCTCACACCCAGCGGGCCTGGTATGTGTTTTTTAACTATCTTTTTGCCTGCAATACCACTTACAATATCCACAAGCTGATTGATAGAAACTTTTTCTTCTGAACCAATATTAACCGGTCCAATAAAATTAGAATCCATAAGCCTCTCTACTGCTTCCAAGCATTCATCTATATAAAGAAAACTTCTTGTTTGTTCACCATCTCCCCAAATCTCTACTGCACCACCATCAAATGCTTCTGCAACTTTACGACATATGGCTGCAGGAGCTTTTTCTTTGCCATTATTCCATGATCCCTGGGGACCAAAAATATTATGAAAACGTGCAATGCGAACATCAAGCTTATAATTTTTATTATAAGCAAGATAAAGTCTTTCACTAAAGAGTTTTTCCCAACCATATTCACTATCCGGGTTTGCAGGATATGCAGAGGTTTCCTCGCAATTAGGATTATTTGGATCTAATTGGTTATGCTCTGGATACATGCATGCACTACTACTATAAAATATTTTACCAGTACCGTTTTTGGTTGCTTCATCCAACACATTTAAATTTATTACCGCAGAATTGTGCATGACATCTGCATCGTGTTCACCTGAAAAAATATAACCTGCTCCTCCCATGTCTGCTGCTAATTGGTAAACTTCATCAAACGGTGTTTCAAATTTCTGTGTATCATTATTATAGATTAAATTCATTGCCTTGCTAACATTGAATCTATCTCTAAGATCTAAAGTAAAAAATTGATCTGCATTAGTAATGGAAAATTCAGGCAATTTAATATCTACTCCACGAACAAAAAACCCTTTAGATTTTAATCTGGCAACTAAATGACTGCCTATGAATCCACCGGCACCCAAAACTAAAGCACTTTTCATTAATATATTATATAAACTTTTTTTTGTTATTCAACAGCCCGTATTACGGACAGGGTAGGATTCGAACCCACGGTACCATTGCTGATACTTCTGATTTCAAGTCAGATGCAATAGACCAACTCTGCCACCTGTCCCGTTGCGGTATGACAGAATCGAACTGTCACTCGATGCTTGGCAAGCACCAGTTCTGCCACTAAACTAATACCGCTAGTAAGAACTGCATGTATAGTATATTGAAAAGGCTACATAATGCAATGTGCATTTAAATAATTATTACTCCGAGCCGGAGGTCGGGTTCGAACCGACGACCTGCGGTTTACAAAACCGCTGCAACTACCACTGTGCTACTCCGGCTTGATTTATATTGTAGGTACATCCGGAGAATCATCAACTACAAATTTAAGGCAACCTTGATGTTCAAAAGTAAGCAAACCTGCGCGGTGGCTTTCTGGATTAGAACAAACTCCCCAATCATATCCTAATTTGCCTGCTAATGGTTTAAAGTGCTTGCAGCCTATGGAACAGTCAGGATAATAAACTTCTTCACTTTTCCACCGCTCTACATTACCCCAAGGTGAATAATCTTCAGGGAGTGTTTTAACTATTTCAAGTAATTCGTTGTGCGTCATTTTAATGTTAAAAGATATTTTAACCTATCAAACTCAGCTATCATTTCATCGCGAATATTAAGCAATTCAGAATCAGATGAAGTGTCTAATTCGCTATTGAAATTTCTCAAATAATCAATACTAGTATCAATGAATCCATCCACACCGTCTTCATAATTTCTTAATTCAATATTAAAAGATAATTTAGCTTTGCTGCGACCATATTTGCCAAAAAAAGCTTCTATAAATGTATCGATTAAATCGTCCAAATTCTCATATGCCTTGCCAAATGCCTTGTGCTCGGTATAGCTTGTAGTCTGCCAATGATATATTCTTAATTGATTTTGAATTCTCAATAAAGGTGAAACAATGCTTATCATATGATTATTTATATATGCTCCACAGTAATACCTGCTTTTCTTAGCAAGTCTAATCCTGAGTTGTGTCTGTATAGCTCAGAAAAAACAACACGTTTTATTTTTGCTTGAACAATAAGTTTTGCACATTCAAAACAGGGTGATAGTGTTATATATACTGTTGCGTCTTTACTCGACTGGGTACCAACTGCCAATTTCATGAGAGCATTACTCTCCGCATGAAGTACTTCTGGCTTGGTAACAAAATTCTCATCTTCACAAGCATTATCAAAACCGCAAGGCGTGCCGTTGTATCCATCACTAATAATCTGATTGTCACGGACAACAATACAACCTACTTGCATACGCTTAGCCTTACTAAGCTCGCCCCATTGCTTAGCAATTTCTAAATACTTCTTATCCAAATCGATTTGCTTAGGCATTATATTCTTGAATTTTTTTAGCTAAAGAATCAAGGATATGGGCGCTTTCTTCTTTTACTTTTTTCTTTAATTTATCTATTTGTTGCAACGTGATATTTTTACGCAACATTTTTACCATTTCAATATCTGGCTCAAAATTGCATGTTCGAACTATAGCGTTATACACTATAAGATGCAACACACCATATTCTTCATCTGTTAAAGTTTTTAAAAAATTCTCTAAAAACATTATAGCTTAATATCCTCAAAAGTATCATCCGAAATACTTGTATCACGTGCTCCTATTTTATAAGCTCCTATTTCAGTCTCTTGTGGCGCTACTTGAACCTTGCTACTATCTAGATAGCTGTCCAACCATCCTGCAATTGGATTGCTCTTCTCATTAAAGATTTTCTTATAACCGAGCGAACGAAGTCTCGTGTCACACAACCACCGCGCATACCCACCGAGTACATCAGCATTTAGCCCGAGCAGAGACCCTTTACTGAACAAGTACTGGGCCCATTCTATCTCATTCTTTGCAGCTTGCTCATAAAATGCGTATATCTTGTCTTCGCTTTTCTTTACTAAAGTAGAAAACCCCTCTCTATCATCATCACGAAGAGTCTTAATTAAATTTTGAGTAATTGCAAAATGCAGCGCTTCATCTCTTTGAATAAACTTAACAATCTTTGAATTACCCTCCATTTTACCTCTATATCCAAAATAAAAAGAACACGCAAACGAAACGTAAAAGATTAACCCTTCCATACAGTTTACAGAAAGTATACAGTCAAATACTTTTTCTTTTAGATCTTTTTTATCTTCATTACCTAAAATCTTATCAAATCGCCCTCTAATAAATTCTGCTCTACTTACTATTTCTTTATCTTCCATGATACTATCAAAGAACCCAGATGCATCCGGATGCACATTGTTAAGCAAATATGAGTATGAGTAACTATGAATACCCTCAAATCTTGCCCATGTATTCATACATATTTCTAGCTCTGGGTTCGTTACATATTCTTTTAGAGAATGTATAGACCTAGACAACATACTATCACCCAGAGTCTGAAATCTTAAATTTGTATCAAATACAAAACGCTCTTCTTTAGATAATTCTTTATAATCGTTGCGATCTTTCTGTAGACTTATCTCGTGTGGCCACCAAAAAAACTCTTCTTGTTTTTTAAACAGCTCAAAAAATATAGGGTATTTAAATTTATCATAGCGTTGTAAATTTAAGTCTTCACCAAAAAATAACGGTTGTTTGGTATGGTCAATATTCTTTGTGTTAAGGACAGATTTCATAGATGTATTATATATTTATAGCTTGCAGGCTCCACTTGAACAATCCATTTCTTTTTCTTTTGTCATTGATTGTTCTTTGTCACCATCATCTGTATTATTATAATAAAGACTAATCAATCCAACACTATATGCATACATTAATTCTTTCATAACTTTGCTATCTGGTAAAATATGGTTTGGGTAATGACTGTAGTTATAATATAAATTAGTTGATATTGCCATATCAATATATTTTTGTATAACAGCATTAACGTTAATAATGCCTGTATTATCTTTAAACTCATATGCAGGTTCATAACTATCGCTAAACTTGCCTATACCTGGCACTAACACGGGTAATTTGCCCATCTTAGACATTTTATATGTTATCAACGAGCGTACAGGTTCAACACCATTTGTTGAAGATTGAATCACAGAGCTTGACTCACAAGGCATGCAGCTCGAAAGTGTGGAGTGTCTTAGACCATGTTTAAGGATTTCTCTTCTTAAAGCGTCCCAATCCAAAGAAAGCTTTCTTTTGACAAGGTCATCTACTTTATCTTTATAAGTATCAATAGGTAGAATACCTTTTGAATATTTGGTTCTTTCAAACTTTTCACACTTACCTTTTTCTTTTGCGAGCTCGTTACTTGATTTGAGTAAGTAGTATTGAAAATGCTCCATCCATTCATCTAATAAATTTAGTGCTGCTTTAGAATTATATGACACCCCATTCTTTGCAAAGAAAGCAGCAAGATTAGTAATACCAATGCCTAAGCTTCTACGTTTAACCGCAAAATTGCGAGCTGCTTCATTAAAATAATCTTGCACTTCAATAATTTCATCTAAAAATCTAACAATTAAATCGCATATTTTTTCTAGATCTTTCCAATCTTTAATTTCAAGCATATTGATTGCAGAGAGAATACACATGCCAATTTCTGCTTCTTTATCATGAAAATCCTTGAGCGGGATGGTCGGGTGAATAACTTCAGTACAAAGATTAGACATTGTAACCTTATCCAACCATGCACCATGATCATTAGCACTATCAATATTGAGTATATAGATTCTGCCCGTCTCGACACGTTCCTTTACAATCAAAGAAAATAATTTACGCGCAGAAACTTTTTTCTTCATTTTTATTTTTCTGTCGCTCTCACACTCTTCATAAATTTTATTAAACCTAGGCGTGCCCCAAGCTTCAAAAAGATGTGGTACTTCGTGCGGGCTAAATAACGTTACTTGTTCATCTTTAATTACTCTATCGTAAAAAAGCTTTGACATACCAACTGTATAATCAAGCTTACGAACACGGTTATCATCAGTGCCAGCATTGTTCTTAAGAACAACCACATCCTCTATTTCATAATGCCACCACTGAATATTTGTAGTTGCCGAGCCACCTCTAAGTCCATTTTGTTGCCATGCTTTAACAGACGCTTCATATATTTTTAGGAAAGGTATTACTCCCGTGTGAACCACCTCACCATTGCGTACTGGAGCTCCAATAGCACGAATTCGCGAAACATCTATACCAATACCGCAACGACTTGCTGTGGCAATTGAAATAGCAGTTCCAGAGGCTGTGATAGACTCTTTATTATCGCCCACACCTATTAAGCAACAACTCGCATAACTTTTGGAATTCGTACGAACACCTGCCATCACGGGAGTAGGAAGATTAATCTTATGTCTCGAAATTGCGTTGTAAAATCTGCGCACATATTCGCTACGTGTTTCTTTGGGATAGTTTGCAAAAGAATACATAGCTATAAGCATGTATGCAAATTGCGGAGTTTCATAAATTATATCTGTGACTCGATTTTTAATCAAATACTTGTCGCAAAGCTGCTTAATGCCAGCATATGTAAAAAGAAAATCTTTATCATGGTCGATAAATTCACCAATTTTATTAATTTCTAGTTCTGTATATTTCTCTATAATAACTGGATCATAAATTTTATTTTTAATACCAGAACTAATTACATCCAAAAGTCGGGGAGCGTGCCTCCCACCCCAGACATCTTTCCTGAGTTGATAGTTTAATAAGCGGCTAGCAACGAATTGATAATTTGGTTTTTCGAGAGAAATTAAATTCGAAGCACTCTCAATTAAAACTTTATGTATTTCTTTTGTGGGTATGTTTTCGATTAAATTTAATTTTGCATTAATCTCTACTTCAGATAAGCTGACGTCTGAAATTCCTTCTGTAGCCCAACTTATTACTTTATTTATTTTTTCAATATTAAAATTTTCACTCGATCCGTCTCGCTTAACGACCTTCATAAACTAGTATTTATTAATACGCGCTTTATAAGCTTGTATTTACTTGCAAGTATTTTTTAAATTCTAAGATATTATTTTCAAGATTCGAAAAATAAAATATTATAGGCGAAACAATTGTAAGAAAAAATGGATAGTCCTTGCTGCCTTTAAAAAAATCATTAAAATTAACTTTTTTATTAAAAAGTTTTTCTCGGCATTCACTATCAATGGGGTAAACACCTTGAGAGAGAAATCTATAGGTATTGTCACAACTCAACCCATAAATAGAAAGTATTTTTTTATAATTTTCAATAGAATGTTTTTTTGGTAAATCATAAAAAGAATTAAGATTAGAAAATAAATTAGCATAATCTTTTTCTACATCTAGAAATGCACCATAAAAATAAGCAACACCAAAATCTTTATCTGTCTTAACAATAGTATAAAATTGTTTTGGATCAAATTTTTTATTTATTTCAATGCGTTTAGTATCAAATTCATTGCGCAAAACAATGCCATAAAAGAGTGAATTTTTTTGAACTTTATCTAAAGCAATAAAATTTTCTATATTTAAATTCTTGCTAACACTCTCTAAGACATCTAACATACCCCTATTATAATTGCAAATAGGATATATCAACAGTTTATCTTGGTAAATGTGCTAAAAGATTTATCAGCGCTGGTAGCACTGAAGCAAGCAAAGCAAACACAGAAGATACCACTGCAACTTTTATTTTCCATGAACCTTCCATTTTTATTTTTTTCTGCTCAAATTCGGAAGTAATTTGGTGCGATAAATTAGCAAATCTTTCGTTAACAACAGCAGTAATATTAGTTAAATTCAAGCGCATCTCTTCACGAATGCTGTCAAGCTTTTGATTTAAGTTGTTTTCAACACTCTTTATTTTACCCTCTAAGCTTGTGGCCTGCATAATTAAAGATGGAGTACCGTTTCCTTTGTAAACCGTTTTGTATAACTCGTTTACTTCCATTTCTATTCTACGCAGATCATTTCTTAAAGGCTCTATAGAGCTTTGAACGTTATCCACATATTTATTTATTACAGCTGGAACTGATTAATTAGAGCGCCCGATGGAAGCTTATAGATTCTGCCAAATTTTGCGCCACCCGTTTTTTGCAGAATAACTGTGCACCTATCACCAGTAATAATTGGACCATTAATAATAGGGTAACCAACATTAACATAATTGACTCTTATACCGGAAGATGCATCAATTATAGCTATCTTGGAAGTACCATCCAATACACCTAAATACTGCTTTGTCATATTTGTTTTAAAAAGTTCTTTACATCTTGATCTGTTTCAAAACAGGAAAAGACTGATAAAGGCACAAAATTATTTATTCTATTTTCAATATTATTATGTTTCTTTATGCTTGTAAAATACTCTTCGTTAATATCTACGTCAGACGTTGCACCAATAATTCTCCTTATTTCGCCAACGTTTAACCCCTTTTCTGCTAGTTTCTTAGCTTCTGAAGTAATATAATGCTTTAAAAGATTATCTTTCCCGTTAAATTTAACAGCTTTACTATTAAAGTAGTCAATATTGAAGAGATTTTTTTTACCAGTAATAACACAAGTAACAGGTATAGTTTTCATGTATTTTTAATAATACGTTATAAATAATAATATGCCAGTTGTTTCTAATACCATAACAAAGATAGTTGTAAGACGAGGCGCCCGTGTAACAGGCAAAACAGTTATTTTAAATACCGCTGAACCCGGTTGGTATACTGATACAAAACGATTATACATTGGAGACAACGTTACAGTTGGCGGTGTACCAGCAGGCGTAAAGAACTATCTAATAAAAGATTTTAGTACTCTTAATTTCTTGACACTATCTGGTGCTGAACCAGGAGATTTTGTATATGATGATTATAGTAATTTACTTTATTTCTTAACTGGTGGCGCAGGTGTAAACCCTGGATCCGCACAAAGCAATTGGGTTGCAATCGATTTTGTCGTTAAAGTAGATAATAATTCTGTTGAATTTAATACCACGTCTGCTTTGCAAATAAAAAACATAGGTGTACAAGCCAAGCATATTAATACAAATATAGTAGGCACAGGCTTGGTTGGTGGTGCAGGAACTGCAATAAGTCTTAACCCAGACAACATTACTATTGATATTGACAATAATAGGGTGAGATTAAAACCTGGTGCAGTACCCATTAGCTACTTGGGCTCTATTGCACCATTTACAATTCTGGGAAATACGAATAGTTTTAGTGCACCCATTGAACAAATTGAAATTACAAATGGAACCGTGTTAGGCAAATTTGGTGGCGTCTTGGGGCCCATAGATTTTGAAACAATTGTTGCCTATGGCAAAGGCATAGGCAATATTAACACCACAAATGGTTTGCAAGGATCCATAACAATCGGTGCTCCATCTACCATAAACATAAACTATGACCCAGATATTATTGATGTAACATCACCGGGCAGTATTCAACTAAAGCGTGATACTACAATTACAGGCAATGGACAAGTTACTGGGTTGTTGAGAGTGCAGGGTGATATTATTGCGTTCTATACTTCTGACGAAAGAGCCAAAACAAACATCAAGCAAATAGAAAATTCACTATATAAATTAGATAGCATCAATGGTGTGGAGTTTGATTGGAAGAAGGATGGTACCCATGACATTGGTGTAATTGCACAAGAAGTTCAAAAAGTTTTGCCTGAGGCAACATCATTAAGATCAGATGGTTATCTGGGTGTAAACTATGATAAGATTGTACCGCTTCTTATTAATAGCATAAAAGAGCTGAAGAAAGAAGTGGAAGATTTAAAAAATGAAATTCGAAAAGTTTAACTTACTAATCAAAAGCATTCTTGAGAAACTTGCATACTACTCGGAAAATTCAGAAACACTTTATTACCCAACAAGAAAAGCAGTCCGAGGAAAAGAGCAAGGCATGACACAAGTGGATCCCAGTAAAACATTCCCATCTTCAGACAAGACTATGATTTTAAAATTTCCTGCTGATACAGTAAAAAAGAAAAAAATTAAGCGGTAACTAATAATTTTGCTATATTGTTAGCTCTTCTCTTCACTTGCCCTGCCCACTTGCTACGCAACACTTCATCTGCAGCTTTATTATAATCACCTGCAAGTATATGCTTCTTTGTATTCTCAAACTTGCTTAATCTGTTGTAACCAAGATTGAACGCCATATCTATTAAAGCTAATTTTACATTTCTTGGTTGATTGAAAAGATTGGGCATATACAACTCTGCATCTTTATATGCAGTTCGAAGAGACAATTCAAACAATGTCATGATTTGCTTGTCATCTAATACTTGCTCTCCTTTTAAAACTTTATTATAATCTGCACCAATCTGTTTTATCAGTTTTGGTGCATCTGCTCTAGTAAGATTAAACCCTATGCCTATAGTAGGTTTGCCAACAGAATCTTTGTATACTTGGTACCTGTAACCTTCATGATCTCTTATAATATCAAGTATCTCTCTAAAGCTTAAAGAATTTGCTGGTGCTTTCTGAATCATAGCTGGTGGTGGCGGAGGCGGGACACCAATAGCTTCTATGATAGATTTTATCTCTTCGTCAAATCGCACCTAATTATTTAGTTTAAAACAGCTACCTTAACTACTTTTGGGTAGTTGTTTGCAAAATGTTCCGCATCTTTTTTATTAACAAAAAACACATCTATAATAGGCATCCTGCCACCTGATGCCTTCTTTCTCACCACATCAGTGCCTGTATCTACTGCTTTAACCAACCCCACATTTGGTATGATAACATCTTTCTCATATGGTATAATCCTTGGATCCACTGCAATTGAATCGCCTTGTTTCAACGTATAACCGGTAGAGCTTCGGCACCTTCTACTATCACTATCAGTGTTGCCGCCCTTAGCCCAATATACTGTGAGCCTGACTGTTATTACTTTGAAGCTATTTGTCTTGGGTACAAACTCATTTTTGTATGTAATTCCATCATTCTTAATATTAATTGTTTTGGCAATTTGTTTTTCAACAGATGGATTGGCTGATTTTAACTCAGTCTTAATATCCTTAATGC
>Ga0187843_10000898_pt1 | contig 19516 bp, 49 predicted proteins | sample SpaLakP09_SKY_43_FD_134516 | JGI IMG/M metagenome (GOLD analysis project Ga0187843, IMG submission 134516) | Oligotrophic lake water microbial communities from Sparkling Lake, Wisconsin, USA - SP09_SKY_43 | ecosystem: Environmental > Aquatic > Freshwater > Lake | place: USA: Sparkling Lake...
CTACGTGTGGTCAGTAACCAATACATATACAACCCTGCCAGTAGCAGTATCGCAGTGCCAACCAGCCCACTGACCAGTCCAGGCAGCAACTGCGTGGCACTGATACAAAGCAACGGTAGCAGCATAACAGACCATAGCCCAGTGGGACAATCATTGACCATGGCCAACGGCATGACAGCCAATGGACTGAGCCCATATGCCAGTGGTGGTGGCAGCTGGTACAACAGCACTGGCAATGGCGTGATCATTATGAACCCGGGCGTTTATAACTGTTAAAAACACAAACAAAAAGGAAATATATAACATGACAGCAGCAAACATCACTGTTGGAGCGGGCATTACCCTAGGCTCAGGCATCACAGCAGGTGGTGGTGGTGGTGATATCACCCTGACTTACGCAGAATTTGATCCCAGCGGTACTCCACCAATGCCAGGAACTTTACAAGACACAAGTGGCAGCGTTACCGGAACTGGGATCGTCATAACCAACCCTACACAATCTGGAGTGCGCATGACAGGATTGTCTGCACCCAATTTGGCATTTGTCTCAGCCAATTTACCAGACGCTCCTCCTCCATTCAGTCCAGATGGTAGAATATGGACAGCACAATGGAGTGGAGGCAGCACATACGCTAGTACACCAGTTGCTATATATTATTCAACAGTTGGCGGAGTCCAGGCCATTATATTCTATATAATGAATCCAGCAGATGGTTCGTATACTACTGGCGCAGGTGGCATATACAACTTTCCTGTGACACTGACAGCAGGAACAACCACAACTACATACTTCACAATGTAATGACACAATCACACATGAACACAATACAAAAGAATCATACACCACAACAGCCGTTACTGCCCTTTGGACATCCAGACTTTTGGAAACAATTTAAACAGTAACTCACCCGGCCTACACACCGGTCTATAGCGTAGCCAAAAAATTTACTGCGCAAAATTTTTTGACCCCAGAAAATGATCTTGACCGAACTGTAGTATTCCTGTAAAGTATGTTATATACACTATATAGGAATACACCATGTTTTTATCATTGACCAACGCCAACCCTGTTCACTACGGCTGCCCTATTGCCATTGACAGTGGTTTAGTTGTCACAGTACATCACAGCACCATAACCAGAGAAGATGGTTCTCGAGATGATGTTACATTCATATTCTGCCCACCACACGGTACTTGGGAAGTACAGGAAAGTTTTGAAGCAGTATTGACACAGTTGAGAATGTATCGTTCACAGATCATCATCAAGTAAACACAGTTGACCAGGGCGGGGGGTACTCCGTACCCGAGGGGTAGGGCTAGCCCAAAAAAATTGCTGCGCAAAATCTAGCAAATCCGGAGATCTAGATCTGAGGGGTTCTAATCTAAGTCGAGTTTTTTTGTGGGGTGAATTTTTAGCAAGCAAGCTGTTGTAAAAATACAACAGTTGCATTTGTATACCCAACCCCCCTCACCGTGTCAAATGATATTGAAAGCCCTGAGGTGTTTCTTTTTTGTAAATGCCTTGTTGAGCCCAATCTGCTTCTAGTAGTGCAAGCAGTCGACGATCTGTAATGTATGCACCTGCTTGCACTTTAACACCTGCACTGCGGCGCCCGTATCCCACATCGTATACAGTACCTCGCACTATTTGTTCTAGTGCTAGTTTAATGCGTCCCAATTGTGTTTGTTGTGCATACGAGTACAGTGTTTTATTAACAGCGTTACGCATGCGACGATCTTGTAGCGCAAAGAACTTGTTGGGAGCTTCTTCTGTGTTGAGTGTTACTGTACGCATTGTGTGTATCTCTGTGTGTTACGTTACTGTATGTGTGTAGTATAGCGTCGTTGTGCTGTGTTGTCAACAGTGTTGTGCGAATCCCACAGTGTTGCACGATCCCCACACAACGGCATTCCCTTGACAGTCTGAGCCACCCGCCGTATTATACACACATGAACACTACAGCACAGCCTACCAAAGCAGCAGCCCGCAAGCGGCGTAGCGATCGTAATCACATCATTTACGAGCTGATCGTAAATGGGCTGAACTACATTGGCGTTACTGCCAAGACTGAGAGTACTGTAATGCGTTCAGTACAGGTACGTGCCAACAAGCATTGGTATCGTGCGCAACGGGAAAACAAAGACTGGAGTCTTTGTGTTGCGCTACGTGAGTTGGCTAGTAAGGACCTCATTGAGATCCGCGTACATGAGATTGTGCGTGGCAAGGCTGCGGCGCACCGGCGTGAAGTAGAACTGCGCCGTGCAATTAAGCCTGTACTCAATACCGATGTACGTGGTGACTAAGGCTTTTTAACAGTCACACGCGGGGTGAACACCGCAAGAATAACTGCCCCTGCTACGGCTGTTTCCCATGTGTAGGGAATGACATGTGTGGGCCACAGCGTGGCTCCAAATGTGTTGATAGTCCAGGGTATAATCCACCCTGCCGCTAGTAGTAGCCCGGCACAGACTACCAGCATAATTACTGCTACAAAGACCTTCATGCTGACACCTCTGGTAGGTGATCAGTATCCGGATCCGTTGTAGAGGGATCGCTTTCACTCCGAACAATATAGCCGGCCAATCGTTGGTCTGCCTTGCGTCGGCTTAGGGCCGACCCTACTGCATAGATGCGTGGGTAGTGGTGGCCGCAATAACTGCTGTCGTGTAGTGTGGGTTGAACACAGCCTTCGCCTGATCCAATCCATTGGCACGTTGTAAACTTCATGATTCGGTCTCTTCTTCGCGTAGCTGTTGGATCAGTCGATCCCGATCCGCTTCTTTCATGTTAACTATCATTTCGATTCCTGCTTCCATTCCCGCACCGTGTGCTAGGAACTCCATTAGTAATGTGATGGCTAGTATAGATCCCAATGCCCAAAAGTGGTCACCGCCCAGATCTAATCCTAATACATACAGGGTGAATATCATAGTCAACAAGGCAGCAAGCCTTGCTGCTTGCCTGCTGCCAATGTTGATCTGTAGCATGTTATGCTCTCCGCATGCAAGTGGTACGAGCCATTGCCTGCCAGTTGAGTGGAAAGCCGCCGCGCAGGTCCGCAATCTTCAATACCATACGCAGACTAAGCTCGCGCAATCGATCTGCGTTGGCTGTGATAAACTCCACCACTTCGTCTTTGGCGATATCGCTGAGGTTGTCTCTATCGTCCAGCATGCCGCCTTTGACGATCTGCCGAATACGCAGGATCTTCTCCCTGTTAGTATCCATCTGTAGATCGATATAGTGGCAACGGCTTTCCAGTGCATCCAAGTGATCACGGAGTTTCTTAGACTTGATGTGTTCAAACTTGATGTTGGTGATAAAGATGGCACTACCGCAGAACTCAAAGCGATTGGGAATGCCTTCACTGCGCAAGATGCGACTGTCAGTGTTCCAACTGATAAAGCGTCGACGACTTGAGTCCAGTGCGCCTTTGAGAATGTTGAGGCTCAGGTCTTCTAGTAGGATGCTGTCGCAATCGTCAAAAACTACCACATTGCCTCGAGCTGAGTATTCAAACAGTTTGCCATACAGACCGATCGCTGACATAGCGCCTTTAAGGATCTCAAACTTGGGTTTGCGTTCTGCCAGTTTATTGAACAGGTCGTCCTTCTGTAGTACAGCTTCAACGTTATGGCTTTTGCCAACGCCTGGAGGACCGGATACAATCATTGCGCGGATATCGCCGGCTTTAACAGCCTTAGTCATGTCGGTAAGGATATCAAAGCGTTCTTGTAGCCGGGTCAGGATCTGTTCATCTGATTCACGTGCTACTTCGCGTTCGCGCCGTTTGATAGCGTCAGTATCAAACTCAAGTACTGTGCTGCCTTTGCTGGATTTTGCTGTTGCCATGTTATGTGTATTCTCTAGTAGGTAAAAGCGTAGTATATGATTATTTACACAGGTTGTCAAGCACTTCTTTCGCCAGGTCGATGTCTTCGTAGCCCTGGATTTCATCGTCGTAGTGGGCGGCGATCATCAGTTGATATACAGTGAAGGCTGGGTTGCCGAATTCATCAATCACAGCCTGTACTTCGTTTTCGTTTTCACAGTCCCACAGAGTATCTGCCAGTTCGCGTTGGAAAGGGGTAAGGTCGTGGATTTCCATTATTGGCCACCGTTGAGTTGGTCGATGCGGCGCTGTGTTTCATCCTTGCGGCGTTCCTGGTCAACGAACATGTGGAACATGCCGTAGAGAACGCCCACAATCAGTATCATACAGATACCAAATACGATTTCTTCGCCAGTGAACCAGATGGTCAGTGCTCGCAGGAAGACCTGGATACCAACAATGATACCGGCGATACTGGCCATCTTGATGACTGCGCGAACTTCGGGGCTAGGAGGACTTAGGTGTTTCATTTGTTTTTCCTTTGTGTTTCAGTATGTATGTAGTATACCTGAAGTTTCAGGTCTTGTCAAGCGTGTTGTGCTTACGCCACACGCTTGAGGTCCGTCTCTACACCGTCAGGATCGTTGATGTAGACACGGTCAATGTCCGGGTGACTGACCAAACCACATCGATTGATGAAGTCCGTACGGGCGTCGGGCGCGGCGAAGGTCTTGTGCCACTCATGTCCGTTGCGGAAGATCCAGGTGACTTTAAAGTTATCCATAGTGATCCTTATTTGACTGCCTCAAAGGTCCTGCCACGCAGGTCAATGTCCAGTGGAGTCTTAAACCGCTGGACCGGGTCTGTGCCGTGTGGGACATAAGCCACAGCCCTGGCACTTCGGCTGCCTGCCCGGTAGTCCTCAAAAATGTAGACATGATTAGGGTCGCCCGACCCCTCTGGCCAGGCTGTGGTCTCTAACATGATCTTCATGCTGTCTCACTCTTAATGTAACCGTAAGGCACGCCAACACGATAGCAGAGATACTCGTCATCGCCGTCGCTGCCTTCCGCTTCGTGTATCCAGCGAATGGCCATTGCGCGGTCTTTGGCGCCCAGTGCGATGATCTTTGAGACCCGAGCCTCAAAGTCCTGGATGGCCGCATCTTCCTCAATGACCCGCTGGGCCTCGTTGCGCTGGATAACGCCCTGCAAGTAGGACATCTCCGACTCAAATTGCTCCAGCGTCCAGGACGATGTGTCCGTGCCGCGTGGGCGAACGCCGTGTGCGTCCTTGTACATGTCCCACCAGATCCGAGCAGCCTGCTCAAGCGGAGTGTACTCTTCCCAGCTTTTGTAAGTGTATTCGCTCACGGCCTGCTCCTTGTTTGCTTCGTCCATGTTCGTAGTATACGGCCAAGCAGTGGTCTTGTCAACCTGTTGCGTTTATGCCACAATCCACTGTTCCTGGTCTTTAAACCTCAGTTTCTCCGAGCCGTCGTACTCTTCGATCTGGAACTCCCGCCCCTCCTCCACCCAAGCAATGGTCAGGTCTTCGGGATCTCCGATATAAGCGTCAGGCCAGTGTTCCGCACAGTAGGATTCAATGTCTTCATAGCGATCCGTTTCGATCATGGCCACCACTGCGGGATCGAATAGCAGTTCAGGGATCAAGTGCCAACTATACCAGCCTGCTCCATAATGCGGGCTGTAGATCACAGCCACCCGTCCGTCTCGTACGACTTTATTCATTCTTCAACTCCTAGATATTCTTCAATGTATTGTTTGACAGAATAAGCACCCGATGCTTCTTTTTCTAGCCCGTGTGTAAGATACCCTACTTGAGCAACCTCACACATTCTCATACATTCCTTGACAATCAACTCGGCGAACTTGAAATCATCATAGTGTGCTGAACCATATACCTCTTCGGCAAGTTCTCGAATTCGTTCGTTCATGTCGTTATTTCCAAAGTGGAAAGTGTCGGCCTACGAGAGTAGCGGCTCTAAGTTCACTGTTCTCTACCAGCATACGACAAGTTTCGGCAATGATGGATTCGGCGAACTTTTCCAGATCCGTATAGCCACCCGCATCCGAATTGTCATTGTCAACCCAAGCCTGATGAGCCAGTAGTCGAAGTCTTTCGTTCATTTCTCAATCTCCTGAATCAACTTGGTAATTGTCGCCGCATTCGGCACACCGGTAGTTGGTGACTGATCTCCATCGTGTTGGAGTGCGCCAGTAATCATGCTGGCAGGGTGTGCCATCTGCTCTAAGAGCGACTTGGCCTGTGGATTTCCCGTACATATACTGAGCACCGCAGTTGGAGCAAGGGAAGGTGTGTGTGGGTTGGTCATATCCGCTGATCCATTGTGGGTTAGAGCCTGTTGCTGGGACCCTGGTAGTGCCCTGGCAAGTTGGGCAAGTGCCTTGTGGTTTCATCATGTAAGTAGTATAAGGGAATACGGCGGCCCAGTCAACCCCACCCTGGGGTGTTGTAAAAATACAACACCCCACCGTATTAATTAAACAAAACTTGCTTTACAAGCAAACTCTTCACGCGCAATTAAGTTGTGTTCCTCAATATATTGCAATAACTCTACAAAGTGCTCGCGCACAATAGTGTCTTGCGCTATAATGTCCCTATGCAGCTTTTGCACATTGTGCTCAGCATTAAACTCTGCAAGTATACGTGTGTTGTAAACAATGTCGTGCGTATACATCTTAATGCTGTCTGCATTAGCAGTATTACAAAATTGCTCTGCGTATTCAGCAGTAAGCGTAAATGCAAGCACATTAATGTCTACAACGTGTTTTAAAGTAAGTTTATGCATAAGTAAGTTCTCTTTCTTTGTGTGTTTGTTTAGTATGTGTGTAGTATAGCGTAGCCCGCGCAGTTTGTCAACTGTTGCGTAAAAACAACATCAAGTGTTGTATTTTTACAACACCCCACGCTTTATGCAAAGTTTGCAAAATAAGCGTCAGGCAACGCAATACCCGCATCGCTAACAATCTCACAAATAAAACATTGCACTTCGTCATTTAAACTGTGCATATACTTAACAGCATCAGCTTCGTCGCCAAATGCAATGTAATTTGCAAGTATTAAAACGCTAGCAATTTGAGGAGCAGTATAGCCCGTCTCTAAATTAAACAATAGCTCGTCAATTACTGCATCACGCAATGCGTGTGCAATATTAGCTGCATTGTCAATGTCAGCGTTAAAAATGTCTGTGTATTTTGCTGTAAACATGTGTTACTCTCTGTGTGTTTTTTAGTGTATGTACGTAGTATAGCGTAGCCAGCGGGGATTGTCAAGTGTTGCGTAAAAACAACACCTGCTGTTGTATTTCTCCCACAAATCATGGTTTGGGTTGACAGCCTCTCTCGGAGGCCGCTATCATTCACTCGTTGGTTGCGGACACTCCTCCGTCCAGATCAACCTCCTGGTTCTCCGACTCCCAGTCGGCTACCATAGACGAGATGCCGAAGTAGTCATCCAGGTCCTCCGGCAGATACTCGGCAATCTCATCACTGTTCATGCCGCTGTAGTCGAAGCAGTCGTCCACGCCGTTGTCGAACACGCCGCAGAACGCCATACCCGGCTCGTAGTAGCGAGCATAGACTTCATAGCCCAGCGAATGCAAGTGCTCGTACAGTCCAGTGGGCGGGGCCCAGGCACTGTCAAAAGTCAGTGTCACGCCACCTTCATCGGTCTCCGACCACTCACCTTCTACTTCCCACTTGGTGCCCCAAGTGTTCACTGAGTGTTCCCACGACCACTCGTTAGTCGGGTGTGGCAGGAACTCGTTACACAGGCGGCCCCCTTCAAAGGCACTGCGGACACGCTCGACTGCGGCTGGATCACTGTGACCAATAGTCACTACGTTGGCACACCAATTTGGAATTTTCCGTCCCTACCTTTTTTGGTTACTGTTAAACATGTGTACATTGTAGTATCTCTTCAGAGGAAAGTCAACCACAGACACCAGTTAGGCATAAATACAACACTATGGAAGAGGTTGACAATGAACTACGAGAGAATCTACTATCAACTCTGTGAACGATCACTTGCCCGAAAGTGGAAAAAATTCACCTACGAGAGGCACCACATTGTGCCCAAGAGCATGGGTGGCACCGATGTCAAATCAAATCTTGCTGTCCTTACTCCTAGGGAACACGCCCTTGCTCATTTGCTTCTTGTGCGATTCCTATCCGGCGAACATAAGGCCAAAATGATTTATGCTCTAAAAAGCATGATTGGATTTCGTAATGCAACTCGTCAACAATTAACCACTAAACAATACGACACCTTGCGTAAGGTATATCAAACTCAAAAGCAATCTCCTGAATACAGGGCAATGGCATCTGCCAACACTACTAAACAATGGACTCCTGAACGCCGTGCTGCCGTTGCCGAAAAGGCTAGACAACAATGGGCAACAGGCCCTAAGCGTGAGTCCTTCTCTAGTAATGAATACCGTGCCAAGAAATCACGACAAACCAAAGAGCGTTGGCAAGATCCGGAATTCGCTAAGAAACAATCCGAATGGGCTTTAGCACAATGGCAAGACCCTGCCAAACGCCCTAACCGTTAGGCATTATTGTACTCCTGTATCAAATGAATCTTCTTCGGCGACATATGAGTGAGCAATGTCCAGCTCGTACCCAAAGTCGATGTTTTCTTCCCTACAGTAGTGTAGGATGTCTGCCAGCAAGTCGGCCACACGATCCATGTCCGTCTGCTCGATCAGTAGTCGTACACGATTGGCAGCCAAACTGCTCATAGTGTTAAAGCCTGCTATGGTTCCCATAAATGCCCCGCTGTGTGTTAATGTATGTAGTATGCTTAAACAGCACCAATTGCTATAGCAAATCGCAGATCGTGTATTCCACCAATGTAATCAGAATCCACGGTCTTCCGGCCTTCTTTGACCGTTAACCGACCATAACGGTTCCGCGTTACTGTAAACTTACGATCCCCAAACCCCAGCAAGGTTTTGTCTTTAGTCCGAGTCATACTGACTTGACGCAAATACTCAAGCCTAAGATCGTTATACAGTGTTTCTAATTCTTTCAGCACAGTTCGCATTTCGTTGATCTGCTGTGCTAGGGCTGTTAACCGGTCCATTGTGTGCTCCTGTGTGTCCATGTTCGTAGTATACTGGAACCCGGCACTGTTGTCAAGCACCGGGCCCACTGTTGTTTTTACGCCACAGCGTAGAACTTTACGACATTGTCAACGACTGTGCTACCAGTCTTTGCCACAACATCCTCAAACACCAGCCCGCTTTTAAAGGACTTGAGGAATGCTTTACGCAGTAGGACCTGCTGTCCCTCTACGTTAAAAATAAAGCGGTCGCCATATGCGGCAGTGGCAAAGCCGTTACGCATATAGGGCTTCAGCGGACCGGGCCGGTTGATGTTGTGCATACCCACGCCCTCATATGTGGCCTGCTGTAGGGAAGCCCCGTATTGTAGTGTGTAAGTAGTCCCTGGGACGAGTTTGCTGGGTGCGATTGCTTTTGGCATGTCTTGCTCCGTTGTGTTAGTGTGTGTAGTATAGCATCACGCGACGCAACGGGCAACCACTGTTTTTACCAGTGTTGCTTTTCTGCTACCCCTCGTGCCCTGCTTAATATGCGCGATGGGGTTGTGTCTCTGCAACACAAAAAATACTTCTGCCTCTGCTTCTGCGAGCGTTTCAAACTGCCTGCTACGCTCGATGCCTGCTTGTACAAAGTAGTACATGGTCGCTCCGTTGTGTTAGTGTGTGTAGTATAACGTCGGGCCGCACACTTGTCAACTGTGGCGGGGCCCCCACACCCCGGCACTTCAGTAGCGGACCCCAAACGTTTTATTATACTGTGTGTAGAAGGCAATGGCAAAGTCTTCTACATCAGTTGTAGCAATTTCAGCATCCGGATCTAAACCGTGATAGAAACGATAAGCATCACGCACACCAAATGGGTTATTGTCTACCAAGTCCTGCAAGTAATCCAGTTCACCGTGTGAGAATGTATAAGTCATAGTATGCTCCAAATACCTCTAACGACACCTGCTCCAGTTAGTACTATGCTGGCAGCATTGACAACTATCTGTGCCGGTATGCGCACTCGCACTGCCCAAAACAAAAACAATATAGCTCCACAAAAGAAACAGAATACGTTATAGGGCCAAGTCTCTGGTCCCACACTGGTTAAGATATGTCCCAATAGGATTAATGCTGTGCCACTCCATTGTAATATAAGATCAATTTGCGCATAGGTTAATACAAAGCGAGCCATTAGTTAGTGTCCTTCGAGCCCACCCATTCCATGCAGTGCTCTACAGCATAAGGACCGTAGGCATAGGTGTGTTGTGGAGCCAGGAACCCCACAGTCTTGCGGCACCATTCAATGCTTTGACCATCGGTCCAAGCACGGCACAGTCGCTCTGCGTAGCCTTCGCTTTTGTTGAATGCTCGCATGGCAATTAATGCGCCACGCTGTGTAGCATATGACTTGACTGCGGTGCTGGTGCGACGATCGATGACCTGGTACATGATATCAACTCCTTTGTATCTCAGTTCAAGTAGTATACAGTCAAGCAGCCTGTCGGTCAACTGCTGTTGTGTTTTTGCCACGTAAGAACTCGCTGTGACCAAACTCCTGACCCACGTAGAAATCAATTAGTCGTCGTTGGATCATAGTGATCAGGTCGCCGTGGTCGTCTGCGATGATGAATCGCACAGGACACCGGCCCCAGGTGCCCAACTTGCGGAACTCTGCAAACCAAGCGCGGTGTTGTGGATCCGTTGCTTCGAAGGCAACCCAGGGCCGCCCGATAAATGCTAGTCTACTCATTGTATTCCTTTAGTAAAGGAGGGGCGCCTCACATGGTCGTTTAAGCGTGGCACAATCCCGTTATGTGGGAGTCTTGCCACACCCCCTGGCACCCTTAGAACGGTGCGTCTTCCGTATCGCGCAGTTCGGCTTCGATCTGTGCCTTGCTCTTAGTGCTCTTAGGAGCGGCTTTGGCACGAATGGTTGCCAGTGTAGGAGCAGCCGCGGCGGGCTTTTCCTTCTTAGGCTTCTTTGCTTCCTTGTTGCCTTTCTGCTCTTTCTTAGCAGACTGCGGCGCACGACGCTCCAGAGCCTCTTCCAACGCGGCCTGCTTCTCAGCATTGACCACACCGTCGTCAGTGGTGGCAAACTGGATGCTGAGCAGGAATGCCACTGCGTCGGCTTTGGTCATTGGCTCCCGCAGTTCAATCAGGTCGATGTCGGTCTGGTCTTTCTGGAGGACTTTGGTGCGGGTGACCAGGTCGGTTGCGAAGCGAGCTTTGAGTTCGCCTTTGGGGGTGCGGCTAACGCCAGCGACAGTAAACAATTTCTCAGACATGTAAAACTCCTAAGTGTGTGTAAAGTGTTAGTTGAACTGCTCAACTTCAATCATTATACTGGACTTCTGGCTCCAGGTCAACCAAATCCAAACTGTTGTAATCCTGCCACTCGCCTGTGTCGTAGACATTCTCCGGGTCGTAGTACTCTGGATCCTCGTAAGTGTAGGCGAACCCGCTCATGCTGCCAACTCCTTTAGTTTACGCTCGTCTGCCAATACACTGGCCAACGACACCAATTGTCGGCTGAGTGCGGCACAGTCGTATGTGTCGCCCACAAGCCATTCGTCGTTCTTCAGGATGTAGTAGTATTCAGCACCACAAGCATCGCATTGGTCCAGGAACTCTTCAAACGATCGGGCAGTTCGGAACTCTGTGCCCGTCTCGCCCCTGTCGCGTCCGTAAAAGAGGCACTGGCCATCGTAGAGAGCATCATACTCCTCATTGGTCATACCAGCGTCCAGTGCGCAGAAGGCATGTTTAGTGCCCAGGTCTCGTCCCAGAACACTCATGTCTCCCAAGCACAGCAGGTCTGCTGTCTTTGCGTGATCATAGTGTTGTTGCAGGATAGCACCATTGTGGGCGGGATAACCATCCCAATGACAGTATACACTGAGGATCACACCATCGCGCTCAATACCAATACGACTGCGAGTTCCCATTACCAGCTCCGTGTTGTGTTACAGTTTCAACAGTATAACTTGGAACAGGGTTGGTGTCAACCCTGTTGTGTAGATACTACAGGTAGAATTCTTCTTCTACCTGGTCAAAGCCCAGCTCAATGAACACACACTCACGCACGGCGGTATCCAGGCACTCGGCGTAGATCCCATCGTCAACTCGGCTCAGCCCCGCCAGCAGTTTCAGCGTGGCGGCCCAGTTCAGACCGTTGGCACGAGCATGGTCAACAACATCCGCCACTGCGGCGTTGCCCTCTTCGGTGAACATCTCATAATCCATCACACTGCTCCTGTATACAATAGATAAGCCACAATAACTGCACAAATCACCAGCATGACCAATACCGAGCGATCACCTGCTTCACCGCTCATGCCATCTCCTTTTCCAGTTGATTCAGTCGACATTGTAGCACATAAGCAGTGCCCGGGTCAACCTCAACCAGGCGCTCTACCATCATTTCCAACAAGTAGGAATCTGTGTTAGACAGAATCTCTACGATCTGATCTACTGTCAATTGAATGTTGCGCATCGCGTTCTCCTTTGTGTCCCAGTTCAAGTAGTATACGGGGGAACCGGTTCCCCCGTCAACCTGTTGTGTTTACGCCACAGCGGGCAACTTCTTCAAAGCCGCAGAGAACGCAGGCATAGGCATGTCATCCAACGCGTCGTGTATGCGGTCGCCGTCGTTAACTACCTCTGCCAGTTTCTTAGTCAAAGCCTTTTGAAACTTAGGCTCAGCCATGACCTGCTCTACCAATTGCTTGCGAGTCGGCACACCCGCAGCCTTGAGGTCCTTGTCAGTGTACTCATCCAACTGGTCTGCCAAGTACTCAGCAAGGACGATCTTAACTAGTTTCTCGTTCAGTGTGATTTGAAACATTTCAAACTCCCTGTAAGTGTGTCTCAGTTCAAGTATTATACGGGGGAACCCCTCCCCCGTCAAGCCTGTTGTGTTTACGCCACAGCCGCCACTTCCTTGCTGGCCTTCAGCATATTGGCTGGCACTTTATATAGCCCACGCGGCGTACGGACTGTGACATACTTGATGGCCACCTTCTCTACTGTGCCTGCGACAAAGCCCAATTTAGAACTGTTAAAGGTTACAGCATCGCCTACGCCAAATGACCAAATGTTCTGCCGAGTCAATTGTGCTCGCGCAAACTTCACAGCCTCAACAAATTTTGAAAGGTCCTCGTTGGCCCAGGGCGTGAAACGAATGTAATGGGCGATTTGATCTGCGTTCATGTCTATTACTCCTCTGTAGTAAACTCAAGTTCATCGGCGCATTCAGCAACAAAGTCAGCACTCCTGCGAAACTCTTTGCACAGTTCATACAATCGATTGAACGAGTTCAATTCCGTCGTGCTCAAGTCGCGCAAGAAGTTCTCAGGATCCTCGTCCATGTGGTCGATGATCTGGATCACGGCCTGCACAGTATTCTCACACATGCAGTAGCTCATATTAGGAAATCTGGAACTTGCCATTTTGCTTTCTCCAAGTAGCGTTTCAGTTTCAGTATTATAGCGAATCTGGACTGTTCTGTCAAGTGTGTTGTAAATTTACAACATCCATCATGCCCAGTCGCCGCGCAGGCCCAGTGAACAGTTCTTCATCGTCTAACATCAGTTCCTCTGCCACACGGCCAAACACCTCTACAGGAGTGTCCAGCAAGACACGGTGTTGAACCCGCCCTCCATACTTGACACGGCTGCTCTGGACTACACCACTCACAGTGTATGCGCCCAAGTATACTCCGGCCACCTGCTGTCCTTCCTTGTTCCAACTCATAGTCAACCCCTCAGAGTGTTCATTAAACGGTTGTGGATCGCATCCATCTCGCTCTGCTCCACATAGAAGTCAGTGAGCGGATCGTAATACTGTCCTTCTCGCGCGTCGTAGTATAGCACACGACCTGAGAAGTTGAACGGGCCTTCCAATCCCACACGGGGACCGAACCGATTGCGCATGTCGTCCATTTGGTGCCGATCTGCTAGTACCGTGTATCCCATCGCTGCCTCCCGTTGTGTTTCGCAGTTCAAGTATTATACAGCTCAGTGGGGTCCACGTCAACCTGTGGCGCAGACCCCACACACGGCTCTTCAGTCCATGCGCGAGCCGGCGAACGCATCGTACCCTGCCGCACGGAACACGTCGGCGTAGACTTCAGCCGCCTCTTCCTTCACGTCCATGTTCTGCGTCCCGTGTCCACTGGGGTTCCACAGCTGAACTGTGTTCTTGTAGCCATAGGCCTTGCGGAAGCCCAACCGGGCGAACTCTTTGCCCACTTTGGTGGACAGCTTCACGCCGCTGATGTTAACCCAAGCAAAACCGCAGGGCCAGGCTTGTCCGTATTTTGCGTCCAACTCTTGCGCTTTGGCAGCGGCACGAGCAGTGGCTACAGCGTGGAGCTGGTGAATGTCGGTGATAGTAGTCATTGCGTTCTCCTAAAGTGTGTCTCAGTTCAAGTATTATACGGTCACTGCCACCGGCCGTCAACCTGTGGCAGCGATCCCACATCACATACTGTGATAGCGCTCGGTGCTGGGATCCACACAGGTCCCACGCTCACCGCGTCGAATCTGTACTGGCTCACCAGTCAGCAGATGCTTTACTGTGATCTTGTAGTCGGCATTGTGGCGCAGGATCTGGGCGATCTCCTCCTTCTGCTTACGCTTGGGCAGGTCTGCCAGCATCGACACAACGAAACTGGACAAGTAGCCTGCGGCATAGGCAGTACCTTCGTCCTCTACCAACTGTTTGAGTGCTTCTGCCATCACTCGCTGATTTTCTGTAGTCCACATAATGCTCTCCAAGTAGTGCTTCAGTCTCAGTAGTATACAGTGGGTCGGTGGGACTGTCAACCGTTGCTACAGCCCCACACTCGGCACTTTAGCAGCCTGGGTCAAAGTCGTACCATTCCTGCGCCTCACTGACGCTGTCGTCGTAGTCGCCAAACTCCTCGTCATCCTCAACGAGTATGTCATTGATCCGCATCATGTCAGCGACTTCGTCCTCGCTCAAGTACTTGAGCGCCATAGTAACGACGTCCCGCGGGTCGAGCAGTCCGCTGTCGATCAGTTCGAGCAAGTAGTTGGTTTGCTGGCGTGGCATAGTGTTCTCCGGTTCGTTTGCTTCAGTTCAAGTAGTATAGCGAATTCCTACAGCCCTGTCAAAGGTGTGGCATCGCTACCACACCTGGCTCTCTAATAGTCGCCGCAGTCGAACCGGTCCTCATACATGGCATCCAAGTAGGAGTCCTCAGCAGGATCACAACCAACGATATAGTCGTCGAATCCGTCATCCCGCTCGTAGTCGTCCATGCCGTCATACAGCGTGTCGAACGCACGAGGATCGATTAACGACTCCTCAATGTTCAGTATACGTGCGATCTCTGCAGGGGTGAATCCCTCTTCCAGCAGGTCTGCCACATCTGCATATAAGTCTGACATTCTGCTCATTTTTCGCTCCCGTGTAGTGTATTGCTCAGTTCAATCATTATATGGGAGTTCCCTGAGTTCGTCAATCTGGATAGCCCATGTGGCATTTTGGCTACAGTGGGATTGTCGCCACATGCCCCGGCACTCTGATCGTGCTGAATCGCAGTATAGTCATGATCCGCAGTATAGTCATGATTCGCACGATTATCATGATTCGCAGTACTATTATGAATCGTGTAACTATACTGATTCGTAGTATAGTCATGATCCTCAGTATAATACTACTGTACAGTATAGTAGTGAACTATAGTATAGTTGTGGATTGTGTATGTATTGTGGCCTGCCCGGGAGGGATCGAACCTCCGACCCACAGCTTAGAAGGCTGTTGCTCTATCCACTGAGCTACGGGCAGATACGGTGGATTTATGGTGGGCCCTCGCGGAGTCGAACCGCGCACCAATGGATTATGAGTCCACTGCTCTAACCAACATGAGCTAAGGGCCCTACGCTTTCTCTAATGCATTTACTACAGTAATAATTATACTGTAAAACGTCTGCTGGGTCAAGTACTGGGCGTTTTTTGTGGGGCAAAAACCACATGGTAAATGGTAGAAAACGGTGTGATCTCGGGGTCAAAAAAGACGAAAAGTGGTAGGTTCAGGGTGGATTTCACTGTGAAAATACTGTGGAGGCACGGTGGGGAGAGAGGCTTAGTTCAAATACTCCACACTCATCAACACAGTTTCACACTCATCAACACAGTTCTACACCCTTCCGCCCTGGCCTGCTCTGCCCAGGGAATTCTTTGGTGACCTCATTCACTAGAGTCAAAATAGTAGACCCTTACAGCGGGGCATTTGGGTATACAGTGTTATATGGTAAAATACCTAGACCCTTACAGCGGGGCATTTGGGTATATGTAGAATGTTTAGTTCTTCAGTATAGTCATAGTCAGTTCGGCTGTATCTTCAAACTCAAACTCTAATCGGTTTTCATTCATGCGATGCCTACACTCGATCAATGTTAAAGGACTGTTTGATGTAGCGGTAGCACGTTGAGTAAACCATTTGGCTGCATTTTGCAGCAGTATCTTACCCACGCCTATGCCGTGTTTCTCGTGGTGGTCTTTATAGTACGGTATCAATATGTTGAATCCTGCACTGTAGTCTTCATCCAGCAAGTTCTTTACGTAGTCAAACAGCCAATCTGGGCTGTTGGTATCAAACAGTAGTTTCATATGCAAATAGATACAGTATGTGTATGTGTAAGTTTTACCACGTGTTCATTATACCGTGGATTGAGTGTTGAGTCAATTACGGGTTGACTGTGTTGTGTATCGGCAACCGACTTCAATAGTGATCAATATCAAACAGTGACGGAGTAAACAGTTGTTGGGCCGGTGATCGCTGTGCCATGGCTGCCAGTTCGCTCAGTGGTCGTGTGTACTTGGTGGCCATCAGTTCAAACGTGTTGACTTCGTAGTTCCACCAGTTCTGATATACTCTACGGCTGGGCCTGCGACGAGGTGTTCCATCCAGTTCAAAAGGTATTTCAATATTGCTTTTAGCGGGAATCTCACTATAGGCTCTGCGTGGAATGGCAAAGTAGTAGAAACGATCTTGTTTGCGTTCGTATACTTGTACGCGGAGTACACCCGTTTTGCCTGCAATACCACTCACAGGAGCGCCGTAGCTTTTTCCGTAGTTGCTGGTGCGTACTGTAGACAGTTTAGCATCACTGTACAGTCCGTTACAGCGTAGATCAGCACGATCCAAACTGACCAGTTCATGTCCACCTGTGTTTGCTACCGCTTGTTCAAACGCAGTACTGACCTGTATCATGCCCAGGCTCAGCAAGTGTTCTACTGTGTGTGAGCACAGTGTATTCATACCCGGTAGTCGATCGACAAAGTGCATGAAATGTGCCACTTCCAGTTTCAAGTGTTCCATCTTGGTAGCCATGTGTTGTGTGTACCTGTGTGTTGAGTTATCGGTGTCGGTGTAATATGTGTATTCATTATAGTGTGGATCGGGGGTTGGGTCAATCTTCGGTGTGTAGGTGTTGTTTTACCACAACATGCGTGTGTGTATATTATCCAAGTCAATCTCTGCGTATCTAATAAATAGATCAAACTGAGGTAAACTAATATGACAACCAAAATATCCGCTCTACCCACATTAGCCGCAGTAACAGATGCTACGATTATACCTGTGGTAGAAGGCGGTGCTACTAAAAGAATTACAGGACTGTCATTAAAGACCTATGCAGCCGGAGCACAAGGCACTACTGGCACACAAGGCGCAACTGGGTCAGGCACACAGGGTGCTACTGGTACACAAGGAACTGCTGGACCGGGTACTCTTAATAGTGGAACAGCTGGTTATGTGCCTTACTATAGTGGCAGTACTACGCTTAGTCCTGCAACCAGTGGTAATTTGTACTGGGACAATACCAATGTGAGATTGGGTATTGGTACTACCAGTCCTGGGTATGGCATTACTATTTCGGGTGGAAACAGCACTGCTGAACCGGTGTCTTTGATAAGGGCTGCTCGAAGCAGTTATAATCAGCATCCTGGACATTCCAGCTACAATGCTATTTACGGTGAGATTACCGGATCCTACGGAGACCTTATGGGATCGTCTGCTGCTTTATATGGTTATTGTACCATGGGATATAACGGCGCAGGTGTAACTGGAGATATATCCGGTGGAGTAACTGCTCCAACTGCCGGAGTTGTTGGTGTTGCTAGACACGGCAATACTGATGGATTTGCTATCAACAGTGCCCTCTATGCTAGATGTGATTTGCCCACAGCAGGAGCAGGTAACGGTGGAGTCCGTGGGTTATATATCAATTTGCCTAATTATGCCAATGGTTATGGAATTGAATACAATTCATCTTATTCTGGAAGCAATACACAAAATGTGCTATCTATCATAAGGAATGGATCGGGTATTGGCAGTATCACTACCACAGCATCGGCCACTGCCTACAACACCTCCAGTGATTACAGATTAAAACAAAATCCTGTTAAGATCACTACAGGGCTAGCAGATGTCATGCGTATGAATCCGGTCAAGTTTGCTTGGCGCAGTAATGGAACGGAGGGTATTGGATTTATTGCTCATGAACTACAGGCGGTAGTACCGCAGGCAGTGCATGGTGTCAAGGATGAAGTCAAGTTGGTACCAGAGTTGGACAGTAACGGTGTACCGTTGTTAGATGCTGATGGGCGGAATATAGTCAAGACTGAACCAGTTTATCAAGGAGTTGACAGTTCGTTCCTAGTGGCCACGCTGGTTGCTGCTATACAGGAACTCAAAGCCGAGTTTGATGCGTATCGTGCTGCTCACCCATAATGTAAAGGAAAATCGATGACAACTAAAATATCCAGTTTACCCTCATTAGCCACAGTAACCGATGCCACAATCATTCCTGTAGTGGAAGGGGGTGCTACCAAAAGAATCACTGGATCTGCTTTAAAAACTTATATAGGCAGTGGAAAGATTGTACAAGTAGCGCAGACCATAGTCAACTACAAGCAGTCCACCTCCAATACCAGCTACACACTATTAGCTGCTGCCAATGCCTTTACGCCCACTTCGGCTTCCAATAAGATATTGGTACAGATCACCGGGCAATATGGCAATGCTAGCAGCAGTGGTAATGGTGATATAGCTTTGTATAGAACCATAGGTGGTGGTGCGCCTGGATCATTAGGACCGGTTATCAATGCTGTCGGCGGAACACTGGCTGCCTATGATTCCAACAACATGGCCATAGCCATATTAGACAGTCCGGCCACAACATCAGCTGTGGTATATGCGTTGTATGGCATAAGAACTGATGGACTGGCTGTGCCGTTTGTAGGTGGTAGAAACACAGACGGTTATTATCAGTTGGGTACTTATTTTACGCTTATGGAGGTTGCGCCGTGATTGAACTAGATGAAATTTTATTATCGTTGTGTCCTGCTGCTCGTTGGTCAGTGATTGATAATCAAATACAGTGGCATGACACTGTGGTGTCTCAGCCCAGTGCGGAGGCCATTGAATCAGAGCGAGTTAGATTACAAACCCTGCGAGACAGTACACAGTATCGTCGACAGCGTGCCGCAGAATATCCGCCCATGGGCGGATATTCTGCGGCACGCTGTCGACGATACTGTGTACTGTCTCGCAG
>Ga0187843_10000900_pt1 | contig 19465 bp, 16 predicted proteins | sample SpaLakP09_SKY_43_FD_134516 | JGI IMG/M metagenome (GOLD analysis project Ga0187843, IMG submission 134516) | Oligotrophic lake water microbial communities from Sparkling Lake, Wisconsin, USA - SP09_SKY_43 | ecosystem: Environmental > Aquatic > Freshwater > Lake | place: USA: Sparkling Lake...
CCAATAATGCCAAAGTGATTTCTTGTGGGCTTAAGAAAAACAGGGATAGCGCCCGTCATGATGATGGAATGCAAAACAGATTTGTGGCAATTACGGTCAACAACAACAATGTCCCCGGGGGCGACAGTGTGATGCCACACAATCTTGTTTGAAGTGCTGGTTCCGTTGGTCACGAAAAAACAATGATCCGCATTGAAGATGCGCGCAGCATTGCGTTCACTCTCGCCAATCGCACCATCATGATCCAGCAACTGACCCAGTTCTTCAACAGCATTACACACGTCTGCTCTCAACATATTTTCACCAAAAAACTGGTGAAACATTTGACCCACTGGGCTTTTGAGAAAAGCCACACCGCCCGAATGCCCAGGGCAATGCCATGAATATGATCCGTCTTCAGCGTAATCAAGTAACGCTTTAAAAAAGGGAGGCTGCACACCTTCCAAATAACTTTTAGCTTCGCGAATAATATGCCGGGCTACAAACTCAGGCGTATCTTCAAACATATGAATGAAGCCATGCAACTCTCGCAAAATGTCGTTGGGAAGATGACGCGAGGTCTTTGTTTCTCCATAGACATAAATAGGAACATCTGCATTTTTGCGACGAACTTCTTCGATGAAGCTGCGCAGATTCACCACTGCAGGATCTAAATCTGGGCCAGGAGTGAACTCTTCATCATCGATTGAAAGAATAAAAGCACTGGCTCTGGATTGCTGCTGAGCAAACTGACTGAGGTCACCGTAACTGGTAACGCCCATAACCTCGTAACCCTCACTCTCAAACGCCTGCGCAAGAGCGCGAATGCCAAGCCCTGAGGTATTTTCAGAACGGAAGTCTTCGTCAATGATGACGATGGGGAAACGAAATTTCATCAAATGCTCCGAGCGCTCCCTCTCAGATGAGGGAAAGAACTAGTTTACTCGCCGCAGGCACTGATAGAATACAAATACAGGAGAGGTGGATGAGCGGTTTAAGTCGCACGCCTGGAAAGCGTGTGAGGGTTAATAGCCCTCCGCGGGTTCGAATCCCGCCCTCTCCGCCAGTCAAGTTTTATTATTTTTTAGCTTCATCAGACTTAAACCAGCCTGAAACCGTATCTGACACTGAGTCATAACCTGACATCAGGGTTGAACAACCAGTGATAAAGAAGCTCAAACAAAAAATGATTGAAACAGATTTGATAGTTTTAGACATGATTTCCCCTTGAATTATTTTGAAAATTTTAAGACTCAATGATAGTGGAGTTGTGTGACCGTAAAAACTGCCACTTTTATATTCTAGTATTCAAATAGTCATGTGCACTTCAAAGCATTTCTGGCGTTTGAACGGTGACCAAAATGGTTTGATCTCCGTCTAGTCGAGAGCGTGACCGAAGCCACCAAACTGATCCTTTTTTCACTGCACACTCAAGCTTTTGAAAACCCAACAAAAGAGCAACAGTCTCTCCTAGTATCGGCTGATGACCAACCACAAGTACCGTATTTTTACTGACTGGCCACTGAGCCGCAGTCAAAAGCATATCAGCAGTACCTTGAGGTGTAAGGGATGAACTCAATTTATATTTTCTGCCCAAAGCCATGGCAGTTTGCTCGGTACGTTTTGCAGGGCTGCATAGGATACGTGTCCCCTCTGGTAACTGACGTTCAAGCCAATTAGCCATGCGAAGTGCTTGCCTCTCTCCACGTGGCGTCAGACTCCTGCTCAAATCGTCTTCACCAGGAGCGGGTTCATGAGCTTCGGCATGCCGCCACAGTATCAAGTCCATATCAGTGCACTTTCTGGTACAGCTTCATCAATTCAGATTGAGCGCTGAGACCGGTGGAATTGTCAGCCAAATGTTGTCGTTGGTAAGAACCGTCAGAGTCAAGCAGCTATGCATCTGCAGTGTCGTACAAATATGCAATCAAGCACTCATCAACAACTCTTTGTCTAAGTTTGGCATCTCTGACAGGCCAAGCAATTTCAATGCGTCGCATCATATTGCGATTCATCCAATCCGCGCTTGACAAATACAAATCTTCCTTTTCACCCGAGCGAAAATAAAAAACACGGGAATGCTCTAAAAAACGCCCGATGATGGAGCGCACACGAATGTTGTCAGTAAACCCTTTTTTTAGTGCAGGAAGAATACAAGCGCCGCGAATAATCAAATCAATTTGGACCCCACGTTGACCGGCTCGAACCAAATCCTCTGCCAGCGATTGATCTGTCAAACTATTCATTTTCAAAATAATACGCCCGGGAGTTCCATTCACACATGCCTTGCCTACTTGATCGATAGCGATGCGAATTTTGGAGTGCAAATCAAAAGGTGCGACCCAAAGATGGTGAAGCTTTGGTAAGCGTGCCTGAGAAGCGAGTTGAGAGAAAACCTGATCAATATCCGAGGTGATTTGAGGGTTGGCTGTGAGATAACTTAAATCTGTATAGAGCTTGGCAGTACGCGCGTTGTAATTGCCGGTAGATAGGTGGGCATAACGAACAAGGCGGTTACCCTCCTTTCGGGTAATCAACAGCATTTTGGCATGCGTTTTCAGCCCTACAACCCCATAAACAACTTGTGCACCAATCGACTCCAATCGCTCAGCCCAGTTGATATTGGCTTCTTCATCAAATCGCGCCTTGATTTCAACGACGGCAGTCACTTCCTTACCTCGACGAACAGCTTCACGCAGCAAATCCATCAACTCAGAATCTATACCGGTTCGGTAGATAGTTTGTTTGATAGCCAAAACATGGGGGTCATCAACAGCTTGACGCAAAAAATCCAAAACACCCGAAAAACTTTCAAAAGGTTGGTGAATAAGAATATCTTCCTTTTGAAGCTTTTCAAAAATAGATTCTTCTGGATTCAATTGGTGCGGATAGGAGCCTTTGTGAACTGGAAAAAGCAGCGACGGCATATCGACCAAATCAATTAATTGGCTCAGACGGACAAGATTGACAGGCCCGTGTACGCGATACAACGCCTGCGGCGGTAGCTTGAATTGGTGCATCAAAAAATCTGCTAACCGATCTGAGCAACCTGCAGAGACCTCTAAGCGAACTGCCCGTCCAAACTGCCTGTGCTCTAAACCATGCCTGAGCGCCGTTCTCAGATTCTTGACGTCCTCTTCATCCACCAATAAATCAGAGTCCCGCGTGACACGAAACTGCGAAAAATGACTCACCTCCCGATCAGGAAACAAATCTTTTATATGCGAACGAATCACGCTTGAAAGAGTCACCATCTGGGTAGATGAACTCTTGAGCGTATGGGGCAATTTGATGATCCTGGGCAAAGAACGCGGAACCTTAACAATCGCAATTTCATTTTCACGTCCAAACGCATCTTTCCCAGATAAATGAACAATGAAATTAAGCGATTTATTTGCAACCAATGGAAAAGGATGCGCTGGGTCTAGTCCTACAGGCGTCAGCAGAGGTTTCACCTCTCGTTCAAAGTATTGTTTTACCCATTTTTGTTGGGCTGTATTTCGCTCACCATGGGTGAGAATATGAATACCGTTAGCTTCAAAAATCGGAATGAGCTCTTCGTTAAAAACGCGGTATTGCTCATCAACTAATTGATGTGCAGCTTTAGAAACTTTACTGTAGGTGTCCGCAGAGAAAGATGAGCTGTCAGATTTCTTATCAAGTCCGTGCAAATGCAAGGCAACTCTTACCTCAAAAAATTCATCCAAGTTAGACGACACAATGCACAGATAGCGCAAACGCTCTAGCAAAGGTACATTGCTACGCCGCGCCCAGTCCAACACCCTTTGATTAAAGAGCAAGGTGCTTTCATCGCGATCAATGAATTCTTTCATAAGACCTTTTATATATCACTTTGATGACAGGGAATCAGCCAAAAAAGCAGCGCTACTTTTCGAAGTTTCTTCTTCTTGAGCTTCCACCATGATGCGTAAAAGCGGCTCAGTGCCGCTTTCACGAATCAAAACTCTGCCCTTACTGCCTAATTTTTTTTCAATTTCAACAATACGCGACTGAAATTCTTTATGAACTCGCCAATCAATTCCCGGCTGTAGAGGAATGTTTAATAAACACTGAGGAAATAGCGCAACATCGCTCAATAACTCGTGAAGATTCGAATTTGTATGAATGCATGCTTGTAGTATTTGCAAAGCACTGATCAATCCATCGCCTGTGGAGTGCTTGTCAAGCATCAGCAAGTGACCTGAGCCCTCGCCTCCCAAAATCAATTCATTGGAAATAAGCGACTCTAAAACATACCTGTCGCCAACTTTTGTTCTGAATAGTTTTACACCTAAGCTTTTCAAACCTTCTTCAATGGCTTGGTTAGTCATCAAAGTTCCGACAACACCCGATATTTTTTCACCTATTTTTATCCTGTCTTTAGCCAACACATAAAGGAGTTGATCGCCGTCGTAGAGACGCCCCTTATCGTCAACCCACTGAAGCCTGTCTGCATCCCCATCTAGCGCGATACCGAAATCTGCTTGATTTGAAATAACCGCACTAACGAGGGCCTCAGGGTGCGTTGCACCAACTTCATGGTTAATATTGACACCATTGGGTGAACATCCTAGGGTAATAACTTCTGCACCTAATTCAGCAAAAATTTTAGGTGCCACCGAATATGCAGCGCCATGTGCGGCGTCCACCACAATTTTTTTACCTTTAAGCGTTAATTGAGTATCAAAAGTACTTTTACAAAACTCAATATAACGCCCGCTGGCATCGTCTAAGCGCTTCGTTTTACCGAGCAAATGGGAAGCGACCCATTGAGGCTCTTGCAATAAAGCATCCTCTACGGCAAGCTCCCATGCGTCATCTAATTTGGTCCCTGCAGCAGAAAAGAATTTGACGCCATTGTCATTAAATGGGTTATGAGAAGCACTGATCACCACGCCCAAGGAAGCCCTCAATGCACGCGTTAAATAAGCCACGCCTGGCGTGGGTATTGGACCCAGAAGAACAACATCTACACCTGCAGAATTAAAACCCGCCTCCAAGGCGGACTCCAACATATAACCTGAAATCCTTGTATCTTTACCAATGACAACTTGGGGTCGGACTTCCGAGCGTTTAAGCACTTGCCCAACAGCATGCGCTAAGCGAAGAAAAAAATCTGGCGTGATTGGAAATTGACCCACTGTCCCACGTATTCCATCGGTACCAAAGTAAAGTCTCTTCATGCCAATCTTTATCAGGTTAATAGATACTTGCCATTGTCGCAAAAACCTTTATCGGCCTGCCAAACTGACAGTGCTGCCATGGTTTCAGCCACAGCATGGACTCTTAAAATTTTTGCGCCTCTCTCTAAAGCCAACACAGCAGCAGCCAAACTGGGTGCCAGCCTATTCTCCACAGGCATACCACTGACAGCACCTAGGGAAGATTTGTTAGACCATCCCACCATTAAGGGAACTTCGAGGTTGAGCAATTGTTGTTGCTTGTGCAATAGCTCAAAATTTTGGGTGACTGTTTTTCCAAAGCCAATACCTGGATCAATCACTAAACGGTTTCGCTGAATTCCGGCTTTATCTGTTGATGCTAAAAGCTGATGGAAAAATATTTGCACTGAATTCAAGACATCGCCCGACATAGGACTGAGTTGCATGGTTTGTGGCTCACCGTGCATATGCATCAGGCAAATCCCGCACTGCGATGTTGCCACAGCCTCTATAGAGCCTGCTTGCCGCAAAGCCCATACATCATTGATGATATCTACCCCCAAATCTAAAGCTTTCGCCATGGTTTGAGGATGGTATGTGTCCACAGATAAAGGAACATTCCATTTAATGAGCTGTTTCAAAACACCTGAAATCCGACGCCACTCCTGTTCATGCGTAAGTGCAGCAGCACCTGGTCGAGTAGATTCACCACCAATATCTAATATAGAGGCACCCGCATCCACCATTTTTTCTGCATGCGCAATCGCTTGGGTATCAGTGGCGATCTGGCCAGCATCTGAAAAAGAATCAGGGGTAAGGTTCAAAATACCCATTACCCGAGGTTGAGAAAGATCGAGCTCGAATCGCGTCGTGCGCCACAAAGCAACATGGGGCCTAAGCCCCATGTTGTGTGTATATATTTCTGAATTCATTAAGCTGCAGTAGGCGACGGATTCGATTGAACTGCTGGTGTACCGCCGCTTCCATCACCTGATGGAGGCGTTCGAGGCGTCCAATCTTTAGGTGGACGAGGGGGCCGTCCAGCCATGATGTCATCGAGTTGGTCGCTGTCAATGGTTTCCCACTCAAGCAAGGCTTTCGCCATGGCATGCATTTTGTCTGAGTTATCTTCAATCAAACGACGAGCCAATGTGTACTGTTCATCAATGATGCGACGCACCTCAGCATCGACCTTTTGCATGGTGGACTCACTCATATTGGTGGTTTTAGTGACTGATCGACCTAAAAACACTTCGCCTTCATTCTCAGCATAAACCATAGGACCTAAAGCCTCGGTCATGCCATAACGCATAACCATGTCCCTGGCAATTTGGGTGGCTCTTTCGAAATCATTTGAAGCGCCAGTGGTCATTTGGTTCATGAAGACCTCTTCGGCGATACGACCACCAAACAACATGCTGATCTGACTCAACATAAAAGTGCGGTCGTAACTGTAGCGATCGGCCTCGGGCAAACTCATGGTCACACCCAGAGCTCTACCGCGAGGAATCACCGTCACTTTATGTACTGGGTCACATTTGGGTAATAACTTACCAATGAGGGCATGGCCAGACTCGTGATAAGCCGTATTGCGGCGCTCTTCTTCGGGCATCACCATACTGCGACGCTCGGGGCCCATCAGTATCTTGTCTTTGGCCTTTTCAAAGTCCTGCATCTCAACCACACGGGCATTGCGACGCGCCGCCATTAAAGCGGCTTCATTGGTGAGATTGGCCAAATCTGCACCGCTCATACCAGGCGTACCCCTGGCGATCACGCTGGGTGAAACATCTTGCCCGACAGGAATCTTGCGCATATGCACATTGAGAATTTGCTCACGCCCACGGATGTCTGGGAGGGTTACATAGACTTGTCGATCGAAACGCCCTGGACGCAACAATGCAGCATCCAAGATATCGGGACGGTTGGTGGCAGCCACCACGATCACACCCAAGTTGGTTTCAAAGCCGTCCATTTCCACCAGCATTTGATTCAAGGTCTGTTCACGTTCGTCGTTGCCGCCGCCCAAGCCAGCACCGCGTTGGCGGCCTACTGCATCGATTTCATCGATAAAAATAATGCAAGGTGCGTTTTTCTTGGCATTTTCAAACATATCGCGTACACGTGCTGCACCCACGCCGACAAACATTTCAACAAAGTCAGAGCCAGATATGCTGAAAAATGGCACTTTGGCTTCGCCTGCAATACCTTTTGCCAGCAAAGTTTTACCAGTTCCTGGGGGCCCAACCAACAATAAACCGCGGGGAATACGCCCACCGAGTTTTTGGAATTTTTGCGGGTCTTTCAAGAAGTCGACGACCTCTTTGACCTCCTCTTTGGCCTCATCGCAACCGGCCACATCGGCAAAAGTCACAGTGTTGTTGTTCTCGTCAAGCATTCTGGCTTTGCTTTTGCCAAAGCTGAAAGCCCCGCCCTTGCCCCCGCCTTGCATTTGGCGCATGAAATAAACCCAAACACCAATCAAAAGCAACATCGGACCCCAGCTGACCAACAAAGTCATCAGCAAAGAGCCTTCTTCACGGGGTTTGACATCAAACTTGACGTTGTTTGCAATGAGGTCGCCGACCAAGCCTCGGTCAAGGTAGGTGGCAGTGGTCCGAACTTTACGGTCGTCGGTGGTCGTGGCAATGATTTCAGTGCCGCCCTGCCCCTCTTGAATCGTTGCTGACTTGATACGTTTGCCTTTGACTTCATCTAAGAAATCGGAATAGGCCAAATACCCATTGCCTGCCGCGCCTCGGGTGTCGAATTGCTTGAAAACTGTAAAAAGGACCAAGGCAATCACTAACCAAACGGCCACTTTAGAAAACCAAGGGTTGTTCAATGCAGACTCCAGTCAAAACAAAGTAGAGGAAATAGGGAATACAACTTGAGCCCATTTTAGGCTTTTCAAGGTGAAAAGAAAAATGAGTGTGTTTTCTGCCATTAAAGAAGTATGGGATTTAATTTGAATCCCTACTTTAAGCCAATTCCAACTATAAAGTTTTCAGATGAATTGCTTCTGCTAGCTTTTGGCTTTATAGGTTTGACAACTTTAAATGTGTCTTTAAAAAGCTTCACTAGCTGTGAGTAACCGCTACCGTGAAACACTTTCACAACAAGTGCGCCTTGGGAACTCAAGTGCAACACGGCAAATTCCACCGCCAGTTCAACCAAATGCGTCATTCGTGCGGCATCGGCGGACTCAATACCCGATAAATTAGGAGCCATATCGGATATGACCGCATCAATCTTTCGCCCCGCAAGAAGTGTTGTGAGTTCGCTGGCAATCTCTGGCTCACGAAAATCACCTTGCAAAAAGATGACGCCCTCGATAGGCGTCATAGGCAAAATATCCAGTGCTATCAACGTTCCGTCCAATTCACCCACCGCAGCGCCCTGTGGAGATAAACACCGCCTGGTGTACTGACTCCAAGCTCCTGGCGCACTGCCTAGGTCTACAACAAGAGAACCTGGCCTGATGAGGTTTAGCGTCTCATTAATTTCTTTAAGTTTATAAGCTGCTCTGGCTCGGTAGCCTTCCTTTTGCGCAAGCTTGACATAGGGGTCATTTACATGATCATTGAGCCATGATTTATTGACTTTTTTACTTTGGGTTTTTACTTTCAAACAAACATCCTTAAGGTAAGAAGATAATACCCTTTATGGCTTATATACAACTTACCCCCGCACAAAGAAAAACCCACCGCGCTCTGGCGCATCACCTCGACCCTGTGGTGATGATAGGAAACGACGGACTCACCTCTGCCGTGGTCAAAGAAACTGATTTGGCACTGTCCGCTCATGGACTCATCAAGATCAGGGTCTTGGGCGATGACCGTCAATCAAGAGAAGTCATTTTTAATGCGCTTGCAGATCAATTAAATGCTGCACCGATTCAACATATTGGCAAACTATTGGTTCTGTGGCGTCCACAGCCAGAAAAAGAAAAAAATACCAAGGAAGACAAGCAACCAGGACCTAGGGAATTCAAGGTTTTGAAGTACAGCAAACGTGGTGGCCAACGACCAGAAATGAAACGGGTTACCGTTTTAGGAAATGAGCGATTGACAGCTGGCGGACAAATCAAACGCGCCAAACCTAAAGTCAAGTCTGTCAAAAAAATTGCCCAAGGCTAGTCTGTTTAAAGGTATGAAACCTTCACAATTTCATAGCCTTTAATGCCACTGGGTGCTTCCACTTTCGCAACATCACCTTCTTCTTTGCCAATCAAGGCGCGGGAGATGGGGCTGCTGATGTTGATCAATCCAAGCTTCAAATCAGCCTCATCTTCGCCAACTATTTGGTATGTGACTAACTCACCAGAGCTTTGATCTTCTAATTCAACCGTGGCTCCAAAGACAACCCGCCCGCCCGCATCGACTGAAGTTGGATCGATGATTTGAGCCATTGACAGCTTGCTCTCGATTTCCTGAATTCGGCCTTCAATAAAACCCTGTCTGTCCTTGGCCGCGTCATATTCGGCGTTTTCACTCAAGTCCCCTTGAGCTCTTGCTTCAGCAATCGCATTGATCACCCAAGGACGATCAACAGTTTTGAGGGTATGCAATTCCTGCTTGAGTTTTTCTGCACCGCGCTTGGTAATAGGTAGGGTTGCCATCAATGTATCCAGTTAAAAATCAAGTTGTTAATTGAGAGTGCAATTCTTGTAACGAATAAACATCGAGGTTGTCCAAATACTTCATGCCTTCGACAGCAGCTTGTGCGCCGGCAATGGTGGTGAATGTTGTCACACGAGACAGCAGGGAAGAGATGCGAATCTGCCGTGAGTCTGCAATCGCATTGCGACGCTCTTCTACTGTATTGATGACCAATGCAATTTCATTGTTTTTGAGCATGTCAACCACGTGAGGCCGTCCTTCGGTCACTTTGTTCACTGTCACCACTTGCAGTCCTGCAGCACTGATAGCTGCAGCTGTTCCCTTGGTGGCAAGCAACACAAAACCATAGTCGATCAAGGCTTTGGCAATCAACACAGCGCGTTCTTTATCGCTGTTTTTAACGGTCAAGAATACTTTGCGAACAGGGTCGGTTGGGCGAGGTATTTTGGTACCAGCACCCAATTGACTTTTAACAAATGCCTCGCCAAATGATTTGCCGACACCCATGACTTCACCCGTTGATTTCATTTCAGGGCCCAAAATCGTATCCACCCCAGGAAACTTCACAAATGGGAAGACGGCTTCCTTGACGCTGAAATAAGGTGGAATAATTTCTTTGACGATGCCTTGCGACGCCAGAGATTTACCCACCATGCATCTAGCGGCAACTTTGGCCAGCTGTATGTCCGTAGCCTTGCTGACAAATGGCACTGTGCGACTGGCCCGTGGATTAACCTCTAAAACATAAATGACATCAACGCCCTCTTTTTGCTGAATCGCAAACTGAACATTCATCAAGCCCACAACTTTTAAGCCATGTGCCATGGCCGTGGTCTGGCGTTTGATTTCCTCTATGGATTGAGCGGAAAGGGAGTAAGGTGGCAAAGAACAAGCAGAGTCGCCACTGTGAACACCCGCTTGCTCAATGTGCTCCATCACACCACCAATAAAGACTTCGTCCCCATCACAAATGGCGTCAACATCACATTCAATAGCATCATTCAAAAAACGGTCCAGTAAAACAGGCGAATCGTGGCTGACCTTCACCGCTTCACGCATATATCGCTCAAGGTCACGCTGCTCATGAACAATTTCCATGGCTCTTCCGCCCAATACATAGCTTGGACGCACCACCAAGGGGTATCCAAGTAGCGCCGCTTGCATAAGCGCTTCTTCTTCAGTACGAGCAGTGGCATTGGGTGGCTGACGCAAGCCCAGTTGGTGCAATAGCTTTTGAAAACGCTCACGGTCTTCAGCGGCGTCAATCATGTCTGGGCTTGTCCCAATAATAGGAACGCCCGCCGCTTCAAGATCCAGAGCCAATTTCAAAGGGGTTTGTCCACCGTATTGAACAATCACACCGAGAGGCTTTTCTTTCTCCACAATTTCGAGAACATCTTCAAGGGTCAAGGGTTCAAAATAGAGACGGTCACTGGTGTCGTAATCGGTTGACACTGTTTCGGGGTTGCAATTGACCATGATGGTTTCAAAACCGTCTTCACGCATGGCAAGAGCCGCATGCACACAGCAGTAATCAAACTCAATACCTTGACCAATTCGATTCGGGCCGCCACCCAGCACCATGATCTTCTTGCGGTTTGTAGGCTCTGACTCACACTCTTGTTCATAGCTGGAATACATATATGCCGTGTTGGTTGCGAACTCGGCCGCACATGTATCTACTCTTTTATAGACCGGTCTGATGCCATGCGCATGCCTGAATCCACGAACAGCGTTTTCATCGGTTTTCAACAACTTAGCTAGACGTCTGTCAGAAAAGCCTTTTTGTTTTAATTGCAAAACTTCAAGCTTAGAGAGCTCCGACAACTGATGTGTTTCTAACTCGAGTTCAATCTTGACGATATCTTCAATCTGAACCAAGAACCATTTGTCGATCTTTGTCAGCGCATAAACCTCGTTGACTGTCATCCCTTGCGCAAAAGCATCTCCCACGTACCAGATTCGTTCTGGCCCAGGCTCTCCAAGTTCTTTTTCAAGCGTCTCTCTGTCTTGGGTTTTTTCGTTCAGTCCATCCACGCCTACTTCCAAACCGCGTAAAGCTTTTTGGAAGGATTCTTGAAATGTTCGCCCCATGGCCATCACTTCGCCGACTGACTTCATCTGCGTGGTCAAACGACTGTCTGCGGTTGGGAATTTCTCAAAAGCAAACCGCGGTATCTTGGTAACTACATAGTCGATACTGGGCTCGAAACTGGCTGGCGTAGCCCCCCCAGTGATGTCATTGCGCAATTCATCCAAAGTAAAACCTACCGCCAATTTCGCCGCAACTTTGGCAATTGGAAAGCCTGTGGCTTTGGATGCGAGCGCGGAGGACCTGGAAACACGCGGATTCATCTCAATGACAACCATTCGTCCATCTTCTGGATTGATGGAAAACTGCACATTAGATCCACCCGTATCCACGCCGATTTCACGCAAAACTGCCAAGCTGGCGTTTCGCATAATTTGGTATTCCTGGTCGGTCAAGGTTTGTGCTGGCGCGACAGTGATGGAGTCGCCTGTATGCACGCCCATGGGGTCTAAGTTTTCAATAGAGCAAACAATGATGCAGTTGTCAGCTTTATCGCGAACAACTTCCATTTCATACTCTTTCCATCCCAGCAATGACTCTTCAATCAAGAGTTCACTTGTGGGTGAGGCTTCAATTCCACGCTTGCAGATAGTTTCAAACTCTTCAGCGTTATAGGCAATGCCGCCACCCGTGCCGCCTAATGTAAAACTGGGGCGAATAACAACAGGAAAACCAACTGTTTTTTGAACACTCCAAGCTTCTTCTAAGGTGTGGGCAATGCCGGACCTTGCAGAACCCAAACCAATTTTGGTCATGGCGTCTTTGAACTTTAATCTGTCTTCGGCTTTGTCAATGGCATGCGGTGTAGCGCCAATCAATTCAATAGATTTTCCGGTGTGACTGCCCGTGTACTTTTCAAGAATGCCATTGCGCCACAAGTCCAAAGCACAGTTAAGCGCAGTTTGTCCGCCCATGGTGGGCAAAATGGCATCAGGTCTTTCCTTGGCAATGATTCGCTCAACAGTTGGCCAAGTGATGGGCTCTATATATGTGACATCGGCCGTGGCTGGGTCGGTCATGATGGTGGCAGGATTGCTGTTGATCAATATGACCTTAAAGCCCTCTTCCCTCAAAGCTTTGCAAGCTTGCACGCCCGAATAATCAAACTCACAAGCTTGACCAATAACAATCGGTCCAGCACCAATGATGAGGATACTTTTTAAATCTGTGCGCTTAGGCATGCGTGACTACCATCATGGAATCAATGAAACGGTCAAATAAATACCCAATATCGTGAGGACCTGGGGATGCTTCAGGATGGCCTTGAAAACTGAAGGCGGGTTTGTCTTTCAGCGACAACCCCTGCAAACTTCCATCGAACAAACTGATATGTGTACTGCGAATATGTGGCGGCAAGGTTTTTTCATCTACCGCAAATCCGTGGTTTTGGCTGGTGATACAAACACGTCCGTTGTCTAAGTCTTTGACGGGATGGTTAGCGCCATGGTGACCAAATTTCATTTTGTAGGTGGACGCGCCACAAGCTAAAGCCAATATCTGGTGCCCTAAACAAATACCAAATAAAGGGACGCCCTTTTGAAGCAGTGCTTGGGTGGCAGAAATGGCATAACTGCATGGACCCGGATCTCCAGGGCCATTAGATAAGAAAACACCATCGGGTTTCAATTTCAAAACATCATCGGCAGAAGTTTGTGCGGGCACCACCGTCACTTTGCAACCGCGCTGCGCCAACATCCGAAGAATATTTCTCTTCACCCCAAAGTCGTAAGCTACCACATGCAAATGCGCTTGGGTTTGGTGGCCATAGCCCTCACCTAAGATCCACTCAGTCTCGCTCCATGCGTAAGGCTCTTTTGCTGAAACTTCTTTGGCCAGATCTAAGCCCGACATAGAGGCAGCGCTCTTGGCGGCATTTAATGCCAACTCAATAGACTCAGGCCCAACAGACTCTCCCAATGGCAGCGCAAGTATGGCGCCATTTTGCGCACCTTTTTCACGCAACAAGCGAGTCAACATACGGGTGTCAATGTCTGCAATAGCAACGCAATGGTTGGTTTTTAAATAAGAAGAAAGATCAGTATCAGCCCTGAAGTTTGAATGCGTCAGCGGCAAGTTTTTAATGACCAAGCCTGCTGTATGAACACGGGATGATTCAGCATCTTCAAGATTGACACCATAGTTGCCAATATGAGGATAGGTCAGGGTCACTATTTGTTGGCAGTAGCTTGGATCAGTCAAAATTTCTTGATACCCCGTCATAGAGGTATTGAAAACCATTTCACCGACAGTTAAGCCAGTATGACCGATAGAAGAACCTACAAAGACAGTGCCGTCTGCGAGAGCCAAAATGGCTGAAGGGTGTTTTCCCTGAAGAGACAAAAGCACTCAGATCTCCGAGTTTGGTGACGCCCTAGCTGCATGAGAGCCAACGCTCATTGGCAGTTTTCAAGGGGTTGGCTTTTAATCTAGCGAAGGGCGCACTGTGGTTTTAAGTATCCCATTATAGCCTTGCGACACTTTTAACTTTGATTTAGCTGAGTTAGTTACGTTGGGTAGCGCTGGCATGCAAACAAATAGCTGCAGCTGCAGCCACGTTCAAAGACTCCTCTCCACCCGGCTGCTTGATTCGGATGGTTTGACACTGCTTATTCGCCCATTGAAGGCTATGCCCTCTTCCCTCGTGTCCGAAGATCCAAGCTATGGAGGATGGCAGTTTTTTGTTTGCCACAAGTTCATCGAGGAAAAGACCTTGATGGGAACTTGTCAATACAACCGAAAGCGGCGAAGACTGTATCTCTTCAATCTCCAAGTTTTCGATAATATTTAAAGCGAAATGTGCGCCCATGGCCGCACGCACAACCTTGTGCGTCCAAAGACCGACAGTAAGAGGCGTTGCAACCATTTGTTGGAACCCAAATGCAGCCGCGCTTCTGAGGATGGAGCCTGCGTTACCGGGGTCTTGCAACTGATCAAGGACCACCGTGCAAATAAGCGGGTTAAAAGCAGGCTTGGTTGGCAAAAATGCAATGGCCGCCATCATGGGTGGGGATTGAAGACTGCTTAAGCCCTGCATCACGGAGGTAGAAACTTGCAATAAGCTCCCATTTCCTTTAGACCAAGTGCTGATTAAATCTTGGGGGCAGTCGTCTCTGAAAACCACAGTGTCAAAACGAAAACCTTTTAAGCGAGCCGCTTCGCACAAATGGTCCCCTTCTAACCATATTTTTTGTTTGTCCTTGCTCACACCAGAAGAGTGCGACCAATCGCGTAAATCCTTGTACCAAGCGTTTTGCCTTGATGTGATTTTCTCAATTTTTAATGGACTGGTCATAAACAGATCACTTAACTAAATACTGAGCTACAGGGGCGAAACTGCTTCGATGTAGAGCACAAGGCCCATGCGCTTTAAGGGCATTTAAATGAAAGCTGGTTCCATAGCCTTTGTGAATGGCAAAACCATAAAGAGGGTATTGTGAATCTATCTCCATGCACCATCGGTCTCGTTCAACCTTGGCAAGAATAGACGCAGCAGAAATGCTTGCCACTTTCGAGTCACCTTTCACAATTGCTTCCGCTCGGATATCTAAAACAGGCAAACGGTTACCGTCAACCAGAACCTTTATGGGCTTGAGCCGCAAGCCTTTAACCGCTCTTTGCATGGCTAACAATGAAGCTTGCAAGATATTCAATTGATCAATTTCATGCACGCTTGCCGTCGCAACGCTGAAACATAAAGCACGAGCTTTGATGATGTCGTAGAGCAGATCTCTTTTTTTAGGGGAAAGCTTCTTTGAGTCAGCCAAGCCAGAAATGGGAGACATATCGTCCAAAATAACTGCTGCTGCAAATACAGGACCAGCCAGCGGTCCACGACCGGCCTCATCCACTCCGGCCACCAAGCCGGAAACATCCCAATCAAAGGACTTTTGTTCAAGCGCCAACGATTTTTTTAACCGCATGGGTCACCAAACTTGAAGTGTCTTGAATAAGCTCTTGGTGCAGTTCAGTGAATCGTAATCTCATTGCTGCTGCTCTTTGGGGATGCTCTAACCATGTAGCCACCGCCTGCGCCAATGCTATAGGAGTAGCTAGGTCTTGCAACAACTCAGGCACGACAAAGCTTTGGCACAAAATATTGGGCAACCCAACCCAAGGTTGTAAGCGTTTATTTCGCATGATTTGCCAGCTTAACCATGGCATGTGGTAAGCGATCACCATAGGACACTTGAACAAAGCCGCCTCAAGTGTTGCTGTACCACTGGCCACCATGGCTGCATCCGCTGCAGCAAGAGCTTTATGACTTTGACCGGCCAGCAAAATCAAGTTTCGCGGGTGTTCATGCCTGGCTTGTATTTTTTGTAGCAGCGGCATTTGTCCTGGAGCCACTGGAAGTATGAAAACCGTATCGGGGTATTGTTTTTCAAGAAGCAGCGCAGCAGACAGAAAACGTGGCGCGATATGTGCTATTTCGGACGCCCTACTGCCTGGAAGTAAAGCAATAACTTGGTGGTCGGTTTGCAGACCTAAGCTTTGTCGGGCACTGCTTTTATCAGAGTGCAATGGAATGGCGCTGGCCAAAGGATGGCCCACATAGGTAGCAGCTATGCCGTGGCTGTGAAGCAATGGTGGTTCAAAAGGGAAAAGACACAAAACATGGTCAACGCTTTCACGTATTTTGGCTAACCGCTCGGCTCGCCAAGCCCAGACTGAAGGGCAAACAAATTGAATTGTTGGTATTCCCTGTCTTTTAAGCTTGAAAGACAAATCCAAATTGAAGTCGGGTGCATCCACACCCATGAATAAATCAGGTGGGGTCTTTACCAGGCGCTGATAAAGCGCCTTTCGAATGCCTGTGATTTCTCTGTAATGTCGCAGTACTTCCACATAACCGCGAACGGCTAATTTCTCTTGCGGCCACCAAGCATCAAACCCCAATTTTTCCATCCTAGGGCCACCAATACCGTGCAGTGCAATACCTGGCCATGAGGACTGCAAGCCAGGAATAACCAAAGAAGCCAGTAAATCCCCTGATGCCTCGCCAGCCACCATGGCGATGGAAGGGCTCAAATGGCTGGACATGGTGACAACTGAATGATCGCCTCAGCGAACAATGCCGCGTTGAGATGAAACAGATGACAAAAAACCAGACACCAGTGAAATCACTTCTTTACTATCGGGGTGATCTTTGGCAAGTTGCTCAATAGCTTGCATAGATTGAAGCAAAGTCAATCCGTCTCGGTAAAGAAGTTTGTAAATATTTTTAGCCGTCTGGATTTGTTCAGCATTAAAGCCGCGTCTGCGCATACCTTCAAAATTCATTGACCTGGCAAGCGCAGGTTGGCCTTGGCACATGACAAACGGCGGGAGATCTGCAAACAACAAAGAATTCATTGCAGTGAAACTGTGCGCACCCAATTTACAAAATTGGTGTACCACTGTGAACCCACCCAAAATAACCCAGTCACCTACATGCACATGGCCAGCCAATTGCGTGTTGTTAGCAAAAATGGTGTGGTTTGCAACTTGACAGTCGTGCGCCAAATGTACATAGGCCATGATCCAGTTGTCATTGCCAACCCTTGTCGCACCCGCATCCCCTGCCGTGCCTATATTGAAAGTACAAAATTCACGAATGACATTGCGATCCCCGATGATCAATTCACAAGGTTCGCCTGCGTATTTCTTGTCTTGCGGTACAGCGCCCAAAGAGTTGAATTGAAATATTTGGTTGTCGCGACCAATGGTAGTTCGGCCTTCAATCACGCAATGTGAGCCAATTTTGGTGCCAGCTCCTATCTTGACATGTGGACCTATGGTGGTGAAGGGACCCACAACCACTGAGTCATCCAATTGCGCTGACGCATCTACCAAAGCTAATGGATGTATTTCAGCCATATCCGCCCTATTTGATGGTGCGCATGGTACACATCAACTCAGCTTCAACAGCCAACTCCTCACCCACCCAAGCCTTGGCTTTGAATTTAAAAATACCAGCCCTCATGCGATCTAAATCTACACACAAGGTGAGGGCGTCCCCGGGTTCGACAGGCCGCTTGAAACGCGCATTGTCTATACCGGCAAAATAGTAAACCGTGTTGTCATCAGGAACCACGCTTAAGGTGTCGAAGGCCAATAAAGCTGCTGCCTGCGCCAAAGCTTCCAACATCAAGACACCAGGCATGACCGGTCTGTGAGGAAAATGGCCGTTGAAAAAAGGCTCATTGATAGTGACATTTTTCAATGCTTTGATCGACTTGCCTTTCTCAAGGCTCAACACTCTGTCGACCAACAAGATGGGATATCTATGAGGCAATAATTTTAAAATCTGATGTATGTCCATACTGAAACCTCTATGTAGGATTGCCTGACTCTAGGTGTTTTATTCGGTCGCGCAGTGAATGTAACTGGCGCAAGGTTGCTGCGTTTTTATGCCATGCCTCATTGGTATCGATAGGAAACACACCACTGTAGGTCCCGGCCTTCAAAAGGGAGTGGGTCACAACCGATGCCGCTGAAATATGCACATGGTCTGTCAACTGCAGGTGTCCAAGGACGATGGCGCCACCACCCAAAGTGCAATGTGCACCAATACGCGCACTTCCTGCAATACCCACACATCCGGCCATGGCCGTATGCGCGCCTACATGGACATTGTGGCCAATTTGTATCAAGTTATCGAGTTTGACGCCGTCTTCAATAACGGTGTCCCCCAAGGCGCCACGGTCAATGCATGAGTTAGCGCCAATCTCAACCTGATTGCCAATTCGAACCGCACCCAGTTGCTCAATCTTGAGCCACGTGCCTTGTTCGAGTGCAAAACCAAAACCGTCTGCACCAATCACCACACCCGAGTGAAGAATGCATTCTTCTCCCACAGTACATGCTTGCGAGACAGTCACTCTGGATTTAAGCCAACTGCGCTTACCAATCACCGCATGCGCCTCGACCACACACATGGGCCCAATTCGAGCTGTGGGGTCAATCTTTGCAAGTGGATGGACGAAGGCACTTGGGTGAATCAAGGGTTCATCTTCACGGTTTATAAGACTTGTCCAATACTGCGTCAGCTTGGCCCAATAAACATAAGCGTCTTCAACGACCAAGGTACTGCCTCGCTTGAGGGCTTCGTCTTTCATCTGCGTAGACACCACCACACAAGCAGCGCGTGAGGCTTGAAGTTGAGAGCGGTATTGAACGTTACTTAAAAAAGTCAAATCCCCAGGCCCTGCTGAAGCCAAAGTTGCAAGACCGGTAATTTCAGTATCGCGAGATCCGTGCAAATCTCCGCCAAGGTGGTCAATCAGTTGCCCTAACGTCAGACGAATCACGCCATCACTTGCCGGTGTTAATGGCTTTAATCACTTTTTCAGTGATGTCGTGTTTAGGGTTGATGTAAACAGCTTCTTGCAAAATCAAGTCGTATTTTTCAGCCTCTGCCACTTGCTTGACAACCTTATTGGCTTTTTCTAAAACCAGTTGCAACTCTTCATTTTTGCGAGCATTAAGATCTTCTTGGAATTCACGGCGCTTGCGCTGAAACTCTCGGTCTTGGTCTGCAAGTTGGCGTTGCTTGGTAGCTCTTTGTGTTTCAGACAACGTAGGTAGGTCACGCTCGAGTTTTTCTGAATTCGTTTTCAGCGTGTTACCCA
>Ga0187843_10000901_pt1 | contig 19455 bp, 16 predicted proteins | sample SpaLakP09_SKY_43_FD_134516 | JGI IMG/M metagenome (GOLD analysis project Ga0187843, IMG submission 134516) | Oligotrophic lake water microbial communities from Sparkling Lake, Wisconsin, USA - SP09_SKY_43 | ecosystem: Environmental > Aquatic > Freshwater > Lake | place: USA: Sparkling Lake...
GCAGCAACGACCCCGCATTGAAAGCCCTGTGTAGGCAAACCTTGGCCAAATTACAGTTCAGCGCGTGCGAGGAGGGGTTGACGCAATGGCTGCGCCCTGATGTGCCGACCAAACCCCCCGCCGGTAATGCCCGCAGTTTGCCCAAGCACCTGCAAAAACCCCCAGCTGCCAGCGCACCAGAGCGCAACAGCGTGGTTTTGGCCGGTGTTGAAGCCCATGTCTGCGTGCTGCAAACCGCTTTGGATTTGCTGGAGGATGAATTTGAAGTTTGGGTGGTCACCGACGCATGCAGTTCGCGCACTGAACGCAACCGCGACGCCGCGTTCGATCGATTGGCCGGCGCTGGTATCGAACTGGTGACTACCGAAATGGTTCTGTTCGAGTGGCTGCGCACGGCTGAACATCCGCTCTTCAAGGACATCCAAGGCTTGATCAAATAAGCAATTCAGGAGACAGCTGTGGGTATATATGACGCGTTTTACCGCCGGTCTTTAGACGACCGTGACGTTTTTTGGGGCGAACAAGGCAAGTTGATTGATTGGCATGTGGCCCCCACCCAAGTGTGTGACTACAGCAACCCACCGTTTGCCAACTGGTTTGACGGTGGCCTGACCAACTTATGCCACAACGCCGTGGATCGGCACTTGTCCGAGCGCGCTGATCAACCCGCCCTGATTTACGTGTCCACCGAAACCAACGTGGAGGTCAGCTACAGCTTCAAGCAATTGAGCGTTGAAGTTCAACGCATGGCGGCAATCCTGAAAAGTTTGGGCGTGGGCAAAGGCGACCGGGTTTTGATTTACCTGCCCATGATTGCCGAAGCCGCCTTTGCCATGTTGGCTTGCGTGCGAATTGGAGCCATTCATTCAGTGGTGTTTGGCGGCTTTGCAGCCCACGCCTTGGCTTCGCGCATCGAGGACGCGACGCCCAAACTCGTCATCAGCGCCGATGCCGGTTCGCGCGGCGGCAAGGTGGTGCCCTACAAACCCCTGCTCGACGAAGCGATCAGCCTCAGCCTGCACAAACCGGATGCGGTGTTGATGGTCAACCGTGGCTTGGTCCCGTTCAGCGTGGTGAACGGCCGCGACCATGATTACGCCGCATGGCGTGACAAACACCTGAACGATCGCGTTGCATGCGAATGGGTCGACAGCAAGCACATCAGCTACACGCTCTACACCTCGGGCACGACGGGCAAACCCAAGGGCGTACAGCGCGACACCGGTGGCTACGCCGTGGCCTTGGCGGCCAGCATGCAGCATATTTTTGAAGGTCAACCCGGACAGGTTTATTTTTCGACCAGTGACATCGGCTGGGTGGTGGGACACAGCTACATCATTTACGGGCCCTTGCTGGCCGGCATGGCCACACTGATGTACGAAGGCTTGCCGACCCGTCCTGATGGCGGCATTTGGTGGCAACTGGTGGAAAAGTACCAAGTCAGCCACATGTTCAGCGCGCCCACAGCCGTGCGCGTATTGAAGAAACAAGACCCGGCGCTGCTCAGCAAATACGACTTGTCCAGCTTGAAGGCCTTGTACCTGGCGGGTGAGCCGCTGGACGAGCCCACCGCGCAATGGATTGCCGATGGCTTGAATAAGCCCATCATTGACAACTACTGGCAAACAGAAACCGGCTGGCCCATCCTGACCGTGGCCAATGGTGTCGAGAAAAAACGCAGCAAATACGGCAGCCCCGGTGTGCCCATGTATGGTTTTGATGTGAAATTGGTGGATGACACCACCGGTGAGACTTTGACAGGGGCTCATCAAAAAGGCGTGGTCGTGATCGAAGGTCCATTGCCACCCGGATGCTTACAAACTTTGTGGGGTGACGATGCGCGTTTTGTCAAAACCTATTGGGAAAGCATTCCCGGCAAGTTGCTGTATTCCACCTTTGACTGGGGGGTGCGTGACGAGGAGGGCTACTACTTCATCTTGGGTCGCACCGACGATGTGATCAATGTCGCTGGGCACCGCTTGGGCACGCGCGAAATTGAGGAAAGCATCGCCAGTCACCCGAATGTGGCCGAAGTGGCGGTGGTGGGCGTGGCCGATCAGCTCAAAGGGCAGGTGGCCATGGCATTTGTGGTAGCCAAGGACACCTCTGCGTTGGGCGACGCCACAGGGCGTTTGAAGCTGGAAGGCGACATCATGAAGCTGGTGGACAGTCAATTGGGTGCAGTGGCCCGCCCGTCGCGAGTGCTTTTTTTAAGCCTTCTGCCCAAAACACGCAGCGGAAAACTGTTGCGCCGCGCCATCCAAGCCGTTTGTGAGAAGCGCGATCCCGGCGACCTGACCACCATTGACGACCCCACGCCGTTGCAGCAAATCAAAGAACAGCTGGCTTAAAGCAATGGGGGTCAGATTCCAATTAAATCACGCCTGCTTGCCGACCACGGTGGGCTCGTCAGCCGCACTGGGCTCAAACGCCGCTCACCGCAGCGGAGCTGCGACGCTCGCTTGCGCGTTTGACCCAGCACGTCGGTCCAGCGGAAGTGGCTTGCTCGGCTGGCCAAATTCTCGGGAGAGTGTGATACAAGAAAACGGTAAAACCTTGAGTTTTTGTATCATAAAAACGGCTGCGAGTCCCGTCCCTTCTTGCAATTACCTTAAAAATATGCTTTTTGGATAACCCAAAAATCACCTCAAGCAGCACGGCATGGGGACCATTTTTTGAGCGAAAGACCAGAAAAATGCGTCCCCATGGCGGGCGGCTAAAGCGTGACTTCTTCAAGCACAGACAAGTCACGTGAAATGCGTCCCCATGGCGGGCGGCGCAAGCGTGCCTTTAAAGCCGAAACAATCGGAATCTGACCCAGTGGCTTGAAGCTTGTCGAGAACCAGTCATGCTTTGGTGGCACAATGGCTCACACATCAAGGGGAGAACCTCTTGATCGCATCCACTAGCCGGTTCAGCCGTGTCGTGGAGGGTTCTTCAACCAAGCTAATGTTTCCTGCAGGGAAACGGAGGTCAGCGCCATGAGCGATTCATCGCAGACGGTTTCGTCCGTCTATCAAGCCTACGCAGGCAACACGTATCTCTTCGGCGGCAATGCGCCCTATGTTGAAGAGATGTACGAAAACTACCTCGCCAACCCAGGCAGCGTCCCTGACAGCTGGCGGCAGTATTTCGATGCGCTTCAGCATGTGCCCGCCGTGGACGGCAGCAACGCCAAAGACGTGCCGCATCTGCCGGTGGTTAATGCGTTTGCGGAACGCGCCAAGCAAGGCGGCACCCGTGTCGTGATGGCCAGTGCCGACGCCGAGATGGGGCGCAAGCGCACCGCCGCCCAACAACTGATCGCTGCTTACCGCAACGTTGGTCAACGCTGGGCCAACTTGGATCCACTTCAGCGCACTGACCGACCCAATATCCCTGAGTTAGAACCTTCTTTTTATGGCTTTGGCGATGCCGATCAAGAAACCGTGTTCGACACCAGCAACACATTCTTCGGCAAAGACCGCATGAGCCTGCGCGAATTGGTCAATGCCCTGCGTGAAACCTACTGCGGCACTTTGGGCGCCGAGTACATGTACACCACCGACATGACACAAAAGCGTTGGTGGCAGCAAAAGCTGGAAAGCATCCGCAGCAAACCCAGTTTCAGCACCGAGAAGCAAAAACACATCCTCGACCGCCTGACCGCCGCAGAAGGCCTAGAGCGGTATTTGCACACCAAATATGTGGGTCAAAAGCGTTTTTCTTTGGAGGGTGGTGAAAGTTTCATTGCCGCCATGGACGAGTTGATCCACATGGCGGGTGCCAAAGGCGTTCAAGAAGTGGTGATCGGCATGGCCCACCGTGGTCGTTTGAACGTGTTGGTCAACACCATGGGCAAACTGCCCGCCGATTTATTCGCCGAGTTTGACCACACCGCCCCCGAAGACTTGCCCGCAGGTGACGTGAAGTACCACCAAGGCTTCAGTTCGGACGTCTCGACCCCAGGTGGTCCCGTGCACTTGAGCTTGGCCTTCAACCCCTCACACTTGGAAATCGTGAACCCCGTGGTGGAAGGATCTGTGCGTTCACGCATGGATCGCCGTGGCGACCCCAAAGGCAGCCAAGTGCTGCCCGTGTTGGTCCATGGTGACGCCGCATTTGGTGGCCAAGGCGTCAACCAAGAAACCTTGGCGTTGGCGCAAACCCGTGGCTATTCCACAGGCGGCACGGTGCACATCATCATCAACAACCAGATCGGTTTCACCACCTCTGACCCGCGCGATATGCGATCCAGTGTGTTTTGCACCGACATCGTCAAGATGGTTGAAGCGCCTGTTCTGCATGTCAATGGCGACGATCCCGAAGCGGTGGTGTTGGCCACGCAACTGGCGCTGGAATACCGCATGGAATTCCGTCAAGACGTGGTCGTTGACATCACCTGTTTTCGCAAACTCGGACACAACGAGCAAGACACGCCCAGCCTCACACAACCCTTGATGTACAAAAAAATCGCGGCCCACCCTGGAACGCGCAAGCTCTACGCGGACCGTTTGAGCTCGCAAGGCCTGGGAGAGGGCTTGGGTGAGGACATGGTCAAGGCTTACCGTGCTGCCTTGGATGCAGGCAAAAACACCTCTGACCCTGTCCTGACCAATTTCAAAACCAAATTCACCGTGGATTGGTCACCGTTTTTGGGCAAAAAATGGACGGATGCGGCTGATACGGCGATCCCGATGCCCGAATGGAAGCGCTTGGCCGAGCGCATCACCACCCTGCCTGCCAACGTGGCAGCCCATCCCTTGGTGAAAAAAGTTTATGACGACCGCGCCGCCATGGGCCGCGGGGATTTGCCCGTCGATTGGGGCATGGGTGAACACATGGCGTTTGCTTCTTTGGTGGCAAGTGGTTTTCCCGTGCGTTTGTCCGGCGAAGACTGCGGGCGAGGCACCTTCACCCACCGCCATGCGGTGATTCACGATCAAAACCGCGAAAAATGGGACACCGGAACCTACATTCCTTTGCAGAATGCGGCGGACAACCAATCGCCTTTCACCGTCATCGATTCCATCTTGTCAGAGGAAGCGGTGCTGGCTTATGAATACGGCTATGCCTCCAACGACCCCAATACCTTGGTGATTTGGGAAGCGCAGTTTGGCGATTTTGCCAATGCGCACAAGTGGTGATTGACCAATTCATCGCCTCGGGCGAAGTGAAGTGGGGCCGTGTGAATGGCATCACGTTGATGTTGCCCCATGGCTATGAAGGCCAAGGCCCCGAGCACAGTTCAGCGCGTGTGGAGCGCTTCATGCAATTGGCGGCCGACACCAACATGCAACTGGTGCAACCCACCACGGCCAGTCAAATCTTCCATGTGCTGCGCCGTCAGATGGTGCGCAATTTACGCAAGCCCCTCATCATCTTCACCCCCAAGTCGCTGTTACGCCACAAGGATGCGACTTCCACATTGGCCGAATTCACCAAAGGTGGATTCCAAACCATCATTCCTGAAATCAAGGACATCAAAGCCGACAAAGTCAAGCGGTTGGTGGTGTGTTCCGGCAAGGTGTATTACGACTTGTCTAAAAAGCGCGAAGAAAACGGGCATGACGACACGGTGTTGCTGCGCTTGGAACAACTCTATCCGTTCCCACACAAAGTGTTTGCGGCGGAGTTGAAAAAATACCCCAACGCCACCGAGGTGGTGTGGTGTCAGGATGAGCCACAAAACCAAGGCGCTTGGTTTTTTGTGCAGCACTATCTTTTTGAAAACTTGGCCACTGGCCAAAAGTTGGGCTACAGCGGTCGTGCCGCTTCAGCTTCTCCCGCCGTGGGCTATTCGCATCTCCACCAAGATCAACAAAAGGCCTTGGTGGAAGGCGCGTTCGCACGCCTCAAGGGTTTCATATTGACCAAGTAAGCCGCTTGTTGGGTGCATGTCGCGCCCCAAGTCTGCCGCATTCATTCAGGACGATTCATCATGGCCATCGTAGAAGTCAAAGTACCGCAACTCTCAGAATCTGTGGCGGAAGCCACGTTGTTGCAATGGAAGAAAAAAGTCGGCGAGGCGGTTGCTGTCGACGAAATACTGATCGACGTTGAAACCGACAAAGTGGTTCTTGAAGTGCCAGCGCCCTCAGCGGGCGTATTGATAGAGATTGTGGCTGCAGACGGTGCCACCGTTGCTGCCGATCAATTGATTGCCCGCATCGACACCAGCGCCACCGCGACGCTTGCAGGCCCGGTCAGTGCCGCCAAACCGGCTGTCACTGCGGCGGCCCCAGTGGCTAATGCTTCAACCACCCATGCGGGTGTGGCCATGCCGGCTGCAGCCAAGCTGATGGCGGATAACCAACTGGTCGCAGGCTCCGTGCCTGGCACTGGCAAAGATGGTCGTGTCACCAAAGGCGATGTGCTTTCAGCGGTTCAGGCAGGCGTGTCCGGTTCTGCGCCGCAGACCACTGGCGTGACATCCACATCGGGCATCATCCCAACCGGCATACCCACCAAAACCTTGCCGCAAGTGGCTTCACCTGTGTTTGACATGGGCGATCGCCCCGAACAACGTGTGCCCATGACCCGATTGCGTGCCCGCGTGGCCGAGCGTTTGCTGCAATCGCAGTCGACCAACGCCATCCTGACCACCTTCAACGAAATCAACATGGCCCCGGTCATGGAGATGCGCAAACGCATGCAAGAGCGTTTTGAAAAAGAACACGGCGTCAAACTCGGTTTCATGAGTTTCTTTGTGAAAGCGGCGGTGCATGCGCTGAAGAAATTTCCTGTATTGAATGCGTCCGTGGACGGCAACGACATCGTTTACCACGGCTATTTCGACATCGGTATCGCGGTCGGTTCTCCCCGTGGCTTGGTGGTGCCGATTTTGCGCAATGCCGATCAAATGAGCTTTGCCGACATCGAAAAGAAAATTGCTGAATTCGGTACCAAGGCACGTGATGGCAAATTGGGCATGGAAGAAATGACTGGCGGCACCTTCTCCATCAGCAATGGGGGCACCTTCGGTTCCATGATGTCGACCCCTATCATCAATCCACCCCAGTCAGCAATCTTGGGTGTTCACGCGACCAAAGACCGCGCCATGGTGGAAAACGGTCAAGTGGTGGTCCGCCCCATGAACTACTTCGCCTTGTCGTACGACCACCGCATCATTGATGGTCGCGAAGCCGTGTTGGGCTTGGTGGCGATGAAAGAAGCGCTGGAAGACCCAGCTCGTTTGCTCTTTGACATCTGATTGGAAACACCATGAGCAAACCATTTGATGTTGTCGTCATCGGTGCGGGCCCGGGCGGCTACATCGCCGCCATCCGCGCAGCCCAACTCGGCTTCCAAGTCGCTTGCATTGACGAGTGGAAAAACGCAGCCGGTGGCCCAGCCCCTGGCGGCACCTGCACCAATTTAGGTTGCATTCCGTCCAAGGCTTTGCTGCAGTCCAGCGAGCACTTTGAACAAGCCAACCACCACTTTGCAGAACACGGCATTACGGCCAAAGATGTGAAGATGGACGTGGCTCAAATGCTCAAACGCAAAGACACGGTTGTCAAGCAAAACAACGACGGCATCCTTTACCTGTTCAAGAAAAACAAGGTCACGTTCTTCCATGGGCGAGGCGCTTTCGCCAGCCAATCCGATGCAGGCTTTGAAGTCAAGGTGAGCGGAACAACTGAAGAGTCCTTGATCGCCAAGCACATCATCATCGCCACAGGTTCGAACGCCCGTGCCTTGCCCGGCACCCCCTTCGACGAAGTCAATGTGTTGTCTAACGACGGCGCGTTGCGGGTCGGTGCCGTCCCCAAAAAACTGGCACTGATCGGCTCCGGCGTGATCGGTCTGGAAATGGGCTCGGTCTGGCGTCGTCTCGGCGCAGACGTGACCATCCTCGAAGGTCTGCCGACATTCCTCGGCGCGGTTGACGAGCAAATCGCCAAAGAAGCCAAGAAAGCCTTTGACAAGCAAGGCTTGAAAATTGAACTCGGCGTGAAAGTGGGCGAGATTGTCAACGGCAAGAAGGGCGTCACCCTGAACTACACCAACGCGAAAGGCGAAGCCGTGAAGTTGGACGCCGACAAACTCATCATCTCTATCGGTCGTGTGCCCAACACTGATGGCTTGAATGCCGCGGCCGTGGGTTTGCAGCTCGACGAACGTGGCGCGATTGTGGTGGACGCTGACTGCAGAACCAATGTGCCGGGCGTGTGGGCGGTCGGTGATGTGGTGCGTGGCCCGATGCTGGCGCACAAAGCCGAAGAAGAGGGCGTTGCTGTGGCTGAGCGCATTGCTGGCCAACACGGCCATGTCAACTTCAACACCATCCCTTGGGTCATCTACACCAGCCCCGAAATCGCTTGGGTGGGCCGCACCGAGCAGCAACTCAAGGCTGAAGGCGTGGCCTACAAGTCGGGGACGTTCCCGTTTCTCGCAAATGGCCGTGCGCGCGCATTGGGCGACACCACTGGCATGGTCAAGTTTTTGGCCGATGCCACCACCGACGAAATCTTGGGTGTGCACATGGTGGGCCCGCAGGTGTCCGAGTTGATCTCTGAAGCCGTGGTGGCAATGGAATTCAAGGCCTCTGCAGAAGACATTGCACGCATTTGCCATGCCCATCCCTCTTTGAGCGAAGCCACCAAAGAAGCTGCTTTGGCCGTGGACAAACGCACTTTGAACTTTTAGCTTTCAAGGTCTTCAGCAAGAAGCCTGCTGGCAACAGCAGGCTTTTTTGTAAGTGTTTCTCCATTCAGTGCTGTTAGCTGTCAAGGCACAATACATCCTCATGTCCGTTTCCTCTCATTACCAACGCGAACTTCTTGCCCGTGGCTTCCACAGCGACCCGGCACAACTGCTTGCTTTAGAGGCATTGGAAAATTGCGCCGCTGATTGGGCGGTCTACAAGAACAAGCGTGCCAATGCGGTGAAAAAAATCATCAATCATCCGGATATTCCCAAAGGGGTTTATTTGTATGGTGGGGTGGGGCGCGGCAAGAGTTTTTTGATGGATTGCTTCTTCAATGCTGTCAACATCGAGCGCAAAACCCGTTTGCATTTCCACGAGTTCATGCGCGAGGTGCACCGCGAATTGCGGGAATTGCAAGGCACTGCCAACCCACTGGATGAGTTGGGTCGCCGAATGGCTAAGCGCTTCAAATTGATTTGCTTCGATGAGTTTCACATCGCCGACATCACCGATGCGATGATTCTTCACCGTCTTTTGGTGGCAATGCAAGCCAATCACATTGGCTTCGTCACCACGTCGAATTTCAAACCTGACGAGTTGTACCCCGATGGATTGCACCGTGACCGCTTGCTGCCCGCCATTGCCCTGTTGAACAAGACCATGAATGTGGTGAATGTGGATAACGGTACGACTACCGCAGCATGGCTCTGGAACAAGCCCAGTTGTATCTCACACCTTGCAGCACCGAACACGAAAAACTCATGCAAACCACCTTCAGTCGTTTGGCAGATGCGCCTGAGGAAGATGGCTTGTTGTTGATTGAAGAGCGGAAAATTTGGGCCAAGCGTCGTGCGGGTGGTGTGGTCTGGTTTGACTTCAAGGTTTTATGCGGTGGCCCTCGTTCACAAAATGATTTTTTAGAAATTGCCAGTCAATTTCACACCGTGTTTCTGAGTGGCGTCCCCAAAATGGAAGTCCGCCTGTCATCGCAAGCGAGGCGTTTCACATGGCTCATCGACGTGCTTTACGACCGCCATGTCAAGCTGATCATCGAAGCTGACGTCGAGCCAGAACAGCTTTATGTGGAAGGACCCATGTCGCATGAATTCCCGCGCACGGCGTCTCGGCTGAGAGAAATGCAGTCCGCCGCATTTCTGGCTTTGGGGCGTCGACTGGTAGATACTTCGCTCACATGAAAAAAATCCTCTCCCTGTGCATGATCTGCTTGGGCTTCCAAGTTTTCGCCCAAAAGAACACCGAGCCACAGATTGTTCAAGGCTTGAACATCGCTGAAGAGCGAATCAAATTGAATTTGTTGCGCAACACCCAAGAAGCCGAGTACCGTGCTGCCAAAAAAGCGTGTTACCAAAAATTGGCAGTCACCGCTTGTCTTGACAAGGCACGCGAGGTGAAAAATAAACAAGACAATGAACACAAACGGCTCAGCTTGGTGCTGAATGAGGCAGATCGCCGGCAAAAGGCATCCCAGGCTTTGGAGCGTTCCGAAAACAAACAAACACCCGAGTCGCAAGCTGATCGAGAACAACAACGCGCCGACAAGCAGAAACATCAATCCGATACGCTTGAGCGCAATGCTGATAAAAATCAACAGCAGCAAGACAAAGAAGCTGAAAAAGAAAATAAACGAGAGGCACGCGCCAAACACGTCCAAGAAGTTTTGGAACGGCAACAAAAGCACCAAGATAAATTGAAGGAAGCCGCGCAGTCACGCGCCAATTACCAACGCAAACTCGATGAAGCCGAGCAGCACCGTGTGCAGGTTCAAAAGGACAGCGCTACACGCACACCACCCGCAGCACCTTTGCCGCCTCGTTCCACCACTTTGCCATGACCAGGTGCCTCCTTGACTGATGCATTGAGTGACCACGTTCGCGAAGTGTTCACCCCGGATGGTCCGCTGGCCCGGGCGACCCCTTTTTTTCAGCCTCGAGCTGGTCAAACCGAGATGGCTTTGGCCGTGGCACACACCATACAACATGGCGGTTCCTTGGTCGTCGAAGCTGGCACAGGTGTGGGCAAAACCTTCGCCTATCTGGTGCCCGCTTTGCTCAGCGGTGAAAGGATTTTGGTGTCTACTGCGACCAAAACCCTGCAAGACCAGTTGTATGCGCGTGACATTCCCGAACTCTTGCAAGCGCTGGGCTTGCCGCTGCGATTGGCCATGCTGAAAGGGCGGGGGAGTTATTTGTGTCAGCAGCGCTTAGAACTGACGCAACAGGCCGCAACCTTGCCAGACCGACAAGCAGTGAAGATCTTGTCACAGGTACAAGTCTGGTCGCGCACCACCACCACAGGGGATTTGGCAGAGGTGCCCGGTCTTGATGAGCGATCAGCCCTGATTCCATTGATCACATCCAACCGCGACAACTGCTTGGGCTCGACTTGCCCGCATTGGCGAGATTGCCATGTGAATGCCGCCCGTCGTGAAGCCATGGCAGCCGATGTCGTTGTCATCAACCACCATTTGTTTTTTGCAGACTTGGCCGTGCGTGAATCGGGCATGGCTGAACTGTTGCCGACAGTCCGGGTTGTCATCTTTGATGAGGCGCACCAACTCAATGAAACGGGCATCCAATTTTTAGGCCAGCAATTGGGCACAGGTCAATTGTTGGACTTGGCGCGTGATGTGCTGGCTGCAGGTTTGCAACTGGCGCGTGGTTTGGTGGATTGGCAGACTGTGGTGGCCGATTTTGAAAAAACACTGCGTGATTGGCGTTTGGTGGTGGGCAAGCACCCCGCCAATACCAAGCTGAAATGGAGTGACCCTGAACCACAGGGCATCCATCCATTGGATTGGGCGCAGTCCTTGCACGATGTGCGCGAAAGTGTGCAGCGTTTGCAAGCTTCGGTCGAAACCGTGGTGGACGCAGCACCCGATTTTCAGCGTTTGCATGAGCGTTTGTCGGCGGTGTTGTCGCTGATCACCCATTTTGAAAACGATTGTGCCCAAGGTTCGGTCCGCTGGGTCGAGGTGGGCGGGCAAATCCGATGCTTTGAAGCGCCATTGGACATTGCCGAAACCGTTAAGAACAAATTGCTCGGGACTGATGTTGCAATGCCAGTGAATTCCGACCAATCGCCATTGCCGCGCAGTTGGATATTCACCTCAGCCACCTTGGGAGACGACGACCAACTGTCGTGGTTTACGGAGCCATGTGGCTTGACCAATGCTCAGGTGTTGCGGGTGCAAAGCCCCTTCAATTACCAAGAACAAGCCTGGTTGCATGTGCCGCGTTTGATGGTTCCACCCAAAGACCCTGGCCACAGCGCCGAAGTGGGCGAAACGGCGATTCAAATTGCCCGTGCTTTGGGCGGTCGAACCCTGGTTCTCACCACCACTTTGCGGGCTTTGCGTGCGATTGGCGCACAAATGCAAGCAGCACTCGGAGAGACGGGCGAACTCGACATCTTGATTCAGGGTGACAGCCCCAAGCGGGATTTGATGACGCGATTTCGCAAAGGCATTGACCCCGGCCACAAGGGCTGTGTGCTGGTGGCCTCCGCCAGTTTTTGGGAAGGCTTTGATGTGCCGGGGGATGCATTGCAAGCCGTGGTCATTGACAAGCTGCCGTTTCCACCCCCCAATGACCCCCTGGTTGAAGCCCGCAGTCAGCGCATGGAGGCGCAAGGACGCAGTTCCTTCAATGATTACTTTTTACCGGAAGCAGCGGTGTCGTTAAAACAAGGGGCCGGTCGTTTGATTCGGCGTGAAACTGATCGTGGTGCGTTGGTGGTGTGTGACAACAGGTTGGTCAATACCGGTTATGGACGGCGTTTGTTGGCTGGTTTGCCGCCCATGAAGCGCATCGAACAACTGCCGGCGTTGTTAGAGGCCTTAGGCGCTATTCCCAAAACTTGAACCAGTTGGTGGTGGCAGGTTTGCCAGGTTTGGGAAAATATTTGCTGTCGGGGTAAGACTGCATAAGCACCCGGGCGGTGTCCTCTTGCAATTGCGTCAAACCCAAGGCCTTGTAGGACTCGACCAAAATAATCAGCGCATCCTCGACAGCCGCAATGTTTTGATAGTCGTTCAGTGTGGTTTGCGCTCGGTTGATGGCGGCCACATAGGCACCCTTTTTAAAATAGTAATACGCCACTTTGATTTCAGATTTCGCCAACAAGTTGATGATGTGGCGCATGCGCAAGGACGCATCTTCCGCGTACTTGGATTGCGGAAAGCGGGTGACCAGTTCTTTATAGGCTTCAAAAGATTCACGTGCAGCCATTTGGTCGCGCTCTGCCAAGTCTTGCTTGAACCACTTGGACATCAGTCCTAAATCGTCATTGAAGTTGATCGTCCCTTTGAGGTACATCGCATAGTCCATCGCTGGGCTGGCAGGATTCAATTTCATGAAGCGATCCAGCGTGACAATTGCATTGGCGCGGTCACCGTTTTTGTAATAGGCATAGGCTTTATCGATTTGCGCTTGCTGCGCCAAGGGCGTGCCCGCGGCCCGGTCTTCTAACTTATCAAACAAAACGATGGCTTTGTCGTAAAGATTTCCGCGCAAATTGTCTTTTGCTTCCGCATAAATTTCTTCGGGCTTCATGCCAGCTGTTTTGTCTTTGTCGTCCGTGGCGCAGCCTACCAACAAACCCATGACCAACAACACCGATAATGAAAAAATTCTCAACACATTGATCCTTCAGACTTTGTACTGATCTCATTATCAACGATGCGTCCTCCTGTTTTCGACCCTTTGGTGCCGTCTGGGCTGGCAGAGGTCGAGCCCGATGAGCTAGGCTTAGATGTCGAAGTCCGTGACATCCTCATTCCCACCGACTTGCACCGCGACCGACTCGACCGGGCAATGGTTGCTTTGTTGCCCGAGTTTTCGCGCAACCACCTCAAGCATCTGATTGAAGATGGATGTGTCTGTGTATTGGGCAGTCAACACCCCATCACCAAAGTCGCTCACTTGGTCAAGGCGGCTGAGGTTTACAGCGTGCGCTTGCAACCAACGGAGATGTCGCAGGCTTATTTGCCCCAGGCCATGGAATTGGCGGTGGTGTTCGAGGATGCACATTTGCGCGTCATTCACAAACCGGTGGGCCTGGTGGTGCATCCCGCCCCTGGCAATTGGAGTGGCACCTTGTTGAATGGCTTGCTCGCTTTGGACCCCAGCGTCAAACAGGTGCCACGGGCAGGAATCGTTCACCGTTTGGACAAGGACACCAGTGGCTTGATGGTGACAGCACGCACCCGCACGTGTATGGACGCCTTGGTGGCCATGATTGGCGAGCGCGCAGTTCACCGAGAATACCTGGCCATTTCCCAACGCCCGTGGCGCGGCGAGACTGAACGCGAAGTGGACATGCCCGTCGGTCGGGATCCGCGCAACCGCTTGCGCATGGCCGTGGTGGACTTGACCCGGCAATCAGGCAAACCCGCTCACACCAGTTTGGCATGTCTGGACAGCAACGACCAAGGCTGTCTGGTGCATTGCACCCTGCACACGGGCCGAACCCACCAAATTCGGGTTCATATGGCCGCCATCGGCCTTCCCTTGCTGGGTGATGGCTTGTATGGTGGTAGCGACAGCCTCGACATTCAGCGCCAAGCCCTGCATGCTTTCCGGCTGGGCTTCATCCATCCCTTTACCGGAGAAAACTTGCAATTTGAATCCCCGCTACCCGCTGACATGCAAGCAGCCTTGATCAACATGGGACTGCAGGCCCCTCGGCTAGAATGAGTGCTCCCCATTCCCCGGACGAGAAACGATGAACAGCTTGGAAGCCAAGCGTGTCCTAGAGACGGCCTTGCTTTGTGCCACCCAACCTCTGCAGGTGCGGGAACTGCGTCAGCTTTTTCATGACGAACTGGGGTCCGACACCATCAAAACTTTGCTGCAAGACATTCAACTCGACTGGACCCAGCGCGGTCTGGAGTTGGTCCAGGTGGCGAGCGGTTGGCGTATGCAAAGTCGTCCCGAAATGAAGGACTACCTTGACCGCCTTCACCCTGAAAAACCGCCCAAATACTCGCGTGCTGCACTGGAAACTTTGGCCATCATTGCCTATCGCCAGCCAGTCACACGGGGTGACATGGAAGATATCCGAGGTGTTACCGTCAATTCATTGGTCATCAAACAACTCGAAGACCGGGGTTGGGTTGAGGTGATTGGTCACCGTGAAACAGCAGGACGACCCATGCTTTATGCGACTACCCGTCAATTTCTAGATGATTTGGGTGTGGCCTCCTTGGACCAATTGCCTCCGCTGGAAGCGCAGCATGCCAGCGATGGCTTTTTCGAACAACTCAGCGCTGACGTCGAAGAAGCGGTGGATACCGCGCAACTCACCATGGCGCTAGAAACTACAGAGACAGAGGCTACTGAAGCCCACACCACCATGAACCCAGACTCCCCGCACGACGATCAGCCAGGCGGCGCGGCGTGACTAAAAAAGGCATTCAATTCAACGAAGTGGTTTCCGGCGCCTTTGACGCACAACCCGAGACATCAGAAACCACTGAACCGCTCAAGCGGGTGTTGGGTCCGCAACCTGAAACGCCCAAATTGCACAAAGTCTTGGCCCAATCCGGTTTGGGCTCTCGTCTGGAAATGGAAGCCCTGATCGCCCAGGGTCGGGTCTTGGTGAACGATCAACCTGCCCACGTCGGGCAACGTATTCAGTTCGGTGACCATGTCAAAGTCAACGGCCGGGCGCTGCACTTGCGCATTGACCCCCCTCCGCCGCGCATCATCGCTTATCACAAGCCAACCGGTGAAATAGTAAGCCATGACGACCCGCAAAGCCGTCCCACTGTATTTCGTAAATTACCGCGTCTTCAAAACGGCAAATGGCAATCGGTTGGCCGCCTTGACTTGAACACTGAAGGCTTGCTGCTGTTCACCAACTCGGGCGAACTCGCTAACAAATTGATGCACCCGCGGTTTGGTCTGGAGCGGGAATATGCAGTGCGCGTCTTGGGTGCGCTGAGCAATATTGAAAAAGCCAAACTGCTGGCGGGCGTGCAGCTCGACGATGGCGAAGCTCGCTTTGGCAGCTTGGAAGATGGCGGCGGCGAGGGGGCCAATTGTTGGTATCGGGTCACCATCCAAGAGGGTCGAAACCGCGAAGTCAGACGCATGTTCGAAGCCGTGGGCCATGCAGTCAGCCGGTTGATTCGCATCCGCTACGGAAAAATGCTCCTGCCACGCGGCTTAAAGCGCGGCGAGTGGATGGAGTTGGACGCGCTGGATACCGAGCAATTGGTTCGCAGCGCCGGTTTGGCGCGCAGCATTTCAAAAGCCGCCCCAGGGCGTCGTTCGGCGCCAGCCAAAACAACCGTTTCCAAGCCTGGCCAGCGCGGCGCAACGCCAGCCACGGCCGGCTTTATTGGCGGTGAAAGCCTTTCGCGTCAGCGGCGTGACCAAAAAACCGATGCCGCGCGTAAGAAAGCCTTGCCTCGTCGCGCTAAAATGGGCTTCTAACGGGTATCACCCTTTATTTTTGATAACTATCTGGAAACTTCTCATGGCCATCGAACGCACTTTATCTATCATCAAACCTGATGCTGTCGCCAAAAACGTCATCGGTCAAATTTATGCGCGCTTTGAAGGCGCAGGCCTCAAAGTCATCGCGGCCCGCATGGCGCATCTGAGCCGCGGCGAAGCGGAAGCTTTCTACGGCGTCCATAAAGCGCGCCCATTTTTCAAAGACTTGGTTGATTTCATGATTTCCGGCCCCGTCATGATCCAAGTTTTGGAAGGTGAAAACGCCATCCTCAAGAACCGCGACTTGATGGGTGCCACCGATCCCAAGAAAGCCGATAAAGGCACCATCCGCGCCGATTTTGCCGACAGCATCGACGCCAATGCAGTGCACGGTTCAGACGGTCCTGATACTGCTGCCCATGAAATCGGTTTTTTCTTTGCTGGAATGAACGTTTTCGGTCAATGAAAGCGGTTCTCGCCGCCTCGCCATGATGACCAACCTGCTCGACTTTGATCTGGACGGGTTGGTTGCATGGTGCTTGAACCACGGCGAGAAGAAATTCCGGGCGGTACAACTGTTTCGTTGGATTCACCAAAAGGGCGTTTCTGACTTTGCGCAGATGACCGATCTGGCGCAAAGCCTGCGGTCCAAGCTCCAAACTGGCGCACACATTCAACCATTGCCCGTTGTCAGTCGCCATGACTCCGCCGACGGCACCATCAAATGGATGTTTGATGTCGGGCAGGGTAATGCCATCGAAACCGTTTTCATCCCCGAAACCGATCGTGGCACCTTGTGTGTCTCATCGCAGGCAGGTTGCGCTGTCGGATGTCCTTTTTGTTCTACCGGGGCGCAGGGCTTTAGCCGCAATCTCAGCACGGCTGAAATCGTGGCGCAACTCTGGTTTGCCGAGCGAACACTTCGCCAAGAACGCGGTACCGATGATCGCGTCATCTCGAATGTGGTGATGATGGGCATGGGCGAACCGCTGCAAAACTACAACGCCTTGGTACCGGCCCTGAAAACCATGTTGGAAGACCATGGCTATGGCCTGTCGCGCCGACGGGTCACCGTGTCAACTTCGGGTGTGGTGCCGATGATCGAGCGGTTGTCGCAAGACTGCCCGGTGGCCTTGGCCGTCTCCTTGCACGCGCCCAGCGATGCCCTTCGCGATCAATTGGTTCCCCTGAATATCAAATACCCGTTGGCCGAGCTGCTGCAATCTTGCCGCGATTACCTGGCCCATGCCCCGCGTGATTTCATCACTTTGGAATATTGCATGCTCGACGGCGTGAACGACAGCGACGCGCACGCCGAACAACTCATTCAACTGGTGCGCCCTGTGGGCGGCGAGTCCACGCCTTGCAAGTTCAACCTGATTCCGTTCAATCCGTTTCCAGCCTCTGGTTTACAGCGTTCTTCCCCAGAACGGGTGAAAGCCTTTTCCGCGCTGCTGTCCGATGCCGGCATCGTCACGACGGTGCGCAAAACCCGTGGCGACGACATCGCTGCGGCTTGTGGACAATTGGCCGGTGAGATACAAGACCGCACCGATGTGTCCGGGCGGCGTGCCAAAACCATTCGCATCCATGCTTGAAGGCCAACCATGACCGAAGAACATGCCATCCCTTTTTCTCAACCTGCCCGTCACCGCAGCCTGCAAGCGCAAGTGCGCTGGGGCGGCCATGTGGTCACGGTGGGTGGTGACGCCCCGGTGCGTGTGCAGTCCATGACCAACACCGACACGGGTGATGTGATTGGCACAGCCATTCAGGTTAAAGAACTCGCTTTGGCGGGCTCTGAGATGGTTCGCATCACTGTCGACACGCCTGAGTCAGCCAAAGCCGTGCCTCATATCCGGGAACAACTCGACAAAATGGGGATCAACGTCCCTTTGATTGGCGATTTTCACTACAACGGGCATCGTTTGTTGACTGAATTCCCCGATTGCGCCCAAGCCCTGTCGAAATACCGTATCAACCCCGGCAATGTGGGCAAGGGTGACAAGCATGACAAGCAGTTCGCCCAAATGATTCAGGCCGCCATCCAGTTCGACAAAGTGGTGCGAATTGGTGTGAATTGGGGCAGCGTAGACCAAGAGCTGTTGGCCAAATTGATGGATGAAAACGCGTTGCGTGCCCAGCCATGGGACGCCAAACAAGTGATGTATCAAGCTTTGGTCACATCGGCCCTGGAGTCGGCCGATTTGGCTGAACGCATCGGTTTGCCGCGTCACCAAATCATCCTCAGCTGCAAGATGAGCGGTGTACAAGATTTGATCGCGGTTTACCGTGAATTGGCCAAGCGCACCAATCATTCATTGCACCTGGGCCTCACCGAAGCCGGCATGGGTACCAAGGGCACGGCGGCGTCCAGTGTGGCGCTGGGCGTATTGCTGCAAGAGGGCATAGGCGACACCATTCGTGTGTCCTTAACCCCTCAGCCCGGCGAAGCCCGCACGCAAGAGGTCTTGATTGCCACCGAAATTCTGCAAGCTCTGGGATTGCGCACCTTCGTGCCCAGCGTCACGGCCTGCCCCGGTTGCGGTCGAACCACCAGCACCACATTTCAAGAACTGGCCCAGCAAATTGACGAATTTTTGCGCTTGCAAATGCCGGTTTGGCGCAAGCAATACCCGGGTGTAGAAAACCTGAAAGTGGCGGTGATGGGATGTATCGTCAACGGACCAGGTGAGAGCAAACATGCCGATATTGGTATCAGTTTGCCGGGAACCGGCGAAGCACCGGCAGCACCGGTCTTCATTGACGGCCAAAAAGCACTCACCTTGCGCGGCGACAATATCGCCAAAGAATTCCACGACATCGTAGACAACTACATCCAGAAGAAATACGCGGTCAGCGCCTAACCCGCCACCGCCTCGCAACCATGGCTGACAAACTAACCGCCGTCAAAGGCATGAACGACATCTTGCCGCCCGATTCAGCACGTTGGGAGGCGCTGGAAACAGCTGTGCGCCAAGTCATGCATCTGCATGCTTACCGCAACATCCGCACGCCCATTGTGGAACCCACCGCCTTGTTTGTGCGCGGGTTGGGTGAGGTCACTGACATTGTTGAAAAAGAGATGTATTCATTTGAAGACCGCTTGAATGGTGAGCATCTCACCCTCCGCCCCGAAGCCACAGCCGGTGTGGTGCGCGCGGCGGTGGAGCACAACATGCTCTATGACGGCGGCAAACGCCTTTACTACATGGGGCCGATGTTTCGTCATGAACGGCCTCAGCGCGGCCGTTATCGTCAGTTTCATCAAATTGGCGCTGAAGCCCTGGGGTTCGGTGGCCCCGAGGTGGATGCCGAGCTGATTTTGTTGGCCCACGCATTGTGGCAAGCCTTGGGTTTGCA
>Ga0187843_10000902_pt1 | contig 19454 bp, 18 predicted proteins | sample SpaLakP09_SKY_43_FD_134516 | JGI IMG/M metagenome (GOLD analysis project Ga0187843, IMG submission 134516) | Oligotrophic lake water microbial communities from Sparkling Lake, Wisconsin, USA - SP09_SKY_43 | ecosystem: Environmental > Aquatic > Freshwater > Lake | place: USA: Sparkling Lake...
CGTTGGCTATCAGTATGCGCATCATGGCTTCATTGTAGGCAGCGCGTCACCTCGGCGACCGCGTGTGTACCCGGCCCTGCCTATCATCCCGCCGAACACTCCAGGAGACACAAATGAAGGCATGGCTTTGCGAGAACCCGGTGGGCGTCGAGGCCCTGGTTTGGAAGGAAATGCCCACGCCCGAACCGGCTGCCGGCCAGCTTCGCGTGGCCATCAAGGCAGCCAGCCTGAACTTCCCCGATCTGCTGATCGTGCAGAACAAATACCAGATGAAGCCGCCGCTGCCCTTCGTGCCCGGCACCGAGTTCGCAGGCATCGTCGACGCGGTGGGTGATGGCGTCAAGGGCTTCAAGCCGGGCGATGCGGTGGCCGCCTTCGCCGGCACGGGCGGCTTTGCCAGCCATGCCTGCATCCCGGCTGCGCTGGCCATGCCGCTGCCGCCCAACTTCAAGTTCGAGGACGCCGCTGCCTTCATCTGCACCTATGGCACCAGCCACCACGCGCTACTGGACCGCGCCGCGCTGCAGCCCGGCGAGACGGTGCTGATCCTGGGTGCGGCCGGCGGCGTCGGAACGGCGGCGATCCAGATCGCCAAGGCGGCCGGCGCGCGCGTGATCGCGGCCGCCTCCAGCGACGAAAAATGCCAGCGCTGCTTGGAGATCGGCGCTGATGCGGTAATCAACTACGGCAAGAGCAATCTGCGCGACGAGATCAAGACACTCACCGAGGGCCGTGGCCCGGACGTGATCTACGACCCGGTCGGCGGCGACATGGCTGAGGCCGCCTTCCGCTCGATCGGCTGGCGTGGCCGCTACCTGGTGGTCGGCTTTGCCCAGGGCAGCATCCCCGCCCTGCCGCTGAACCTGGCCCTGCTCAAGGGCGCTTCGCTGGTGGGCGTGTTCTGGGGCGAATTTGCCAGGCGCGAGCCTCAGCGCAATGCGGCGATGCTGGGCCAGCTTGCACAGTGGTACGCCGAAGGCAAGGTCCGGCCGGTCCTCGACAGCGTGCTGCCGCTGGATCAATTACCGCAGGCCTTCGAGCGCATGGCCAGCCGCCAGGTCGTGGGCAAGATCGTGCTCAGCAATCCCTAACTCGGCAAGAGGCCGGCAGACAACAAGCAAATCCTGGTGACAGCTGGTAACCGTGTGCGGCGGAAGAAGCGGCCGGTTGTGCGCTAGGATGGAAGCTGCTCGGAACTCCACACTATGGCCGTCAAAGTACTGATCATCGAAGACAACCCGGTTGCCCGCAGCTTCTTGTGCCGTGTCGTGCGCGAGAGCTTCAGCGACAGCCTGGAGATCACCGAAGTGGGCGACCTCGAAGGCGCTCGCCGGCAAGCTGCCAAGCTGGCTGAGGCCGGGCCTGACGTCAATTTCAAGCTGATCCTGGTCGACCTGGAACTGCCGGACGGCAACGGCATGGAGTTCCTGGCCGAACTCGCCGGCTCGCCGGCGATCAAGATCGTCACAACGCTCTACTCCGACGACGACCATCTCTTCCCCGCCCTGCAATGCGGTGCCGATGGTTACTTGCTGAAGGAAGACCGCTTCGAGGTGCTGGTGGAAGAGCTGCAGCGCATCGTGCGCGGCCAGCCGCCGCTCTCGCCTGCGATCGCGCGCCGGCTGCTCTCGCATTTCCGCCCCGGCGCCAACGGCGAAAGCGGCCCGATGCCCTTGAACTCCGGCTTCGGCGCCCTGTCATCCAGCAGCACCTTCGCCGCCGGCCGTGGCGTCGTGCTCGACCCACCACCGGAGTGGGAGCGCCTGACCCCGCGCGAGAACGAGGTGCTGACCTATCTCAGCAAGGGCTTCACCATCAAAGAAATCGCCAACCTGATGGGCATCAAGTGGTTCACCGTCAACGACCACATCAAGTCGATCTATAAGAAGCTCAACGTCTCCAGCCGCGCCGAAGCAGCGGTGCTGGCGAGCAAGCAGGGCCTGGTCTAAAAGCCCTTCTGCAACAGCCACTTGGCTGTTCTTTCGCTTCCTGAGACTTGCTCCAACAATGGTTGCCTCGGATGAGGCGAGCGCATTGCAACACAGCTTTTAGGGCATTGCACGGACACTTTGTTGGAGCAGCGGTGGAGCAAGAGTGGAGCAGTTTTCACTGCCTCCGACGTAGGGCTTCTTGAGCCCATTTCCTCTGACGATTGCTAATACCGCGCCAAGCCCGTTGTCGCTGCCATGGTGCGCCGATCACCCTGCCCGACAGTGTCGCTGTCGTCGTCGTGGCGGCACTGACGGGGTGACTTCGTGGCCGCATTCGGTAGAGCTCGTGTCGCCAGGGGCGCTCTGGATTTCTTCTCGTTCGGGCAATTTTTGAAACCGCCTCCTTCCCGCCCAAAGAGATAGCAAATCCGATCCCCCTGTTCATTTTTCGCTTGAGTCCAAAGATCGGCAGTGGTTCGATCGTTTCGTCGGCTATCTCCCTAGCGCAGTAGCCCAATCAGCAGATCGCCAGCCTCCACCCAGGCGCCCTCAATCACTGTCTTCTACGTCCAGATCGGCCAGAGGGCCGGCCCGGATTCCATCCTTCTGTGGGGGCGCCCGCCCCGCAGATGCGGGATGACCCTCAGCCAAACGGGACGTTTGGGTCACCGCGATTTCACATGAAAGCAGCACAGTCCTTTGCGTAAGTCACTAGCTAACCAGCATCCACTCTTCAGGCGCGTTCAGAAAATCAACGCCTCAATATGAAATTCAGTCAAGTTGCCATTTCTATTACCCCGCTTCTAATCGCCATGGCCCATCATGCGGCCTTTGGGCAAAGTGTTGACCAATTCCAATTCAAGGCTGTCGACCCATGCGATGCCAAAGGCAAATCGGTCGCACCGGAAACGTATGTCGCCTGCAAAATTAGTAATGCCGCAGAAGTACCCCTAATTGTTTCAGCGACATGCGGCAAGATCGCGTCACCACAAATTGCAAAGTTGAAATTAAAGATTGAGGTCTTCGGAGATGGCATCGTCAAGAGCGCCGAAATTGTCGAGACCAACGTTAGCGATCCATGGTTTGCTTGGCGCGTAACTCATGCCGCCTACTCACTTAAGCTCCCATCTATCAAGAATTACTCCGCATTTAATGATATGCAAATAGAACTAGATCCAAAAGAAATATCTAGTCGAGTAAGAGGTTACAACTGCAAGGATCTATACGTAGGCGGCGGAAGGTGACGAATGCTATCGAAATCCGCATATTAAGAATAATTTTTAGTTTCTAATAAAAATGGAAGTCTTTGCGGGTATTTGACGCCTTGCACTCCACTCCTCAATCAAACTGACGATTCAAAGCGGGGAAAATGGTCCGCGTCTTGCTTCCCACTAACTTGCCGTCTCCCGTTCGGCCAGACTGCGGGCTTCCTCGGCCTTCCTGGCGGCGCTCTGTTCACCCGCTCTCGCTTTCGGCCGTGGCAGCGCCGATGGCGGAAAGGGGTTCTCCATGCCCAAGCTGTCCAACGTCGCAGCCAATGCCCCCAGATACCCCCGACAGGCGATCAGATCGGATGCTGAAGCGCCGTGCTTGGTGGCGCAGGCTCTGGCGTTGGGCCGTGCCCGCTGACGTTTCACAATGTCGTTGTCGTTGTCGTTGTAGCGGTCAGTCATCGTCGAGCCCGTCCGGGAGCACAGCCGCCCTACCCTTGCGCTGCAGCCGCAGCGTCCCTACGGCAATAAGCATGCGTGCATGTCAAGAAAGCCGCTGTTCATCACAGCGGCTTTTTTCATGGGCGGGCAGAAAACCATTGCTGGCATTTCTTACAAATGGACAGATGCAATAGGCCCCATGCTTGGCTTGCCCGTTCTGGGCGATGCCGTGGAGTTTGCCGTGCAGAAAGAAAGCGCAGAGCCGAAGGTGGTGCTCTACGTCGAAGACGATCCGGTCAATGTCATTCTGATGCAGGCCATCTTCGAGCAACGGCCGGGCCTGTCCCTGGTCGTGGCGCTCGATGGCCAGCAGGCCCTGGAGATCGCCACGACACTGCGGCCGGCCCTGCTGCTGCTGGATCTGCGCCTGCCCGACTGCAACGGTGCCGATCTGCTGCCGGTGCTGCAGCGCAAGCCCGGCTATGCCGGCTTGAATGCGGTGGCGGTCACCGCCGAGCCGCACTATCGCGTGGCACGCACCGGCTTCTGCGAGCTCTGGGCCAAGCCGCTGAACATCGCGCACACCCTGGAGCGGCTGGATCTATTGGTCGCCGCCTGACGGAAGCGCAGGCCCGCGTTACGATGGCCCGCTACAGCGGCCCTCGCCCGCGATGAGAGGCGCATCTTGATCACCGCTGCACAAGCGCTTGCCGTGACAAAGCAGGCGCTGAACGCCTGGATTGACGACCGCGCACCCAGCATGGGTGCCGCGCTGTCCTACTACATGCTGTTCTCGATGGCACCGCTGCTGCTGATCGTGGTGTCGGTGGCCGGCCTTCTGTTCGGCGAAGAAGCTGCGCGCGGCGAGATCGTCGGCCAGCTCAGCGAGTTGATGGGCGAATCGGGCGCGCAGGCCATCCAGCAAATGCTCGCCAGCGTCAACTGGCCGGCCGGCGGCGTGCTGGCCACGCTGACCGGCGTGCTGCTGATGCTGATCGGCGCCACCACCGTGCTGGCCGAGTTGCAGAGCGCGCTGGACCACATCTGGCGGGCGCCGCCACGCAGCGAGAGTGGCCTATGGGCGATGCTTCGCACACGGCTGCTGTCCTTCGGCCTGATCCTGGGCGTGGGCCTGCTTCTGCTGGTCTCGCTGATCTTCAATGCGGCACTGGGCGCACTGCAGCGTTGGTGGGCTCCGCTGCTGGGCGGCTGGGAGTTGTGGGCCGTTGCCTTCAACATGGCCAGCAGCTTCGCCCTGCTGACGGCGATGTTCGCGATGATCTACAAGCTGATGCCGCGGGTGCGAATCGCCTGGGCCGATGTGTGGCTGGGCGCTGCGGTGACGGCCCTGCTGTTCAGCTCCGGGGCCAGCCTGATTGGCCTGTACGTCAGCCACAGCGCGGTCACTTCGGGCTTTGGGGCGGCCGGCTCGGTGGTGGTGCTGCTAATCTGGATCTACTACTCGGCCCAGATTTTCCTGCTGGGCGCCGAGTTCAGCTCCGCCTACGCCCATCTGCTGGGCTCCCGGCGCCTGCCGGTTTAGCGAGAAGCTGCCGAAGCAGGCGGGATGATGGGGGTGACAACTTCCTTCAGCACCGCGCCCTGCGCCACCGAACCGCTGCGCATGCCTCCGCCGCGCGCCATCGTCTCACAGGCCGCGCGATCGTCCGCGGGCACCTGCTCGCAGCGTGCCAGCGCGTTGGCGGTCAGTTGCGCGTCGTCCGCCGTCTTCAACTGCCCACGGCGCGCCTCGGCCAGCGCGGCAACAGCCTCCTTCAGGCAGGTCGGGCGGTCCTGGGCGCTGCGGCCGGACTCGCAGACGGCGCGATCACGGCGGTAGATTGCCTCCGCGCTCGTAGCCGCCGGCGGCGTTGCAGCCAGCAGCATGGCGGGCAGGCCGGCCAGCAGTGCAACCAAGCCCTTTCGCACAAACATCGTCTTATGGGTCGTCATGGATGCTCCTTATGGATTTGAGTCTTGATGCTAAGGACATAGGCCCGACCGACGTGTCGGGCGAGGCTGCGCCCGCGTGTAGGACGGTCACGCGCCAGTCTCCTGCCAGCGCAGTCCTACGCCAGCACCCGCTTCCCTCCGATGCCCGCGCGGAAGTCGGCGCTCTACATTGGGCTGACATACAAACACAAGGAATCCGATCATGTTGAAGTGGGCCATCATCTTTGCCGTCGTCTCGCTCCTTGCCGGCCTGCTGGGTTTCAGCGGCCTGGCCGCCGGGGCCGCAGGCATCGCCAAGATCCTGTTCTTCATCTTCCTCGTGGTCTTCGTCGTGCTGCTGGGCCTGGCCCTGCTCGGCGCCTCTGCCTTGAAGAAATAGGCCTGCGATGGCGCCGCGCTGTCTGCTCCTTTGCCTGAGCCTGGGACTGACGGCCTGCGCCAGCACGGCGCCGCGCATCGAAGTCACTGCGCCGCCGGCCCGTGCGCCCAGTGCGGCACTGGTGGCACGCCAGATCAATGTCGTCGGCCACCAGGGAACCACGCTCAACCAAGGCCAGCGGGAGCAGGTCTTGCAGCGCGTCGGTGCGCAGGGCAGCGCGGCGCTGATGCAACGCCAACTGTCGGCCATGTCGGCCCTGGGGGATGTCGACCTTTACAGCGGCAACGAGGCCCGGCTGTTGATCGACGGGCCGGCCACCTTTGCTGCCATGTTCGATGCGATAGGCCGCGCCAAGCGCCTGATCCTGCTGGAGAGCTACATCATCGAAGACGCGGCGATATCGCGCCGCTTAGCCGAGCTGCTGGGGAAGAAGCGCGCCGAAGGCGTGGGCGTCTTCATGATCTACGACGCGGTCGGCTCGATCGGCACGCCGCAAGCCTACTTCGACGGGTTGCGCCAGGCTGGCATCGGCGTCTGCGCCTTCAATCCGGTCAACCCGCTGAAGCAGCGCAACGGCTATTTCGACATCAGCCAGCGCGACCACCGCAAGATCCTGGTTGTGGACCGAGAGATCGGCTTCACCGGCGGGATTAACATCAGCGCGGTCTACTCCAGCGGCTCATTCGGCAGCAAACGCCGCGTCGCTGACCCGAGCAGCGAAGGCTGGCGCGACACCCAGATGCAGCTGCGCGGCCCGGCCGTTGCGGCGCTCGACGATCTGGTGCGCGAGACCTGGCTGCGCCAGCGTTGCGAGGGCGCCATCGACGCGCCGCCGCAGGGCTTGACCAGCAAGAGCGCCGGCAAGGAGCTGATGCGCATCGTGCCGGCCACGCCCAGCGACCCCGTCAACCGCATCTACGCCCTGCTGCTCGCGGCCATCGGCGCAGCGCAGCGCAGCGTGCACCTGACGATGGCTTATTTCGCGCCGGACGAGGACATGATCGTCGCACTGTGCGCCGCAGCGCAGCGCGGCGTCGACGTGCAGCTGATCCTGCCCTCGCGCAGCGATTTCGCGCCGGTGCTGCACGCCGGGCGCAAGCACTACACCCGGCTGCTGGAGGCCGGCGTCAAGATTGCTGAGCTGCAGGATGCGGTGCTGCACGCCAAGACGGCGGTGATCGACGGCACGGTCTCCACGGTCGGCTCCAGCAACCTCGATTGGCGCAGCCTGGCCAGCAATGACGAGGTCAACGCGGTGGTGATCGGCGAGGACTTCGGCGACGCGATGACGCAGATGTTCCGCCGCGATCTCACCGCCTCGAACGTCATCACGGCGCAGGCCTGGGCCCAGCGTTCGCTCTGGCAGCGTGCCAAGGAATCGATGGCCTCGCTGTTCGACCGGCTTTGGTGAACGCCCGTAGGCCTGCTCCTACGCCGACGCACCGCCGCAGCTGACAGCCCGCCGCGGCATGGGCCTGCCAGGCCCGCCGCAGCGAATCCTTAGAGTTGAGCCATCGACTTATCCCTTCCACCCAAGCCAGGAGTTCACCATGTCCAAAACCACCACCGTCACGAACGAAGCCGCCCACACTGCCGATGCCGTCATCCAAGGCGCGCACAGCGCACTGGACAAGCTGCAGAATGGTGTTGATGATTTGGCCGCTGCCGGTCCGGCCGCCCTGAGCCGCGCGGCTGCCCAGATGGAAGAGCTGACCCGCCGCACGCTTGCCCGCGCTAGCGAAGCCAGCCATCAGGTGCGCGAGCGCGCCCATCGCGCCGGCGACGCTACTGTCGGCTACATCAAGGACGAGCCGGTCAAAGCCGTGCTGATCGCAGCCGCCGCAGGTGCCGTGGCCGCAGGCTTGTTCGCCTGGCTGAGCCGCTCTAAGGCCTGAACGGCCGAGGCCCCATGATTCACCCACTGTTCTCGACCCTGGTCACCCGGCCCGAGCTGCTCGTCGAGCATCTCGGGGCCTACGCCCAGCTGGCCCGTGTCGAGGCCAGTGACGCCGGCGCCTTACTGCGCCAGCGCGTCCGGCTGATGCTGATGCTTGGCACCGGCCTGTCCCTGGGTGCCGGCCTGGGTGGTGCTGCCCTGCTGCTTGTTGCCGCCGTGCCCTTGCAGCAGATGCCTGCCCCCTGGCTGCTGGCCCTGGTGCCCGCACTGCCGTTGGGTCTTGCGCTGTATAGCGCGCTGCGCCTGCGGCAGCAAGACTTCAGCGGCAGCTTCGAGCTGCTTCGCCAACAGTTCGCATTCGACACCAGCTTGCTTCGCGAAGCTGGCGAGCGCTGAATGTCGAGCACCGAACAACGCCACCTCGCCCTGCAGCGGCTGGCCGCCTCGCGCCAGCAGCTGCGCCAGCAACTGCTGGACCTTCCAGACCCAGCGTCCAGACCGGAAGGCCCAGGCCTTCAACTGCCGCGCCGAATGCGCGCTCTGTGGCGCGGGCTGCGCCGGCAGTGGCGCGGTTCGCCTGTGGCCCAAATGGCCATGGGCGCTGCGCAGAACTGGTGGCAGACCCATCCCTGGCACCGCAGCGGTCAGCTGCTCGTCGGCGAGTTGAACACTTCTGTCACGCCGCTGTTGCGCCGCCATCCACGCACTGCGATGTTTGTGGCACTGGGCGCCGGTCTGGCACTGGTGGCCGCCAGGCCCTGGCGCTGGCCAATGGTGGCCGCCCAAATGCGTCCCTTGCCCAGCCGCTTAGGCCATTGGCTTTTCTCCCAGCTGACCCAGGCACCGGGCCAGGCTGTGCTCAGCGCCCTGCTGCTGCTGCTGTCCGGCCGGGTGTCGGCAAGGTCCGACACGCAAAGCGCGGTCGCGCCGACGTCGCCGACCCAGGCAACGCCCTAAGCTGGTTTACACCAAGGAGAAAGCTCATGAATATCAATAACGCCCGCTTTAGCCGCTCTGCCAGCCTCATCACCGCTGCCGCCACAGCCCTGTTGCTGGTCGCCTGTGACCAGCCGGTCGAACCCAAGACCTCCAGTAACGTCGAGCAGAAATTCGAAAAGGCGATGGCCAAGGTGGCCGTGTCGGCCGAAGATCTGGCCATCACGGCCCGCATCAAGGCCGAGCTGGCCAAGGACCCGGACCTGAGCGCGCTGCGTATCAAGGTTGATACCCTCGACGGCCTGGTCAGCCTGCACGGTACAGCACCCGATCAGTCCTCGCGCGAACACGCCACCCGCGTGGCCGCCGCCGTCAAGGGCGTGCTGAGCGTCGACAACCTGCTGGTCGTCAACAGCTGATGTCCGCGGCGGTGCCAGCCCCGGCGGAGCCCCGCCGCAGTCGCGCGTTCCTGAAGAAGCGGCCGGGCTGGGTCACCGCGCTCGGATTGCGAGTTAGAGAGAGCTTCGCCGAAGCCCAGCGCACGCTGCTGTTCATCGGTGAAGTCGCGCTCGCCTTCATGGCCCTGCTGCGCGGCAAGGCCACGCTTCGATGGGCCGACGTGCTGTGGCAGATCGACCAGGCGGGCCCGCGCAGTGTCGCCATCGTGTCTCTGGTCAGCGGCCTGGTCGGCGTGATCCTTGCCTACATGGGCGCTGTGCAATTGCAACGTTTCGGCGCGCAGAGCTTCATTGCCGATCTGGTCACCATCGGTGCGGTGCGCGAGGTCGCGGCGCTGATGACAGGGATCATTCTGGCTGGGCGCATCGGTGCCGCCTTCGCCGCCCAACTGGGCAGCATGCAGGCCAACGAGGAAATCGACGCACTGCGCGCGCTGGGTGTGGACCCGATTGCCTTCCTGGTGGTGCCGCGCGTGCTGGCCCTCGTTCTCGTCGCTCCACTGCTGACCGCCTTTGCTGCCCTGGTGGCCTGCGCAGCAGGCTGGGCGGTGGCTGCGGTCATCTTCGGCGTGCCACCGATCGAATACCTGTACAAAAGCCTGCAGTCGCTGACGCTCTCACACGTGCTGATCGGCCTGGGCAAGGGCACGGTCTACTGCTTGCTGGTGGCCTTGGCCGGCTGCCGCCAGGGCCTGCACGCTGGCCGCAGCGCACAGGCGGTGGGCGAGGCAGTCACGGCTTCGGTGGTGCAGGCCATCATCTGGATCGTCATCGCCGCCTCGGCCTTGACCATCGCCCTGCAACGCTTGGGCTGGTGATGGACAGCCTCGTGCAAGTCGAAGCGCTGACGATGAGCTACGGTTCCAAGCTGGTCCAGCGCGACCTCAACTTCGACATCCGCCGCGGCGAGGTGCTGGCCATCATCGGCGGCAGCGGCTGCGGCAAGAGCAGCCTGCTTCGCCACCTGACCGGCCTGCAGCAGCCGGCCCGCGGCACCGTGCGCTACGGCGCAGCCGACATCAACAGCGAAGACCCGGCCACCGTGGCGCGCCTGCGCCGCACCTTCGGCATCAGCTTCCAGGCCGGTGCGCTGTGGAGTTCGATGACGGTGGGCGAGAACGTGATGCTGCCGATGGAACTGTTCAGCAATTTCACCCCAGCCGAGCGCGAACAGCGGGCGCGCGACAGGCTGGCCCAGGTCGATCTGGCCGATCAGTTCGACACTGAACCCGTGGCGCTCAGCGGCGGCATGCGCAAGCGCGCGGCCATCGCGCGAGCGTTGGCGCTCGATCCCGAGCTGCTCTTCCTCGACGAGCCTTCGGCCGGACTCGACCCACCGACCGCCGCCCGCCTGGACGAGCTGATCCTGCGCTTGCGCGTGGAGCAAGGCGCTACCGTGGTGATGGTCACCCATGAGCTGGCCAGTATCTTTGCGGTGGCCGACCGCGCGCTCTTCCTCGACGCCGAAACGAAAACCATGACTGCCCTGGATGCACCTGATGAACTGCTCGCCCACGGCCCCGAGGGCGTACGCGAGTTCCTGCGCCGTGGCGCACGGGCATGAAGAACCGTGCCAACGCCACACTGATCGGCGCCTTTGTCGTCGGCGGCGTGATCCTGCTGGTGGCCACCGTGATCGCTGCGGGCGGCGGCCGCCTGTTCGCCCGCGAAGAGCGTGTGGTGATGTATTTCAGCGGCTCGATCTACGGCCTGCAGGTCGGCGCGCCGGTGGTGTTTCGGGGTGTGCGGCTGGGTCAGGTCAGCTCTATCGGCCTGGTCTACGACAAGGCCAGCGATGATTTCTCCATACCAGTGCAAGCCGATCTGGAGCCGGCCGCCATCCGCGGCCTGGCGGGCGTCGGGGACGCGGACGGCGCCCTGCCCTCGCTGCTCAAGCGCGGTCTGCGCGCCCAGCTCTCAATGCAGAGCCTGCTGACCGGCCAGCTCTACGTGGATCTGGACCTTCGCCCCGACAAGCCGGCGGCCCTGCGCGGAAGTCCGGACGAGGCGGTGCTGGAGATCCCCACCGCAGCCACCGCGATCCAGAACCTCAAGAACCAGCTCGACGGGCTTGACGTCCGCCGGCTGCTGGAGGATGTGTCGGCCATCGCCGGAACCGCTCGCGCGCTGATCGCCGGGCCACAGCTGAAGACCTCGCTCGACAATCTTGCCGCCATCACCGAAAGCCTGGCCACGATCAGCAAGCGCGTGGACCGGCGCATCGACCCCTTGGCCGACGCCGCGCTCCTCACCTTGCACGACGCCCGCGCCGCAGCCGATCGCCTGGGGCGTGCAGCGGACGGTGTCGGAGCGACAGCCGCGCGCGCCGACACCCTGCTCGCCCCAGACTCCCCGCTGCTGCAAAGCATCCAGCTTTCGGCCGACGAGCTGGCCAAGCTGGCCAGCTCGCTGCGCCAGCAGACCGGCGCAGACGCATCCCTGATGCAGAACGTCGACCATGCACTGCGCGATGTGTCGCGCGCTGCCCGCGCCATGCGCGAACTGGCCGAGTTGCTCGAGCGCCAGCCCGACGCGCTGCTGCGCGGCCGCCAGAGCTCCAGCCCGCCGGAGAAGCCGCAATGATCAAACCCAGCCTCGCCATGCTCGCCATGCTCGCCGTGCTGCTGTCCGGCTGCGCCGGCACACCGGCACCGCCGCTGCAGTTCTATCAGCTGCGCATCGATGCGCCGCGACAGGCACCCGCTGCGGCGCCGGTGGCTGAGGGCGTCTGGCAGTTGCTGCTGCCGGTCGCCCTGCCCGACTATCTGGATCGCGACCAGCTCTGGCTGCCCGTTGGCCAGGCCGGCCTGCAGGCGCTGGAGGGCCAGCGCTGGGCCGAGCCGCTGCGCGAGGCGCTGCCGCGCATCCTGGGCCACGACCTCGCACTGTTGCGCGGCCAAGCGCGGGTCTGGGTCGGTTCCCCGCCCGGCGGGCTCGTGATCGACCGGCAGTTGCGGGTGGAGCTGCTGGCCCTGGCCGCCAATGCCGAGCGCAGCGCGGTCGAATTGCATGCGCGCTGGAGCCTTGTCGACCCGAGCGGCCGCCTGCCGGTTCAGGTGCTCGAGGCCCGCCTGCGTGCGCCCAGCGCTGGGCCTGCCCCCGATCAGTTGGTGGCCGCTCACCGGCTGGCGCTCTGGATGTTGGCCCAACAGCTCGCCGCGAGCTGAAGAAGGCTCAGGACTGTAGGACAGCCCTCACACCGCGTCGCGCGGGCGTCTGAGATGCTTTTGAAGCTTCGCTCGGTAGAGTGAATGAAGGCCAAAAAACCAATAAAACCAAGAAGAGGCCTTCCCTTCACGCAAGCCGCCGGATCCTGTCATGCACTCAGCAACCCACCGCAGCACCACCGACCCAACGCTGGCCCTGTGCCGCCACCTTGAGCAATGCCACGCCGCGCGCGGCCGCTGGTTCGGCGCGGCGATGCTGGCCGAGCGCATCCATGCATTGATCGCGCCGCGCTTCGCCACCACGGTCGCCCTGGCCGCGCTGCTGCTTCTGATCGCATTCTGATGCGGGGGCGGCAGGTGCTGGACGAGCGCAGTCTGATCGAGGGCGCCGCCGGCCCGCTGGAGCCACCGATCCGCTCGATGCTGTTCGGCCAGGCTCGCTTTGAGCAGCACGGGCACAGCTTGGCCAAGGCCCACGCGGTGTTGGCCGGCCAGCGCTCCGGCGAGAACTTCTTCCCGCGCCTGCGCAGCAATATCGAGTCGCTGCAGCAAACCCGCCGGCTGCTGGAGCAGCGTGCGCTGGAGGGCCGCCATCTCGGCCCGGCCGCGCACTGGCTGCTCGACAACGCACCGCTGATCGACGAGCAGCTCTACGCCATCCGCCGCGGCCTGCCGCGCAGCTTCTTCCGACAACTGCCGCGCCTGCGCGACGAACCGCTGGCTGGCCTGCCGCGCATCTACGGTATCGCCTGGGCCTGGGTGGCCCACACCGACAGCGGCTTCGACGCCGCGCTGCTGAGCGCCTATCTGCGCGCCTACCAGACCGAGCGCGATCTCTCGCTCGCCGAGCTGTGGGCGCTGCCGACCACGCTGCGCGTGGTGCTGGTGGAGAACCTGCGGCGGCTGGCCGAGCGCTCGGTCACCCAGCAGGCTGCGCGCGACGCCGCGCACCGCTGGTTCGACAAGCCCGACCGAAGCATGGCCGAGCTGGACATGCTAGAGCAAGGCATCCGCGCTCGCGGCGTGGCCGAGGCCTTTTTCCTGCAACTGGAGCACCGGCAGGAAGAGCTTCCGCCGGTTCAGTTGCAGGCGCTCGACGCCTGGCTCAGCGGCCGCCTGCCCGACCCGGTTGGTGCGCTGAGCCACCAGCAGAGCGAAACCACTGAAGACCAGCAGAGCATCCGCAACGCCATCGTCAGCCTGCGCCAGCTGGATCGCATCGACTGGCGAAGCCTGATCAAGGGCTGCAGCAGCGCGATGCAGGTGCTGCAGGAGTCGCCGGTCCACTCAGCCGAAGCCGAGGTGAGCCAGGACGAAACCCTCCATGCGGTCGAGCGCCTCGCCCGGCGCAGCAGCCGCAGCGAAGCCGTGGTGGCACGGCAGATCGTGCAGCTGACCCAGACCAGTGCCGACCCCGATGCGCCCGCTGCCGCACCGGCCCACTGGTGGCGCGGTTCCGGCCGTGCCCAGTTGTACCGGGCGCTTGACCTGCCCCAGCCCTGGTGGCCTGCCGCCTGCAGCCCGCTGCGGCGCAGCCTGCTTAGCGGAGCCTATCTTGCCAGCATCACCGGCCTGACCGGCGCCAGCGTCGCCTGGCTGCTATGGCGCCAGGCCGATGCGACCGCGCCGGGCTGGCTGCTGGGCGCCTGCGCTTTGCTGCTGCTGGGCCCCGCCAGCGAGGCGGTGGTGGCGCTGGTGAACCGCCTGATCAGCGAATCGGCCCGGCCAGTCTTGCTGCCGCGGCTGGCATTCGAGGACGGCCTGCCCGAAAGCCAGCGCAGCTTGGTCGTCATGCCGGTGCTGCTGAACAGCCCAGCCGCCATCAACGCGCTGGGTGCCCAGCTCGAACAGCACTACCTCGCCAACCCTGAAGCCCATTCCCAGTTCGCCCTGCTCAGCGACATGGCCGACGCTGACACCGAGCACCTGGACACCGATGCCCGCCTGCTGGCCGCCGCCGAGACAACAGTGGCCGTGCTCAACCTTCGCCATCCCAGTGTCAAAGGCACGCCTCCGCGCTTCCTGTTGTTGCACCGACGGCGCCAATGGTCGGAGACCGAGCAGCGCTGGATCGGCTGGGAACGCAAGCGCGGCAAGCTGGAACAACTGGTGCGCGTGCTGGCCGACCCCACAGCCAGCAGCCCCTTCCTGCCGCTCGGAGCCCTCTCGAACCTGGCGCTGCAGACGCGCTACATCATCACCCTGGATGCAGACACCGACCTGCCACCGGGCCGCTTGCGCGCCCTGGTCGGCATGGCTGCGCATCCGCTCAATCTGCCGCAGCTTGACGCCACCGGCACGCGCATCGTCGGCGGCTACGGCATCCTGCAGCCGCGCGTGATGACGCCGCTGCCGCGCCCCGAACAGGCCACGCCGTACCACACCCTGTTCAGCGGCCAGGGCGGCATCGACCCCTACAGTGCCGCCAGTTCCGAGATCTACCAGGACTTGTTCGGCGAGGGCACCTTCACCGGCAAGGGGCTGCTCCATGTGGGCGCCCTTCACGCGGTGCTCGCAGGCCGCCTGCCCGAGGGTCAGGTCTTGAGCCACGACCTGCTGGAAGGTGCCATCGCCCGCTGCGCCAGCGCCAGCGACATCACGCTGATGGAGGACTCGCCGTTCCATGCCGACGTGGCCGCCGCCCGCCTGCACCGCTGGACACGCGGCGACTGGCAGTTGCTGCCCTTCCTGGCGCGCTGGCAGCGATACCCCTGCGCGGCGATCAGCCGCTGGAAGATGATCGACAACCTGCGCCGCTCGCTAGTGGTGCCGATGTCGCTGGCCCTGCTGCTGCTGGTGCTCTCCAGCAGCGTGCTGCCGCTGGCCTGGGCCCTGGTGGTTGTGGCAGCGGCGTTCAGTGCCGGGCCGCTGCTGGGCGCCGTGGCCGGCTTTGCGCCGAGCCGCGACGACATCGCCCTGCTGCGTTTCTACCGCCTCGCCGGCCGCGAACTGCTGCGCGCGCTGGCGCTGGCGGTGTGGCATGGCGCTCAGCTGCTGCAGCTGAGCCTGATGTACCTGGACGCGATCGCGCGGGCGCTCTACCGCCAGTTCGTCTCGCGCCGCCATCTGCTGGCCTGGACCACTGCCGAGGCCGCCCAGGCCGCCGCGCGCACCGAGCTGGGCGCACTGGCGCGTCTGCATCTGCGCACGCCGCTGGTAGCCCTGGCCCTGCTGATCGCGCTGATCGCAGCCGATACCCTCGGCGCGCCGGTCAACGTGCCGGCCTCGGTGCTGCTGCTGGCGCTGTGGGCTGCGGCCCCCCTGTGGACCTGGGCCGCCAGCCAGCCGCACAAGGGCTCGCCACAGGGCAAGCTCGACGAGGACTCACGCGACTATCTGCAAACCTTGGCGAGCGACACCTGGCGCTACTACGAGCAGCACATCGGCCCCGACGACCAGCACCTGCCGCCCGACAACGTGCAGCAAGTGCCCCAGCGAATGGTTGCGCACCGGACCTCACCCACCAACATCGGCCTCTACCTTCTGGCGGTGACCTGCGCCCGCGAGCTGGGGTTCATCGGCACCGCCTCGATGACCGAGCGCCTGCAAGCAACCCTGGCCACCCTGGAGCGCCTGCCACGCTGGCGTGGCCATTTCTACAACTGGTACGACACCCAGACCCTCGCGGTGCTGATGCCAGCCTATGTGTCCACGGTGGACAGCGGCAATTGTTCGGCCCATCTGCTGGCCGTGGCCCGCGCCTGCGAACTGGCCACCCAGGGCAGCGACGGTGCGCCACGATTGCAGGGCGTGCACCGCGCGGCCGAGCGCCTGCGCGCCGTGCAGCCGCTGCTCGGCGGCGCTCCGGTTCTGCAGTCGCTGGCCAACGAGATGTCCAGCGATAGCCTGCCGTGGCCGCAGACCTTGCCGGAGGCCCGCGTCATGCAGGTCAGGCTGCTGAAGGCGCGAAGCGAGATGGCCTCGCTGGACCACAGCTCCAGCCGCGACGCCGCGAGCTGGCTGATGCATGACCTGATCAGCAGCAGCGAATCGGCCCTGCGCGACAGCATGGAAGACACGATCGAGTTGCACACCCGGCTGCTGCTGATTGCCCAGCGCCTGCGCCAGATCGCTCTAGAGGCCGAGTACGCGCCGCTTTACGACCGCGAGCGGCGCCTGCTGCACATCGGCTACCGCGTCGAAGCGCAGCAGCTTGACGACAACCACTACGACCTGCTGGCCAGCGAGGCGCGGCTGACCAGCCTGATCGCCATCGCCAAGGGCGACGTGCCGGTGGAGCATTGGTCGGCACTGGGTCGGCCGCTGTATGCGGAAGGGTCCGAGGTGGGCTTGAAGTCCTGGTCGGGCTCGATGTTCGAGTACCTGATGCCCTCGCTGGTGCTGGATGAACCGGCGGCCAGCGTGCTGGGTCAGGTCGGCCGCAGCGCGGTGCTTGAGCAGCGCGCCGAGGCCCGCGGCCACGGTACGCCCTGGGGCATTTCAGAGTCGGCCATCGCAGGCCAGGACCACAGCCTGGCCTACCAATACGGCCCGCAGGGTGCGCCGAGGCTGGCCCTGCGCCGCATGCCGCTGGACGAGCGAGTGCTGGCTCCCTACGCGACCCTGCTGGCCGCCCTGGTCGAGCCTGCTGAGGCGGTGGCGAACTTGCGCGCGCTGCAGCAACTGGGCGCGCGCGGGTCTCTGGGTTTCATGGAGGCCCTGGACTACACCCCGACGCGCCAGGCCGAGGGCAGCGCGTTCACCCTGGTACAGACCTACATGACCCACCACCAAGCCATGGGCTTGGTGGCCATCACCAACCTGCTGGCTGACAACGCCCCGCGCCGCTGGATGAGCAGCGACCCGCACCTGCGCGCCGTCGCCTCGCTACTACACGAGCGTGCGCCGAACGAGGTGGCCCCGCTTTGCTCGGCGCCGCCGGCCACCCAGCCGCGCGGCCCGCGCAGTGCCCGCCTGCTGCGCGAGATCGAACCGCTGCTCGAAGCCCCCCCCGCCACACAGCTGCTCACCAACGGCCGCTATGCGCTGATGCTGCGCAGCCACGGCGGCGGCTACAGCGTCTGGGACGGCATCGGCCTGGGACGCTGGCGAGACGACATGCCGCGCGACGCCCACGGCAGCTTCTTCTACCTGCAGCGCCCCGGCAGCGGCAATAGCGTCGACAAGCCCTGGCACTCCATCACCGCCCACCCAGCGCCCGATCCGGCCGCCCGCTACCGCTGCCGCATGCAAGCCGACCGGGTGATCTTCGACGCCGTCTGGCCCGACCTGGATTCCCGCTGCACCACCTGGGTCAGCCCGGAGGACGATTGCGAGCTGCGCCAGATCGAGCTGTGCAACACCGGCAACACGCCGCTGTTGCTGAACCTAGCCGCCTGCTTCGAGGTCACTCTGGCGCCACACAAGGCTGACGAGGCCCACCCGGCCTTCTCCAACCTCTTCATCAAGATGCGTTGGGAGGGCGCCACCCAAGTGCTGCACATGCTGCGGCGCCCACGCCTGGCCGATGAGCAGTCGCTACGGGCCGTGCACTTCCTGGCCGGCGTTGAAGGCCCCGAGGGCGCACTCGAGGCGATCTCACCCTGCACCGACCGAGCCCGCTGGCTCGGCCGCTACGGCAGCCCAGCCCAGCCGCTGGGTGATGGCGGCTGTACGCAACTGGAGGATGAGACGGAAGATGGGGCAGGCGAAGGGTCAGGTCTTACCGTAGACACCGGCCTGGACCCGCTCGCCGGCCTGATGCTGCGTCTGAAGCTCGCACCGGGCGCCCATCTGCGCCTGACCTTCTGCACCGCGGCCGCCCATGCCGCCGAAACGCTCGAAGCACTGGTCGACAAGTACCGCCAGAACGCCCATGTGGAGCGGGCGGCCAGCATGTCGCACACGATGGCCGGCATCCGCCTGCGCGAGCTGCAGTTCGACGCCGACACCTGGGGCGCGATGCTGGACCTGAACACCCTCGTCAGCGGCCAGACCACGCGCGACGCGATGCATCTGCTGACGGGTCGCTGCGACCGCCGCGTGCTGTGGCGCCACGGCATTTCGGGTGACCGGCCGATCATCTGGGTGGCAATCAGCGGCGAGGACGGCATCGCCCTCGTGCAGACGCTCAAAAAGGCGTTGCGCCTTTGGACTGCCTGCGGCCTGGGCGTGGACCTGGTGGTCAGCAATGGCGAGCCCAACTCCTACCTGGCACCGGTTCAGCAGCAGCTGCAGGCCTTGCAGGCGCGCCATGAGGCACGGCACCACGAGCGCCCGGTTCATCTGCGCTCGTCCCTGCACCTGCTGCGCGAGCATGAGCTCAGCGCCGACGAGCGCACGACGTTGTCGACCCTGGCGCGGCTCAAGCTCCAGGCCGACGGCCGCTCGCTGGCCCAGCAGATGGAGCGCTGGCGCGATGAGCAGCAGCGCGATTTCGATGTCCGACGCAGCATCAGGCTGCTGCCGGTATCGGCGCCGCTGCCGCGCCGCCAGCGCGGCATCGCCTTGCCGCCGGATGGGCGCTTCCATGCCGAGACCGGCGCCTTCGCCTTTGAGCTGACTCCGGCCCGACACCCAGCGCGGCCCTGGGTGAATGTGCTGGCCAACCCGGACTTTGGTTGCCAGGTCTCGGAGCTGGCCGGCGGCTACACCTGGGCTGGCAACAGCCGCATGCACCAGCTGACGCCCTGGTCCAACGACCCGCTGGGGGACCCGCCCGGCGAATGGCTGCTGCTGCACGATCTGGACCAAAGCAAGGTCTGGCCGCTGGGCCGCCATCTGCATGAGCAGGCGCCTGCTGAGGTGGAGCACGGCATCGGCTTCACGCGCCGGCGCCAGCGCTTTGAGGGCTTGAGCGTCACTCTAACCTGGTGCGTCGACACCCGCGAGCCGCTGAAGCAGGTGCAGGTGGAAGTGCAGGTCCTGTCCGGGCCGCGGCGCCGGCTGCGCCTGGTGGCGATGGCCGAGTGGCAGCTCGGCAGCGCCCGCCTGGAGCGGCTCTCAGTGACAACGCAGCCGAGCTGGCTGTCTGCAGGCCCAGAGGGCGCGGGTCTGCCCGAGCCCGCTCAGGTGCTGGCGCTGCAGGCAACCCAGCTCGACCACCTGGGCGGCTTCGGCCAAGCCACGGCCTTCCTGGCCC
>Ga0187843_10000903_pt1 | contig 19449 bp, 10 predicted proteins | sample SpaLakP09_SKY_43_FD_134516 | JGI IMG/M metagenome (GOLD analysis project Ga0187843, IMG submission 134516) | Oligotrophic lake water microbial communities from Sparkling Lake, Wisconsin, USA - SP09_SKY_43 | ecosystem: Environmental > Aquatic > Freshwater > Lake | place: USA: Sparkling Lake...
AAGGTGGCGACCATCTTGCCGGGCAGGTAGTTCTTGCGCCGGTTGGTGACGGCGCCGCTCTCGACCAGGCTCATGATGCCGTCGCCGATCATCTCGGTGTGCACGCCGAGGTCACGCTTGGCGCTGAGCTGCATGACCACGGCATCGGGGATGCCGCCGTAGCCGATCTGCAGGGTCGAGCCGTCTTCAATCATGTCGGCCACATACTTGCCGATCGCCTCCTGCACCGGGCCGATCTTGGGCAGGCCCACCTCGGCCACCGGCTCGCTGCTCTCGATCAAGCCGCTGACCTGGGAGATGTGCACGGTGCAGGCGCCGTTGGCGAAGGGCACGTTGGGGTTGACCTCGAGGATCACCGCGCGTGCCTTCTTGACCGCAGCCATGGTGTAGTCCGCCCCCAGGCTGAGCGAGAAGTAGCCATGCGCGTCCATGGGCGAGGCCATGGACACCACCACATCGGCCGGGATCTGGCCGCGCTCGATCAGGGACGGCATTTCGGAGAAGTAGCTGGGGATGAAATCGACCCAGCCCTCTTTGCCGCCGGCCCGCGAGGCGGCGCCGTAAAAGAAGGCCACATGGCGCACATGCTCGACCGTCTCGGGGTCGAAGTAGCCGTACTTGCGCACGGCCAGGATCTGGCCCAGCTTGATATCGCGGAACTGCCGCCGCGCGGCCGAGAGTGCATGCAAGAGCGTCGGCGGCTCGCCCACGCCGGTGGGCACGATGATGAAGTCGCCATTGCGCAGCAGGCTCAGCGCGTCTTCGGCCGTGGGCAGCTTTTTGCGGAGGTAGAGGTCTTGAACGGTGGACATGGGCAGCCTTTCGCACCGGCCGGGCCGGGGGATGGGGTGGTTCCTGACCCCATCCTAGGCCGCCCAGCTTGCGGCGCGCTTGCGGCGCCTCAATCGCGCGTCAGGCCAACCCTCAACGTGCGCTCAACGCCCGCCAAGGAAGCGGTTCTCCCGCAGCGGCGATCGCTTCAGCGTCCAGGCCAGACCAGCGTCGCCGGGGGCGGCCAGAGGCTTGCTCGTCGAGGCGCTCTCGGGCGGGCAGCGGCCGTCGATGCGGTGGGCCAGGGCGGCGGCCAGCATGGCCTCGCGGCTGTCACCCAGCGGGCGGCTCAGGTCATCGGCCACCCGGCAGCCGGGCAAGCCTGCGGCGCCGCTGCCGCCGGGCTCAAAGCCATCGGCATAGTCGCCGAAGCCGGCCGCGTTGTTGCCGACGAACTCGATAGGAAAGTACGACATGCCGCAGTTGTCCTTGGCCGTGAAGCCATATGGCTTACCGCAGCTGCGCCCGCCGATCTGGATCACCTCGACGCCGATGCCGCGCAGGCCGTTGATGATGGACTCGCTGGCGGAACAGGTGCCGGCCTGGGTCAGCACGTACACGCGTGCCAGGTTCAGCGTGGGCAGGGGCTGCTCCAGCGTGCAGGCCTTGCCGTCGTAGAGGCAAGACTCGGTGAAGAACGGGGTGCGCGCCGAAGGCGACTGGTTGTCGGCGCTGCGCCGGCTGTTGTAGCGGAGCTGCTCGAAGACCTTGTCCTGGCTGCGCTGTGGGCCGGCGATCATGTAGGCCAGCTCGCTGGCGATGTAGAGGTACCCGCCACCGTTGTAGCGCAGGTCCAGCATCAGGTCGGCAATGCCTTGCTGCTTGAAATCACGCACGGCGTCGATCAGTTGGGCCTCAGCGGGCGCGATGTGGTCGTTGAACACCAGATGGCCGACACGCCGCCCATCGGCCGCCGTCAGCACCTGGCTCAGCAGCACCGGCTGCTTGGCCACTGCGGCACTGCTCAAGTAGGCCGACACCTCCATGCCACCGGCCCGGCTGAACAGGAAACTGTGGCCACGGCCGTTGGCTGTCGGATACAGCGCCGCATTGAGGACGTCGATGCCGCCCTGGTCCACGGCATCGGCATTGACGCCGTCCACCATCACCAAGCGGTCGCCGCGCTGCAAGCCCGCTTTGGCGGCCGGGCCGCCCGGCTCCACATAGGCAATGCGCAGGCCGCGCGGCGGCGTCTTGGAGGCCTGCGACCACTCCAGCCCATAGCCTTGCTCGACACCGCCTTGCGCCAGGGTCTGCCACTCGGCGCTGGGGAAGGTGAAGCTGAAGCGGTCACGCAGGGCGCCGCTGGCGGTGCGTTCGGGGGTGAGCAGGGCATTGAAGTAATTGTCCAAAGCCTGCTCGACCGTAGGGCCGGTGAAGAGCGCGGCATTGACACGCGGCACCTGCTCACGCCAGAGGTAAGCCTCGTCGACGTAGGAGCGAATCCACTGCTTCTCGAGGCTGAGGCTGCCGTTCTTCTTGCCGGCCTCGGCCAAAGGGTTGTCGGGCGCGCATCGCTGGGCCAGGGTGGCGCTGGCGGCCAGCACCTCGGTGTCGGGCTGGCTGGGGACCGGCGGGCTGACGACCACGCTGCCGCCGCCATTGTTGTCGTTCTTGTAGGCCGCATCACCGAAGACCGAGATGCCGGGCCGCCCACCGCCGCCACCGCAGGCCGTCAGCGCCAGGCTCAGGGAACTCAGGATCAGGGCGGCCATGGGGCGAGCGGCCCACAGCGGGCGCACCACGGCGCCGGCTTGTGCAATCGTCATTTCTTTTTTCCTCCAGAAGACACGGTCTGTGCCGCTTGGCTCGTTTGAACTCCGTCACCACGGAGGGATTCCAACGAACCCGCGCACTGTACCCGCGCCTGGCGGCTCGGCGGCAGCGCAGATTCACCTTCGCCGACACCCGGGACACGCGCGTCCATGGAGCTGCAGCCCTGCCGGGCTGCAGAAGCCTCAAGGCCGGGCCGCCAGCACCCCGCTGTCCAGCCGCTCCGGGCTGCCCTCGACGCGGCTCAGGCGCGGGTAGCGCAGGCCGCCGCGGTAGTCGATCTTGACCTGGCGGAAGCGGTCGCCCTCGCGCAGCAAGAGCTCCAGCGGCGCCGCGCCACCCTTGTTGGCGCTGATGGCGGCGGCCAGACGTTCGCTCTTGTAGGCCTGGTTGTTGACGGCCACCACGGTGACGGCGCGGCTCAGGCCGGCCTCGAAGGCGGGGCTGCCCCAGAGCACGGCCTCGACCTTGCCGTCGCGCTTGAGATTGAGGCCCAGGCTGTAGGCGAAGTCGTCGTTCTTCCATTCGGAATCGTCGGCGCGAGCGAATTCGCTGGGCGTCTCGGCCCAGCTCAGGCGCCAGCCGGCGCGGGCCAGGCCGTCCAGCGGTGCCTCGGGGCCTTTGTGATCCAGGCGCTGGCGCAGAAAGGCGGCCCAATCGCGCGGCTGCACGCGGTTCAGGGTGGCGACGATGTCCTCGAAGGTGTAGGTCAGCGGCGCGATGCGGCCGTCTTCCACGCCGAAGAACAGGCGCGCGAAATCATCGAGGCTGCGCGCCCCGCCACTCTGCTCGCGGATCCAGGTGTCGGCATCGAGCCAGATCAGGCCGCTCTCGGCGTAGTAGTCGGCACCGCGCTGCCAGCTGCCCCAATCGTTGCCGCTGCGGCTCTTGGCCATGGCGGCTTCGTTGGTGGTGTCTTGCAGATTGCGCCAGAGCCGGCCGGCGCGGTGGCTGTAGGTGGCGGCGATCTCGGCCCAGGCGTCGCGCGCCTGCTCGGGGCTGACCAGGCCCGAGCGCACCGCCAGCACCCGGCCCCAGTAATCGGTCTGGCCCTCATAGAGCCAGAGCAGGCTGTCCTGCATGGGCACGTTGTACTGCGGTGTCCAGAGGTCGGCCGGGCGGCGGAACTTGCCGTTCCAGGAGTGCGTGTACTCATGCGGCAGCAGGCTGCGGCTGCCGGCGCGCTTGCCCCAGTCCTTGAAATAGCCCAGGCCCACGCCGTTCTCGCTGCTCTCGTGGTGCTCCAGGCCGATGCCGCTCATGCGGCCGGAGATGGCCAGCAGAAAGTCGTAGTGCTTGAAATGCCGGGAGGCAAACAGGCGGTCGGCCTGGACCACCAGGTTTCTGTGGGCCTGGATCTGCGCCTCGCTGGCCTGCAACTCGGCCGGGTCGTCGGCCATGAGGTTGAGCACCACCGGCTTGGGATGGCCGGGCGGGTCCAGCTCGATGCGGCGGGTGTGGGCGCCGGCGAACAGGGGCGAATCGGCCAGGGTCTCCAGGCTGACCGGCTTGAAGCGCAGGCGCTGGCGCTTCGGCCCTTCTGCGCTCTGGCTCTCCACCCGCAGGGCGCTGGCCTGGGTCCAGCCGGCCGGCAGGGTCACTTCGGCCTGCATCTGGAGGGCGCTGGCGTGGTGGCCGGCCGGGTAGAGCAGCATGCTGATCCACTGCAGGTTCAGCATCTCGGGCGTCATCACCACCCGACCGCCTTCACGCTGCACCGGGCTCAGGAACTGGAAGGCCAGGTTCAGCTCGTTGACGCCCGCCGGTACCTCGACATGGAAGGCAAACGGGTCCACCGTGTCGCGCAGCCAGGCCAGCTCCTGCGTGCCGGCGTGGATCTTCAGGCCGGCCAGGCGGTCGACCGTGCCGTACGGGCCATGGGCGCCGGGCAAGTAACGCGGAAACAGCAGGGTCAGGCGCCCGGCTTTCACCGGCAGCTGCTGGCGCACCTGGAAGATGTGGCGATCCAGATCGGTGGCATCGACCTGGATGCGGATGGGGCCGAGGTAGGGCTTGTCCTCGGGCTGCGGAATCGGGTGCTGGGCCTGAGCCGGCCCGATGCTGGCGAGGGCCAGCAAGACCGCGGCCGTGGCGGCGCGGGTGCGCCCGCTGAAAGAGGCCCAGCGCAGGGCCGGGGTGGATGAGAAAAGGCGTCGTGACATGGTGGTGTTCTCCTCCCTGGGCTGGCCTGCGCGCTGCCGGTGGGCAGCCCGATTCCAGCGGGTGATGGTGCGTTCGGCGGCCTTGATCCAGCGGCCCCGATCCACGGGCCCCGATCAGGCAGCCGCCACGATAGCGGCCGGCCGCGGATTGCAAATCCAGGTTGACCCGGCCCTGTGACGATTCACGCCCGGCGCTGTCGATTCGCGCCGCGCGCTGCCCATCCGTCGCAGCCCCCTGGGCAGGGCCCGAGGTCGGCCCTAGCATCGCGTCCAGTTTTCACCTGCTCACCGAACCCTGGCTTCGAGCCCGCCCGCCCATGAACACCACTGCAAGCTCCCCTCTGCTGCAAGCCGATTCCCTGCGCAAACGCTACGGCGAGCGCGAAGCCGTGCGCGGCATCAGCCTGCAGGTCTCGGCCGGCGAGGTGCTGGGCCTGCTGGGCCCGAACGGCGCCGGCAAGTCCAGCACCATCGCCATGCTGGCCGGCCTGAGCCGGCCGGACGGCGGCAGCGTCACCGTGGGCGGCACGGCCCTGGCCCAGGACGAGTTCGGCTACAAGCGCCGCATCGGCCTGGTGCCGCAGGAGCTGGCCTTGTTCGAGGACCTGCCGGCCCTGGCCAATGTGGAGCTGTTCGGCGCGCTCTACGAGCTGCCGGCGGCGCAGATCCGCGCCCGCGCCCTGGAGGTGCTGGCCCAGGTGGGCCTGGCTGACCGGGCGCAGGACAAGCCGGCCAGCTTCAGCGGCGGCATGAAGCGCCGCCTCAACATCGCCTGCGCCCTGATCCACGGCCCCGAGCTGCTGCTGCTGGACGAGCCCACCGCCGGCGTCGACCCGCAAAGCCGCAATGCCATCTTCGAGCAGCTGGAGGCGCTCAAACGCGCCGGCATGGCCCTGGTCTACACCACGCATTACATGGAGGAGGTGGAGCGCCTGGCCGACCGCGTGCTCATCATCGACCATGGCCAGCAGGTCGCCCACGGCAGCCTGGCCGAGCTCTACCGCCTGCTGCCCGCGGCCGAAACCCTGAGCCTGGAGCTGGAGCGCGAGATCGACAGCGCCTTGGAGGCCACGCTGCGCGCCCTGCCCGGCGTGCAGCAGTTGCAGCGCCGCGGCAGCCAGCTGCAGTTCGGCCTCAGCGATCTGGGCCAGGGCAGCGCGGCCGTGCTGGGCGCTCTGGCCGCGGCCGGCGTGGCGCCGCGCCACATCAGCTCGGGCCGCGCCAATCTTGAGGACGTGTTCCTCTCGCTCACCGGCCGCCAGCTGCGCGACTGAGTTCCGCACCACTGCCCCACGAAAAACCCAAAGAGAGCGCCTCCATGAACGCCTTCCTCGCCCTGGTTCGCAAAGACCTGTTCCTGCATTTCTCCAACCGCCGCGCGGTGCTGATGAGCATCATTGCGCCCATCCTGATCGCCGCCTTCTTCGGCAGCCTGTTCGGCAACAACAAAAAGGGCGGCGACAAGCCCAGCCCGGTGCCCATCGCCATCAGCGACCTGGACCGCAGCCCTTTGAGCGCCAAGGTCGCCGCCGCCCTTCAGGCCGACAGCAGCCTGGCCGTGCAAAGCCTGGACGCCGACGCCGCCCTGGCCCAGGTGAAGGCCGGCAAGCTGCGCGCGGCCATCGTGCTGCCGGCGGGCTTCGGCCAGCAGGCCGGCCGCGCCCTGTTCGCCGGCCCTGAGGGCCAGCGGCCGGAGATCACCCTGCACTACGACCCCTCGCAAGCCATGGTCCTGCCCATGGTGCGCGGCCTGCTGGCCCAGCATGTGATGCAAGTGGTCAGTGCCGACACCTTCAGCGGCCAGGGCGCGCCGGTGATGAAGGACATGCGCGCCCAAGTGGCCGACAACCTGGCTCTGCCCGCCGAGCAGCGGCAGGAGCTGACTGCCATGTTCGACAGCATTGCCCGGGTGCAGGAGCGCAGCGCCCGGGCGCCGCAAGCGGGGGCTTCGGCGGCATCAGCAGCATCAGCGGCTGAGGCAGGCGGCAGCGGCTTCACCATGAGCCCGCCCTTCAGCACCCGCGAGCTGGAGGCCAGCGCCCAGGCCGACATTCCGTACAACAGCTATGCCCACTCCTTCGCCGGCATGGGCGTGCAGTTCATCCTGATGATGGGCGTGGACATCGGCGTGGCCCTGCTGCTGATGCGCCGCCAGGGCCTGTGGCAGCGCCTGCGCGCGGCGCCGCTGAGCAAGGCGCGCCTGCTGGGCAGCCGCATCGCCAGCTGCACGCTGATCTCGCTGATCATCTTTGTGCTGATCTACGCCGTGGCCATCGCCGCCTTCGGGGTGCGGGTGCAGGGCAGCTGGCTGGGTTTTGCGGCCGTGCTGCTGGCCTTCTCGCTGCTGACGGCCAGCTTCGGCCTGCTGATCGCGGCCCTGGGCAAATCGCCCGAGGCCACGCGGGGCTTGGCCATCCTGGCCACCTTGCTGATGGTCATGCTGGGCGGCGCCTGGGTGCCCTCCTTCGTTTTCCCCGAGTGGCTGCAGACCGCCTCTCTCTTCATCCCCACCCGCTGGGCCGTCGATGGCCTGGACGCCATGACCTGGCGCGGCCTGCCCTTCAGCGAGGCGCTCGCCCCGGTGGGCGTGATGCTCGGCTTTGCCCTGGCTTTTGGCGCGCTGGCCATCGCCCGCTTCAGCTGGGAGGAGTGAGGGAAGGAACAAGGCCCGTCAGAGGGGGAAAGTGAACATTGCCGCCGCGGCTTTTGTCACGACAGCTCGTGGGGGTGCTCCGCTACAGTGAGCCGCTCCAGCAGGGAGCCGCGGCATGAGCCTGAAGAACTACGACCCCACACAGGCCGATCATTCGGAATCGGCCAACAAGGCGCCAGGCGGTGATGCCCCGGGCGACCCGACCGCCTGGCAGCAAGCCGCCAAACCGCGCGCCCCCAGCAGCCGAGGCGGCCAGCGCGCCCGCCACCCGGTGGCCACCGAGCGCCGCCCCGGCTACATCGCCTCGCACTGGCATGGCGAGCAAAGCCTGGCGCAAAGCTTCTGGGTCAACAATGTGCTGCTGTCCGCGCCCCTGGCCCTGCTGCTGACCGGGGTGATGAGCTGGATCAGCGTCAAGGGCCAATCGCTGCAGATCAGCGCCATCACCACCCTGGTCGGCTGGCCGCTGCTGATTGCCTTCAACATCTGGTGCATCGTCGGCGCTTGGCGCGCGGCGAGCGAGTACCTGCGCATCGGCGGTGCTGGGCTTTGGGCCTGGCTGGCGCGCATCTCGCTGGGCCTGGGTGCCGTGCAGCTGGGGGTATCCCTGGTCTTCGGCCTGCTGCCCGATCTGGGCGAGTACTGGCAGATGGCGCGCGGCATCGACCCCATCGGCCAGGCCACGCTCAAGGTTTCGGCCGACGGCCATGTGCTGCAGCTACGCGGCCCCATCGGCATGGGGGACGCTGGCCGACTGCAACGCCTGCTGGACGAAAGCCCCAGCGTGCGCCGGCTGGAGCTGGCCTCGCCCGGCGGCCGGGTCTTCGAGGCTGAACAGGTGGTGGCCTTGATGAGCAAGAGCCGCTACAACACCCGTGCCGTGGGCAATTGCGAAAGCGCCTGCACCCTGCTCTTCCTGGCCGGGCGCGAGCGCCAGCTGATGCCCGGTGCCCAGCTGGGTTTCCACCGCGCCTCCACCGGCACCTACAACCCGGTGTTCGACGAGCTGGCCAACCAGCAGCTGGCCGGCATCTACCGCAAGGTGGGCCTGCCCGAGTACTTCATCCACCGCACGGTCAAGACCCCCTCGCACAGCATGTGGTACCCGCACAGCGACGAGCTGGTGGCCAATTCGCTGATCGCTGCCCTGCCGCAGACCCTGGATGTGGCCCTGCCCGCGGGGCAGGACGCGCAGGCGGCCGACTTTGCCGATGCCCTGCAGGGCAGCCCGGCCTGGCATGCGCTGAACCAGCGTTATGCCGGTACGCTCGACCGCCTGGCCGGCCGCATGCAGGCCGCCCGCGCCGCCGCAGCCAGCGACGAGGAGTTGCAAGCTCTGGGCTGGGCCGAGCTGAGCACCCGCATGCCGGAGCTGCTCGCTTCCGTCAGCCCCAACCAGCGCCGCCAGTACGCCCAGCTGCTGCGCAGCCAGCTCAAGGCCAGCCTGGCCACGCCGGGAGGCAGCAGCTGCCTGGGCCTGCTGTCCGGCCAAGTGGCACTGCGTCGCCAGCTGCCGCTGGAGCTGCAGGTCAAGGAAACGGCCTGGCTGGTGGAGGCGGCACGCAGCGATCTGCCCCGCTTTGCGCCCAAGCCGGCCACGGCCATCGAGCTGGAAGTGATCCGCCGCACCCTCGGCGCACAAGCGCCGGGTTTGCTGGCCGGGCTGTGGGCCGAGCCCACGCCCCTGCCTACCGGGCGCGCCGCGCAAGGCCGCTGTGAAGCGGTGATCCAGATCCTGGACCGCGCCGCGGCCCTGCCCGTGGCCCAGCGCGAGCTGGCCGAGCGGGTGATGTTCCAAAAGGTCTGAGCCCCTCGGCCGCAGGCAAGACCTGACCCCAGGGCACGATCAGACCTGGGTCGACCACGCCAGCCAGCGCACCGTCCCGGTGCCAGCGAGCCGATCTGGCGCCGCATGCACCGCCGCGGCGCAAGGCCGCACCAAGCGGGCCCCTGCGCCCGCAGCGCTCACCCCCTCAAGCGCGGGGGAGCTCAGGGAACACCCGTAGCGCTGACACGGGACTGTCACGGTCAGTTGGGTATGCTGGCCAGCGGAAAAGTGCTGGAGGAGTGGAAGCGAAGAAGGAAGACGCTCCCGGGCATTCGCGCGCAGGGTCAGATCTTGCCCCCGTGCGCAGAGCGCCCGATTCGGAGAGTCTTCTCTCTTTTTCCATGATTCGCAAACGTTTGGCAGCTTGGATTCAGGCCCTCAGATGTCTTGCAAATGCCCTTGATTGAAGCGCCGGACTTGAGCCTCACGGCGGCAGCCCCTGCAAGAGCGCAGGCCTGCCGCCCTGCGAGGCCCAAGCCGGCCGACCAGTACCGTCCAGGCCGCGCGTGGCCCTCGCTTGCGCCGGTCTTGCAACACCTGTGGCTTGTTTGACGCAACTTGCTTGTCTGTCTCTCAATTTCTTCTGTCCAACCTCTGTCTGAGAACCATCCCATGACGATCCAAAAGACATCCCTCGCCCTGGCTCTGGCCCTGCTGGCCGCCGTTCCGGCCGCGCAAGCCGGCATCTCCGTCGCCAGCACCGGCGGCACCTACACCCAGTCCTTCGACAGCCTGGCCAACAGCGGCACCGCCGCCGTGGCTTGGGTGAACGACAGCACCCTGGCCGGCTGGAGCCTGTTCAACAAGGACAGCGTGGCCATCGCCACCTACACCGCCGACAACGGTGGCTCCAACGCCGGCAGCTTCCGCAGCTACGGCGCCACCGGTGTGGCCGAGCGCGCCCTGGGCGGCTCTGCTTCGGGCGGCGCGTACTTCGGCTCGCCTGCCTCCAATACGGTTGCCGGCTGGATCGCCGTGGCCCTGACCAACGACACCGGCGCTGACCTGAGCGGCTTCAAGATCAGCTTCGACGGCGAACAATGGCGCAACGGCGGCAACACGGCCGCCCAAACCATGGTGCTGGAATATGGCTTTGGCGCCAGCTTCTCCACCGTCGCCAGCTGGACCGCACCGGGCGGCAGCTTCGACTTTGCCTCCCCTGTGCTGGGCGCCACGGCAGCCGCCGTGGACGGCAATGGCGCAGGCCTGGTGGCCGGCCGCGGTGGTGATGTGACGGCTGCTTGGGCCGCTGGTGAAACCCTGTGGGTGCGTTGGGTCGAAAAGAACGACGCCGGCAACGACCACGGCCTCGCCATCGACAACCTGAGCATCCAGACCGTCAGCGCCGTGCCGGAACCCGGCACCTACGCCATGCTGTTGGCCGGCCTGGGCTGCGTGGGCTTCATCGCCCGCCGCCGCAAGGCAGTCTGATTGACAGATCGGTTCATGAATTGAACCCGCGTTCGTCACCACGAACGCAGCCTACAACTCAGACCTGAGTTGAACCGGCGGAGCGGCTTGCCGCTGCTCCGCCTCCCCCGTTTTTCGAGCAAGCCACCGAGTGCCGCCTCGACGCTGCACCCGGCTAGCTTGCTGTTTGTATTTTTCTTTGGCCCCCCTTTTGCCGGACCGCCCCACCATGCCTCACGCCACCGCCCGACTGATGATGATGAAACATGTCCCACGCGCCATCGCGCTGTTGCTCAGCGCCTCGGCGGCCGGACTGGCCCTGGGCGGCGGCACGCTGAGCCCGGACCATCAGGAGTTCGAGGCCAGCCTGCATGTGCCCTTCCGTGCCGATGCGAAGGCCATTGCCGAGGCTCGCAGCTTCACCCTGCGTTTCGAGTACCCGCAGGTGGAGCAGACCCAGACCGTGTCCTGGCGCCTGGAACTGCTGGACCCGACCGGCCAGGTGGCGCAGCGCTGGTACGGCGTGGAGACCCTGGTCAAGGGCGAGATCGAAACCAAGGTCGACTGGGCCGGCCGCCAAGGCGGCGTGGCCGCAGCCGACGGCATCTACCAGGTGCGCCTGAGCGCCACCTCGGTGCCGGCCAAGGAACTGCCCTCGGTGGGCGTGACGGCCGATTTCGTGGAAGCGCATCTGAACGCGCCCGAGGCTGAAGTGATCGAGCAAAGCTGGGACATGCAAGTGGGCTATGTGGCCCCGCCGCAGATGCCGACCTTCAAGCCGATGCAGACCGGCGCCGCCCTCAAGGCCGCCAAGTCCGGCAACCGCCTGGGCGGCAAGGCTGCCCTGGCCGCGCCGGTGACCGGCGGCCTGCCCTACACCGTGTACCTGGGCAATCTGCACAGCCAGACCGGCCACAGCGACGGCGGCGGCACGATCGGCAACTGCAGCGGCGAGCAGCATCCGCAATCGAACATGAACCAAGGCCCGGCCCAGGCCTACCAGTACGCCATGGACCGCGGCCTGGACATCCTGATGACCTCCGAACACAACCACATGTTCGACGGCTCCACCGGCACGGATGCCAACCAATCCCCGTCCTACGCCAAGGATCTGTACAAGGCCGGCCGCCTGGCCGCGCAGAACTTCAACGCCGCCCACCCCAACTTCCTGGCCGTCTACGGCATGGAGTGGGGCACGATCAGCGGCGGCGGCCACATCAACATCTTCAACTCCAATGAGCTGCTGGGCTGGGAGTACAACGCCAAGGGCGAGCTGCTGGCCGATGTCTTCACCGAGAAGAACAACGCCGCCAAGCTCTACGCCCTGATGGCGCAGCGCGGCCTGCTGGGCCAGTTCAACCACCCGGCCAGCTCGGGCCAGTACCTGGTCAACAACGTGGCCCTGGGCTACACGCCCGAGGGTGAGCAGGCGATGGCGCTGTGCGAGGTGATGAACACCCCCGCCTTCTCCAACACCACCAACGAAAGCGACAACGGCAACAGCGGCTACGAAGGGGCCTGCAAGAAGGCGCTGGAGGCCGGCTTCAAGATCGCCTTCACCACCAACCAGGACAACCACTGCGCCAACTGGGGCGCATCCTCGACCAACCGCAACGGCATCCTGATCCCCTCGGGCACGCCGCTGAGCAATGAGTCCTTCATGGAAGCGATCCGCGCCCGCCGCCTGTTCGCCACCATGGACAAGACCTCGCAGCTGGTGCTGACGGCCAACGGCCGCATGATGGGCGAGACCTTCACCAACGCCGGCCCGCTGAACCTGGTCGCCAACTACGCCCCGGGCGCCGGCAAGAGCGCCGCCACGGTCAAGATCTACGAGGGCGTGCCGCAGCGCAACGGCACCATCACCGAGATGTCCAGCAGCGCGGTCAACAACTTCACCCCCTCGGTCGGCAAGCATTTCTATTACGCCAAGGTCACGCAGACCGACGGCAAGATCCTGTGGTCGGCGCCGATCTGGGTGAACCAAGTGCAGGACAACACCGCCCCGGTGGTCAGCGCCAGCGTCAGCAAGGACGCCAGCGGCAGCCTGAACCTCAAGGCCGAGGCCAGCGACGATGTGGGCGTGAGCCGCGTCGATTTCCTCGTCGACGGCCAGGCCAAGGGCAGCGACAACAGCGCGCCCTACGCCATCAACCTCGACCCGGCGTCGCTGGGCAATGGCAGCCACACCCTGGTGGCCCAGGCGGTGGACGCAGCCGGCAATGTCGGCGCCTCCAGCCCGGTGAGCTTCAACGTCAGCCTGGCCCAGGACGTCAGCGCCAGCGTGCGCCAGACCGTCTCCGGCCTGGTCTACAACCGCGTGACCCAGCTCTACAGCGGCAGCATCAGCCTCGCCAACATCAGCGGCGCGCCGCTGGCTGGCCCGCTGCAGCTGAAGATCCAAGGCCTGCCGGCCGGTGTGACCCTGGTCAACGCCAGCGGCAGCCACAACGGCCTGCCCTACGTCACCCTCAATGCCGCCAGCCTGCCCGCCGGCGCCAGCGTGAGCGTGCCGCTGAGCATCAGCAACCCGGGCAAGCTGGGCCTGAACTACAGCGCCAGCCTGTACTCAGGCAGCTTCTGAGCGCCACGGACACCCAATTCACCAAGGATTCCCACACCATGAACCACCTCCACACCTCCTCGCCGCTGCGCCGCCGCGCGCTTCACATGGCTTCGAGCCTGGCCCTGGCTGCCAGTGCCTTGTTCGGCGGCAGCGCCTGGGCCGACACGCAGTTCCACGCCAGCGTCAACACGGCGGCCTGGGCCGGCCAAACCGGCTGGCTGGATTTCCAGTTCCTCGCAGGCATGGGCTCGGCCTCTGCAGCCCAGGTGCGCATCAGCAATCTGAGCGGCAGCTTTGGCAGCGAGTTCTTCCTCGAGGGCGAAGCCGCCGGCAGCTTGGCCAGCGGCTTCGTGCTGGGCAATGGCACGGGCTTCAATGACCTGTTCCACGCCATCAATCTGGGCGGCAGCTTCAGCTTTGACCTGAGCTTCAGCGGCGATGTCTTCAGCACGCCCGGCCAAGCGGGCACGAGCTTCAGCCTCGGCCTGCTGGCCGGCGACCAGCAAAGCTATCTGGGTAACCCCGACGGTGCCCTGTTCCAGATCGATCTGACACCGGCCCTGGACGCCGGTGGATCGGCCAGCACCACGCTGAGCCTGCTGGGCGGCAACACCATCGCCACGGTCAGCGCCGTGCCCGAGCCGGAAAGCTATGCGCTGATGCTGGCGGGCCTGGCCGGCATCGGCCTGCTGGCGCGCCGTCAGCGCAACAAGTAAACGCAGCAGGTCAGAGCAGCGGCCTGCCGCTGCGATCTCCAAACGCCGCGCCTCCGAGCGCGGCGTTTTCTTTGCGGTCCGCCGCTTGCTGCAGCCAGGCGGCAACGGCAGCCCGCTCGGACTCGCTGTAATGCAGGCCCAGCTTGGAGCGGCGCCAGAGCACCGCCTCGGCATCGCGGGCCCACTCATGCTCGCGCAGGTAGCGCAGTTCCGCTTCGAACAGGTCCGGCGCCACCTCCTCGCCCAGATCGGCCAGCGTCCGCGCCGCGCCCAGCAGCAGGCCCACGCGCGAGCCATAGGCCCGCGCCAGGCGCCGCGCCAGCTGAGGCGGCAAGTAGCGATGTCGCGTCTGCAGCGCCACCACAAAGCGCTCAAAGTCTTGATCCGGCCGTTGCGCCGCGCCGATCCAGTCCGACAGATCACCGCCCGGCAGCGGGGCCGGTGCCGTCCAGGCCGGGCGCTCTTCACCCAGCATCTCGCCGATCAGATCGGCCGCATCCTCGGCCAGCTTGCGGAAGGTGGTGATCTTGCCGCCCCAGACGCTCAGCAGCGGCGCGCCGTCGCCATGGGTTTCAAGCAGATAGTCGCGCGTGACGGCGCTGGCATCGCCCGAAGCATCGTCGAGCAGCGGCCGCACACCGGCATAGCTCCACAACACCTCATCGGGTCGCACCGGCGTCTTGAAATAACGGCTGGCCTGATCGCACAGATAGCGGATCTCCTGCACCTCGATCTCCGCCTTGGCAAAGCCGGCGATGGCGGCGTCGGGCAGCTCCACATCGGTGGTACCGATCAGGGTGAACTCGCCCTCGTAGGGAATCGCGAAGATGATGCGCCGGTCGGGGTTCTGGAAGATGTAGGCATGGTCGTGGTCGAAGCGACGCCGCACCACGATGTGGCTGCCCTTGACCAGGCGCAGGCTTTTGGTGGCCAGGGGCTCGCCCGCGGCCGGGCGCGCCACCTGGCGCAGAAAAGTCTCGGCCCAGGGGCCGGCCGCGTTGACCAGGGCGCGCGCCTGGACCCGGCGCTCACCCTGGGCCGTCTGCAGCCGGACGCGCCAGCCCCCGCCCTGCGCCGCGGTCTCGCGCTGCGCCTCGGTCACGGTGCAATGGGTCAGGATCTCGGCGCCCTTGGCATGCGCATCCAGGGCATTGAGCAGCACCAGGCGGGCATCGTCCACCCAGCCGTCGGAATACACGAAGCCGCGCTCGAACTCGGGCTTGAGCGGCGCGCCAAAGGGGCTGTCACGCAGGCGCAACCCGGCTGAACCGGGCAACCACTCGCGTCGGGCCAGATGGTCGTAGAGGAAGAGGCCGATGCGGATCATCCAGGCCGGGCGCATGGCCCGGTCATGCGGCATCACAAAGCGCAGCGGCCACATGATGTGCGGGGCGCTCTTGAGCAGCAGCTCGCGCTCCTGCAGCGCCTTGCGCACCAGCGAGAACTCGTAGTACTCCAGGTAGCGCAGGCCCCCGTGAATCAGCTTGGTGCTCGAGGAGGAGGTGTGCGCCGCCAGGTCCGAAGCCTCGGCCAGCAGCACCCGCCAGCCGCGGCCGGCCAGGTCTCGGGCGATGCCGGCGCCATTGATGCCGCCGCCCACCACCAGTACGTCAAAATGATCCATCCCCGGACTCTAAGCCAAGGGCTTGACGCCATGTCCTATTTGCTCGCTCTCGACCAGGGCACCTCCAGCTCGCGCGCCATCGTCTTCGAGCGCAGCGGCCGCATCGTGGCCATGGCCCAGCAAGAGTTTGCGCAGCATTTCCCTGAGCCCGGCTGGGTGGAGCACGACGCGCTGGAGATCTGGCAAAGCCAGCTGGCCACGGCCCGGAGCGCCCTGCGCGAGGCAAAGCTGAGCGCCAGCGACATCGCCGCCGTCGGCATCACCAACCAGCGCGAGACCACCGTGCTCTGGGACCGCCAGACCGGCCAGCCCCTGCACCGCGCCATCGTCTGGCAAGACCGCCGCACCGAGCCCTTCTGCGCCCAGCTGCGCGCGCAAGACCTGACCCCCATGGTGCGGGCCAAGACCGGCCTGCTGATCGACCCCTACTTTTCCGGCACCAAACTCAAATGGCTGCTCGACCACATCCCTGGCGCGCGCGCCCGGGCCGAGCGCGGCGAACTGGCCTTCGGCACCATCGACAGCTGGCTGATCTGGAATCTCACGGGCGGTGCGGTGCACGCCACCGATGTCAGCAATGCCTCGCGCACCCTGCTCTTCGACGTGCAGCGCAATCGCTGGGACGAAGAACTGCTGGCCCTGATGGACATCCCGCCCGCCCTACTGCCCGAAGTGCGCCCGTCCAGCGGCGATTTCGGTCGCGTGGCGGCCGAGCACCTGGGCGGCGAGATCGCCATCGGCGGCGTCGCCGGCGATCAGCAGGCCGCCCTGTTCGGCCAGGCCTGCTTCCAGCCCGGCATGGCCAAGAACACCTACGGCACCGGCTGCTTCATGCTCATGCACACCGGCCGGCAGTTCCAGACCTCGGCCAACGGCCTGATCAACACCAGCGCCGCCCAGACCACGGCCAGCCCCGAGTTCGCGCTCGAGGGCAGCGTCTTTGTTGGCGGCGCTGTGGTGCAGTGGCTGCGCGATGGGCTGCAGATCATCCCGAACAGCGGCGCCGTGCAAAGCCTGGCCGAGAGCGTGCCCGATGCCGGCGGCGTGATGTTCGTGCCGGCCTTCACCGGCCTCGGCGCGCCCTACTGGCGGGCCGAGGCGCGCGGCGCCATCCTGGGCCTGAGCCGCGGCAGCACGCAGGCCCACATCGCCCGTGCCGCGATCGAAAGCATCGCCTTCCAGAGCGCCGCACTGCTGCAAGCCATGAGCCGCGATGCCCATGCCGCAGGCAGCGCGCCGCTGCAAGAGCTGCGCGTGGACGGCGGCGCCTGCGTCAACGACCTCTTGATGCAGTTCCAAGCCGATCTGCTGGGCATCGCCGTCGTGCGCCCGCGCGTGATCGAAACCACCGCCCTGGGCGCCGCCTACCTGGCGGGCTTGAGCTGCGGCGTTTACACCGGCCTGGATGAGCTCAGCGCCCAGTGGCAGGCCGAGCGCCGCTTCGAGCCCAGCGGCAACCGCGCCCAGGCCGCCGAACGCATGGCCGCCTGGGAGCATGCCGTGCGGCAGGTGACGGCCCGCTGATCTTGCTTACGGCCAGCAGTCCGCGCGCGCCACTCAAGCCTGGGCTCGCCAGTCCTGGATCACGCCGATCATGGGCGCCAGCTCGCCGTTCAAGGCCATCAGGGCCGGTGTGATCTGGCTGGGCTCGCCGAGCGGGCCGGAGGCGTGTTCCAGGGCTGCGGCGCAGTCGGCCAGGCGGTTCATGCCCAGGTTGGCGGCCAGGCCTTTGAGGCGGTGGGCGGCGCTGGCCAGAGTGCTGCCGCCGGCGATATGGGCCTCTTCGAACAGCGATTGATGCTGGCTGTACTGCTTGGCAAAGGTGCCGAGCAATTTGGCCAGCAGCTCCTGGCGGCCGGCGCAGCGGGTCAGTGCCGATTCGAAGTCTGTACCGGGCAGATCGGGCCAGATGCTGCGCGCTGCCACAGGGGCTGGCAGTGGTCGCTCCGCCAGGGGCGGCGGCGGAGGCAAGGCGGGCTCGGTCAGCTCCGGGGGCCGCATGCTGTGCAGCTTGAGACTGGAGCGACGCGGGATGCTGGCGCTCAAGCTCAGCAGGGTGCGCAGCAGCTCGGCCTGGTCGATCGGCTTGCTGATGTGAGCCACCATGCCGGCCGCCAGGCAGCGCTGGCGCTCTTCGGCCAGGGCATGGGCGGTCAGCGCGATCACAGGCAGCTGGGGCGCCAGCTGGTGCAGGCGGCGGGTGGTTTCGTACCCGTCCATCTCGGGCATCTGCACGTCCATCAGCACCAGGTCGATGCCGGCCGGGCCCTGTTCGCGCAGATGGGCAATGGCCTGAGCGCCGCCCTCGGCGCTGAGCACCTCGGCACCGGCCACTTGCAGCATGTCTTGCAGGATCTCGCGGTTGATGTCCACATCGTCGGTGATCAGGATGCGCAGTCCGCGCAGGCTGTCCACGGCCGAGCTGGCATCGTCCAGCACGCCCGGGCCACTGAGGGGCGCTGGCTCGCCCGCCGAGCGCATCAGCTCCTGCTGCCCGGGCTCGACGCGCACCAGGGGCAGCCTGAGCGTGAAGCAGGAGCCCTGGCCCACGACGCTGTCGACCTCGATATCACCACCCATGGCGCGCGCCAGCTGGCTGCTGATGCTCAAACCCAGACCGGTGCCGCCGAACTGGCGGGTGGTGGAGCTGTCGGCCTGCTCGAAGGCGCGGAAGATGCGCACCTGCTGATCGGGCGCAATGCCCGGCCCGGTGTCGGTGACGGAGAGCCGCAACCAATCGCGCTGCGACTCCAGGCTGAGGGTGACCCGGCCCTTGTCGGTGAACTTGATGGCATTGGCGAGCAGGTTGACCAGGATCTGCGTCACCCGCAGCGAGTCCAGCGCCACCCAATCGAAGCTGCATTTGTATTCCATGCGCAGGCGCAGGTTCTTGGCATCGGCGCGCTCGGACACCAGATCCACCACCTCCTTGGCCAGGTGGAGCAGATTGCAGGGCAGGCTTTCGATGTCGAGCTTGCCGCTCTCGACCTTGGAGTAATCGAGGATGTCGTTGATCACACCCAGCAGATGCCGGCCCGAGCGGACGATGCGCTCGAAGCCATTGCGGCTGGCCAGCGGGTCGGCACTGCGGCTCACACCGAGCTGGGCCAGGCCCAGCACGGCGTTGAGCGGGGTCCGGATCTCATGGCTCATATTGGCCAGGAAATCGCTCTTGGCCCGGGCCAGGCGCTCAGCCTCGTCCTTGGCCACACTGAGCTCACGCTGCAGGCGTTTGATCGAGGTGACGTCGGTGCCCAGGTTGAGGATGCCGTAGAGCGCCTTGCGCGCGTCCACCAGGGCCACCATAGTCAGCAGGTAATCGTGCGGCCCGTCCTTGGGATGGACGATCTGACGCTCGCTGCTCAGGCTGCTGGCACTGCCGGCCAGCAGCTGGGCATCGGTTTCGGCAATCTCGGCAGCCACCTCTTCGTTGAACAGGGCCCGGGCGGTCTGACCCAGCACCTGCTCGCGCTTGAAGCCGCTGGCCTGCTCGAAAGCCCGGTTGACCAGGGTGTAGCGGCCGGAGGTGTCGCGGATGCTCAGGGTGATGGGCAGGGCCTCGAGGATGTCCTGCATGCGCTGCTTCTCGGCCTGCAGCTCGGCCGTGCGCAGGCGCACATCGTCTTCCAGCCGCCCCTGCTGCACGCGCAGCTCGGCCTCGGCGCGCACACGGGCAGTGATGTCATGGCCGAACAGCACCACACAGGCCTGGCCGGCCAGCTGCATGCGGTCCATCTTCATGTCCCACCAGATCGGCGTGCCATCGCGCCGGCGCGACTGCCACTCGAAGTACTGCGGCCCCTGGTCCAGGGTGCGCTGCACCCACTGCATCAGCTGCGCCTTGGCATACAAGCCGCCGGGGTACATCAGCGCCTCAGCCAGGTCA